>ERZ808035.287-NODE-287-length-53736-cov-6.234872_pt1 | contig 53736 bp, 49 predicted proteins | sample MGYA00380189_ERZ808035 | MGnify/ENA primary metagenome ERZ808035 (study PRJEB31490, sample SAMN06133407) | mouse gut metagenome | isolation source: M5_1 | host: mice | place: China: Chengdu | collected 2015-05 ... | reverse complement strand
CTTTACGGAAGCGTCTGCAGGTGAAACAGTTCCGGGCGAAGTACGGTATTGTGGAAGGTGTGTCCGACAGGGAATATGTCTCCAACAGCTTCCACTGTCATGTGACGGAGGACATCACGCCCATAGAGAAGCAGGACCTTGAGTACCGCTTCTGGGAGATGGCCAACGGCGGCAAGATCCAGTATGTGAAGTATCCGATAGATTACAATATTGAGGCGATCAAGACACTGATCCGCAGGGCGATGGACATGGGGTTTTACGAGGGAGTCAACCTTTCCCTTGCCTACTGTGACGACTGTGGGCATCAGGAGCTTGAAATGGATGTCTGTCCCGTATGCGGCAGCCGTAATCTGACCAAGATTGACCGTATGAACGGGTATCTCGCTTATTCCCGCGTCCACGGGGACACCCGCTTAAGTGAAGCAAAAATGGCGGAGATCGCGGAGAGGAAAAGTATGTGAAAACAGCGAGTCAGAAACAGATGATCTCTGCTTGCAGAAGATCAGATGTTTATGACGAGCGTCCATCATGAGCGAAAGCGAAGCTGTAGCGAATGAGGGCTCTGCATGAAATGCAGAGGTTTTCACAGGAAAGAGAGAGTTTATGAGATACCACAATATAACAAAAGACGATATGTTAAACGGGGACGGCCTGCGGGTGGTTCTCTGGGTTGCGGGCTGCACCCACTGCTGCAAAGATTGCCAGAATCCGCTTACATGGGACCCGGACGGGGGCCTTCCTTTTGACGAAGCGGCGAAGCAGGAAATCTTTTCACAGCTGGAGAAGCCTTACATAAGCGGCATTACCTTTTCAGGCGGCGATCCGCTTCATTCGGCGAACCGTCTGGGCGTGAGAAACCTGATGGAGGAGATCAGGGCCGGATACCCGGATAAAACCATCTGGCTTTACACGGGGGACAGCTGGGAGGACGTTTTGCATTATCCGATGATGCAGTACGTGGATGTGCTTGTGGACGGGGAATTTAATAAGGATCTGAAGGATGTGAAACTTCTCTGGAAGGGAAGCAGCAACCAGAGGGTGATTGATGTTCAGAAAAGTCTGCAGCAGACGGACCCTTCCAATCCTGTGCTTTACTGTGGGAATTATGCGTGACAGGAAGGGAAATACAGATGGAACACATTAAAATTAAATATTTTACCGATAAAATTCAAAAACTGACTTATATAGAAGGAAAATCCGACTGGATTGATCTGCGTGCGGCACAGGATATGGTTTTAAAGAAGGGCGAGTTTAAACTGATCCCCCTTGGGGTGGCGATGGAACTGCCGGCGGGGTATGAAGCCCACGTGGTGCCAAGAAGCTCGACTTTCAAAAACTTCGGCATTATCCAGACAAACCATCAGGGCGTGATTGACGCTTCTTACTGTGGAGATAACGACCAGTGGTTTATGCCGGCCTACGCAGTCAGGGATACGGAAATCCATGTAAACGACCGTATCTGCCAGTTCCGTATTATGGAAAACCAGCCGGAGATTATTTTCGACGAGGTGGCGAAGCTGGATGCAAAAGACCGCGGCGGACATGGCAGTACCGGGAAGCAGTAAAGGATAGAGGAATCGGTATGCGGCGTGCATAAGAGAACTCCTTCCAAGACATACTATGGGAAACAATGGTAAGTCACGGAAGGAGTTTTTGTGTTGGATAATAGAGAGAAGATGACAACATCCCTGCAGGAAAGTATCGCGTATATGAAGGCGCACATGTCGCCGGATATCAGTTTTGATGTGGTCTACCGCGTGATTGACGTGGGCGGCAGACAGGCATGTATTTACTTTATCGACGGTTTCTGCAAGGATGAGCTGATGATGAAAATCCTGCAGTATTTTATCGGTCTGACGCCGGAGAAGATGCCGGAGAGCGCTTATGAGATGGCAAAGAAAGCCACGCCCTATGTGGAGGTGGATCTCAAAGACAAATGGGATGATATCATCTACAACGTCCTGTCGGGTGTGTTTGCCCTTTTTATCGACGGATATGACAGGTGCGTGCTGATTGATTCCAGAACCTATCCCGCCAGAAGCGTATCGGAGCCAGACAAGGATAAGACGCTGCGCGGCAGCAAGGACGGGTTTGTGGAGACGGTGGTTTTTAACACGGCGCTGATCAGAAGGCGTATCAGGAGTACCGAGCTTCGCATGGAGATGATGAACGCCGGGAAAAGCTCCCAGACAGATATCGTGCTCTGTTATATGGACAACCGGGTGGATCACGCGTTTTTGGAGAAGGTGAAGAAGCGGATTCAGAATATCAAGGTAGATGCGTTGACCATGAATCAGGAGAGTCTGGCGGAGTGTCTCTATCAGCGAAAATGGTTCAATCCCTTTCCCAAATTTAAGTTTACGGAGCGCCCGGATGTGGCGGCGGCGCAGGTACTTGAGGGGGATATCGTGATTCTTGTGGACAATTCGCCCTCGGCTATGATTGTACCGACTTCCATCTTTGATATCGTGGAAGAGGCGGACGATTATTACTTTCCGCCCATTACGGGAACCTATCTGCGCCTGACGCGGTTTATCATTTCGATCCTCACCTATATTATGACGCCGACCTTTCTGCTTCTGATGGAGAATCCGCAGTGGGTTCCGGAAAGCTTTCAGTTTATTATGCTGCAGGAGGAGTCCAATATTCCGCTGATTGCGCAGTTCCTGATTCTGGAGCTTGCCATTGACGGCCTGAAACTGGCGGCAGTCAATACGCCGAACATGTTAAGCACCCCCCTTAGTGTGATGGCGGCGCTCGTGCTTGGCGAATTTTCCGTCAACAGCGGCTGGTTCAACTCGGAGGTTATGCTGTACATGGCGTTTGTCGCCATCGCCAACTACACACAGCAGAACTACGAGCTTGGGTATGCCTTGAAGTTTATGCGTATCATTAACCTGATTTTGACAGCGCTCTTTGGCATTTACGGTTATGTGGGGGCGATTGTATTTTTCCTGCTGTCCATTGTCTTCAATAAGACGCTGTCGGATAAGAGCTATATCTATCCCTTATTGCCTTTCAATTTCAGACAGTTGATGAAGCGACTCCTTCGACTTCGGCTGCCGGAGGCAAAACAGTAGGGAATTTTCTGGCGAACTAATATTTAGCCTAGAATAGTTAAATATTAGTTAACGAATAACTAAAAAGAAGCATCAAAATTTGTGCACTCTATATAAAAATGAAAAAGAAAAATTGTTTTGCTTGTTATTTTTTGGCCGCAATAGTAAAATGGGAGTCAAAGAAATGGCAGAAATAAACTGTTAAACTATTGCGGCCTCGAAATTAAATTAGCTAATAATATAATTAAAATTAGCTATTGCAAATGCCCTGAGAGAATTTGTACCGGCGTGGCAATTTGAGGCGGCAAAATTTGAATGACGGGGTGAATGGAAAATGGGATATGGGATACATGCCGAAAAGGGATTTGTAAACAGGGGAAATCTGTATCGGATGAAGGAACTGATGAGGAGGGCAAAACAGGGAGACCGCATGACGCTTTCGTTTCTGGGCGGGTCCATCACACAGGGGTCCGTCTCCTCGCAGTATACGAACTGTTATGCCTATCTGGTTTATGAATGGTTCGTGAAGCGGTTTCCAAAGACGGCGTTTACTTATGTGAATGCAGGCGTGGGAGGCACCACGTCGCAGTTTGGCGTGGCGAGAGTGGACGAGGATGTGCTCGCCTTCAAGCCGGACTTTGTGATAATCGAATTTTCGGTCAATGATGACAATACGGATTTTTACCGGGAAACTTATGAGGGACTGGTGCGGAAGGTGTATGGGAACGCGTTCTCGCCGGCGGTCTTACTGGTACATAACATGTTTTATGACACAGGCGTCAGCGCCGAGGAGAAGCACCGGGAGATCGGGACATATTATCATCTGCCGAGTGTCAGCATGAAACCTTCCATATACGCGCAGGTGGAAGCGGGCAGGATTGAAAGGCGGGAGCTGACCCCGGACGATCTGCACCCCAATTCGGAGGGGCACGCCCTGCTGGCGGAGGTCATTACGAACTGTCTGGATCAGATCTATGCGCAGAGACATGAGGCGGAGGAACCGTTTTCCATGCCGGAGCCTATGACGAGAAATGCCTATGAAAAGGTAAGGCGTTTTCAGAATCACAACAGCGACCCGGCCTGCGCAGGATTTTCGGCGGACAAGACGCTGAAAAAATATGTCAATGATATGTTTCGCGGCGGCTGGATGGCATCAGAACAGGGTGCGAAAATTTGCTTTGAGGTGGAAGGGACGGAGATCGCCGTGCAGTACCGCAAGTCGGTAAAACATCCCGCGCCTGTGGCGGTCGCGGTGCTGGACGGGGATGAGGAAAACGCGGTTACGCTTGACGCCAATTTTGAGGAAGACTGGGGGGACAGCCTGCATATCGACACGCTGGCGCATCACATTTCACCAGGCATGCACCGGGTGGAAATAAGGATTGCGCAGACACACGCGTTTGATGCAGTGCCTTTTTATCTGGTATCCTTGATCACAGCGTGAAAAGAGGCATTCTACGACAATACGGGAAGGAGAGTATACATATATGTTCAGGGAAGATTTTGTGTGGGGCGTTGCGAGCAGCGCCTATCAGGTGGAGGGGAAAGACCCGGCGGACGGCGCGGGGAAAATGATCTGGGACACGTTCACGGAGGAGGGCGGCATCGAGGACCACACGGACGCCTATGTCTCCTGCGACCATATGCACCGCTATCAGGACGACTATAAGATGATGCGTCTGCTGGGAGTGAAGGCGTACCGCTTTTCCTTAAACTGGGCGAGGATCCTGCCTGAGGGCACGGGGCGCGTGAATGAAAAGGGAGTCGCGCTGTACCGGGATATGATTCTGGAGATGAAAAAGAACGGCATCACGCCTTATATCACGATGTATCACTGGGAGCTGCCGCAGGCGCTGCAGGAGAAAGGCGGCTGGCTGAATGAGGAGATCATCGGGTGGTTCGGCGAGTACGCGAAGGTGGTGGCGGAGAATTTCTCCGACATCTGCGAATATTTTATCACGCTCAATGAGCCGCAGTGCTTTGTGGGGCTTGGGCATTTGCACGGCGTCCATGCGCCGGGAAAGAAGCTCTCTGCAAAAGAGACCTTTCAGATTACCCACAATGCGCTGCGCGCCCACGGGCAGGCTGTCATCAATCTGCGGAAATACGCAAAGCAGCCCATTTTGATCGGCTATGCGCCCACATGCGGGATGGCATATCCGGCGAGTGGTGACCCGGCGGACATTGAGACGGCGAGAAGGGTGCTTTTTTCCTTTTACAATCCGATGGACAACTGGACCTGGAATGTGGCGTGGTTTTCGGATCCTGTGTTTCTGGGGCATTATCCCGGGGAAGGGCTGGAAAAATTCAAGGAGTATCTACCGGAGATTACAAAGGAGGATATGGAGCTGATCGCCCAGCCGCTGGATTTTATGGGCCAGAACATTTATAATGGCTATATGGTGCGTGCGGGTGCGGACGGTGAGCCGGAATTTGTGGGCAGACCGGCAGGGTTTCCAAAGACGGCAGCCGGGTGGCCGGTGACGCCGGAATGTCTGTACTGGGGTGTGAAATTTCTGTACGAGAGGTATCAAATGCCTCTGTATATAACAGAGAATGGCATGTCCTGCCATGATATTGTGTCCCGGGATGGCAGGGTGCACGATCCCAACCGCATTACCTTTTTGGACAAATACCTTTCGGCGCTCCAGTGCGCGGCGGATGACGGCGCGGATGTGAGAGGGTATTTTGAGTGGACGTTTTTGGATAATTTTGAGTGGAGTAAAGGGTATTCGGAACGGTTCGGCTTGGTCTATGTGGATTTTCAGACCCAGAAACGGATTGCCAAGGATTCCGCGTACTGGTATCAGAAGGTGATGGAGACAAACGGGGAGGTACTGTCAGTGAATCAGAAAGAAAAACCGATTTTATTTTTAAATCCTGTGTTCAAACAGATGATCTGGGGCGGCGAGCGTCTGGGGACTGACTGGCCTTATCAGATTCCGGGAGAAGGCACGGGGGAGTGCTGGGCGGTGAGCGCCCATCCGAACGGGGACTGTACGGTCAGAGAAGGCGTTTATGCGGGGAAAACACTGTCCCGGCTCTGGAAGGAGGAGCCGGAACTTTTCGGGAACTTGGGGCTTGACCGTTTCCCGCTTCTCACAAAGATTATCGACGCAAAGACGGACCTCAGCATTCAGGTGCATCCCGACGACGCTTATGCGGGTGCCCACGAAAACGGGTCGCTCGGAAAGACGGAGTGCTGGTATATTCTCGACTGTGAGGCGGATTCGACCCTTGTGATCGGACATAACGCAAAGGACAGGGAAGAACTTACGGCGATGATAAAAGAGGGCAGATGGGGAGAGTTTATCAGAGAGCTTCCCGTGAAAAAGGGCGACTTTATCCAGATCGACCCGGGCACGGTGCACGCCATCAAGGGCGGCATCATGCTTCTGGAAACCCAGCAGAATTCGGATATTACATACAGGGTTTACGACTATGACAGGCTGACCGACGGGAAACCGAGACAGCTTCATGTAAAGCAGAGCATCGACGTGATTACGGTGCCGGCAAAGCCCGCCGAGGAGTGTGTCAGGGAGGCGGCGGACCTGCCGAAAGACCAGAAGAATTTATTGATTTCCTGTCCCTATTATAAGGTGTGGAAAATTGACGTGGCAAGCTGCATGTCCTTCCCCCAGGAGCATCCTTTCCTGATTATGAGCGTGACGGCGGGAGAAGGACTGATCAACGGACAGATGATACAGAAGGGAGACCACTTTATCCTCCCCTGCGGCTACGGCGAGGTGGAACTGCAGGGTGACATGGAACTGATCGCGGCTTCCGTGTAAATGCTGTTCTCAAGCAGAGAATGCCGTATATTCGCATTGGGAGAGAAACCACTCGTGAATTTTGGTACTTTCGGACAGCTCCGGGTGGAAGGAAAGTCCGATCTGGTTCCCATATTTTACGGCGACGATATTGCCGTCCACTTCTGCCAGAATTTTTACATTCTTTTCGGCGCGCTCGATGTAGGGCGCGCGGATAAAAACCATGGGACAGTTCCCGATTCCCGTTACCGTCTGCTCGGTGACAAAGCTGGATAGCTGCCTGCCGTAGGCGTTTCGCCTGACGGTGACGGGCAGCGTTCCCAGATGGGCGGAGGGGGCTGTCCTTTTTTGTGCTTCGCTGTCTGTGTCGGGATTATTGATTTCCTGCGCCAAAAGGATCAGCCCGGCGCAGGTGCCAAGTGTGGGAAGCCCATCCGCAATCCGTTTTTGCAGGGGAGCAAACAGCCCGGATTTGTGCAAAAGCTGCCCCTGCACGGTGCTCTCCCCGCCGGGCAGGACGATGCCGTCAAGTCCCTGCAGGTCAGAGGGCTGGCGAACTTCCGTGCAGACGGCGCCGAGGCCTGTTAGCATATGTTCGTGTTCTATAAACGCGCCCTGTAAGGCGAGGACGCCGATCTTGCTATTTCTCATCCGAATTTCTCGCACTGTTATTGCCCCCGCTCTTCCATAATCAGTCGGATTTCCTCCGGGTTGATGCCGACCATTGCTTCGCCCAGGTCTTCCGAGAGCTTTGCGATCAGGGCGGCTTCGCGATAGTTGGTGACAGCCTGCACGATGGCGGAAGCCCGCTTTGCCGGATTGCCGGATTTGAAGATACCTGAACCGACAAAGACGCCTTCCGCGCCAAGCTGCATCATCAGCGCGGCGTCCGCGGGTGTCGCGACGCCTCCGGCGGCAAAATTTACGACGGGGAGTTTCCCGTTTTCATGGACATATAATGCCAGTTCGTAGGGAACCTGTAACTGCTTTGCCGCCTCAAACAATTCGTCTTTTTTCATGGAGCCGAGCTGTCTGATCTGGGCGTTCATTTTGCGCATGTGCCGGACAGCCTGCACCACATCCCCGGTTCCCGGCTCGCCTTTGGTGCGGATCATGGCGGCTCCCTCGTTTATTCTTCGCAGGGCTTCACCTAAATCTCTCGCGCCGCAGACGAAGGGGACTTTGAATGCCGTTTTATCTATATGGTAAACGTCGTCCGCCGGGGATAAGACTTCCGACTCGTCGATATAGTCAATCTCAATGGCCTGAAGTATCTGCGCCTCCACAAAGTGCCCGATCCGGCATTTTGCCATAACGGGAATGCTGACGGCGTTTTGTATGCCTTTTATCATTTTGGGGTCGCTCATGCGGGATACGCCGCCTGCGGCCCTGATATCTGCCGGAATCCGCTCCAGTGCCATGACGGCGCACGCGCCGGCTTCCTCCGCGATTTTAGCCTGTTCCGGGGTGGTAACGTCCATGATGACGCCGCCCTTTAACATCTGTGCCAGCCCTTTGTTCAGTTCATATTTTGTCTGTTCCATAGTTTCCCTCCATTCCGAAACGTTTCAAAATTGCACATCAGAGAATTGGTTCCACCTTTCTCTTTGGATTGCATTTTACTTGTAACTATGGTACAGTAAATCTGGTTATACAAAAATAATCAAAACGAAAATAAAATAAATGCCATATGGGAGATGAGCAGATGCTTACTTATAACTTTGCCAAGGCGCAGGGACCTTTGTATGAATACATATATCAATGCATAAAAAACGACATCATGGAGGGGAACCTCCGGCAGGGAGAAAAGCTGCCGTCCAAGAGAACCTTCGCCAAAAACAACGGCATTAGTACCATTACCATTCAGAATGCATATGACCAGTTGATCAGCGAAGGGTATGTTTACACCATTCCGCAGAAGGGATATTATGTGGCCAGACTCGAAGGCATGAAAAAGGTGCAGAGGGAGGGCAGTATTTCTCTGAACATTGACATCCCGGAGGAAAGGCCTTCCTACGCGGTGGATTTATCGGATAACAGAATGAACCCGGAACTTTTTCCCTTTTCCATATGGGCGAAAGTCCTGCGGGGCATCATTTCCGATAAAAGCGGCGAATTGATGGAAGCGTCCCCGGCCGGAGGCATCAGGGAGCTGAGGACGGCGATTGCCAAGCATCTGAAATCCTTCCGGGGGATGCTCGTGGACCCGGACCAGATTGTGGTTGGCGCGGGAACGGAGTATCTTTACGGGTTGATTGTGCAGCTTCTGGGAAACGGGAAAAACTACTGTGTGGAAAATCCGGGCTATCGGAAGATTGTACAGGTGTACAGACAGTACCACATATCCTGCAAGTACGCGGATATGGATGAAATGGGAATGACCTTTGAAGGGCTGCGCGCCACAGGGGCGGATATCGCGCACATCAGCCCGAACCACCATTTTCCCACGGGGATTACCATGCCCGCCGGCAGGCGCTATGAAATTCTCGCATGGGCAAATGAGAGGGAGGGGCGTTACATCATTGAGGACGATTATGACAGCGAGTTTCGGTTAAACGGCAGGCCGATACCGACCCTGTTCAGCATGGACGCCTGTGAGAAGGTGATTTATATGAATACCTTCTCCAAATCATTGACGCCCACCATCCGAATCAGCTATATGGTTCTGCCGGTTCATCTGATCAACCGGTTTTACAGGGAACTGTCCTTTTACGCCTGTACGGTCTCCAATTTTGAGCAGTATACGCTGGCCGCCTTTATAAGGCAGGGATATTTTGAAAAGCACATTAATCGGATGCGCCTGTATTACAGCAGACAGAGAAAAAGGATGATCGACGCGATTAAGAAAAGTAAATTGAAAGATGTGTGTATGATTACTGAGAACGACTCCGGGCTGCATTTCCTGATTCAGATCAAAACGGACAAGGCGGACAAGGAGATAGTCCGTTCATTAGGGGAAAGGGGAATACGGGTGAACGCGCTGTCGGAATACTTTTTCACACCAAGCGAAATGAAACACTGTTTTATTATCAACTATTCCAATGCGGATATCGAAAAAGCGGGCGAGGCATTTGACATTTTTTACGAGGTGTTGGATTGAAAAGTATTTGAGATTTCGCAAACTGGACTCATGTGGGTAGAAAAAAATATATAGGCATGGTACAATATAGGTATTAAAAGTAAAAAATGATTTGGGAAAATAGAAATGAGAAGGTGAAAACTTGAAATTTGAGTGGGATGAAGAAAAGAATATGCTAAATCAAAGAAAACATGGTATTTCATTTGAAACAGCAGCGTATGTTTTTGAAGATGAAAAATATATAGAAATGTTTGACTTTGAGCATAGTATAGAGGAAGACAGATATATTGCAATAGGCTGTGTTGGAGAGGTATTGTTTGTGGTATTTACAGAGAGAAAAGAAAATATCAGATTAATTTCTGCCAGATTAGCGAATGAAGCAGAGAGGAGGCTATATTATGACCAGAACATACACTATTAATAAGGGACAAAAACCGACAGAGGAGCAGTTAAGGGAAGTAATGGAGGCAAAGAAGAAACCGATTGTGTTTGACGAGGATTCTCCGGAACTTTCGCCCGCAATGTATAAGGCGTTTAAGAGTTCTGTCATACAGCGGAACCGAAAGCAAAATGCATAAAACTCCAGTGATTTAGGGCAGTCTACTATTCGTAGATTGCTCTTTTTATATGGATGGCGTATAAAAGAAGGTACAGACGGGGCAGGAATTGCCGGGAACCGATGAGAGGAAATAGGAATCAGTATGGACAATATCAAATTCGGCAGATTTATACGGGAATCGAGACAGGCCAAAGGGATGACCCAGAAGCAGCTTGCGGAGAAAATCCATGTCTCCGACAAGGCGGTTTCCAAGTGGGAGAACGGCGTAGGATTTCCCGACATCAAAATACTGGAACCGCTGGCAAAGAGTCTGGGCGTGAGTCTCCTGGAGCTAATGCAGAGTGAAAGAAATGAGGAACCAGAGATAGACAGGCAGGAGGCGGAACAGATCGTGGCACAGACCATTTCCCAGTCCAGACAGGAGGATGAGTGGAGACGGCGTATGTGGAAGGTCAAGGTGCTCTTAGGAGCCTGCATCTGTGGTGTTCTCTATCTGATCTGTGTGGGAGTGGGCTATCTGGCGGGACACAGGGACGGGCAGTTCTCCGGGCTGCTGTCCGGGGCGGCGGGCGGCGCATGGTATGAAAGCCCGGTGCTGTTCTATGTTTGGGCAGGCATCCTTGTTATCTTATGTGGGGCGGGCGCGGTGTACCTTCTATGGAAGAACGAGAGCATACGGGAAGTGAAGATCGGGCGTCATAGGGTGAAGAGCCTTTTGACCATACTGATGGATATGCTGGTGGTGTTCCTTCTCCATACCTATCTGTCCAATATTGCAAACAACGAACAGCAGCTTGCCAAGCTGCCTAAGGCGATCCCGGTAAACGCCTATGTCGCCACGTCGGACGGGAGCAGGCAGACGGGCATATTCATCCGGGACAAGCTGGTACAGGGGCTTCTGGACTCTGTGTATGTGGACAAACTGCAGATGGATGTGCGGCTGAAAGCGGGCGTTGACAGGGTGATTCCCGGCCAGTGGCATACGCTGGATTTATATCTGGAAGGGGTAAACTGTGTCGAAGCGCTGGGCTGTATCAAAGAGAGCGATGTGGTGTGGAACACGGGGGAGGACGCCTCCTTTTTACAGGGGACAGAGGGAAAGTGTATCGTGTCAAAAAAGCTTTTTGACAGAAAGGGCTGGAAGCTGGGGGATCAGGTGACACTCTGCGAGTGGTACTACTACCGGGAAGATGAGAGGTCTCCCGAGCTTTTTGCGAATCCTTTACAGACGGTGGAGTACGAGATTGCAGGATATGTGGATATGACGGGAAAGTGGGACGAACGGTTCGTGGTGCCGCCGGATGTGATCGTGCCCTTTCATGCGGTCAGAGCAAGTTATGCCGAGGAAGGGATTCCCTTTTTTGCGAGTTCGGCTTCCTTTGTGCTGTCGGACGCCCTGTGTATAAATGCATTTAAACAGGAGATGAAAGAACTGGGATTTAAAAGCGTGTCGCCCACTGTCCCGGACAATTCCCTAAACGGCGTGGCTTTACATGTGAACGACGCGGCTTTTATCAGAACGGCGGGGCATTTGCGGCAGGTGATCGACACGGTGCGCGCATTCTTTCCGTTTCTTCTTGTGCTGATTGTGGGCGTCGGGTATCTGGTCACGCTCCTGCTTTTGCAGAGCAGGAAAAATGAGATGGCGCTGCTTCGCTCTATCGGACTGAACAGGCGCAAGTGCTTCCGGGTCTTTTTTGTGGATCAGGTTACGCTGGTGATCACGGGCGTTGTGGCGGGAAGTGTGCTCTCGGTGCTGATTCAGGGCAATTACGGGGGCAGTTCCGCCCTCGCGGGCGTACTGGTGGGGATCTGTTATCTGGCGGGAAACAGTCTGGCGCTGTGGAGGCTTTTAAAGGTGAGCGTGATGGAAGCGTTGTTTGTAGCGTAGTGAGCAGGAGGAAGTGTGGTATGGAAATATTGCGTGCGGAACATGTGTCATACAGCTATCAGAGCAAGTACCAGAAGGTGGAGGCGGTGAAAGATGTAAGCTGCGCCTTTGAGAAGGGAAAGTTCTATGCGATTGTGGGGGAATCGGGGAGCGGTAAGAGCACCTTCCTTTCCCTTCTGGCAGGGCTTGACCAGCCCTGCGGGGGAACGATCTACGTGGAGGGGGAACCTTTAAGCGACATGGACAGGGACGCTTACCGGCTGAACCGTGCGGCGGTGGTGTATCAGGCGTTTCACCTCTTTCCCCTGCTCACGGCGCAGGAGAATGTGATGCTGCCGCTGGAATTTAAGAAGATGCACAAAAAAGAGGCGGTCAGACAGGCACAGCGGCTTTTGCAGAGGGTTGGTCTGGAAACAAGAATATACAGGCAGTTCCCGAAGATGATGAGCGGCGGGGAACAGCAGCGGGTGGCGATTGCGAGGGCGGTGGCGGCAGGCGGGGAGATTATTCTTGCGGACGAGCCGACGGGAAATCTGGATTCGGGAAATGAGCAGAATGTGGTGGCGCTCTTAAAGGAGCTTGCCCATGAGGACGGCTATACGGTGATCGTCATTACCCATAACCAGAGGGTGGCGGACGAGACCGACCATGTCTTTTGCATGAAGGACGGAAGGATGGAGCAGATTCGCTAATAACGCGAAACTTTGCGCCTGATATACGGGATTAAGGAAGGGGTTTGGTATGCTGCTTTTTGAGAATAGTATGCGTCAGCTTTTTCGGATGAAGGGGAGAGCCGTCCTGTTTTTGCTGCTGCTTATTTTTGCTTCGGGGCTTTGCAGTATCGGCAGGGGATTTCTGCTTATGAATCGGGCTAAGATGGAAGCTTACGAGGATTCCTTTATGACCATCGGCACGGTGGAGCAGAAGGCGGATCAGGTAAAGGAACGGATGATATGGGATGCGGAGGACAAAAACTATCACATCTTTAACACCGCTGTCTACGATTCCTATGTGCCTTTGTCCGTGCTGGATTTTGAGGGCGCGGATTATCTGTCAGGGCCGGAGAAGAGGTGTTTCTACGGTTCTTACATGCCGGCGTATGAGATGTACGATATGGGTATGAGCCTCAGTGAGATCGTGGAGGGATCGCCGGTGGAGGATGCGGTGCCCGACCATCCGATTGCTTTTAAGGTATCCCGGGTTCTTGGCGGACAGGGGGGAATCAGCGAGGGACATGTCATTTCTTTCTGTGACCACTATAATCCGGAGCCGGAGAAACTGTATGCGGACAAGACCTATGTGATGTCGCTTACCTACAGTCCGGGACATGAGGACCAGAAAGCGTTTGAGGGAGATACGCCGTCGGAATACATCCCCTTTCCCGTGCTTGGTTCCACACAGGTGGATGTAGCGGGGAATAAGGCGCCGGATGAGGTGGACGACGATCATTTCTGTGATGAGGTGACGGAGGGCTTTTATGAGTCGCCCATGGGAAGACGCTGGTTAAATATTGTCGATACATGGGATAACATGCGGCATACGTTTCCTGTGACGGGCACGAATGATATTTATCTGATGATGGCATTTTACAACGGCAATGCCTTTATCAGTCAGGGCAGGGCGTTTACGGAGGAAGAATATGCCCGCGGGGACCGGGTCTGCCTTGTGTCGGAGGTGTTTGCCCAGAGGGAAGGGCTTGCAGTCGGGGATGAGCTTCCCCTTGCGCTGCAGTATGCAAATTACGGGCGGACGGCGGGACGGGCGTTTGCGGTGAACACGGCGGCGGTATTTACGCTGATCAACGCCAGGGGAGAAGTCTATCCGATTTTTGAGGAGGGGGATTATAAAATCGTGGGGATGTACGGCGGACAGGCAGGGCTGCGGGACGAATACGGGCTTGCCTATAACGAGATCATCATTCCAAGCCGTTCCGTGAAAAACAGCGATGCGGACAACATTCTCGAGAGCGGTCCCATGACCGGGAGCAGCACGTCTTTTCGCATTGCAAACGGCACGATTGACGAGTATATGGAGAAGTGGGGCGGACTGCAGATTCCCAATGTGGAGATCACGTTTTACGACGGGGGCTACTCGGAACTGGAAGCAAACATCAACAATATGAAATATATCGCCAGACTGTTACTCGTTATGGGCGCTTCCATGGTGCTTATGGTGCTCGGTTATTTTTCATGGCTGTTTATCTTGAAGCAGAAGGAGCGGACGGCTGTGGAACGGTGTCTCGGTTTTCGCAGGACACAGAGCTTTTTCTCCCTGTTTTGGGGTATTTTCCTGCTGATTCTGGTGGGAAGCGTATGCGGCAGTGTGGCGGGAAGCTACCTGTCGGGAGAGATCGCGGGGAAGATTGGGAAAGAAAGCTATTACGATAAAACTTTCGGAAACAGTATGGGGACGGATGCGGGGGAGCTGGAGGAGGAGACCTTTGAGGAGCCGGAACCTTTGAAGGCGGCGGCAGAGTGCACGTTTGCGATTGTGGCTGCGGGAACCGTGATCGCCGCAGCTGGGATTTATGTAAACCTAAAGAAGGAGCCGATGAAGCTCCTGGCGGGGAGGACTGAGTAGCGTTTATTCTTTTTTACTTCTCAAACCCGTGTACCCAGTCCGCCTTCAGAAAATAGAGCAGAAATACGATGGAGCTCAAACTCCATGTGAGAGGATAAGCCCAGAAAATCATCTGGATTTTCGGGATAAAGTGCAGGATGGCTGTAATGTAGCTTACCCGGACGATGCACCAGAAACAGAGCATGGTGAGCATGGGCACGGCGGCTTTTCCGGCGCCCCTTAAGATACCCGCGATGCAGTGGGAGAAGGAGAGCAGGAAGTAGAAGAGCGTGACCGTCCTTGCGTGGGTCGTCCCGTAAGCGATCACCTCTGTCGTGCGGTTGAAGGCGGCAATCAGTACAGGTATGGTAAAATAAATAAAGATGCCCACAAGCTCCGCCGTGATGACAGAGCAGAGGATACCGAAGCGCGCCCCTTTTTTGGCGCGCTCGTACTGTTTTGCGCCCAGATTCTGGCTGATGAAGGTAGTGAGCGCCATAGCGAAACAGGTGATGGGCAGGAATCCGAACCCCTCAATCTTGGAGTAAGCGCCGCTGCCCGCCACAGCCATTTTGCCGAATTTGTTGATGTTTGACTGCACCACCACATTGGCGAGGGCGATGATGGAATTTTGGAATCCCGCGGGCAGTCCGTTTGAGATCACCTCGTGGAGTATGGGAAGATCGAAACGGATACTCTTTATGGATACGCGGTAGTCCTCCGGGCTCTTTTGCGTAAGCCGCCAGAGACAGAGGAAAGCGCTGATAAATTGGGAGAGAATTGTGGCAAGCGCGGCAGCGCCGACGCCGAATCCAAACACCGCGATAAACAGTAAGTCCAGCACAATGTTGACGGCGGACGACACGATCAGATAAATGAGCGGGTGGCGGCTGTCCCCGACGGACTGTAAAATGCCCACAAAAACATTGTACATGACAAAGGACAGGGAGCCGAGAAAATAGATGCGGAAATAGACCGTGGATTCGGGCAGCACATCGGCAGGCGTCCCCATCCATATAAGGATGCGGGAAGTCAGGATGGTGCCGGCTACGGTCAGAAAGACACCCGATGCAAGTCCGAAAGCAACCGTCGTGTGGACGGCCTTCTGCACTTCCTTTATTTTCTGCGCGCCGTAATACCGGGCGATGACAACCCCTGCGCCCACGGATATTCCCTGAAAGAAACCGACCATCAGAAAGATAAGGTTACCCGATGAACTGACGGCGGCGAGCGCGTTGCTGCCAAGGAAATTGCCGACAATAAGGGAATCGGCGGTATTGTACAACTGCTGGAAGAGGTTGCCTAAAAAGAGCGGGAAGGCAAAGGCGACGAGCTGCTTCCAGATGCAGCCCTCAGTCAGCAGGGTTGTTTTTGCGGTGGATGTTTCGTTGTGCATGGCGCCTCCGTTTTCATGACTGTATAAATCGCCGGCGATAACAAAAATTTCGCCGACGTTATTTTTATTATAGCACAAAGTTTCCGGCGTGGAAGTGTTTCGTAAAATTTCGTTTTTTTGTCTGCCGCGGTTTTGACTGATACGATGAAACAACTTGTTTTTGCCATGATAGGGGAAAATGTGATATGATAAAATAAGTACGGCACGGAAGAAAGGAACGGACTGAAATGTTTGGTGGAATCATATGGATCATTGTAGTGGCATGCATTTGTTATCGGGTTTATAAACAGCGGATGGGGAATCCCCCCGAGAATAATCAGAGAGGACAGTCGCCGAATCCGCAGGGTCAGATACAGACGAGACCTTTTGTACAGCTTCCCCAGACCAGACAGATACCGCAGGCGAAACCCCTCGTGCAGCCGGCGAGAGCAAAGCAGATGCCGCAGGCAAAAGTGCAGACGAAGTCGGCAGAGAGTCAGACAAAGAGTGAGAATGAGCCGGAATCGACACTGGCATATCTGGAGGAAAAGGCGAGACAGGACGCCATGGAACATGAGATGGAGAAACGCGAGGAGGCAAGGCGGCTCTATGAAAGTTCCGGCGGGCTTCGTCCGGCACAGAGGCTTTACGAAGGGGACAGCGTGCCCGGCGGCTGCAAGTGTGTTGTATGCGGTTACTGTGCGGCGGAGAACCTGATTCCCGCCGCGGCGCGCGAAAGGTTTAGCTGTTATTTCTGCAGGGAGCCGCTCGATACATAGGCACAAAGGAGAAGCACGCTGACCTGTCTGGAAGGTGTGGAGACAGAGGAACTGCAGAATTATCTGCGGCTCTACCAGGCCACATGGTTTCAGGAATATTTTTATACAAAGCCGATTGAAATCGGGAAGTTGCGGGAGTTGGTGCAGGGGTCATGAAAAAGAAAAGTGGGAATCGAAACATACATAAATATTTGATGGCCATACTGGTATTTTTGTGTTCCATGTGTTTTTGCATGCCGGTTTTTGCAAGTCCCCGAAAAGTAAGGGTGGCTTTTTTCCCGATGAACGGATTTCATATCTATTCGGAAAGCGACGGCTACGACGGCTTGGATGTGGCGTATCTGGAGGCGCTGCGCGTGTATACCGGGTGGGATATTACCTACGTGATGTGTGACAGCTGGAATGACGCGCTTGAAAAGCTGGAAGCGAAAGAAGTGGATCTGGTAGGATCGGCACAGTATTCCGAGGAGCGGTCGCGGGTTTTTGAATATGCGTCGCTGTCCAGCGGGTATACTTACGGCTGTCTTTTCGTGGAGAAGGACACCAGCATGGATTTTGAGGATTTTGACGGTATGCGGGATATGACTTTCGGTGTTGTGGAAAGCTATGTCCGCAAGGATGAATTTTTGGAATACCTTGACCGAAACGGTATTTCCCGGCCGCATCTTAAGGAGTACAAAACGACGCAGGATCTGCAAACCGCGCTTAAGGGCGGTGAGATCGACGTGGCGGCGCACACGTTGACGGAGGTGGAGGAGGGGCAGTGCCTTGTGGGTAAATTTGCCTATGCGCCCTACTATTATATTACATGGAAAGGCAATGAACAGCTTGTCTCCGAGATGAACATAGGAATTGAAGAACTCTATATGGATAACCCTACGCTGGAGCAGGAACTGATCAGCGCTTATTATGAAAACAGATGGGAGAACTTTGCTGCGGAGGAACAGCAGTATATTGACAGGGGAGTGCCGGTTAAAATCGGTTTTTATCAGGATACGAAGCCTCTCTCCTACATCAATGACCAGGGAGAGTACGACGGCATTTATATAAAGATTCTGGATGAGATTGCTGAAAGAAGCGGGATTGCCATGGAGCTTTGTCCGCTGGACAGAAGCGAATACTGGAAGGAGCTTCTGGCGGCGGGAGAAATCGACTTTTATGTGGGCGCGAACAATATGCAGTTGTCGCGGGATGAAAATATCCGCCTGACGAGCTCTTTCATGGATTACAATGCCATTATTGTATCGAAAAGGGATTATGTGCGCATGAACCAGGGGACGTCGCTGGCGCTTACAAATGGACGTGCCTACTGGGCGGAAAGCATGAAGAGGAACGGTGCGAGCGGTACGGTTATCTACTGTAATACCGCCAAGGAATGTCTGGAAATGGTGAGACGGGGAGAGGCTGATATCACCGTGCTCAACACCATCGAATACAACTATATGTCCAAAAACGAGCGGTTTTCGGATCTGATCGAGTGGGATAATTACCGCTATCAGTCGGGAAGCACCCTTGCGGCGGCAAAAGACGTAGATCCGATTCTTTTCAACGTGATCAATAAATCCCTGCGGCTGGTCTCGGAGGCGGATAAGGAAGATATCATCAATCTGTACATGAATATTCCGTATACGGATTATAATTTGACGGATTATCTGTATATGAATAAGGATGTCCTCGTAATTGCCGGCACGGTGCTGACTCTTTTTGCTGCGTCTGCCTTTGCCGTGTCCCATACGCGCAGAAATTCCTACCGCATTCTGGCAGAGAAGAACGGGGAACTGCAGACTGCCATTAGGGAGGCCGAGAAGGCAAATCTGGCTAAAACGGAGTTTTTGTCACACATGTCCCATGACATCCGAACACCGATCAACGGTATTATGGGTATGCTGAGTATTGCGGAGAAGTACCCTGACGACCCGGAAAGACAGCGGGACTGCAGACAGAAAATCAAAACTTCGGCGGAACATCTGCTGTCTTTGGTAAACGACGTGCTCGACATCAACAAACTGGAAAGCGGCAATGTGGAAATCAGGGAAGAAACATTTTCTCTGCCGCAGCTTTTTGCAAACTGTGCAACGATTCTTGGCGGACAGGCGGCGACGAAAAAGATTCAGCTGACGACCACGTTTGAGGAGGAACAGTTCTCCCATGCCGATTTTATTGGAAGCCCCCTGCACATCAAGCAGGTGCTGATTAATATAGCCGGCAACGCCATCAAATACAACAGAAAAGACGGCAGCGTCCATATGAGCTGCAGGGAGCTCTCGGCAGAGAACGGGACCGCCCGGATCTGCTTTGTCATTTCCGATACGGGCATCGGAATGAGCAGGGAGTATCTGGAGCATATCTTTGAGCCGTTTACGCAGGAATTAAGAGGGGTGAGTGCGCGTACTACCTATCAGGGAACAGGGCTTGGCATGACGATCACAAAAAAACTGATAGACAGTATGGGCGGAACCATTGAAATTGAGAGCGAGCAGGGGAAGGGCAGTGTGTTCACCGTGGTACTGCCTCTGGCAATCGCTGCGAAGCCAAAGGAGGAAGAGGAGAGCGAAGCGCCAAAGCAGATGAAGATTGCCGGGAAACATGCGCTTCTTGTGGAGGACAACGAGTTAAATCAGGAGATCGCCCAGTTTATTCTGGAAGACTTTGGGTTACAGGTGACCCTTGCAAACAACGGACGGGAAGCGGTGGAGATCTTTGAACAGGCAGAAGAGGGGACGTATCAGATCATCTTTATGGACGTGATGATGCCTGTGATGAACGGGTATGAGTCGGCCAAGGCGATACGGGCGCTGGACAGGCCGGACGCGGCGACGATCCCGATCATCACCATGACGGCGAACGCCTTCGCCGAAGATGTACAGGCGGCGAAGGACGCCGGCATGAATGAACATGTTGCGAAACCGCTGGAGGCGGATGTGATCGCGAGGGTGCTGGCACAGTGGCTCGGGGACTGAGGATTTAGCTGCTATCCTCTAAAGGATGAAAGTACCCGGCTGTGCAAACGGTCCTGCGAGCGGCGTTTCTCCGCACGTTTTCCCGTAATAATCCGTATCGAAGACAATGGGAGAGCCATCCGGGTTTTCAAATTTCTGTTCCGGCTCAAACGCCATGCCAAGGATGTCGGTGGTAATCACTTTGTTCTGCGGTTCGGGCATGTAATCATACACATTTGTCTTTAAGACAAAGCCTTCTGCCGCCTCTTCCAGACAGACGGACACGCTGTTTGTCTCATCCACAAACGCATTTTCTTTCGACATGGGTTTCGCGCCGTTAAAATAGGCGTTTCCTGCCGCCCATACAGGGAGCGGATTGTAATACCTGTCGCTTGGTGCGGATCCCATTCCACAGTATCCCTCAAACTGCGCTTCGTATTCTTCCAAAGTCGGGTACGCCTCGTAAGGAACCGTTCCGGCAATGAGGTTGCCGTCCGTCCATTCATCGTCTTTCATCGCATCCGCCATCTGCTTTAACCCCGGACGGAAGTCTTTCTGGATGAAAATGTTGTTGTAAAAACGCATGTCACCGTGCAGAATCGTCATGAAGCCGGCGATCTGTGTGCGGTGGGGCACATGGTAGGGTGTATAGCGCGGCGAGAGTTTGGTGAGCGTACCGTTTAAAACACCGCGGCCTACGGCGGTAAACGAACCGGCGATCAGATTATGCACAACGGCAACGCCCTGTGTGGCAAGCTTCATCGCGCAGTCGGAGAGCAGCACGTTGTGGTCGACAAGCGTCGGTCCGTGCGATACTTCGATAAAAATATCCTCACCGATTTCATTTCCTTTTATATGGTTATATTCTTCCGGCAGACAGTTGTCAAAAAACAGGTTCTGTGTCACCCTTGTTCCCTGCGCCTGCCAGTCAAGCCATAATCCGCGGGTACAGCGGTAAATCCGGTTTCGGCGGATCGAGACGTCAATCGCCGCATGCATTTTAATGCCGCCGATCTCAGCGCCGCATAAATTCTGCTTATTGTTGATGTGGTGGATCGTATTGTCCTCTATGACGGAAAATACGCCGCCCAGATGCCCGACGATCCCGGTCTGCCCGCAGTCGTGGATGTTGCACCTTCTGACAATGTGGGAGCCTATGGTTTCCTTGCTCCATCCCTCCCGCTGAGCCTGGCAGATACAGTCGCGCTCCGTCTGTGTGCCGTCCTTGTATTTCCATTTAGACCACTTGTTATCGTTTTCCGGCTGCAGATATTTTCCAAGGGAAATGCCGGAGCATTTCGACTCATAGATTTCACAGTCCTCTATGATCCAGCCTTTGGACCAGTGCGGGCCGATCATTCCTTCCTGATATGCCGTCGGGGGCGCCCACTGCGATGCCGCCTGTCTCACGGTAAAGCCGGAAAGAGTGATATAACTTACACCTTCTTCTTCCGGGTAGAAACAGTTTTTCCGCACGCTGATTTCCACATTTTCCTCATTGGGGTTTTGGCCCTGAAAGTTGGCGTACAGGATTGTTTCGTCCTTTTCTTCATCCTGGATGGTATACCATACATACACAGAAAAATCAGGGTCCCACGAAGCCTGACTTTTCTCGGGGTGCAGGACTTTTTCAAATTCTGTCACTTCATACATGGATTTGCCGTTCAGATATACATCCCCCGTATGCGCGGTCATGGCAGCCACAAACCAGTCGCCGTAAACAAGCGTCGTATAGGGGTTGTAACCGCCGAATACTTTGTTGGAAATTCTCGTTTTCCAGACGGTGCCTTCACAGGCTTCCCAGTCTTTGACCGGTTCAGCCCCTGTGATCACAGCAGCCAGCCCTACTTCGGAACGGTAAACGATTCTATCGTCTTTTGTGCCGCCGTTTACAGGGCTTACCGACTCTCTGTAAATGCCCGGCGCGACAATCACTTCATCTCCGGGCAGAGCCTTCTGGGCGGCTTCCTGGATTTTCAAAAAAGGTTTTTCTTTACTCCCGTCACCGCTTTGTCCGGCATTCCCATTTACATAATATTTCATATGTCTTCCTCCTTGTCTCAGAATTGTGTTTTTCCAGCAGATACTCTTATCATAGCAAAAGATTTCACTTATGTCATGCCTTTGCGGCCAATCTCATATCAGCCCACATTTTTTATTTGTAAAATTGCGATTATGGGAACGTGTGCAGGGAATGGAATCCTGACTGAGGATATAGTATAGTGAACATATATTTTCGTAAAATAATTCATTTTATGAAAACGGAAAACGAAAAAACAGCAAAATGTTGTGCAAAAAATCACTACTTATATGTATAACGACTGTATAATATCACAATTCGCAAGAAAATACAAGTTGTTTTTGGATGGAATGGTGCGCCCATGTTTCGGGAAAGGTTCCGAAACGGCGGCTGATCAATTTTATGACCGTCAAATAATGGTCAGGAAAGGAGTTATCTATGCCAAAGAGAGGAGAAAACATTTACAAGAGGAGGGATGGACGTTGGGAAGGACGCATAAAGCGTTCCGCGTATCTGCAGGGAGGCGGGAAGTACCAGTCGGTTTATGGAAAGACGTACGGCGAAGTAAAAAGAAAACTGGATGAAGCGAGACAGGAGAAATGTTTTGCGGCTGGCCGGTGCACGATCACCATGAAAGAGGCCGTCAATATCTGGTATGCGGATAAGAGGGGGGACTGGAAAGAAGGCACTTATGCGGTCTACCGCCAGACCGTGGAAAAGTATATTATTCCCGGGCTGGGGGAGCAGCCTTTATATAAGATCAACAATCAGGCCATGGCGGAATTTGTTGCCAAAATCCGCAGGCAGAATAAGGAGCAGGGACTTTCCGGCGTCTATCTGTTCTATATATGCGGCATTGTACAGCGGGTTATGATCCATATACAGAAAAAGACCGGGGAAAAGCTGGAAATTCCGGCAAACCCCGTCAGCGTGGAGAAAAGGCCGAAGGTGATGCCGCCGGAGATCAGAGAGTTGTCAGTGCTGGAAAAGTATCTTCTGCAAAATACGAAGGACAATACCTGTCTGGGCATTTTAACGGCGCTGCATACGGGTCTGCGGATCGGTGAGCTTTGCGCGCTGACATGGAAGGACATTGACCTGGAAACAGGTCTTTTGCATGTAAGGAGCAGCCTTCAGAGAGTGCGTGATTATGACAGCCCGGGGAAAAAGACAAGACTTGCGGTGGTGACGCCAAAGACATCCTGCTCCATCAGGGATATTCCCATTCCGCCGGTACTTCTGGACGCCCTTTCAGCCTGTAAGAAAGACAGTTCCTGCAAGCTTGTGAGCGGGGCCAGGGGGGACTGGATGGATCCGCGCACCCTGCAATACCGCTTTCAAAAGATACTGGAAGAATGCGGTATTGACCATTTTAATTTTCATATGCTGAGGCACGCCTTTGCCACCAGATGTATGGAAAAGGGATTCGACAGTAAGAGCCTGAGTGAGATTCTTGGGCACAGCAGCATACAGATCACCCTGAATCTGTATGTGCACTCTACCTTACAGCGAAAAAGGTGTCTGATGAATCTTGTGGATTCCTATTCGTGCGATTGAAACCGAAGCGCCTGCGGGTTACGGACGAATCTGTTCCTAAGAGCCGTCAAAAAAATGGTCAGCGCGGCTTCCGGCGTCATTCGGAAAACGGACAAAAAGCGGGGATATCGGGAACTGCCGTGTTTATGCGAAACAGATTTTCATAAATTGAATTATTTTACGAAAAAACAGGTGTATTTCAACCATGGATGGTGACTGACGGTGAACTGTTACATAGATATTCATTCCCACATTCTGCCCGGTTTAGATGACGGAGCGAAAAATTTTGAGATAAGCCTCCGTATGCTGCGCCAGGCCGAGGAAGAGCAGATTAGCGATATTATCCTGACGCCTCATTATAAACCAATGCGGCACAATCTGCCTCCTGACAGAGTGGAAGATATATTGTATGAACTGGAAGAAAAAAAGCAGGCTGCCGGAATTTCCGTACAGCTTCATCTGGGTAATGAAATATATTACAGTTCGGAAGTGACTTCTGCGCTCAGGGAAGGGAAGGCATTTACGATGGCCGGCTCTTCTTATGTCCTGACGGAGTTTAATCCCGGAGAAGACTACGCATATATCAGGGATGCAGCCTATAGCCTTCTGGCAGAGGGGTATTCTCCCATTTTGGCTCATATAGAACGGTATGCATGTCTGATGGAGAAAAAAGTGAGAGTGGAAGAATTATACGATATGGGATGCTGTCTGCAGGTGAATGCCTCCAGTATTATAGGAAGTAACGGAATGGAGTGCAGGAGGAACGCAAAGTGGCTGCTCAAGAGGGAGTATGTTCATTTCGTGGCGTCCGACTGCCATGACGACAAAAAACGTACGCCGGGGCTTTCGGAAGCAGCGGCTTATGTGAGCAGAAAATATGGGGAAGCCTGCTGCAATAGAATTTTCAGGGACAATGCAAGTGCGCTTCTGCACGGCTGTTATATATAAGATTACGGAAGAAAGGCTTGGTTGGGCGCATGGAAGAGAGAAGAGACGCGGAAACGATAGAGATTGATTTGCTGGAGCTTATGGGAGTGCTTCTGGGGCAGATCTGGCTCATTATGGGGATTGGGATGTTTGTGGCCCTGGCCGCTTTTGCCATCAGCAGATATCTGATTACTCCAACTTATGAATCTACCACGAAGATTTATATCCTTAACAAGAATGAAAATACCACGGTGACATATTCGGATGTACAGCTTGGCAGTCAGCTCACAAAAGATTACAGGGAGCTGATTGGGAGCAGATATGTGCTTGAAGAAGTTATCCAGAATCTGGGACTTGATTTAGAGTATAAGGAACTGCAGCGTAAAGTTTCGGTCGGCACGCCGGAGGACACCCGGGTGATTTACATTACGGTAAAAGACAAGGACTCGGTGATGGCGATGAATATAGCCAACAGCGTCAGGGAGACGGCGGGCAGGCATATTGAGAACGTTATGGACATTGACGCGGTAAATGTGGTGGAGACAGCCAACATGCCGACAGAGAAAGCCTCCCCAAGCTGTATGCGCTGGACGCTGATCGGCGGCGTGCTGGGATGTCTTGCGGTGTGCGCCGTCATACTGGTGAAATATCTGCTGGATGACACGGTCAAATCTTCTGAGGATATAGAAAAGTATCTTGGGCTGTCTACTCTCGCATTGATTCCCGTGCAGGAGGATGAGTCCGAAAAAGCAAAGCGGCACAGAAAGAAAAAGACGTCTGTGAAACAGGAAAGAAGGAGCTGAGGTCATGGAAAAGGACAGCAGAAAAGAACAGGAAGTTTCCAACGGGGAAGACTTGGAATTTATCTCTGAAATGCGGGAGATAACCCTTCGTTTTAGCAAGAAGGACGATTACAGGACGAGGGAGGCATATAAGACCCTTCGCACCAATATAGAACTCAGCGGCTCTGATATCAAGACAATCGCCATTACAAGCTGCACGCCAAATGAGGGGAAAAGTTCTGTGGCGATGGAGCTTGCCAGGGCTTTTGCAGAGGCTGGGAAAAAGACGATTTTAGTGGATGCCGACCTTCGTAAGTCCGTTCTGGTGGGGCGGTATAAAACCGGTGCGGTGAGACTCGGGCTGACCCATGCGCTGATTGGCAGGGAAAGTATCGAAAAGGTTATGTGCATGACAAATATCCGAAACCTGTATATCATCTTTTCCGGCCCGGTGCCCCCTAACCCGAGCGAACTGCTTGGCGGGATGAAATTCCAGGAAGCAATACGGGATCTGAGAGAACAGTTTGATTATGTGATCGTGGATACGCCGCCGCTTGGAAGCGTGATCGACGCGGCAGTGGTGGCGAGGAACTGTAACGGCACCATACTTGTCATTGAGAATAATGCCATCAGCTACCGTTTTGCCCAGCGTGTCAAGGACCAGCTGGATAAAACGGAGAGCAGGATATTAGGCGTGGTGCTGAATAAAGTAGATATGAATACCAGAGGCCACTATGGGCATTACGGAAGGTATTACGGCAAATACTACGGCAAGTATTACGGCAGGTACGGGGAGGAGAACATGTCCGCACAGGCAGAGGATTTCCCGGGGAGGAAACGGAAGGACCAGAATCTGGAAACTGTGCCGAGGGAACTGTACAAACGCAGGGATGAGCGGATCAAAGCGTGCGGACAGGCGGTGGAAAAAGTAGCGGAAGAGAGTGCAAAGAAGACGGGAAGCCAGGAAACAGGGAGAAAGATATGAAGCAGAGCAGAGTAATCCGGATAGTGATTTTTGCGGCAAATCTGGTGTTGGCTGCCGTATGTCTTGTGGCATATGTCAGGGAAGATAAGGTCAAACCGGAGTTTATGTTTCAGGCCAGCGATTCTGTTTATACGGAATCCGGGCAGAAAGATTTGCTCCTGCAGGATATAACGGCCAGCGATGACAGGGATGGAGATATCACGGAGCGCATTGTCATAGAGAAAGTGACGGAAAACAGAGACAGTTCCACGGTTGTTGTCTATTATGCGGTCAGTGATTCGGCGGGAAACGTCGCCAAGACATCCAGGGTTTTTCCGGCTGTTTTTGACGAGACGGAGCATGAGGAGGCCGCGCAGACTTTTGCAATGGCAGAGGTTCCCAAAGTAGAAATACTAAAAAGTCAGACGGATAAAGGGCAGGCAGATGAAGGCGGCAGCGAAAAAAATGGGGAAGACGGCAGCCGGACGGATGAGGAAAAGAATCGGGAGGATACAGATGAAAGGAAGGAGGACTCGGAAGAGGACTCAGATGACGGCCAGGATGAGGAAGATGAAATAGAAAACGGCCGGGAGGAAGACGACGGACAGGCGGCTGCCGATGAGAATGAAAACCGCCCGGATGAAACGGGGGATGCAGAAGAAAACGGTCATGCCCAGGAGCGGGAGACACCAGCCGGAAGCGGCGCGCCTGTACTTACATTAAGGAAAGCGGAAGTGACAATAGAGGCGGGGACTACTCCGCCGTGGACAGAAATCATAGAGACCCTGCAGGATGATAAAGACGATTATGCGACCCTGTATTATAACCTGAACGTCAGCAGATTCAACAGGAACCAGCAGGGTGATTATCCTGTCACCCTCTACACGGAGGATTCCGACGGGAATTGTTCCGAGACAGTAACAGTTATGGTGCATGTAAAAGGGAACGGGTGAGACCGATTCCGATAAAGGGTAGCTAAAAATGGCAAAGTTTTCAAATAAAAAGAAAAATGACATACAGGCAAATGAGGAAAAACAGCTTTTGCTGGACCCCGACAGGGCAGAGCGGGAGAGGAAAAAGAGATGTATCAGAATAGTGGCGCTTAGCGTGGGGATTCCTGTAACTGTCATTGTAGTGGCGGTGGTGGGGGTTCTCATATTTGGAGCCATCGGCAAAGCCAGCCTAAAGCAGGTGTCCGTGCGGCAGCCGACGCTTGCGGCGGCCCAGACGGCAGAGATGCTCACGGAAGAAGAGACAGAAATCTGGCAGGAGGGATGGGTTAAATATCAAGGACAGATTTATGCCTACAATGAAGATATGATGACCTTTCTTTTTATGGGAATTGACAGACGGGGCGAAACGGTTAAGGAAGTGGCGGAAGGGACAAACGGCGGACAGGCCGACGCCTTATTTCTGCTGGCCCTGAATCCACACAATAAGACGGCAAGCGTGATTGGCATTAACAGAAATACAATGACGGAGATAGACATTTATAACGAGGAGGGGGCGTATGTCAACACAGTCATCGCCCAGATTGCCGTTCAGCATGGTTTCGGAAACGGTGTGGAGAAGAGCTGTGAGTATCAGGAAAAAACTGTCAGCAGACTGTTCTACAACTTGCCCATACACGGTTATGCGGCGATCAATATGAGCGCCATCGAGACATTGAACGATGAGGTGGGCGGCGTGGACGTCACGGTTTTGGAGGATATGACCTCGGAATCTTCTCTTTTCAGGGAAGGAGAGACGGTACATCTGGAAGGAAAGGACGCGCTGACCTATGTGAGATACCGCGACGAGGAAGCTTTCGCTTCCGCGGACAGAAGGTTGGAGAGACAGAAACAGTATTTGACAGAATTTATCAAGGCGGCAAAGAGCATGGCCAAGAAAGATATCACCAGCGTCGTACGTCTGTATCAGGCTGTCTCCCCTATGATGGTCACGGATATTTCGGCGGATGAGGCGGTGTATCTGGCTTCGCAGGCTCTGGATTACAGGATCGGCCCGGACAGTTTCCATATGCTAAAGGGCGAAACCGTGATGGGAGAACAGTTTGAGGAGTACAACATAGATGAAGAGGCGCTCTATGAGATGATACTGCAGATTTTCTATGAGCCGGTTTTGCGTGAGCCCTGAAAATAAAGGGAAGAGACAGACGGAAAAAGGAGACAGAATGACATTTGGGGGCGGCGGATCTGGAATGATAAAAAAAGAGTTACAGCGTATGGAGAAATATAAAGGAAAAAGGAGAGCGGCGGCCTGTCTGGCGGCGCTACTTGTATGCGGTATGGCGGGATGCGGGACAGCGGAAGCGGAAGAAGACGGGCAGAAGAATATAGAGACGGCAGGGTATGAGGCCGAAGCGCAGGAAGCGGAAGAGAACACGGAGGAGACAGGGATTTTGGGAGAATCCGCGTCGGATGGCCATATTGATTTTGCCATGCTGCAGGAGAAGAATCCCGATGTTTTCGCATGGCTCCATGTCCCGGGAACCGGCATAGACATGCCGGTGCTGCAAAGTCACGTATCGGACGATTTTTATATCACCCATGATGCGGCCGGCGCGGAGAGCAGCACGGGCGCAGTTTATACGGAGATGCCGAACATGATGAACATGTGTGATTTTAACACGGTGATCCACGGGGATGACCTGAGTGAGGATTCACCCTTTAAAGCGCTTCATCATTTTGAGGATGCGGACTTTTTTGACAGGCATTTGGAGTTCTATCTCTATCTGCCGGACAATGTCCTCACTTACGAAGTTTTTGCCGCATATTACGATGATGGAAGCGATATCCTGCGAAGATATGATTACACGACATATGCAGGATGTGAGGAGCACTTGGAGGATATATACAGGACAAGGAGCATGAACAGAAACTTCCGGGACGGATGGGAGGGACTGACTCCATACCACTTTCTTGTGACGCTTGACGGTAAAGTCCGTGAGGACGGCACGCAGTATGTGGTGGTAGGAGCGCTGACAAAGGATGCAGCGGGCAGGATCGACCGTGTTATCTATGAATAAAAGATCAGACAAACAGGTATTGACATCTCAGGATGTTGATATATACCACACTTAAATTAAGGAAAGGAGGACGATGCCAATGAAAAAATTTATGGCTTTATTCGCGACTTCAGTTCTGTTCGCATCCATGACAGTGTCCGCAGCGGGGTCTCCCTCGGCGGCTGTAGTGGCTTCCACAGCAGCGCCTGCGTCATATGTCAGTGAAGGATTTTCAGATGCGGGTGCTGCTAAGGCAGCGGCGGAGAGGGGCATGAGCGCAGGCGAGTATTACAACAACGCGATTGTTGCAACGCCCGGCGTGCCCAATGCGGTACCCATGGGTCAGGGCGGTAAGATCCTGATCAACGGCGTGCCGACAAACCTGACCGCATCCCTGTCCAAAGTGAACAGCGCGGTAGCAAGCAGCGCAGTTGCACAGGCTGCCGGACTTGGCGGATCACTGCTCAACGTAGTGAACGTGACTTTCCCCGGCGCTAATTACAGCGTGGCTACCATTAATTTCTACGTCAAAGGGCTTGCAGGCGACGCAAAAGTCGCAGCAAGACAGTATGTCAACGGCGTATGGGTTGAAGTGGAAGTTGTAGAGGCAAGAGCCGATCATGTTGTCCTGAACCTTAAGAGCAGCGGACCGGTTGCACTTGTAGCACTTCCGTAATCTTTTTGTAACTTTTTGTTGGATTCAAAAAAAGTGTGGGAAACCTGTGCCGCCGCTTCGGCGGCGGCATATGGCAAAAAAATCTGCGAACCCGGATCGTCGCATTGCCGCGTTCGGTAACGCAGAGGTGATAGGGAAAGACAGGAAATCCGCATGAAATATGGCGGAATGGCGAAGCCATGTCTTTTTGTATTTTGCAGGAGGAAACATCTATGTGGTATGTAGTGCAGGTGCAGACAGGGACAGAGGAGAAGATTAAGGCGCAGTGCATCCGCATGATTGATGGGGAAATTCTTGAGCAGTGTTTTATTCCTTCTTATGAGGAGAAAAAGAGGTACAGGGGTACATGGCATACAGGGAAAAGAACATTATTTCCGGGATATGTGTTTATGGTCAGCGGCAGACTGGACGACCTGTATAAGGAGCTTAAAAAGGTGATTGGCCTGACAAAACTGCTCGGTACAGGAGAAGAAATCGTGCCGCTGTCAGAGGCGGAAACCACTCTTCTTGAAAGAATCGGAGCCGGGGAAAGGCCGTTGGAAATATCCACGGGTCTGATAGAAAATGGTGCGGTCATAGTGACGGAAGGACCGTTAAGAGGTATGGAAGGCTGTATACGCAGAATAGACAGACATAAAAGAAAAGCATGGCTGGAAATAGATATGTTTGGACGAACAATGGAAATGGAAGTCGGACTTGAGATTATAGAAAAGAAATGAAGCAAAATAACGGGGACAGAAATCAATATAGGGCGGAACATCATTCGCGCGGTATGATGAGACAGCTGACGGTGGCGGCCGGCTGGCTTCTGTGCGCTGCGGCCTTTGTGGCCGGCGGGCTTACCGTTCTTGGCATTTCAGGGAAGTATAACCTGAAACAGCAGACCATGAGCTACGCGGCGGGCACGGGAAAGCCCGTGCGGACAATTACGGCGACGACGGACACGGAGGAAGAGCCAAAGAAAGGCCAGAACATATATCCGAATCGTGAATACCGCTATAACGAAGATATACTTACCTTCCTATTCATGGGAATTGACAGGGAGGACGGCGCAAAAGCTGATGAGGGATATGCCGGCGGCGGACAGGCGGACGCCCTTTTTTTGTTTGTATTAAATCCCCATGAAGAGACCATGAGCCTGATTCCCATTAACCGCAGCACCATGACAGAAGTGGACGTCTATGACGGGCAGGGAAACTACGAAAATACGGTGACGGCACAGGTCTGTGCACAGTACGGATTCGGGGATGGCGGCAGGGAAAGCTGTGAATATCAGATAAAGGCGGTGAGCAACCTTTTTTATGGTATTCCCATACACGGGTATCTGGCGGTAGATCTTGGAGTAGTCCCGGCAGTGACAGAGATGATAGACGGTGTTGATCTTTCCCTGTTTAAGGACATTCAAAACGGAGACCAGTCAGAGGACAGACAGAGGCAGCTGGCAGCGGCGCTGATCGGTGAAGTCAGACGGATGACAGGGAAGGATTTGACGGTTCCGATCAAGATATATAACAAAGTATCAGACAAGGCGGTCACCGATATCACGGTGGATGAAGTGACATACCTGACGGCGAAGGCCGGAGGATATCATTTCGATGAACGGCAGGTCTTCACGGTTCCCGGCACAAGCATTAACGGGGAGGGAAGCGGGGATGACGTATTGGATGAATTTTATGTGGATGAGACAGCGTTTTATAAGCTGATCCTGGACGTCTTCTACGAGCCGGCGGACGAGGAATAAGGAGTAAAAGCGGATGAACATAAAACAGCCCGGATATGTAGTGGGGGGGGGGTAACCCGGTGAACCTGATAGAAGAAAAAGACGGATTGGTATCTAAATCCAAGAAAATCATAAATATCTATATTGTCTTTTTGTTTGCCGTTGTCTGGTTCAGCTACTACAACCAGTTTGTATTCGGAACCAACCGCATCGCCGGCGGAGTGGTCAGCGTGGGCATCTATTTTATCATCTACAATTATTTTGCCAAACTGTACCGTGCATATAAGATTGGCACTTATAAAATCAGTGAGATCATTTTTTCGCAATTTCTTGCAATCGGCCTGTCAGATACGGTGCTGTATGTGGAGTGCTGTCTCGTAAGCCACCACTATGTAAATATACTGCCCGGTTTTGCCACGGCAGGCATACAGATTCTGGGCATGGTGGTCTGGGCAGTCTATACGAAACAGTATTTTGTCAGATACATAGAGGCGAATGACACACTGATTATGTACGGCGGAGAAAATGCCGGGGAATTTGTACATAAACTGAAACGTAAGTATGAGCATCTTTTTCGGATACAGGAGATTGTCAATATAGAAGAGTGCACGGTGGAAGAACTTCATGGAAAAATCGACCAGTACGATACCGTGATTTTGTATGAAGTGAGCAAAGGCTATAGAACCAGTACCATGGAGTACTGTATTGAACATCAGAAAAATCTCTATATCACGCCAAGGATTTCTGACATTATCCTGCAGGGTTTCAAGGAGAGAACCCTGATTGATACCCCTCTGTTTAAATATGAATATCATTATCTGGACACAAAAGAGTATCGGACGAAGAGAATGCTTGATCTGACAGTATCCCTGCTGGCGCTTGTCCTGACGGCGGTTCCCATGCTGCTTACTGCAATGGCGATCAAACTGGAGGACCGGGGGCCTGTTTTCTTTAAACAGGACAGATGTACGGCGAACGGAAAAGTATTTGCGATCATCAAGTTCCGCAGCATGGTTCCGAATGCGGAAAAACAGGGAACCGTTATTCCCTGTACAGACCATGACCCAAGGATTACGAAGGTGGGCGGCGTCATCAGAAGATTCCGTATTGATGAACTGCCGCAGATTTTCAATATCATCAGAGGAGATATGTCCGTGGTGGGGCCGCGCCCGGAGCGGGTGGAACATGTAAAAAGATACTGTGAGGAAGTGCCGGAATTTGCCTACCGCATGCGCGTAAAGGGAGGACTTACAGGGTATGCACAGATTTTTGGCAAGTATAATACAAGCGCCTATGACAAGCTGAAACTGGATCTGATGTATATCGAGAACCAGAGCCTTCTTTTGGACTTGAAGATGATCATGCTGACGGTGAAGACACTGTTTATCGCGGAGAGTACGGAAGGGTTCGAGGAGGAAAAGAGCAAACTCATCGGGAAGTGGGATGCGGAAGGGTAGGGAGAGCATGAAAAGAGTTTTGATTCACATGGGCGACCCCTATCTGATTGATAATCCCTGTACTAAGAGAGTGCGCGCTTTTAAGGAGGCGCTAAAGGAGTACGGATTTGAAGTTGTGATTATGGCGCCCTCCATAAAAGGGATAGAGAAAGACACGGAGGTCACCTATTGTCTTACCGTGCCGCTCCAAAAGAAAAATGCCTTTTACAGACTGGCGAACGGTTTGAGCTTTGCCGTCTCATCCGTGTGCAATTTGAGAAAAGCGGGAAAGATTGACATTGTTCTGACGACAACGCCGCCGGCATTGATCAGTATGGCGGGCTATGTTATGGCAAAGATAAAGCATGCCAAACTGGTGTATGATGTCCGGGACATCTGGCCGGATGTTGCCCTTGAGATGGATGAATTTACAAAGGACAGCGTCTATTACAAAATATTCCGTTTTATCAGGGACTTTATGCTGCGGCATGCGGATCTGGTTACGGCGGTGAGCGACGGTAAAGTCAGGAGACTGAAAGAATACGCGCCCAAGAAGCGGATTGTAAAAATCCCCAATGGATTTGACGTTCACTTTTTGGAAAACCCCTTAAATAGCGAACTGTATAAAAAGATAAAGGGGAACGGGAAATTTACCTGTGTATATACCGGGAATCTCGGGCTTGCCCAGGGCCTTAAGCAGCTGCTTGACATTGCCATGAGGGCACAGGAGGAGGGAATGGAAGCCGCTTTCCTACTGTACGGAAAAGGGGCGGAAGAACAGGAACTGAGGGCGTATGTCCGAAAACACCGCCTTGCACATGTGTTTTTCGGAGGCAGCTTATCCAATCAGGATATCTATACAGTGTTAAAAGCCGCGGATATCAGCTTTGTGCCGCTGGTGAATGGAAACCTGAAAGACAGCATACCGACGAAGATATACGAGGCGCTTGGAATCGGCTGCCCGGTATTGCTGGCGGCGGAAGGGGACGCAGTGTCTGTGCTGGAAGAATCAGAGCTGGGAATAGCGGTTAGTCCAAACAGGACGGAGGAACTGTGGGACGCTTATCAGAGACTATACAAAAACAGGAAACAGATGGAGCGTCTGAAAAGCTATGCGGCAAAACTGATGGAAGAAAAGTATTCGATCCAGCGTTCGGCGCGGATGCTGGCGGAGGAGTTTCTGGGGATGTGCGGGGAGACTGACGATTTGGAGGAAAAGAAATATTGATTAATATCATCGGACTTGGATATATTGGCTTACCGACTGCGCTTATGATGGCTTCACATGGCGTGGAGATTGTCGGAACGGATTATAATGCGGAGCTTGTCAGTACATTGAACAGCGGACATATGACATTTCAGGAAAAGGGGATTGAGGAACTGTTTCATTCCGCCGTGGAAAGCGGAATCAGGTTCACAACAAAATACCAGTCCACGGATACCTACATTGTCTCTGTGCCGACTCCCTATGATAAATTTTCCAAAAAGGTTGATCCCTCCTATGTTGTCGCCGCAGTCAGTGAGATTCTAAAGGTGGCTAAGGAGGAGACGGTAGTCGTGATTGAGTCCACGATTTCGCCTGGAACCATCAATAAACATATCAGGCCGCTGGTAGAAGCAGAAGAATATATATCAGGAAAGAAAATTCATCTGGTACATGCCCCGGAGCGGATCATCCCCGGCAATATGCTTTATGAACTGCTGCATAATAACAGGACAATAGGCGCGGATGATAAGGAGATTGGGGAAAAGATAAAGTCCTACTATGCGTCGTTCTGTCAGGGAGAGATTGTGGTGACCGATATCTGCACGGCGGAGATGACAAAGGTGGTCGAGAATACATATAGGGCTGTCAATATCGCTTTTGCCAACGAGCTTGCAAAGATATGCCGACATGATGACATGGACGTGTATGAGATCATACGTATCTGCAATATGCACCCAAGGGTAAATATCCTTAAGCCCGGACCGGGAGTCGGCGGTCACTGTATTTCCGTAGATCCATGGTTTCTGGTTGGGGACTATCCCAGCCTTGCGAAAGTGATTGATGAATCCATGAAGACAAATGACAGTATGCCGGATTTTGTCCTGAACAGGATTTATGAAATCATGAAGGAAAATCATATGACGGATATCGGCAGAGTCGGGTTGTACGGATTGACTTACAAGGAAAATGTGGATGACATGAGGGAGTCGCCGACATTGCAGATGCTGGAATCCATGGAGCGGCATTTGAGCGGGAAATCTGTGAAAGTGTATGATCCTTTTATCGAGAAGGACGTGGTGGAGAACCAGTATCATGATTTGGATTGCTTTTTGAATGACGTCGATATGGTGGTGATTATGGTTAAACATAATGAAATCATAGAGAATATAGATAAACTGCGAAAGAAAGTACTTTTAGACTGTCAAAATATTGTAGGTAATATCAAAGGCGTTTATAAGATATGATGGGAAATTACCAGATAGAGGAAACGGGAATTACAGGAAAAGCGCTGCTTATTACAGGCGAAAAGGAATTGATATATTACAGAAAAGGAAACATCTATTTATATGATGCAGTTAAAAAGGAGAAAAAGTGTATCAGGCTGCCTGTTAAAAATTGGAAGAGGATATGCTGCAAAATAAGGCTATTGGAACGACTATTACATTTGGATGCGAGATGGGCCGTCCAAGTGGGTGACGACAGGATATTACTACAGTTTGACCACAGGATTTTGCTGATAAATATTGAAAATTCAAAAATAGATATTGAAAATGCGCCTGTTTGGGGAAATTCGTTATCAGCTGCGGTGGTAAAAGGGAATCCGGGCTTTTCGGACTGCGTGGTTGTCGGGGATTATACGAAGAATCGGACGCGGGATAAAGTCAGCCTTTACAGTAGAGATGAGGATGGAAGGTGGCAAAAAGTATATCAGTTTCCGGCTGGGACTGTGAAGCATATTCACGGCTGTTTTTCCGATCCATACAGGCGGTGCGTTTATATACTTACCGGGGATGAAAATGAGGAGTCGGGTATATGGAGGGCAGTTGACAATTTTGACAAAGTGGAGCCGCTTTTAACAGGCAGTCAGCAGTATAGGGCCTGTCAAATGCTGGTGGGAAAAGATGCGCTGTATTATTTTACGGATGCGCCGTCAGAGCAGAACTACATGTGTGAAATTAGAAAAGGCGCGGTTCGGAAATTACATGCTATAAATGGCACATGTATATATGGTGTTCAGTTTGATGAAGAAGGAATATATGCGACCACATGCGAGGCGGACGCACATGCCGACAGTACATTTCAATATTGGTTTTCGAATAATCCGGGAAGAGGAATATGCGGAAGAAATGTTGACGTATTTGCGGCGGGGAATGATGGGGAAATACATATACTAGAGCATTTTGAACACGACGGCTTACCTTTGAGACTGTTTCAGTACGGAACAGTTACTTTTACCAATACGGTGGGAAATCACTGCTATTTTACGCCAATGTGCGTAAAGGGGAAGGACATGCATATCTACAAAGTAACAAAGAAAGACGGGAAATAGAAATGAAACTTGAGACATCGACGCTGTTTAAAAAAAAGTTTGCCCATAGAGAAAATGTAAGGCAGTTAACCGCAAGTGAATTAAAAAGAGTACAGGAAATCTTGTTTGAGATTCTATGTGCGGTTGATGATGTGTGCAAAAAAGCGGATATACCGTACTGCCTCTGTGGCGGGTCGGCCCTGGGAGCGGTCAGGCACCATGACTTTATTCCATGGGATGATGATTTGGATATTTATATATTGAGATGCGATATGGAGAAGTTTGTAGAAGCGTTTGATAAAAGTTATGGAACCACATATGCTGTTTCGTCCCCCGGATATCAGCAATTATATAACAGCCCAACCAGCCGTATCTGTAAAAGGGGAACTATCTTTCGTTCCTATTCGAGTCTGGGTGAGGAGAATCCGGGAATCGGATGCGATATATGCATACTGGAAAATACTTATAATAGCAGGCTGATGCGACTGATACATGGACTGGGCGCTGTTTCATGTGGTTTTTTGGTGTCGTGCAGAAGATTCTGCAGGGATAAGGAAATATTATTGAGTTATGCGCAGGGAGACAGGGAACTGGAAAAATCAATTGTTGCGAAAGCCAATATAGGAAGATTAGTATCTGTCTGGTCATATAGCCAAATTGTGAAATTTCAATATATCTGGAATTCCCAGTGCAAGAGAAAGAACAGTAAATATGTAGTATGTATTAATGGGAGAAAACATTTCTTTGGCGAAATTTATGACAGACAAGATATGTTAAGACCAGAGATGTATGAATTCCATGGAAAATTGTTTGCCGTTATGGGGAAGACAGATTCCTATCTTCATCATCTGTACGGCGACTATATGACAATCCCGAAGGAAGAGGAGCGGGAGAATTTGGCGGTTTTTGAGTTTCGGATTTCATAATTTGGAAAAATAGAAAGTGAAATAGAAAATGTATCTGTTTTTTTTGCTTCTTTTTGAGGCGCTGCTTGTAATTATTTCTTACATAGTTTTCAGGGACATCTTATCCCCCTCGTTTGATATGGCCGTCATGTTTACGTTTGCAACAGTACTGATGCTGCCCTATGTGAGACTGTGGAGGGTAAATTTTTGTTTTGAGTCAATCTTTATCCTGATCACAGGACTGTACTTGGTGTTTTTTGTTGAATGGATTATTTCTACGATGAGTAGGCGGTTTCATAAGAATTTACCTTATGGAAATCAGGAGGGTTCCTTATTACAGGGCAAAAAAAATATTCCACAGTCTTATCAGGTATTGGCGTGCCTGATACAGCTGGTCACTCTTATGTTATTGTGGTCAGAGGTAAAAAGGATTGGGGGGAATTGGGGTGAAACAAGAAATTTATACAGATTATTAAACAGATACAGAATTTATACAATAAATGGAATAGACAAGGTGAATTTTGTGACCAGTCAGTTTATGAAGATTTCTACAGCCTTGGGATACTGCTCGGCGTTCTGGGGAATCGACGGTCTGGTCCGTCATGAAAAACGCGGCGCCCTAAAAGAAAATTTCCTTTTCATCAGTTCAGCTGTATTGCTGGTAGTCCAGTTCCTGCTCAATTCTACGAGGGGACCGATCATAAACTATGTGGTGTTTGGCATCGTGATATTTTATGTGAAATATCAACAGCGGTATTCGTGGAGAGTACAGGTAAATAAAAGGATCATCCGCCTCATTTTGGTGATGGCAGTACTTTTATTTGTAGTATTTTCAGCGTCGAGATTTCTAATCGGAAGGGATATATCGGAGACACCGATAGATAATCTGGCGAGATACTTCAGCGGGTCGCTGCAGCTATTTGACTTATATATAAAAAATCCCGTTTCGCGGGGCAGATACTGGGGGGAGGAGACTTTTACCGGGATTCTGCAGTCTCTATATAGATGGGGTGCTCAAAATATGGGAACCTATATTTCCGTAGCGCTGGAGAACAGGGCCCTTGGAAATTATACGGGAAATGTGTATACGATTTTCAGACGTCCGCTACAGGATTTCGGATATGCCGGCATGTATATTTTTGTCGGTGCTGTGGCATTGATTTTCTCCTATATTTATTATTTCAAAATAAAATACAGAGAATGTACGGATAAAAGGGATCTGGAATTGTTTTATTATGCCTATTTCTATCACTGGATTATTACCAGTGTAGTTGAGTGTTACAGCTGTAGCATATCGACAGCTACGATTGTTATGGTAGTTATGTTTGCTATACTTTTTAAGGTGTACAGCAAAGTACGGGTGAAGCTTTTGTGAGAGGAGAGTGCTTATATTGGCAGCCGGGATTGCGGTATTGTTGAGCACATATAACGGCGAAAAGTGGTTAAGTCAGCAGATTGATTCCATATTGAAGCAGAGCGGGGTTGACTGCTGTATCTTTATCCGTGATGACGGATCGGAGGATAACACACTGTCTATTATAGAATCGTACCGGGAAAGCAACAGGGTATTTATGGTCGGGGATGACAGCCGGAAAAGACTGGGGGCGGGAGACAGTTTTATGGAGCTGGTCAAATATGCGCAAAGTAAATTGGCGGACAGGTACGAATATTTTGCGTTTGCGGATCAGGATGATTATTGGCAGCCGGATAAACTGATATCCGCAATTTCGCTGATGCAGGGCAGTAAGGAGCCCTGCCTTTATTTTTCTAAAAAGACGATTGTGGATGCGAAACTGCGTCGGATGAAAGAGGTAGATTACATACCATATTCAAACCAGATTTTGCACAGTGTGGGACAATGTAATGCCTTTGGCTGTACATTTGTTTTTAATAACCGGTTACTTGGTTATATACGGGAAAAGGCGGCGGGAAGGGGATATCATGATGCGTGGATCTTTCGGCTGTCTGTCTGGTGTGGATTTAGGATATTTTATGATACGGATTCACACATTTTATATAGACAACATGGACAAAATGCCACGGGAGCAGTGAAAAGGAAAATTTGGTACAGGCAATTATTATTCCTTTCGACCTGGCGGAACCAAATAGATAGATTTTTATGTAAAAATTTAAATGACGTGGTTCTTATGCAGAGAGATATATATGAGAAATATGCCGATGCATTTCCAAACGATAATATGGAATTGCTAAAGCTGATAGTTGGTTATAGATATAACCTGTGTGACAGATATCATTTAATGAAACATCCTGTATTTAGGACGAATGGCACAAAGGATTGTGTGAGGTGGATGCTCAGAATTGCGATGAACAGAATGTAGCATCCTGATATGGGGGATATATAGAGGGTGGAAGTAAAGTAAAACATGAAGCTTGGAAAAGGAATCATAGAAGTACTTTATGCAAATATTCTGAATTTAATGATTGCTGTGGTGAACGGCTTCCTGTTACCCAAATATTTGACAGTGGAGACCTATGCGGATTTAAAGACTTTTCTTTTATATATGTCCTATATAGGCATTTTACATTTCGGATATATTGATGGGATTTATTTAAAGTATGGCGGAAAGGATTTGCACAGCATCCAGAAAGAACAACTGGCGACGGAAAAGAAGGTGTTAGCGCTGTTCCAGATCATAATGTCCCTTCCCATTATGCTGGCCGGTCTGTTTACGGCAAATTTGAGTTTTATATTTATTTCGCTGTGTATCATGCCGTACAATCTGATTTACTTTTATAAAATCATATATCAGGTGACCGGCACTTTTCATAAGTATAGAACTATTACAGTTTTATGCCCCGCCCTGATTTGTGCCTTTCAGGTCCTTTTCATATTTATTTTAAAGGTAAAAAAATCAATTTGGTATATCGGAATACAGGTGATGGTATACTCCCTTGTTTTTGTATATTACGAATGCCAGAATCCGTTATCTGGTTTCAGACGAAGGATAAGCGCCGGGAAAGCAAAAACAGTAATATCAGAGAACATTAAATTGGGGTTTGTCATAATGCTTGGTAATTTTATGGGCGTCTGGATTACAAGCATAGACAGATGGTTTGTGAAATTCTGCTGCAGTGTCAGGGAATTTGCACATTATTCATTCGCGGTTACCATGCTAAGACTGATTAATACGGTAGTTACGGCTTTTTCTATCACACTGTACAATTATTTATGCAAAAATCTGGAGATTAGTAAGATATACAGACTGAGAAAAGTGGTATTCGTATCAGGAGCGGCAGTCATTGGTACATTTTTTCCGATTAACTGGATTATCCGTTTATTTATAAACAATTACACAGGCGCCATTTTCAGCGTTCAGATTTTATTTGCCGCGCAGTTTATCCTGATTGGAGTTAATGCAATTTACCTGAATTTATACAAAGTACATAATTTGCAGAAAAAGTATTTAATCAGGATGGGAGTAATTACCATAGTGGCTTTTCTTACGAATGCGGTTATTGGGAGCGTCTGGAGGAATATTGCCGCATACGCGTTTGCTACACTCTGCACTTCTGTTATATGGCTGGTGCTTTGTCAACGGGATTTGCCGGATTATAAATTGGAATTTAGCGAGTGGATTTATCTGCTGCTTGTTTTGGCGGGTTATTTTCTATGCAATTCTTTTGACGTTCTGGCAGGAATGTGCATGTACATAGGTTGGATTTTTGCGGTAACGCTTATCGTGTTCCATAGCGAAGTCGGTTTTTGGAAAACCATGTTGAAACGTATTGTTACGAAAGGGAGAAGAGAACATTGAATATAGCATTGATTATTGCAGGTGGTATCGGTTCAAGAATGCATCAGAATATTCCAAAACAGTTTATTAGCGTAGAGGATAAACCGGTTATTGTCTATGCGATGGAAGCGTTTCAAAATCACCCGGATATAAGCGAAATCTACGTGGTATGTCTGGAAGGGTGGGAGGCAATCCTGCAGGCATATGTAAAGCAGTTTAATATCACTAAATTCAGGGCGGCTGTACCGGGAGGAGAGACGGGACAGGAGTCAATTAGAAACGGCGTGTTTGAAATTGCAAAGGATCATGAGGAGCAGGATCTGATTTTTATTCATGATGCAATTCGACCGATGCTTTCCATGGATATTATCTCAGACTGTATTGTTACTGCATACAAATATGGGAATGCGGTTGTGGCAATACCTTGCTCGGAGGCAATGCTGATGACGGATGACGGCAGCACATCTATTCAAAGTATAGAGAGAAGTACTTTGAAAAGAACGCAGACACCTCAGGCGTTTCGGGTAGGAGATCTGGTTCGGGCACACACACAGGCGATGGAATCCGGCATTGTGAATGCAACGTCATCCGCTTCGCTTTTTGCTGATTTGGGAGTTACAGTACATTTTTCACAGGGATCAGAAAAAAACCTAAAATTAACTACGGTAGATGATATTGATATCTTTAAAGCCTTGTTGCATTCAAACAGGGCGGAATGGATAAAAAATGAAAAAATATGAGATAGGGATATATGAGAAAGCGATCCCGGAAAGTTATGAAATGGATTCGATGCTAGGATTTGCAAGAGAAGCGGGGTATGACTTCCTAGAAATCAGTATTGACAGGACAAATCAGAGGATTAACAGATTATATGACAAATGTTTTGCACAGGATATAATCAGAACGCAGCAGGATGTTGGCTTGAGGATTGGTTCTATGTGCTTAAGCGCTCTGTCAACCTACACATTGGGAAATAGTAATCGACAGGTCAGAGACAGGGCGAGAGAGATTTGCGAAAGGGCAATTCAGTTTTCTGTCAATATTGGGATAAGAATAATACAAATTCCGGCGTGCACTGTTCCAAAAGGAACAGATGTCAAGAAAGAGAATGTAAAATGGTTTATGGAAAATATACATAATATGGTGGAATATGCATCAATTCATGGAATTATGCTTGCTCTGGAAAATATGGAGTCGGAGGAAATGAATTCTGTGGAAAAATGTGCGAAGCTGGTGAATGAAGTAAATTCTCCCTATTTTCAGCTATACCCGGATGCGGGAAATATCACGACAGCGTCCTTTTATCAGGGCACGGACCCGAAGCTGGATATGGAATCGGGAAGAGGCCACTTTGCGGCATTTCATTTAAAAGAGACGAATCCAGTGCGGTTTGGAGGGCTGTTTTATGGGGAAGGATATGTTGATTTTCCCCAACTGGTCAAATATGCCTTTGGACTTGGAGCGAGAAGATATGTGATGGAATATTGGTATACAGGCAATTCCAAATGGCAGGAGGACTTGAAGAAGGCATACAGTCTATGCAAAAACTGGATTGAAAACAGCAGATAGCAGAAGAGGGAAAATATATGTTTCATACAATATCCGAGATCGAAATGTGCGCGAAATGGCCGATGGATTGGAATATGCTGCGCGGAAAAACGATTCTGATAACAGGTGCGACAGGACTTGTGGGGAAATATCTTTTATGTGTTTTGCTTGCACATAATCGGATTTACGGCGCAAATATGAGAATCATCGCGATGGGGAGAAACCGCCAGAAATTTTATCAGAGGTTTAAAGAAGTTGAGGACATTGAGCAAGTCATCTTTCGTGAGCAGGATATCTGCGATCCTATTCAAATGGACGTTTCCATTGATTTTATTATACATCTGGCGAGTAATGCTCATCCAAGACTTTATGCACTGGAACCAATTGCGACAGAGATGACAAATATTCTGGGAACAAACAATTTGTTGAAATTGGCGGCAGAGAATAAAGGGAGTAGGATTCTATTTGCTTCCTCAGGAGATATTTACGGGGATCAGACAGATCGTGACAGTTATCTGTCTGAAGAAGACTGCGGATATATTGACTGCAATACATTACGGGCTGGATATATAGAGGGAAAGAGAGCAGGCGAAGCGCTGTGCAACGCCTATAAAGAGGAAATGGGTGTGGACTTTGTTATTGCAAGACTGTGCAGGGTATATGGATCCACTATGCAGACGGATGATAGTAAGGCCATATCACAATTTATTTTAAACGCAGTGAATGGTGAAGATATTGTACTTAAAAGTGCGGGTAACCAAATTTTTTCGTATTTATATGTATTTGATGTTATTACGGCAATATTGACGATATTGACAAAAGGTATGTCAGGAAATGCATATAATGTGGCGGACAATAATCAGGCAGTTTCATTAAAAGAATTAGCGCGCACGATCGCGGAGATATCCCAGGTAAAAGTAATTTATGGAGATGCCGATCAATTACAGAAAAAAGGGGCTTCCACTTTTCAGAATGTAAAGCTTTCAGCTGATAAACTGTATGATTTGGGATGGAAATCTCAATTTACAATGATGGAAGGGTTGAGAAATACGATATATGCGTTACGGATCTGAGTCTGCCGTTTTGGGAGATAGAAATATTTCACAGTCGGTTGACCTAAATTTAATAAATAAATATCGAAAAGAGTTATTTGGCATAGCCAGCGTTATGATCGTTTTTCATCATCTCACAGTCAGAGGAAGTGGAAATCCTCTGGCAGATATTTATATGTTTTTAAGACTGTTGGGAGCTATGGGAGTCGATCTGTTTCTATTTCTGTCTGGAATTGGCCTTGTCTATTCATATGAAAAGAATAAGTCCTTAAAAGAGTTTTATGTTCGAAGATGCAAAAGGATTTTACCGGCTTATCTTTTTATCGTATTTCCGTTCTATTTGTGGAAGGACTGCATTGTAGGTAAAAATGGACTCCTTGTACTGGCGGAACATTTATTTTTAGTTCAATTTTGGAAGGAGGGGGCGGGGGACTGGTTTATTGCCGCGATTTTTATTTTATATGCATTATTTCCACTGATTTATTATACTGTCAAAAATATACGTGGGGGGGGGTATTGGCTGACCCTTGTTTATGTATTGCTAATGCTTGCGCTGTCTTTCAAAATTATGCCTGATACTTTTGGGCCGACAAGTACGCTTTGGGCGAGAATACCTGTTTTTATGACGGGTGTAATGGCAGCTGTAAAAATGAAAGACAAGAGCATTTTAAGTAAAAGTATATTACCCATATGTGTAATTTTAAATATTTTATCGCTAGTTTTACAGGCGTATTTCGCATTGCAGGGAAGCGAGATGTATTATTCCTATTTGCCGCGATTATGTTATGGTCCCCTTGCCATAACTTTCATAATAATAGCCGTCAGCTTTTTTGAGAAACAAAGGTTTAAGAAGCTGCAGAGGATATTTGTATTCCTGGGTGAAATGACATTGGAGATTTATTTGCTCAATTCCAAATTAATAGGGTTTTTCAGCGGATTAGCGGCAAAGACAACAGAGATTAGTAACGACCGCCTGATTGTACTGGCAAATATTTTGGGAGTTGCTGTTACAATAATTCTGGCATTTTATATTCATAAAATCATAGAAAAAATGAGGTTACAATATGAGAAGGAACAGGGGACTGGACTGTCTTAGAGTGTTATCTGCAATTGCTGTGGTTGTGATTCACTGCAATGCGAAATATTATTTTGCGGATGGAACAGAGCATGGTACGATTTCTTACTGCGTGTCGGCAATAGTAAATCTTATAACGAGGTTTTCGGTTCCCTGTTTTATACTCATGTCTGGAAAATTTAATCTTTCGGACAACAGGAATGCAGATGCTTCTTACTTCTATAGGAAGTCGCTTCCTAAAATTCTGATTCCTTATTTGGGGATATACCTATGTTGGACAGTATACAGTTTTATTTCCGTAATAAAAACTGCAAATCTGCTGCTGTTTGCGAAATCTCTTGTTAAAGGAACAAATGGGAATCTTTGGTTCATGCCAATGATTATAATACTGTATTTACTTACGCCTGCTTTTGTGCAAATTAAGAGCAGGCTGAGTAAAGGACAAGATATGCAAGTGGGTGTTTTACTGCTGATCTGGGGGATTATATCCCAATGCACAAGTGAATATACATTGCCTTATTCAATTGGGGTCGTTATATCATACGCCTCATATTATTGGCTTGGTTCTGTGTTAACTGCGTATAATGTATTTAAATTTCGTATGATGTGTGTGGGGGGGGGGTATTGGCATAACGATACTCACAGCGGCAACAGCTGTATTTAGGATACAGGGGATGTCTTTTTTTGAATATGATCCTTATAAGGCGTTCTTCTCTCCGATTGTTGTTTTGTATTCACTGTATATATTTTGGCTTTTTGATGGAGCCGAATTTGACATTGGAGTGGAAAAGCTTTCCAGGTTGACTTATTATGTGTATCTGTTGCATACGCCGGTATTGCTGGGTATCTCAAAACTTATGCCCTGCAAAGTTGATAACTTTTGGAACGTTGCCATTTTGTCTTTAAGTACTGTTATATTAAGTTTTTTGGGTTCAATCCCTTTTAAGAAATTGTGTGATCGAATCACAGGAATAGTAAAGCGAGAGGAGCTGTATGTAAAATGAAAAGACAAAAGGATGTTTATGTAAATAGAATTTTATTTTTTATCAGGAAGAAAATTGTCTTACTGATTCCAGAAGATTCAACCCTTTTCAGATATCTGAGTATTTTAGGAATGAGATTAAATTCCGTGAAAAAGCATAAAAAGCGCGAAATTATGAAGCTTGACATTCCGGTGGTGGAGCATTGTAATCTTTGCTGTAAAGGATGCACCGCTTTTTCACCGCTTGCGGAAGAAGAATTTTTAGATTATGAGCAGTACTGCGTGGATATGCATAAGATGGCTGAGCTTACCAATCACTGCTTCTCGCATATTACATATACAGGAGGGGAACCTTTGCTGCATCCACAGTTTGGCGAAATGTTAAAATTTGCATATGATTTGTGTCCCACGGCTGAAATCAGTTTTATGACAAATGGAGTATTAATTCCACAGCAAAGAGATGAATTTTGGAAAACATGTTCTGACTGTGGCGTAAAGGTACGTATTTCTAAATATCCTATAAAATTGGATCATAAAAAGATAGCAGAAATTGAGAAAAGATGGGGAGTCATTTTTGAGTGGGGGGGGGGGGGGCAAAGATGTACCTGTTAAAAAGATGTGGAAGTATCCTATCAGCCTGAATGGGGACGTATCTTTAAGAAATAGTTTCAAACTCTGCAGTCAGATTAACTCCTGTATCAGAATGAAAAACGGAAAAATTTATCCATGCAATACGACGGCGTGCATTGAACATTTTAACAGATATTTTGAGAAGGATCTGGAATTAATACCGGGGAAAGACTATCTTGAACTGGAAAAGGTGAACGACATACAGGAAATCTTTGAATTTTTGATTACACCGCCGCCTTTTTGCAGATTTTGTAATCGGGCGGGAGTTACCTTTGGGTACGACTGGGCGGTTTCAAAGAAGGATATGTCTGAATGGGTTTGAGTGGTTGATTTTACAAATTCTGACTATTGGGAAATATTCCCGTCCCCCGACATAAATTCTGAATCAAAAGGAATATTATTCTGCTTTAATAGTTTTTTTAGATAGTCAATCTGAGAGGACAGATGGCTGTTTGCCGACGATAATTCATTGATCTTTGGCAGATAATACTCATCGGATTCCTTTTTGGACTCCCTTTTAGCCCGTGCAATAATCTCCTCAGAACTGGTGCCAAATAAATTGAAAAGTCCTTCACATACCATAGGGCGTTCTCCCTTCGTTTTGTTGTTAGCGGTTGTCAGCTGGTGCAGATATTTTGTATAAATATCATGTTCCTTATGTATAGAGTAGTCGTCAGCGAGACGGCGGGCTAATGCAGCATCCTGTAAATCGCTGGTCAAACAGCGTAGGTAGAGATTTTCTTCTGGCGGCAGTTCCCGGGAAACGATAATTTGTGTTATAAATGTCTCATTAATGATATCATATACTCCCGGCGAGCAATTTGCAACTGTTAATTGACGTTCCTTTTTCAAATGGTTTATCAGTTTCCTTGGATAGTGGAAAACAAGGAAGGAAAGGGTGACGTCGAGGCTGCTGTACTGTTTGGAAACGCTGATCTGGTCAATGAGGATTCCGGCATAACCGATAGTTTTATAATAGGAACTGACCGTAAGGGAGGAATGAAAGCCTTTGACCTCGAATAGGTTGTAACTCCTGAAACTTCGGGCGATATTCTTGAGGATTGGAAGGTTAGACAGCTTTTGTATGACCAGTAGGTCGATACGGTAACTGTTGTGTCCAAGCATATATTCTGTCTGGAAATCCAATATATTTTCGTAGTCTCGAAGTTCGATTTGCACTGCGCACACGGCGGCTTCGTGCCAGTTAACACGGTGTCTGGGTGGAATACTGTTTTCAGAAGCGGAAAGAGGTGCGTTGCTGTTCAGAATCATAGACGGGCCTTTCTTTTGCAAATAGAAATAGATTAGATAGAAGTGAGCGGCTGCGTAAATGTAAAAGTATAAAGGAAATAAATCTGATAAATAAATGATTAATGAACCCAATTGATAAAAAGATGTTTCAGATATGAACTAAATATATCATACAGATATAGGCATGTCAATTATTTGTTTCTGTATAGCTGTTTAGAAGATGTGACTGTCACAAGACTATAACTATAGAACGAAATAACGTTAAAATAAAATCAGAAATAGTATTGACATCCCCCTAACGAACCGTTAGAATTAAGCTATCAAAGAAATTCTAACAGGTGTGCGTTCGGCACGTTCAGGACAGTTTCTGTCGGATTTCTCTTTGAGATATAACAGAAAACGGCAGGAGAAGGAGCGGGCTGGCACAGACCACAGCGGCATGTTTTATCCTGCCACATAAAAGGAGGATATGATATGCCAAGGCAAAGACAAAGGAAGAAAAAGAGATGCGGTAAATATGATGACTATCCAAATCAGAGGCGGGTGCATCAGACTGTGAAGGACAGGCTTTTCCGATATCTTTTTGAGAAAGACAGAAATGCGCTTCTCGATTTGTACAATGCGTTGAACGGGACAGAGTATCAGGATGCATCGCAGCTTGAAATTGCGACGATTGAGAGTGCGGTTTATGTGGTGATGAAAAATGATCTGGCTTATATTCTGTCCGGCACATTGAATCTGTATGAACACCAGAGTACATACAGCCCGAATCTGCCGGTACGGTTTCTGATCTATCTGGCCCAGGAGTACCAGATGGTGATAGAAAAGGCGGAGAGGAGTCTCTACGGAACTGCGCAGATTACTTTGCCGACGCCGCAGTGCGTTGTCTTTTATAACGGTATGGAGGAAATGCCGGAGGAGCATACGCTTAAACTTTCAAATGCATTTGAAAATAAAAAGGTGAGGGCGGATGTGGAGCTGAACGTACGGATGCTCAACATAAACTATGGACATAACAAACAGTTGATGGAACAGTGTAAGGTTTTGGGGGAATATTCCATGCTGGTGGCTGAGACAAGAAAATATATGGCTGCCGAGAAGGATACACAGACTGCCTTAAACAAGGCAATAGACTGCTGCATAGAAAAGGGCGTATTAAAAGATTTCCTGTTAAAAAACCGGGCGGAGGTGTTGGGAATGCTGCTGGAAGAGTTTGATGTGGAGAAATATGAGAGAACCCTGCGGAGTGAGGGATGGAAAACTGGAAAAGAACAAGGAAGGGAAGAGGGTGAATCTAGGATCAATCAATTGGGTATTCTGCTGATGAAGGCGGGACGAAGCGACGAATTTATGGATTCCCTGTCAGACAGGGAACTGCAGAAGCGGCTGCTGGTAGAGTTTGGTCTGGAGCAGGCGTAAAGTAAGATAGGACAAAATGTAAATATAAGGGAAGTAAATACGATAAGAATGGGAATCTGTCAGCTTTTGACAGATTCCTATTTTAGTGTACGTATATGGGCTTGGGTTTAATAGTAGGAGGAATCGTAATTGAAAAAGGTGATGCTGGTCTTCGGAACAAGGCCGGAAGCAATCAAGATGTGTCCTTTGGTAAAGGAGCTTAAGAAACGGCCAACAATTGAAACAGTTGTCTGTGTAACTGGTCAACATAAACAGATGCTGGAACAGGTGCTTGCCTTTTTTGAAGTAGTGCCTGACTATAATCTTTTTATTATGAAAGAAAACCAGACTCTGTTTGATGTGACAGTTAATATCCTCAATTCCGTCAGACAGGTTTTGGAGGAAAGCAGGCCGGATGTGGTGTTAGTGCACGGGGATACATCTACGACTTTTGCCACGGCGCTTGCCTGTTACTATATGAAGATTCCGGTTGGACATGTGGAGGCGGGGCTTAGGACTTACAATATCTACTCCCCGTATCCTGAAGAATTTAACAGGGAGGCCGTATCTGTTATTTCCCAATACCACTTTGCACCGACAGCGTTATCGAGGGAAAATCTGATAAAAGAAGGGAAAAGCGAAACCAAAATTTGGGTAACAGGAAATACGGCAATTGACGCGATGAGATATACGGTTCGGCAGGAATATGTTCATCCGGAACTGGAATGGGCCTCGGATGCAAGGCTTATTCTCATCACGGCCCACAGGCGGGAAAATTTAGGTGAGCCAATGCATCATATGTTCAGGGCGATCCGCCGGGTGCTGGAGGAGCACCCTGACGTAAAGGCCATTTATCCGATTCATATGAATCCGGCGGTGCGCCGGGCGGCGGATGATGTGTTCGGGGATTCTGGCAATGGAAATAGAAGAGATTATATACACATTATAGAGCCGTTAGATGTACTGGACTTCCATAATTTTATGAAACACAGTTATCTGATTCTCACAGATTCAGGGGGGATTCAGGAAGAGGCGCCGTCGCTTGGCAAGCCGGTGCTGGTGATGCGGGATACGACAGAGCGCCCGGAAGGAATTGATGCCGGCACATTAAAATTGGTTGGTACAGAGGAAGAAGCTATTTACAGAGAGTTCAGCAGACTGTTAGATGATCCGGGGGCATATAGGCAGATGGAACACGCCATAAATCCTTATGGGGATGGACATGCCTGTGAACGGATTGCAGATATCATTGAAAAAGGGTATACACAGATATCGGAAAATTGCCGGAACACACTGTCTGATTTTGGTCGGTCGTGCGGCATGGAACTTTGCGCTGCCAACGAGTGGATTAAGCTGGCACATGTCATTCCTTGGAAGCAAATAGAAATGAAGTATGAGGAACTGCTCCCATCCGAAACAGAACTTCCGCTATTTTCATCCAGGGTTGCTCTTGGCATGATGATCATTCAGAAGAGGAGAAAACTTTCAGACAGAGCAGTTGTCAGAGAAATTAAAAATGATCCTTATCTGCAGTATTTCCTTGGCATGGAGAAATTTAACCGTGAAATACCGCTTAAGTCGTCAGCCCTTTCCGACTTGCGAAAACATATGACGGCTGACTATTTGATGGAAGTAAACGAGTGCATTCTTGAAAATTGCGGTGACATAAAAGAGCATGAAACAAAAAATGCAGACGCTGCAAATCTGCCTTCCGGCGGGAATGGAAACTTCGGCAGGGACATTCTTGAGGCTGCAAGCTCTCCGTCTGGCATATGGTGTCCGCAGGATTATTCGCTCCTCAATGAAGCGCGTAAGAAGCTTGAGGAGATGATTGATTATTTTTACACGAGTTTCCATCCGTGGGAGAAACCGCGCACATACCGAAAGAATGCTAACAGGGAGTATGTTACATTTGTAAAATCCAGAGCGCGTACCAAAGAGAAGATTCGGGCCGCAATTCGAAAACAGCTTGGCTATATCCGGCGTGATCTGGGATATCTTGAAACCTTTATGGAGGAGGGGTACGCGCTTTTACCAAAGGATATAAACTGTTATCTAACTATCCAGAAGTTTTACGAGCAGCAGAAATACATGTATGATAACCGCACATACAATGTGGATAACCGCATCACCAGCATCAGTGGGCCTTATCCTTTTATAAAAAACGGCGAAAAGGCGGATACGCCTGCAGATTCTGGAGTAATGTATGCTGTGAGCATTGATGAAAAAGGGCATGCCAGGATTGAAAAGGTCTCGGCAGATACATATCATGAGAGCAGCATATTCAAAGATGCCATGAACAGGTATAAAGAGCGGACAGGGCACTATCCCCAAAGGGTTTTTGTCGACCAGATATACAGGACGAGGGATATCCGCAGTTTCTGCAGGGAGAACAATATCACAATATCAGGCCCGAAGCTGGGGCGTCCGTCAAAGGATAAAAACGGCGGCATGGAGGAACATCAGGATAATTTTGAGCGGATAAAGAATGAAAGATTTTTCAGCACAGAAAGACGTTGTGACGGGGTGGGCTTCATCAGGATACAGCCTGATGAAACGATACTGTCAGCGATAGCAATGTCCGTTCTGGTGACTAACCTCTTTGCAGCCGATCTCAGGGGCTTTTTTTTACTTTATTTTTTGGAAGACATTTCAGGGGAAAAGGCGGAGCATTATATTATTATGGATGATGAAAATATTGTGAGAACGGAAGTATATTAATAGTGTACAAAACTAGCATATGTCCAGTCCCTTTTAGAGAGAGATGGAGGAATCGGCATTAGCCGATTCCTCCTTTATTATTGGCTGTTATTATTTCTTATTTCACATTCCCCTCGCAGCAGTCAAATCCCGGGTTGAACGCGTAGAAGTTCTTGGAGTCAAGGTGATCCTGCACGATGCGGAGGGCTTCACCGAAACGGGAGGATTGAAGTAAAAATATCTCATAAAATATTCCCTCAAAATGCCGTACTTCAATCTTTCATGGTTAATGGTTAAATATTCCAAGTGATTTCAATGTTTCCGTCTGCAATCCGAATGACCTTGATAAGCGTATCAACTACCGCCTGTCTGTCCTCGAAAGAAAGCGTTTCCCATGTTTTTACATGATTGGTTATCTGCTTTAATCTGCCCTCCGTGTCTGTGACATTTGCCGTAACGATTTCTTCCTGCAAGGCTTTCCGCTCTGCGTCCAGTTCTGATACTTTTTCGTCTATGTACTTCATCAGAACGCCGCTTGCCCCGGACACTTTGGAGAGAAGTTCTTCGATTTCTTCCTCAATCTGTGTCAGACGGATTTTTTTCGTCATGTGCCTTTGTTCGTCTCCTGTGTCAGATAGGCAGGAGAGTTTTTGAAATTCTGACAGTCTTTCCTTGATTGCACCAAGCATATATTCCTCTAAAACGTCTGCATAAACCGTACAGCCAGACCCAGTACAGCTTCCACAGCTTCCCGACTGGCTGCAAACAAAGTAACGTTCCCATTTTGTCTTTGCCTTGCGGATTGTCAGAGCGTAACCGCAATTTCCGCATTTTACTTTGCCTACAAGCCATGAATTTTTTGGTTTACAGGTTTTTGTGGACTGTCGGTTGTTCAGACACCGTATACGGCAAGCAAGCCACGTCTTAGAGGGAATAAATCCCTTGTGCGGTGCAAGGACGATTTCTTTGTCGGACAAGTCACACTGTTTCCTTGTGGTAGAAATCGTACCCTTGTAAAGATAACAGGCATTGTAGCCCGTAAAATCCCTTGCTGGGTTATAGATATTCGCACCTTGATTCTGAAAGAACTGGTACACGTCAATATCAGCTTCTACATATACAGGATTGCGGAGCATTTCACTAATACGGGCGGTACTCCAGTTTGCACCACGCAGATTTTTAATCTGGTGTTCGTTCAAGTACCGCACAATATCTCCGAGAGAATTGTCCGTGTCCGCATACATGGAGTAAATTAGCTTTAGCTGTTCGCTTTCTTCCGGGACTTCCTCGTACATGGAAGTGCGGATATTGTCAATGACCGTGTTTGTTAGACGGTAGCCGTAAGGAATACGCCCGCCCATGTAAAAGCCACGCTTGCACCTTGCATAATAAGCGTCCGTTACACGCTTTTGTATGGTTTCCCGTTCCAGTTGAGCGAACACGATGCAGATATTTAACATTGCCCTGCCAATCGGCGTGGATGTGTCAAATTTTTCTGTGGAAGAAACAAACTCCACATGATATTTCTGAAATATCTCCATCATGTTTGCAAAGTCCAGAATAGAACGGCTGATACGGTCAAGTTTGTAGACAATGACACGCTTTATATTGCCTGCGCGAATATCATTCATCATTTTTTCAAATCCGGGACGGTTGGTGTCCTTGCCTGAAAAACCTTTGTCCATATATTCGATGCAGGATTCCCCGCGGGCTTCGTATCTACAATATTCGAGTTGGCTTTCTACGGATATGCTGTCCTTTTTTTCGATTGACTGTCTTGCATACAATGCGTCATACATTTAGTATCTACCTCCCAAAACGTAAGACGCAATACCCAATGTCAAACA
>ERZ808035.282-NODE-282-length-54523-cov-8.591908_pt1 | contig 54523 bp, 53 predicted proteins | sample MGYA00380189_ERZ808035 | MGnify/ENA primary metagenome ERZ808035 (study PRJEB31490, sample SAMN06133407) | mouse gut metagenome | isolation source: M5_1 | host: mice | place: China: Chengdu | collected 2015-05 ... | reverse complement strand
GCCGAAGGCGCGTTGGATTCTTATGCGACGTGTTTTGCGCCAGGATGGCGCAAAACGGAAACGCAACATGCGTTTCCGTTTCAAATAAAACGAAATCGTTTTATTTGAAATTAGTATTAAGAGAAAGGAGCAACCCCATGAACCTCGAAAAGGCCATCGCCCATGACCTGCTCTCTATCGGAGCGGTCTTTCTCCGGCCGGATCAGCCCTTCACCTGGGCCAGCGGCATCAAAAGCCCCATCTACTGTGACAACCGCCTCACCCTTACCGCCCCGGAGGTGCGAACGCACGTGGAGGAGGGCCTGGCGGAGCTGATCCGCACCCACTACCCCGCGGCGGAGATCCTGATGGGCACCTCCACCGCCGGCATCGCCCACGCCGCCATCGTGGGCCATCTGATGAATCTGCCCATGGGGTATGTCCGCTCCGGCAGCAAGGACCACGGCCGCCAGAACCGCATTGAGGGCAGGCTGGAACCGGGGCAGAAGGCGGTGGTGGTGGAGGATCTGATCTCCACCGCCGGCAGCTGCATCGAGGTGGCGGAGGCCCTGCGGGAGGCCGGGGCGGAAGTCCTGGGCATCGTCTCCATTTTCACCTATGGCCTGCAAAAGGGGCTGGATCGGCTGGCTGCCGCCCACGTGAAAAACGTCAGCCTCTCCAACTTTGACGCGGTCTGCGAAACCGCCGCGGCAGAGGGAAAAATTCGGCCGGAGGACATTGACCGGCTGAAAAAATTCCGCGCCAACCCCTCGGACGAGAGTTGGATCCCGTCAAAATAACCCGTGCCCCGTCGTCCCCGCCGAAACGCGCCTGCAGGCGCAGGCCGGGGCCCACAACACCGAACCACCCGGCATCTCAGAAAGGAGCCCTTATGCCCAGAAACATCATCGATGTCACCGACCTCACCGTAGAGGAGATCGACCAGCTCATCGCCACGGCGGAGGACATCATTGCAAACCCGGTAAAATACCAGGATGCCTGCGCCCACAAACAGCTGGCCACCCTCTTCTTTGAGCCCTCCACCCGCACCCGCCTCTCCTTTGAGTCCGCTATGCTGGCCCTGGGGGGCAGCGTACTGGGCTTCTCCGAGGCGGCCTCCAGCTCCACCGCCAAGGGCGAAACCGTGGGCGACACCGTGCACACCGTCAGCTGCTATGCCGACATCATCGCCATGCGGCACCCCAAGGAGGGCGCGCCCTACGCCGCCGCCCAATTCAGCGAGGCGCCCATCATCAACGCCGGAGACGGCGGCCACAACCACCCCACCCAGACGCTGACGGACCTTCTGACCATCCACCGGGAGAAGGGGCGGCTGGACAATTTCACCATCGGCTTCTGCGGCGATCTGAAATTCGGCCGCACCGTCCACTCCCTGGTCAACGCCCTCAGCCGGTATGAAAACATCAGCTACGTGCTCATCTCCCCGGAGGAGCTGAAACTGCCCCGCTATGTAAAAGAGCAGTCCCTCAAGTCCAAGGGCATCCCCTATGACCAGACCACGGATCTGGAGTCCGTCATGCCCCGGCTGGATATCCTGTATATGACCCGGGTTCAAAAGGAGCGGTTTTTCAACGAGGAGGACTACCTGCGGCTGAAGGACAGCTATATCCTGACGCCGGAAAAGCTGCAAAATGCCAAGCAGAACCTGTCCATCCTCCATCCCCTGCCCCGGGTCAACGAGATTGCCGTGGCAGTGGACCGGGATCCCCGGGCCGCCTATTGGAAACAGGTGAAAAACGGTAAGTTCATCCGCATGGCGCTGATTATGAAGCTGCTGGATATCCGGGTCTGAGGAGGGGTTTGATATGAATATTGACAGCATTTCCAACGGCGTGGTCCTGGACCACATCCAGGCCGGCAAGAGCATGGAGATTTACAGGCACCTGCACCTGGACCGGCTGGACTGCCAGGTGGCCATTATCAAAAACGCCCGCAGCGAGCACATGGGAAAAAAGGACATCATCAAAATCGACTCCCCTATGGATCTGGATCTGGACGTCCTGGGGTATATTGACGCGAATATCACCGTGAACATCATCCGGGACGGTAAACTCCGGGAGAAAAAGCATCTGGAGCTCCCCCACAGGCTGGTAAACGTCATCCACTGCCGGAATCCCCGGTGCATCACCGCGGCGGAGCCCCAGCTGGACGCCATCTTCCTCCTCAGCGACCCGCCCTCCCACACCTACCGCTGCGCCTACTGTGAGACCGCCATGGACAAAAAGTTCTGACAGGAGCAGAGAAACCCTGTGCGGAAGATCGGGGCCGACCCACTGCAGTGGGTCGGCCCCGGTTGCTTTTCCGATTGCGAGGGGCCTGCCGCTGGAGGGACATCCCCCCGGGCGCGGCAGCGCCGTGTACCTGGCTAAAGCCCCCGCCAGGACTCGGGGCGCAGGCGGCTCAGATCCCGTTCCGCCCGGGCAATCTCCGCCAGCATTGCATCCCGCTCCCCGTTCAGCGTCCCCCGAAGAACCAGGTAATTGCTGGCGTGATTCATGCGGAACACACTGCCAGGGCTGTCCAGCCGCTCCACCAGAAGGCGGGTCTCCTCCAGCACCTGGGGCTGGGTCAGCAGGCGGAAGCTGCCGTCATGAACCCAGTCGTACAGGGGCGTCTCCGGCTCCACCATCAGCGTCAGCATGCCGATATACTCCGGGTTCATGGCGTTGAAGGCCTCCGCCGTCTCCACCGCGTGGCGCTCCAGCAGCCCGGGCCCGCCCAGGCCCGTGATGGCGGTGACGGACAGGGCCATGCCGTTGCGCCGCACCTTCTGTCCCATCTCCACAATCTCCGACGCCGGGTGCCCCTTGCGCATCCGCTCCAGCACCGCGTCGCAGCCGGATTCCAGCCCCATGTAGACCATGGTCAGCCCCTTCTCCCGCAGGGTTTGCAGCTCCCCGTCCGTGCGGATACGGATGCTGGCGGGGGAGGCGTAGCTGGTGACCCGCCCGCACTCCGGGAACAGCTCCCGTACGGTGTCCAGGATCGTGTAAAGCTCATCAGCCCTCCGGACCAGTGCGTCACCGTCCGCCAGAAACACCTTGTCCACGTGACGGTATACCTGCCGTGCAATCCGGAAATCCTCCAGCACCTCCTCCAGGGGCCGCAGGGCAAAGCGTTTTTCCTTGTACATGCTGCAAAAAGCGCAGGTATTGTGGCTGCACCCGTAAGTCACCTGGACAATCAAACTCCGGGCCTCTGAGGGGGGGCGGTAGACACTGCCGTAATATCTCATACGCCCAGCTTCTCCAGCGCCGCCATCCGCAGGCACACACAGAACACGGCCATGGCCGCCTCCAGCTCCTCCACCGGGGGCAGTGAGGGCGCGATGCGGATATTGCTGTCCCGGGGGTCTTTCCCGCAGGGGAAGGTGGCTCCGGCGCCGGTCATGGTGACGCCGGCCTCCCTGCACAGGGCCAGGGTGCGCTTCGCCGTTCCCGGCATGGCGTTCAGGGAGACAAAATACCCCCCCTTGGGCCGCCGCCAGGAGGCGATCTCCAGCGGCGCAATCTCACGGTCCAGCGTATCCGCCACGCAGCGGAACTTGGGCCCCATAATGGCGGCGTGTTTTTTCATCAGCTCCAGGGTATGGGCCTTGTCCCTGAGGTAGAGGACGTGGCGCTGCTGGTTTACCTTGTCAAAGCTGATCACCTGGGCGGTGAGAAGCTTTTCCATATGGGCCATATTCGCCTCGGAGCAGGCGAAGCAGGAGATGCCCGCCCCGGGCAGTGTGACCTTGGAGGTGGAGGCAAACTCAAAGACCATATCGGGGTTCCCCGCCTCTGCGCAGACGGAGAGGATATCCGGGAACTCCACATACTCCCCCTCGAACTCATGGATGCAGTAGGCGTTGTCCCACATGATGAGGAAATCCGGCGCGGCGGGCCTGAGAGACGCCATGCGGCGGATGGTCTCCGCGGAGTAGATGACGCCGTCCGGGTTGGAGTACTTGGGTACACACCAGATGCCCTTGACGGCGGAGTCCTTCACAGCCTCCTCCACTGCGTCCATATCCGGCCCGTCGTCGGTCATGGGGATGGTCAGCAGCTCAAAGCCAAAGGACTCTGTAATTTTAAAGTGCCGGTCATAGCCGGGGGCCGGGCAGAGCCATTTCACCGTCTCCTCCCTGCACCAGGGTCGGGGGCTGTGGAGCAGCCCGTGGGTATATGCCTTGGAGACGGTGTCATACATCAGCTGTAAGCTGGCGTTTCCGCCCACAAACACCTGCTCCGGCTTACAGCCCAGGATGTCCGCAAACAGCCGCCGGGCGGCGGGCAGCCCCCGCATCTCCCCGTAGTTGCGCACGTCGATCCCGTCGGACACATAGTCCTCCGGCCTCTGCATCAGTCCGAAGATGTCGCTCACCAGATCCAGCTGGGCCCTGCCGGGCTTGCCCCGGGCCATGTTCAGCGCCAGGCCCCGGGCCTTTAACTCCCCGAACTCCCTCCGGAGCCCGGCGTATTCCGCCCCGCGCTCCGCGGGGGTCATCTGGGAATAGGCCTTCATAAAAATTCCTTCCTTTCCGTCAATCTTTTCTATTACAGTATACCGGCTCTCCCGGGATGATATGGTCAAACAACATGAAAAGCAGCCGGACCGCCGCGGGACGGCTGCCGGGGCCTCCCGCGATCTCACTCCGCCGGCAGGCCGTGCTGCTTTAAAAACGACAGCTTATCCCAGTATCCCCGCTGAAACAGGATTCTGCCGTTGACCACGTGGAAAAAGCCGCACCCCCGCAGCCCCAGCGGGTCCCGCCACTCCAGTATGGCCCATTGCCCGTCCTCAAAAATGTTCTCCGCAATGCACACCATCTCCGCGGCGGCAAATTCCTCTGCAAACATCTGCCGGATTGCCGCAGCGCCTGTTACCGGCTCATTTGCCACCTGATGGTTTGTGGCGTCGCTGTGGTTGAGCGCCGCAATCGCCTCCGCGTCCCTCGCGTTAAAGGCGTCCACCCATTCGCAGACCACCTGTTTGGGGCTCAGCATCGCAAGCCGCCTCCCTTAAAAATTTATTAAAACTCGGCCGGAAGTACCCTTTCTCACAGCCTTGCCGCGCCGGACCTCCTGGCAGCCTCTGCCACCGCCTTTGCCACGGCGGGGCCCACCCGGGGGTCAAAGGCCCTGGGGATGATATACTCCGCGTTCAGTTCCTCCGGGGAGATCAGCGCGGCCAGGGCCTCCGCCGCCGCCATTTTCATCTCCTCGTTGATGTCGCCGGCCCGCACGTCAAAGGCCCCCCGGAACACGCCGGGAAACGCCAGGACGTTATTGATCTGGTTGGGGTAGTCGCTGCGGCCCGTGGCGACGACGGCGGCTCCGCCGGCCCTGGCGTCGTCGGGGAAAATCTCCGGCGTGGGATTGGCGCAGGCGAATATAACCGGGTCCCTGGCCATGGTCCTTACCATCTCCGCCGTAACAGTCCCCGGGGCGGACACGCCGATAAACACATCGGCCCCCGCCAGCATCTCCGCCAGGGTGCCGGAGCGCCCCTCCAGGTTGGTCACTCGGGCCATCTCCTCCTTAATCCAGTTCAGCCCCTCCCGGCCCTGGCATATGGCGCCCCTCCGGTCGCACATGGTGATGTGCCGGAAGCCGGCGGACAGCAGCAGCCGGGTGATGGAGACCGCCGCCGCCCCTGCGCCGGAGGTGACAATGCGCACCTCCTCCTTCCGCTTGCCCACCACTTTCAGCGCGTTGGTGAGACCCGCCAGGGTGATAATGGCCGTGCCGTGCTGGTCGTCGTGGAAGATGGGAATATCGCACTTCTCCTTCAGCTTCCGCTCAATCTCAAAGCAGCGGGGGGCGGAGATATCCTCCAGGTTGATGCCGCCGAAGGAACCGGAGATGTTGTAAACCGTCTGGACAAACTCGTCCACATCCTGGGTCTTGACGCACAGGGGGAAGGCGTCCACGCCGCCGAAGGCCTTGAAGAGCACGCACTTGCCCTCCATCACCGGCATGCCGGCCTCCGGGCCGATATCCCCCAGGCCCAGGACGGCGCTGCCGTCGGTGACGACGGCACAGAGGTTGTGCCGTCGGGTCAGGTCATAGCTCCGGACGGGGTCCCTTTGAATCTCCAGGCAGGGCTGCGCCACGCCGGGGGTATAGGCCAGGGACAGATCATCCTTTGTCTCCACGGGGACGGACGCCACCACCTCGATCTTACCCTTCCACTGTCCGTGCAGGCGCAGGGACTCCTTTGCGTAATCCATATTCTCTTACCTCCCTTTTATTGCTCGCCGGAACAGCGTTCCCGGCAGATCTCTACCCTATGCCTCCCATCCCTTGGCCCGCTCCACGGCTTTGGCCCATCCGCTCCGCAGGCGGGCCCGCTCTGCGGGAGAGACGGCGGGGTCAAACCGGCACTCCAGGGTCCACTGGCGGCGGATCTCCTCCCGGCTGCCCCAGACTCCGGTGGCAAGGCCCGCCAGATACGCCGCGCCCAGGGCGGTGGTCTCCCGGATCACCGGGCGGAGGATGGCGCTTCCCACAACATCCGCCTGAAACTGCATCAAAAAGCCGTTGGCCGAGGCACCGCCGTCCGCCCGGAGCTCCCTCAGCCGGATACCGGTGTCCTCCTCCATGGCGGAGAGCACGTCCCCCGTCTGATAGGCGATGGACTCCAGGGCCGCCCGGATGATGTGATCCCGGCCCGTGCCCCTGGTCAGGCCCAGAATGGCGCCCCGGGCGTACATATCCCAGTGGGGCGCCCCCAGGCCGGTAAAGGCCGGCACGACGTACACGCCGCCGCTGTCGGACACCTTCCGGGCAAAATACTCGCTGTCGGCGGCCTCGGTAATCAGGTGCAGCTCGTCCCGGAGCCACTGGATTACCGCCCCGCCCACAAACACGCTGCCCTCCAGGGCGTACTGAATCTCTCCGCCCAGCCCGGCGGCGATGGTGGTCACCAGCCCGTTCCGGCTGCGGACCAGCTTCTCCCCGGTGTTCATCAGCAGAAAACAGCCGGTGCCATAGGTGTTTTTGGCCTCCCCAGCCTCAAAGCAGGCCTGTCCGAACAGCGCTGCCTGCTGATCCCCGGCAATGCCGGCAATGGGCACCTCCACCCCCTGGATGTTCACCGTGCCGTAGATCTCGCTGCAGGAGCGAACCTCCGGCAGCATCTGCATGGGGATGTTCAGCCGCCGGCAGATGTTCTCGTCCCAGCACAGGCGCCCGATATCGTACAGCATGGTGCGGCTGGCGTTGGTATAGTCGGTCACATGCACCCTGCCGCCGGTGAGTTTCCAGATCAGCCAGCTATCCACGGTGCCGAAGAGCAGCCGTCCCGCCTCGGCCTGTTCCCCGGCTCCCGGGACATGGTCCAGAATCCACCGGATCTTTGTGGCGGAAAAATAGGCGTCCACCAAAAGCCCCGTATGCTCCCGGACATAGTCGGTGAACTCCGTGTCCCGTTTCAGCTCCTCGCACAGCTCCGCCGTGCGGCGGCACTGCCAGACAACGGCATTGCAGACGGGCCGCCCCGTCTCCCGGTCCCAGACCACGGTGGTCTCCCGCTGGTTGGTGATGCCGATACCGGCCACCTCCTCAACAGGAACTCCGGTCTGGGCCAGCACCTCGTTCAGCACGCCGTATTGACTGGAGTATATCTCCATAGGGTCGTGCTCCACCCAGCCGGGCCTCGGGTAAACTTGGGTAAACTCCTTTTGCGCCATCCCCACGATATTCTGCTCCCGGTCAAAGAGGATGCAGCGGCTGCTGGTCGTCCCCTGATCCAGGGCGATGACATATTGCTTCATGGCAGGGCCTCCTCTCTTTCAGAAAATTTTCAATTTATAGCAACCTGTATTCACAACCGTCGAACGCTGTCTGGCCGGCCTTTTTCCCCATGTATATCCGATGTACATCTGAAATTGAACTGTACAGTCCGTCTCCTTTTATACCATCCAATTTGAAAATTTATCTCCTGCAATACCGACAAGATTTCCCGCAGTGGCTCCTCCGTTCCGTTTGCCTCCCCTCTTCTACTATTTTGAATATTCAGCAGGTCTCAACGGGAATACGAAGCCGAGTTGGGCCTCAGCGAAAATATGGCGGGAGCAGAACGGCTTTCGATCCGTCCTGCTCCCGTTCATCTCCACTTTTTTATACCAAAAAAGTGCTGCCTTGTCAAGCTGCGGCGGTCTCATGGCTGGGGATACCTTCCCCGGGGGGGCACCAGCTCCTCATACCGCCGGGTGACTCCCGGCCAGTCGATCAGCCGCCACCACGCCTCAAAATACTCGTCCCGCCGGTTCTGATAGGGCAGATAGTAGGCATGCTCCCACACATCGCACCCCAGCAGGGGCATCAGGGGCAGGGGGCTGTCCTGATTGGGCGTCCTGCGGACGGAGAGACGCCCGTCCCCGTCGCTGACCAGCCAGGCCCAGCCGGAGCCAAACTGTCCCAGGGCAGCCGTCCGCAGGGCGGACTTCAGCTCCTGCATACCGCCGAAGTCCCGGTCAATCGCCCCCTGGAGCACCGCGCCGGGCGCAGCGGCCGGAAGCGGGCGCAGCGTGTTAAAATACAGGTCGTGGTTGTACACTCCGCCGGCATTGTTGCGCACCCCCTGGCGGATGTCCTCCGGCAGCTCCGCCCAGTCCTGCATCAGCCGCTCCAGCGGCCAGCCCTGGTATTCCGGACGGCTCTCCAGCAGCTTGTTGAGATTGTCCACATAGGCGGCGAAATGCTTGTCGTGGTGAAAATGCATGGTGCGCTCGTCCAGCTCCGGCGCCAGCGCGTCATAGGCATAGGGGAGGGGCGGCAGGGTAAAGGGGTAATGTGCCTCCATCGTGTATCATCCTTTCTTATATGATGACCATACCATCGATTGGCGAGGGGAAATGCGATTTTTCGAGGCTAAAGCAGACGCCGGCAGGCGTGTTTCCCCTTGTCAACCGATGGTAATATATGCAGCGGAGGCAAAAAATATCGGCAAAACACAAAATGCCGCGCCGCCAAAGGGCGGCGCGGTATTTTGCATCATTGGCCGGTGTGCAGCAGATGGTGGGCCCGCTCGCTGAGGGGAGCCTTCAGATAGGCCCGGTACAGGGCCTGCACGTCCGGATTCTCGTGGGAGAAACGGAGCTCGGATTTGGCGTCCAGCTTCCAGAGCTTGTCACCTCTGGATCCCGCCATCTCCACACCCTCGTGGATGGGCTGACCTCCGCCTCCGGCGCAGCCGCCGGGACAGGCCATGACCTCCACAAAGTCGTACTCCGCATCGCCGCCGTCAATGGCCTCCATCAGCTTCCGGGTATTTCCCAGGCCGCTGACTGCCGCCACGCGGACGTCGCCCGCCCCAGGGATGTTGAAAACGGCCTCCCGCCAGGGCTTGCTGCCCCGGACGGCCTGGAAAGCGTCGGGGTCCGGGTTCTTCCCTGTCACCAGGTAATAGGCGCTGCGCAGGGCCGCGTCCATCACGCCGCCGGTGGCGCCGAAGATCACCGCCGCGCCGGTGCCGGTGCCCAGGGGACTGTCAAACTCCGCCTCCTCCAGGTCCGCGGGGACGATGCAGTCGCTGCGGAAGAGGCGGCACATCTCCCGGGTGGTCAGCACGGCATCCACATCCGGGTCGCCGCAGGCGTCGTTCATCTCCGGCAGCTCGCACTCCGCCTTCTTTGCGGAACAGGGCATAATGGACACCACAAACACCTTGTGGGGATCCAGGCCCATCTTCTCGGCAAAGTAGCTCTTGGCCACCGCGCCGAACATCTGCTGGGGGGACTTGGCGGTGGACAGGTGCTCCGCGTAGGCGGGGTACTGGGTTTTGAGGAACTTCACCCAGCCCGGGCAGCAGGAGGTGAACATGGGCCAGCGGTGGCGCCCCCGGTGGGTAAACCGCTCGACAAACTCGCTGCCCTCCTCCATGATGGTGAGGTCCGCGGCGAAGTTGGTGTCGAATACGTAGTCAAAGCCGATGCGTTTCAGCGCCGCCACCATGCGGCCGGTAGTGGCCTGCCTGGGGGACAGGCCGAAGGACTCCGCCCAGGCCACCCGCACCGCCGGGGCCACCTGAACCACCGTGGTGACGTCGGGGTCCGCCAGGGCCCAGAAGACCTTGTTGGTGTCGTCCCGGACGGTCAGGGCGCCGGTGGGACAGTGGGTGACGCACTGGCCGCAGAAGGTGCAGTCCGTGTTCTTGAGGTAACGGTTGTAGCTCACGTCCACCGTGGTGCGGGAGCCGGTGCCCGCCACATCCCAGATGTGCATCCCCTGGATCTTGTCGCACACCTGGACGCAGCGCATACACTTGACGCACTTGCTGGCCTCCCGGACGATGGGGACGCTCAGATCCAGCCGGGCCCGCTCCGGCTGCACCTCGTAGGGCTGGTAGTGGATGTTCAGGTCGTGGGAGAGCTTCTGGAGCTCGCAGTTGCCGCTGCGGACGCAGACGGTGCAGTTGGAGTTGTGCTGGGAGAGGATCAGCCGCAGATTGGTCTTGCGGGCCTCCCGCACCCGGGGGGAGTTGGTCTGAATCACCATGCCCTCCAGCAGCTCCGTGTTGCAGGCGGGCACCAGCCGCTCCGTGCCCTCCACCTCCACCATGCACATCCGGCAGGCGGCGATCTCGTTGATGTCCTTCAAAAAGCACAGGTGGGGGATGGGGATGCCGGCCTTCTCCGCGGCGGCCAGAATGGTGGTGCCCTTGGGGGCGGTCAGCTGCCGCCCGTTGATTGTGAAGTTTACCATTTTTCCACACGTCCTCCCTTGAAGTTTCCATACCCGAAGTGGTCGCACCGCAGGCACCGGGAGGACTCCTGCCCGGCCTCCTCGTCGGTCATGCCGCACTCGATGCACTGGAAGTCCGCCTTGCGCTCGCAGGCGTCCCGCTCGGTGGCATTGACCCGGCCCCGGGGCCTGAGGTCCGTGCACCGGGGCGTGGGCACCTTCACCTCCGCCTCAATCTCGTGGTTGAAGCCCAGGTACTCGTCGATGTTGGCGGCAGCGGCCTTGCCGGCGGCGATGGCCCGGATGACGGTGGCAGGGCCGGTGACGCAGTCGCCGCCGGCGAAGACGCCCACCATGTCGGGCAGCTGGGTGCTGGAGTCCGCCAGCAGCGCGCCGCCCCGCTGGATCTTGATGCCGGTCTGCTCCAGGCCGCGGCTCTCGATACCCTGGCCGATGGCAACGATGATTGTATTGGCCGGAATCCGCAGGGGCTCCACCGCGGCGGTGCCCGGCCGGGGCCGGCCCGCCTTGTCCATCTCACCGATGATCTGGGGCTGGGTCCACAGCGCCGCCACATGGCCGTGCTCGTCGGCCTCAATGCGCAGGGGGGCCTGGAGGGTCAGAATCTCTGCGCCCTCGGCGATGGCGCCCTCCACCTCCTCGGCCTGGGCCGTCATATCCTCCTGGCGGCGGCGGTAGACGCAGGTCACCTTCTCCGCCCCCAGGCGGATGGCGGAGCGGGTCACGTCCATGGCCACGTTGCCGCCGCCGATGACCACCACGTTCTGGCCGGAGAAGTCGGGCATCTCGTCGTCGCCGATGTGCCGCAGCAGCTCCACGGCGGAGACCACGCCCAGGCTGTCCTCCCCCTCGATGCCGGTCTTCTTGTCCGTGTGGGCGCCGATGGAGAGATACAGGCTGTCGTACTGCTGCTTCAGCTCGTCAAAGGTCACGTCCGCACCCACGTCCACGCCGGTATGTACCTCGATGCCCAGGGACAGTATGGAGGCAATCTCCGCATCCAGCTTCTCCCGGGGCAGCCGGTAGTTGGGAATGCCGTAGCGCATCATGCCGCCCAGCTGGTGCTGCTTCTCGTATACCGTGACCTTATGGCCCATGAGGGCCAGATAATAGGCGGCGGAGAGGCCGCCGGGCCCACCGCCCACGATGGCCACGGACTTCCCCGTGGCGGGGGCGGGCTTGGGCTGGGGCACGTCCCCGGCGTGATCCACGGCGTAGCGCTTGAGGCCGCGGATGTTCAGCGCGTCATCCACCATGTTCCGGCGGCAGCGGGCCTCGCAGGGGTGCTCGCAGATGTAGGCGCAGGCGGTGGGGAAGGGATTGTCCTTGCGGATCAGGCGCACCGCGTCGGCGCAGCGGCCCTCGCTGATCAGGGCGATGTAGCCGGGGATGTCCACCCCCGCAGGGCACAGGGCCACGCAGGGCACGGGGTTCTTCAGGCTCCCCAGGCACCGGTGGTGGAGGATGTGCTCCTCGTAGTCGTCCCGGAAGCCCCGCAGCCCCATGAGAACCAGGTTGGCCGCGTCGATGCCGATGGCGCAGTCCGCCGTGTCCACAATCACCTGGGCGGTGCCCTCAATGCGCTCCAGGATCTTGACGCTGGGCTCACCGTCCAGCACCTCCCGGATCATATTGGAAAGCTGGGTCAGCCCCACCCGGCAGGGCACGCACTTGCCGCAGGTCTGGGCCCGGCAGAGATCCAGAAAGTTCAGCGCCATATCCACCGGGCACAGCCCCGGGGGGCTGGCGGCAATCCGCCGCTCCATATTCCGGTACAGCTGCTCTACCACCGCCTGGGCCTGCCCAGGGGTCTTGACTTCCAGTCTGCTCATACTGTCACTTCTTTCCAAAAGTTTGTTTGGTTCCCTAAATAATATTATGAACCCGGTCTCCATAAAAGTCAACAAAAGTTATTATTTAGTCAAACTTTCGTTAAATACCGAATGATTTCTTGTAAGAAATCACAAACCGGGGATAAAATCGTTTAACTGCCTCCAAAGATGCCTCTGTGTTAAAAATAAGACGGCCCCCTCCTCCCGGAGGCCGCCGGCAAAACACAAAATCCCGTACCCGGCCCTGGGGCGGGCCGGGTACGGGGATTCTCTCACCGGCCCAGCAGGGCCAGGTTCCGATCCGTGATAAAATTGGGGACACTCTGCAATACCACAATCCTCTCCATGCCGTTTTCCGCCGCGTAGTCGGCGGCGGAGCCCCGGTAATACCGCAGATCCAGCAGGTGGATCTCCTCAAAGTGCCTGGCCAGGAAGGGTGCCATCGAATCCGCGTAGGAGTCCCGAACCAGCAGCAGCTTTCCCGTCCCCCTCTCATTGCGGATCACGCACAGAGGCTGATTCCCCCCCAGGAAAGCGGAGTATTTGTCCTTGCCGTCCAGATACGACCGCTCATACAGCTCCGCCTCCTGCGGCGTGCCGTCCCTCCAGGAGGTGACACGGAGGCCCGTGTCCTCCACCCAGAACTCCATCGTATCCGGCGCCAGCCAGTGTACGCCGGACTGTGAGTACAGCGTCCCCCGGAATTCCCCACTGGCCGTCACCGGCGTAAATCCCGCCCGGGGCAGCGGCTCCTCTCCCAGCGCCTCCATCACGGCGGTATATCCGCAATACGCCCCCAGGGTGGTCCAGTGGTGATCCGTGCGGTAGAAGACCGCCTCCTCCGCATGGTTTTGGAGCGCCGCCAGAATATCAATGTGCCTCACGCCCTCCAGCTCCGCCGCCCGGCGGATGTACGCCGCCTGATCCCAGCTCTCCGCCCCGGCGGGGAGCTTCTCCTCCCACACCTCCGCCGCAGAGGGGATCAGGCCCAGATACACCGGGATCCGCCTCCCCTCCGCCAGGCGGGACACATGGCCCAGGTTCCTCTCCTCCAGGCCCTCCGGGGGCGGCTTCACTTTTGCAATCAGCGTGTCCCCGCAGAGGAACACGCCGTTGAACTCCCGCTTGCCAAGCAGCTGTTCCGTCCGGGCCCTCAGCCCTGTCCACTGGTCCCGCAGGGGAAACTGGTCGGCAAAGTAGTCCTCCACCGCCCGGGTGTAGCTGCCGTCCGCCAGGGCGGACCAGGAAAATTCCGGCCTGGCGGCCAGGGTGCGGTTCTCCGTCTCGGACCGGACCCGGTCCGGCAGCAGGAGGTGCCAGGCCAAGAGGCCGCCCAGAAAGATGCAGAAAAAAGCCGTGAGAAAGCGGCTGTATCCCCTTGTCACTCCGCGGCCCTCCTTAAAACCTGAAATATAAGAACGGGTTGTAGCTCCCGTCCACCAGATAGGCGGTGCACAGCACCAGTCCCAGCCCCATCAGCACCGGGGTGAGCAGCCTTTCCGCCCGGGCCGGCAGCCGCCGCCAGGCCTGCCGGCCCAGGGTGGTGGAGGCCAGAATCAGAATCAAAAAGGTCGTCCCGTAGCTGCGGAGGGTATAGCCGTCCACAGCGCTCCACAGCGCCCCGCCGCCGAAGCACACGGAGAAATACCCGCCGCAGACGGCCAAATCCTCCATGGCAAAAATCCCCCAGCCGATAAACACCACAGCCAGGGTATACAGCCGCCTGGCCCACACGGGAGCCCTTTTCAGCACCGCCCGCAGGACGTATTTCTCCAGAATCAGCCACGCTGCAAAATACAGCCCCCAGAGAATGAAGTTCCAGCTGGCCCCGTGCCAGAAACCGGTGCAGAGCCACACAATGAGGATGTTCCGCAGCGTCCTGACCGTCCCGCCCCGGTTGCCTCCCAGCGGGATGTACAGATACTCCCGGAACCAGCCGGTGAGGGACATGTGCCACCGCCGCCAAAACTCCGTCACCGAGACGGAGAGATAGGGATAGTCGAAGTTCTCGTTGAACCGGAAACCGAAAATCCTCCCCAGGCCGATGGCCATATCGGAGTAGCCGGAGAAATCGAAATAGATCTGAAAGCCGAAGGCCAGAATGCCCAGCCAGCCCCCCGCCGCGGTCAGCGTCCCCGCAGCCCGGGCCGCCAGCTGCGCCTCCCACAGCGCCCCGATAGAATTGGCCAGCAGCACCTTCTTGGCAAGGCCCACGGTAAACCGCCTGGACCCCAGGGCAAAGTCCTCCGCCGTGCTCACCCGGCGGACCAGTCCCGCCGCCACGGTCTTGTACTGGACGATGGGCCCGGCGATCAGCTGAGGGAACATGGTGACGTAGGCCCCGAAGCTGACCAGATTCCGCTGCACCGGCGCATCCCGGCGATAGACGTCGATGGTGTAGCTCATGGTCTGGAAGGTAAAAAAGGAGATCCCGATGGGCAGGGGGACGCCCAGCTGGGGCAGGCTGACACCGGGCACCAGGGACAGATTCGCCGCCAGAAAATCCCAGTATTTGAAAAAACCCAGCAGCGCCAGGTTGAACACCACCGACTGTCCTACAAACCACCGGGCCAGCCTGTCCCGGCCGCGAAACCGCTCCACCAGCATCCCGTGGGTGTAGTCGATGAGGGTGGAGAGAACCATGATGGAGATGTAGACCGGCTCCCCCCAGCCGTAAAACACCAGACTCACCAGCAGCAGCACGCCGTTCCGGGCTCTGGCGGGCATGAGAAAATACACCGCCAGCGTCAGCGGCAGATAGGCGAACAGAAAGGTCAAACTGCTGAAAACCAAGGCGTCTCCTCCCCTCCCGTGTCAAAAGATCCGCCGGGATCAGCCCCCGGCGGCCCCTCTGCGCCCCGCTTTTGCGAAAATCCGCAAAGTGCGGACAACGGGCCGCCCTCCCCGGGCGGCCCGGCTCCAAATTGCAGGCGCTTAGGAATTCCGGATACTGGCTCTCATTCAAATGCCCGGTTGAAAATTTCCTCCAGCTGGTCCTGGGTATCCGCCACGGCCAGCAGCGCAAGGTAGTTCCCCTGCCGCTGGACGCTGGACTCCTTCCACGCCTCGATGGACTCGGGATACCAGGCCCCGCCGGGGTTGGTGTCGTCCCCCACCTGGTAGTCGATCCGCCCCTGGAGAATCTCCTGCGCCTTATCCGCATCCTCCTGGGATCCGCACTCCACCATCACTACCTCATTTACCGCAGAGGACATCATGGGCGCCCGGGCAATCAGCTGTCTGGTCTCCAGCTCAGCGAGGCCGGGATAATACATCTCCAGCATCTCCCCCTCGATATCCTCCATATAGCCGTCCGTCCACCAGTCGCAGACCTCTTCCATAGCGCTGTACACCGCCGAAAGATCCACATTTTTGACCTCCGGTGCGTCCCCCTCCCCGGGGCTCGGCACATCTCCGCTCCCGCCGCAGGCCGTTAAGACCGCCAGCATCGACAGGGTTAAAATCGGCATCATCCATCTTTTCATAGCGTCGCATCCTCCTTTATCGTTAAGCTGTGTCTCCCTCCCCTCTTTATGACGAAGGGGGCCATAAAAAAGTTTCACTCCACAGCCTTAGGCCCTGTTCAAAAAAGTCAAAACCTCCGGGCGTCGGACCTTTTTTCGCTGCCGAGCATTTTGCCAGTTTTCAAACAAGGCCAGAGTCTGTTTTAAAACCGGCGGAATGCCGGATTGGGGCAGATTTTTTGTCAGGCAAGGCGATTTGACGCAGGAATCCTGGCGGATTTCAAGTCAAATCAACGCAGTCCTGGCGAAAAAAGAAGCTCCATGACGGCGTTTTGACGGTTTTAAAACAGAATCTAGTATCTCCCATTTTCCGAAATTTAGAAGCTGCACCAGCAGCCGGCAATACGGGGCTGTCATCTGAAATTGCCCGCCGGTACCCCTCGCACAGCCGATCTGCAAACCGGGCACCGCCGGAAAAAGGGCCCCTCTGAGAACCGCGGCAGAGCCCGCCGCCGGGCAGGGCGGTTCTGCGCAGGCAAACCGGGCACAACCCTATGCCGCGGCCGCGCTCTTCTCTCCTTGCTTTTATAGCGGAACTGCGCTATAATTTCAACATCAATTCCGTAACATTTCGGGAACTATTTTTGTTACTCTTTTGAAAGCGAGGTACCGGCAATGTACAGCTTCCGCAACGACTACAGCGAGGGCGCCCACCCCAAGGTTCTCCAGGCTCTGGTGGATACCAATCTGGAGCAGACCTGCGGCTATGCCCTGGACCCCATGAGCGACGCCGCCCGGGAGACCGTGCGCCGCGTCTGCGCCGCCCCGGAAGCGGACGTCCACTTTCTCTCCGGCGGCACCCAGACCAACCTTCTCACCATCGCCGCCTTTCTGCGGCCCTATGAGGCGGTCATCGCCCCCTGCACGGCCCACATCAGCCTCCACGAGGCCGGCGCCATCGAGGCCACGGGCCACAAGGTCTGCGCCGTGGAGACGCCCGACGGCAAACTGACGGCCGAGATGGTGGCAGCCGTGGCGGACGGCCACACCGACGAGTTCATGGTCCGTCCCCGGATGGTATACGTCTCCGATTCCACGGAGCTGGGCACCGTCTACACGAAGGCGGAGCTGACGGCTCTGCGCCGCTGCTGCGACGAGCGGGGACTCTATCTCTTCCTGGACGGCGCCCGTCTGGGCTCCGCCCTCACCGCCCCCGGCAATGACCTGACACTGCCGGATCTGGCCGCCCTGACAGACGCCTTTTACATCGGCGGCACCAAGAACGGCGCCCTCTTCGGCGAGGCCCTGGTGCTGAAAAAGCCCCTGGAGCACTTCCGCTGGCACATGAAGCAGCGGGGGGCTATCCTGGCCAAGGGCCGGCTGATGGCCCTTCAGTTCCAGGCCCTGCTGGAGGACGGCCTCTATTTCGACATCGCCCGCCACGCCAACGACATGGCCATCCGGCTGCGGGACGGCATGGCGGCCCTGGGGTACGAGTTCCCCATCCCCTCCCCCTCCAACCAGCAGTTCCCCGTGCTGCCCAACACGGTGGCCCGGCAGCTGGAGGAGATGGGATACCAGTTTGAGGTCGAGCGGGTCATCGACGCCGACCACACCTGCGTCCGGTTTGTCACCAGCTGGGCCACGCCCCAGTCCGCCGTGGACAATTTCCTGCGGGATCTGGCGGCATGCAGATAGCGGGCTGCACCGGCGCGGCCTCGGTGCGCAATTCCGCGGCCGGAACCGCCGGAAAACCGGGAGGGGTGCACAGCACCCCTCCCGGTTTTTCCACAGCCGTGCAGCGCTGTCTACTCCCCCTCCTCTTCCGGCAGAGCTCCGTTTTCCCTCCGGGCCTGCCGGAGGTAGTCCTGGGCCTCCGTCTTCCTGCTGGGGACAAAATCCAGGGCCGCGTTCCGGTGCGCCCCCTTACTCCTGGAGTAAAAAAAGCCCGCTGCGGAAAACACCACCGCGCCGATAAAGTTCACAAACAGATCCTTCATGGTGTCGATGAGTCCGATGTCCAGATATCCCCCCATACCCAGGCTCTCGCCGTTGATCACCACGTCCTGTATGTCCGGTATGGTAATTACCTTGTTGGAGTGCGTCATATCCAGCGCCGCACTGTGAATCGCATGAACCACCGTGTCCCGCTGCATATCCATGCCGAAAAACCAGTCCATGGAGAACTCGAAAAACTCCCACAGCACCCCGATGGTCATGGAGAAGCAGAAGGCCATCAGAGCCAAAAAGAAGGGGGACAGATCAAAGGTGAGCCGCTCGTCATTGTTGAGCAGCATGACAAGGGAAAAGCCCACTGCCGCGGCCAGAAAGCCGTTGAGAGTATGGAGCATGGTGTCCCAGTGGGGAACCCGTTCGTAATAGGCATTGACCTCCCCCAGAATCTCCGCCGCAAAGATGAAGCAGAGAATGGTAATCTCCAGGGGCGGCGGCAGCTCAATCCGCAGCTTCACCTGAATCCAGCTGGGCACGTACAGCAGCAGCAGCGTCAGGATGCAGAAGAAGGCGCTCTCATAGCTTCCCAGCATCAGCTGACGCACCAGGGAGACCACCGCTAAAATCCGCAGGACGTAGAACACGATAAAGGAGCTTCTGTGTTCCCGCAACTCCCGGTCCATGGCCTGGCGAAAGCTCTTTTTTTCTCTCTTCTTCTCTTGTCTTGTCTTTTTCAAGCCAGTCTCTCCTTCCCCTCGTAATGTCTCCGATTATAGCACAAGGATACCCCGCTGGCAAGCGGGGTATCCCTGCTAAAACGCCTCTCTGAACAATCCCGGCGGCCTGAAAACCGAAATTTACCACATCCTGTCCGGTCCCTTCCTTTATAACCGACCGGTAGAGGGCCGCCCTATTGCACCGCCGCGCCCTTTTTGCTCAGCCGGATGCACGTCACCGTATAGGACACCTGCAATGTCCCCCAGACCACCAGCACCACAAATACCGGCAGCATCCCGATGTCGTATGCCATGCCCAGGACGGTCAAAACCAGCCAGATCCCCAGGCACACCCGGGTGGTCACCATGTAGGCCCGGCGGCTGGCCTCGCCGATCTGCCGGCGCTCCGATTCGTCGCAGCTCGCCAGCCACTTCTTCTGGAACTTGGTGTCGTAGACGCTGCCGTGCTTCTCCGGGTTCATCCGCCGCTCCAGGTCCACCACCTTCTGCTGGGTGAAGATCACCAGGCCGCAGGAGAGGAGGAACACCCCGATCATACCCAGGATCCCCGCCTCCGCCAGCTGATACGTCCCGATGGCGGTCATGAAGAAGAGGTTGATGAGCAGCTGCACGGCGCTGAGGAGCAACGTCCAGCTGAGAAGGGTCTCGGCGGCCTCCGACGCGTCGTCCTCGTCCCCGCCGTCCCAGGCGGCGGCCTTCTTCGCGGCGGAACGGTAGAGGAGGAAACAGGTCCCCAGGATGACCGCCGTTGTCACCGGAATGCCCCAGGGCGTGGCCGCCCGGACCGCACCGTCCAGCCGGCCGGCAATCTCCCCCATTTCAAAAAAGCGGCTCAGTCCCACCGCAAAGCCCAGCACGCCGCCCGCCAGCAGGCTCCCCAGCATGGTGAGGAAAAATTTCGGCAGCGCCTTCCGGTTCTCGCTCTTCTCAGTCTTGATTCTCATCGTTTCCGCCCTCCTGATAGGTAAAAATATCCTCCACAGTCACGCCGCAGAGCTTCGCCAGCTTCAGCGCCAGCGTCACCGACGGGGAGTAGTCCCCCCGCTCGATCTGGCTGATGGTCTGCCGGGACACCCCCGCCATCCGCCCCATCTCCTGCTGGTTTACCCCCAGCCGGGCCCGGTGCTCCTTGAGCCGGTTATACAACGGCATCTCCACGCCTCCTATTCTGACAACAGTTTTTGTCAATATGACAATTATTCTTGTCATATATAGAATAGCACTGACAAGGATTGTTGTCAACAGGGATTACAAAAAATTTTAAAACCAAATGACTTTCCCCTTAGGGGGTAAAAAAATATAGGGCTTGTCCAGCCCGCCTCCCGTATGCCGCCTCTCCCCGAAGGGCATCTGCGGACAGGCTCTGCCCTCGCCCCACGACAAAGCTCCCTCCATGATGACAGTTTCGCCTGTTCACTGTCTCTCATAGAGGGAGCATATTGTCAGTCCGGGGTTTTGGACGGGGAGGGTTCCCCGGAATCCGGACACGGCAGGGTACTGCCCCGCCGGGCCAGAAGCTGGGTATAATAGTCAATCTTATAGTCCAGCCGGTTCAGAGAGGCCCGCATCTCCTCCATCCGGGTGGCCAGCTGCTCCCGCTGCCGCACCAGCAGATCCCTGCGGGCCGCCAGGCTCCCGTCTCCCTGCTGGGCCAGGGCCGCATATTCGATCAGCGCTTCAATCTGTACGCCGGCGGAGCGCATGCATTTCATCAGCTCCACCCACTGGCAGGACTCCTCCCCGTAGTTCCGAACGCCGCCCTTTCCCCGGGGAACCGGCGGAATCAGGCCGATGCGCTCATAATAGCGCAGTGTATCCGGCGTGAGGCCGTATTTTCTGCTGACCTCCGTGATCGTCATGGACACTCCTCCTCTCAAGATATGGGTATGTGTACCGCTCAGGCGCCGAACAGGGCGGCGGCCTGCCGCATATTCTCTATGACGGGCACGGCAAAGGGGCACCGCTTCTCGCAGGCGCCGCAGGCGATGCACTCCGCCGCCCTGTGGGGCAGCACCGCATAGTGTTCCCGCACAGTTTCCGGTACGCCGTTCTGAGCCCGGGCGAGATTCAGGAATTTGGTGACGGACGCCACGTCGATGCCCCTGGGACAGGGGGCGCAGTGGCCGCAGTACATACAGTGGCCCTGCCAGCTGATTTTGGGCAGGGCGGACAGCGCGGCGGCGTAGTCCTTTTCACTGTCCGGCGCATTCTCATAGGCGATGCTGGCGTCCAGATCCTCCAGGGTTCTGGCCCCGCACATAACGGAAGCCACTGCCGGACGGGTCAGGGCATAGTGGAGGCACTGGAGGGCCGTGAGGGACTTTCCGGCGGGAGAGAGGCTGTCGCTGAGCAGGTCGCCGCCGCCGAAGGCCTTCATGACAGTGATGCCCACCCCCAGCCTCTGGCAGGTCTCGTACAGCTCCTGCCGCTTCGGATCCATGTTCACCAGGTCGTTCTCATAGTTTTTTGGGGCCCACAGCTCCTCCACGTCCTCCCCGGCGGGCTGCAGGTCGTAACAGGGGTTAACGCTGAACATCAGCACGTCGATAAGCCCTGTGCCGACCGCTGCCAGCGCCACCTCGGGGTTATGGCTGGAGAGGCCGATGCAGCCGATGGCCCCGGAGTCTTTCAGCTCCCGGGCGTAAGCCATGACCGGGCCGCCTGCCACCGTGTCCCAGTCCGCCATGGAGTCCACATAGTGGATCATGCCGATCTCGGTGTGATCCGTCTCCAGCCGCCGGAGCTGGTCTGCAAAGCCCTCGCGGACCTCTTCGATGTTTCGGGTGCGCTTGTACTGCCCGTCCTTCCACACGGAGCAGAGATGGGCCTGGAGGACAAATTTCTCCCGCCGGCCCCGCAGGGCCCGCCCCAGGTTGGAGCGGACCTCCGGATTGGAGGTATAGAGGTCGATGCAGTTGACGCCATGGGCCTCCAGTTTGTCCACAAAGGCCAGAACCTGCTCATAGGGCTTGTCCACAAATCCCTCGCATCCCATGCCGATTTCACTGACCCGGAGCCCGGTGCGGCCCAATGTGCGGTATACCATTTCCAGCCGTCTCCTTTCGGATGTTTGATATTATGGAAAGTGTACTACTTGGAGCCGGCTCCATGTCAAGAGGTTTTATGAGAAAAAAGCGGGCCGGTGCACATTTGTGCACCGGCCCGCCTCTGTGTTTGTCTGACGCGGACAACCCCTTAATACATACCGCCCATGTCAGGCGCGGCGGGCGCGGGGGCGGGAGGCTCCGGCTTGTCGGCCTCCCCGTCGGACACGTCCGACGGGGGCCCCTGGAATATGAAATGCTCGCGCGGAATAAATCCGCCCTGCGCCGAGGTTTTCCTGCGGAAAACGCTCGCACGCCGCATCAGCGGCGCCGTGGCCGCCAAACCACATCCGGTCCTTCCGCAGATCAGTACATACCGCCCATGTCAGGCGCGGCGGGCGCGGGGGCGGGAGGCTCCGGCTTGTCGGCCACCAGGGACTCGGTGGTCAGCACCATAGAGCTGACAGAGGCCGCATTCTCCAGGGCACTGCGGGTCACCTTGGCGGGATCGATGATGCCGGAGGACACCATGTCGCAGTAATCCTCCTTATAGGCGTCAAAGCCGTAGCCGTTCTTGCCGGAGGAGCGTACCTTCTCCAGAATTACGGAGCCGTCCAGCCCGGCGTTGGCAGCGATCTGGCGAATGGGGGCCTCCAGAGCCTTGGCCACAATCCGGACGCCGGTCTTCTCGTCGCCCTCGACGGAGGCCAGCAGGGACTCCACGGCGGGAATCACGTTGACAAAGATGGTGCCGCCGCCGGCGACCACGCCCTCTTCCACAGCGGCGCGGGTGGCATTCAGAGCATCCTCAATGCGGAGCTTCTTCTCCTTCATCTCGGTCTCGGTGGCAGCGCCCACCTTGATGACGGCCACGCCGCCGGCCAGCTTCGCCAGGCGCTCCTGGAGCTTCTCCTTGTCGTAGTCGCTGGTGGTGTTGGCGATCTGGGTGCGGATCTGGGCCACACGGTCGGCAATGGCCTGCTTCTCGCCGGCGCCGTCCACGATGGTGGTGTTCTCCTTGGTGACTTTCACCTGGCGGGCACGGCCCAGCATAGAGAGGTCGGCGGTCTTGAGCTCCAGGCCCACTTCCTCGCTGACCACGGTGCCGCCGGTGAGGGTGGCGATGTCCTGGAGCATCTCCTTGCGGCGGTCGCCGAAGCCGGGGGCCTTGACGCACACCACGTTCAGAGTGCCGCGGAGCCGGTTGACAATCAGGGTGTTCAGGGCCTCGCCCTCCACGTCCTCGGCAACGATCACCAGCTTCTTGCCGGACTGAACCATCTGCTCCAGAATGGGCAGGATGTCGGCGATGACGGAGATCTTCTTGTCGGTGATGAGGATATAGGCGTCGTCAATCACGGCCTCCATCTTCTCCATGTCGGTGGCCATGTAGGGGGTGATATAGCCCCGGTCAAACTGCATGCCCTCAACCACCTCGCTGTAGGTCTCGGCGGTCTTGGACTCCTCGATGGTGATGACGCCGTCGGCGGAGACCTTATCCATGGCGTCGGCGATCAGCTTGCCGATCTCCTCGTCGCCGGAGCTGACGGCGCCCACCCGGGCGATATCCTTGGAGCCGTCCACGCTCTTGGACTGCTTCTTAATCTCGGCCACGGCGGCTTCCACGGCCTTGGCCATGCCCTTTTTCACGATGATGGGATTGGCGCCGGCGGCCAGGTTCTTCAGGCCCTCGTGGACCATGGCCTGGGCCAGCAGGGTGGCGGTGGTGGTGCCGTCGCCGGCCACGTCGTTGGTCTTGGTGGAGACCTCCTTCACCAGCTGGGCGCCCATGTTCTCAAAGGGGTCGTCCAGTTCGATCTCCTTGGCGATGGTCACGCCGTCGTTGGTGATGAGGGGAGAGCCGTATTTCTTGTCCAGAACCACGTTGCGGCCCTTGGGCCCCAGGGTGATCTTAACGGTATCGGCCAGGGAGTTGACGCCGGCTTCCAGGGCTTTCCGGGCCTCGTCGCCGCGCTTGATGAGCTTAGACATGATAAAAACCTCCAATATATTTGAGAGTGCGTACGAATTACGGGAAATGGGTGGCGGGAGAATTGACAATGGAGCATTGACAATTGACAATGGAGGTTCCGGCACAGCCGGACTGATTTTAATTCATTCGCCTCCGGCGAATCCCTTCACTGTCCATTATCCACTGTCCACTATCCATTATTCGACGATGGCCAGGATGTCGTTCTGACGGACGACCACGTACTCGATCTCCTCCAGTGTGACCTTGGTGCCGGCATACTGGCTGGTGATGACCTTGTCACCGGGCTTTACGGTCATGACGATATCCTTGCCCTCCACATTTCCGCCGGGACCGACGGAGATGACCTCTGCCACCGTGGGCTTTTCCTTGGCGGAGCCGGTGAGGATGATGCCGCCTTTAGTGGTCTCCTCGGCCTCCACCATCTTTAAAATGACGCGATCTGCAAGGGGAGTGAGTTTCATGTTGGGTTCCTCCTTATAATATTAAAAATTTGAAAACCAAAATCAGCGTTAGCACTCTTTCTTCCTGAGTGCTAACGCTGCTATCATAGCGCAATCCTCCCCGTTTGTAAAGGGGGTATCTATGAAGATTTTGTGAATTTCCAAAAAAGGAGAAATTCCCCGGGCCCGTCCGCTATCGGGCGGTGGCGTTGGGATCGCAGCCTCTTGGCCCAAAAAAGTTCAGCCGCTTATCCGCCAGGCGCACGGTGACATCCCGGCTCCGGAAGCACTCCCCGTCCAGACAGGTGACAATCTCCTCCGACTCCGAGAGGATACGGACCTCCCGGGCCGTAACGGTCCGGGCCACCTGGGGGACGTCCTTGTAATTCCCGGCGGAGTAGGCGCCGAACATCCGGGCAAAGGCCAGTTTGCTGATTTTGCGGACAAGAATGGTGTTGAGCACCCCGTCGTCCATCCGGGCCTCCGGCACCGGGGTGGAACCGCCGCCGTAGTGCCGGCCGTTGCAAACGGACACCAGGGCAAACTCCCCCTCTGTGGGCTGGCCGTCCAGGACAACGGTCCAGCGGTGTCCGATATCCCGCAGAAGAAAATTTGCCGCCACCGACGCCAGATAACTGCCCCGCCCATTCAATAGAGGAGATCTGCTGTACAGATGCACGCTCTCGGCCACCTGCGCGTCAATGCCGCTGCAGGCGATGGTGATGCAGTACCGCCCGTTGCAGTCGATGAGGTCCAGAGGAAATACGGGGCCGTTCCACAGGTTTTCCGCATCCCGAAACCTGGCCATATCCAGGCCGAAATTCTTCAAAAAGTCGTTTCCGGTCCCGGCGGGAATACAGGTCATGGCCGCATTGGAAAACCCTGCCAGACCGTTGGCCACCTCGGAGACGGTGCCGTCCCCGCCGCAGGCATAGACCCGCAGGGCCTCGCCGCTCTCCGCCAGACGGCGGGCCATCTCCGTGGCGCCGCCGGGCCGGTCGGTCAGCATGCAGGTGCAGTCCAGGTCATGAGCACGCCGCAGATGCTCCGCCATTTCGTAAATCCGGGAGGCCTGATCCCGTTTTCCCGCCCGGGGATTGATGATGAAGACGTGGCGCATAGGACGGAAGCCCTCCTCTATCCAAAGTCTTTTTGTAGTATTATGCCGAAAAATTACTTTCCGTATAGAAATGCGTCGCATTTCAGCATACCGTTATACAGCTTCCGCTTTTTGTCCGCCGGCCGGCCAAAGCACCGCTCAAACTCCGTGTGGGAGGAGAGCACCACCGTTCTCCATTTTGGCGGCAGGGCGCGATGGGCCTGGCCAAAGCGCCGGTACAGCGCCTCCGCCTCCCGCTTTTCCAGGAGACGCTCACCATAGGGCGGGTTTGTCACCAGCTGGCCGTATTCGCTGTCTCGGCGGAATGCGCCGGCGTCCGCGGTTTCAAAACGAACGCAGTCCTCCACACCGGCCAAGGCAGCGTTGTGGCGGGCCAGTTCCACAGCGGCAGGGTCAATATCCCCGCCCCAGATATCATAGGCTCCGTGGAACTCACGGTCCTGGGCCTCCTCCGCCGCCTCCAGCCACAGCCCGCTGTCCATATTCTTCCACCGCTGGGCAGCAAAGGAGCGGTCCAGGCCCGGCGCCCGGTTTTTGGCGATCAGCGCCGCCTCGATAGGGATGGTCCCGCTGCCGCAGAAGGGGTCGCAGAAGGGGTCTTTCCCCCGGTAGCGGGAGAGGGATACCAGGGCTGCCGCCAGAGTCTCCCGCAGGGGCGCCCCCATGTTCTGCGCCCGGTAGCCCCGTTTATACAGCCCCTCGCCGGAGGTGTCCAGATACAGCGTGGCGGTGTCCCGGATGATGGCGAACTGGATTTGATACCGGCTGCCGGTCTCCGGCAGCGTCTCACAGCCGTATACGCTCCCCAGGCGCCGGGCGGCGGCCTTTTTGACAATCGACTGGCAGGCGGGAACAGAGTGCAGCGCGGAGGTCAGGGAGTATCCCTTGACGGGAAATTCCCCGTCAGGGGGGATGCAGTCCTCCCACGGCAGGGCAAGCACACCCTGAAACAGGGCTTCAAAATCCGGTGCGGGAAAGGAGCCCAGCTCCATCAGCACCCGGGCGCCGCAGCGGAGATTCAGGTTCAATCTGGCAATGTCAAGCATAGTGCCTTCACAGTGGACGCGGCCGTTCTCGGCCCGGACGTCCTTCAGATTCAGGCGTTTCATCTCGTCGGAGACCATGCTCTCCAGTCCGAACAGGCAGGGGACGGTTAACGTCATCAGGAGGGCTCCCTTCTTTTTTTCATAAAAATATCATTCTTATCCGGAAATGTCAAATTATGATAGAGGGAGATGTCTCCCCCCGGCAGGAGGCGGGATCTTTGATTCCCGCGGGATCCGCCCCGCAGGGCGGATCCCCAGGGGGAGCCGGCATCCCCTCCGCAGAGCCACCCTTGGTTAAAAAAACCCCAAGACCCTCATTCCAGAATTGTTACCGAATTGAAACGCAATTCTTTTTTGAGTATGCTATAATACAACTACAAAATATATGGATATGATAGAACGGAGCAAGCCCTTTTGGGGCGAAAGGAGGCTACTTGATTATGATGTGGCTATGGCTGTGCGCCGCCGTCCTCTTCGGCGCAGTAGAGGCTGCCACGGCGGGATTGGTGTCCGTCTGGTTTGCGGCGGGCTCCGTCGGGGCATTTTTCGCGGCCCTGAGCGGCCTGAGCGTGACGGTACAGCTGGTGATTTTTGCAGCGGTCTCCGCCCTGGCCCTGGCGGTAACACGCCCGCTGGTAGAGCGGTTTGGAAAAGCGCGGCACGTGCCCACAAACCTGGACCGGGTCATCGGCAAGACCGCCAGTGTGACGGAGGACATCGACAACACCGCCGCCTCCGGCGCGGTGTATGTGGACGGCAAGACCTGGACCGCCCGCAGCGACGGCGGAGAGGTGATCCCCGCCGGGACAAGGGTGGAAATTCGGCGCATGGAGGGCGTAAAGCTCTTTGTAAGAAAATCTGAGGAAAAAATGGAGGTAACGGTATGATTAACTTCGGCGTAATTGCCATCGTTGTCCTGGTGGTGCTGATTCTGATCCTGCTGATCAGCAACATCGTCATTGTCCAGCAGTCCCGGGCCTACGTGGTGGAGCGGCTGGGCGCGTTCCGGGTGGTTTGGAACGTAGGGCTGCACCTGAAAATTCCCTTTATCGAGCGCATTGCCAAAAAGGTGTCCCTGAAGGAGCAGGTGGCGGATTTCGCCCCGCAGCCCGTTATCACCAAGGACAACGTGACAATGCAGATTGACACGGTCATCTACTTTCAGATCACCGACCCCAAGCTGTACACCTACGGCGTGGAGCACCCCATGAATGCCATTGAAAACCTGACGGCCACAACGCTCCGGAATATCATCGGCGACATGGAGCTGGATCAATCCCTCACCAGCCGGGATATCATCAACTCCCGGATGCGGGCCATCCTGGACGAGGCCACGGATCCCTGGGGCATCAAGGTCAACCGGGTGGAGCTGAAAAACATCATCCCGCCCAAGGAGATTCAAAATGCCATGGAAAAGCAGATGAAGGCGGAGCGGGAGCGCCGGGAGTCCATCCTCCAGGCCGAGGGCACCAAGCAGTCCCAGATCCTGGTGGCCGAGGGCGAGAAACAGTCCGCCATTTTAAAGGCCGACGCCGCGAAGCAGGCGGCAATCCTGAAAGCCCAGGGAGAAAAAGAGGCCCGCATCATGGCGGCAGAGGCCGAGGCGCAGGCGATTATGCAGGTACAGCAGGCCATGGCGGATTCTCTCAAACTGTTAAATGAGGCGGCCCCCAACAATCAGGTGGTCAAGCTGAAAGCGCTGGAGGCCATGCAGAAGATTGCGGACGGCAAGTCCACCAAGATCATCATTCCCAGTGAGCTCCAGGGACTGGCAGGCCTGGCCGCCAGCGCCAAGGCGATGTTTGAAGGCGAGGATTCCAAACAGTAACGGCATACGGCAGGGCAGGACGCTGCACAGCGCCCCCGTCCGGCACGGCCAAGACACGGGGGAGCGGTTCGGAAAATTCCGAACCGCTCCTCAGCCTGTCAAAAAAGAAGGAAGCCCTCCGCAACGGGAAGGAGGGGTGTGTGCGGGGAACCCAGGAAGGGTTCCCCGCACCATTGAAATCAGGGATTTTCAGAACTTTTTAAAGTTGTGAAAATCCCGCTCAGCTTGTCGAAAATACTTTTTCGACAAGCTGAGCGGTTCGGAAAATTCCGAACCGCTCCTTTTTCCTGCATGTTGCCCCGTCTCGTCCATATAGTGGTATAGTCAGCAGAGTGAGAGCACCCCATATGCGGTATCCGAAGCAGCGGGCCGCCGGCCCCTGTACAAACCGTCTCTGCTGTCTGCAAAGTCCAAAGCAAGGCCACGCGGCCCTCTGCGGCGTCCTTTTGCCGCAGGGTTCAAGGGCACGGCGCCCTTTGAACCTGCTTGACCATCAGGAGGCGGGCGCTTTGATTGAAAAAAAGGGGACTTCCATTGTCCGCGGCACACTGCTCCTAACCGCCGCCAATCTGCTGCTGCGGCTGGCGGCTATGAGCTTCCAGGTCTATCTCTCCGGGCGGATCGGAGCTGCCGGCATCGGCCTCCTTCAGCTGATCCTGTCTGTAAAGGCCATGTCCTTCACCATGGGGTCGGCCGGAATCCGCACCTGCGCCATGTATCTCTCCGCCGAGGAATTTGGACGGGGCCGCCCTCACGGAATCCACGCCGTGCTGTCCGGCTGCTTCCAATACAGCCTGGTATGCAGCATTCTGGTGCTGTTCTCCCTCTGGCAGCTGGCCCCCTGGCTGGCGGAGAACTGGATTGGCGGCTCCGCGGCCACCCCCTCTCTGCGGGTCTGCGCCCTGATCCTGCCCATCTGCTGTCTGTACGGCGTCATGACCGGATACTTCACCGCCGCCGGACGGATCCGGGAGCTGGTGGGCGTAGAGTTCCTGGAACAGGCCTGCGCTATGGCGGCCACTTTTCTGCTGCTCTCCCGCTGGGCCGGGTCGGACACAGGGCGGGCCTGCCTCTCCGTGATTCTGGGCGGCGGCGCCTCCGTGCTGGTCTCCTTCCGGGCCCTCCGCTTTCTCCACCAGGGGGCTCTGCCGCCTCCGCCGGAGACCCGGCGGCCGCCCTACCGCCGCATCCTCCGCATCGCCCTGCCCCTGGCGGTGGCAGACGACCTTCGCGCCGGCCTGAATACCATTGAAAACCTCATTGTCCCCAAACGGCTGGCCCGCTTTGCCGGAACCGCCGACGCCCTGGCGGACTACGGCGTCCTCCACGGCATGGTATTTCCGGTGCTGATGTTTCCCGCCGCCATCCTCTTCTCCCTGGCGGAGCTGCTGGTGCCGGAGTTCTCCCGCTGCGCCGCCGGAAAGCGGAAGCCCCGGATCCGCTATCTGGCCCGGCGCGGGCTGCGGGTCTCCCTGCTGTTCAGCCTCTGCGCCGCCGGCCTCCTCTTTATTGGAGCAGACGCCCTGGGAGAGAGACTCTACCACAGCGCAGAGGCGGGCCGCGCCCTCCGCCTGTACGCCCCCCTGGTTCCCCTGCTCTATACCGATGCCATTGTGGACGCCATCTGCAAGGGCCTTGGCCAGCAAAATGCCAACGCCCGCTATAACCTTCTTACCTCTTTTCTGGACGTGGCCCTCCTCTGGCTGCTTCTGCCCCGGTACGGGCTGAACGGGTATTATTTCAGTTTTTCCGTCACCCATCTCGTTAATTTCTGTCTCAGCCTCCGCCGGCTGCTGCTGATCTCCGGCGCCCGCCCGGAGATCGGGCTCTCCCTGCGGGCCATCCTCTGCGCGGGTGCAGCCGGGTGGACTTCGTCTCTCCTGCCGGCGTGGGGCGGGCTCTGGGGCGTCATCCTGCCCGGGGCCTGGTATCTCCTGACCCTGGCCCTTCTCTGGACGCTTTTCCAGGTGGTGCGCTGGCGGGACTTCCTCTGGATCCGGGATCTGGCCCGGCAAAGCGGAAAAGGAAGGCGCGGGCGGCAGAATTAGAGTCTGTGCCAATGATACAGATTTGCGAGACAAAATTTGCGGCGGCAAGGCAAAAAATTGCAGGAATACTTTGTGTATTTCAAGGGAAGCACTGATGAAATCCCCGCACGCATCTTCGTGCCATTAATTTCCGCACGTCGATTTCATCAGTGCTTTCCAAGATTTTTTCACACGGCCAGCGCCCGTTTTGGCCGCCGGCAGGCGTGTTTCCCCTTCTCAACCCATGGTATTGGTACAGCTTCCAAGACCAGACGGAAAATTCCCCGTCCGGATACCTGCTGCCGCCATTGGTGCGGCTCCTCAGAAAAACGCCGGGCATCCCCCGTGCGCACACGTCTGCCGGCAGCAAAGCGCAAAATCAGCCCATCGGCACTCCGGAGAGAGCAGCGGGGACCGGCATGGTCTGACAGCCATGCCGGTCCCCAATCTATACTATCTGTCTGTTCAATTTTCCCCGTCAAACTGCCGGAGGCCCGCAATGTCGCTGACAGGCATGGAAAAGGCCATGGACTGGGCAGCCGAGTGGATTCCCGCCTGGCTCATCACCGCCTTCATAATGGGGGAGCGGTCCTCCGCCCGGGCCAGAATGAAAATCAGCTCCCGCTCCGCCGCAATGGATACGCCGAGAAACTTCCTGGCCAGCTCCGCTCCGGTGCCCTTGGCGTGGACAGAGGTCCCCCCGGTGGCCCCGGCCGCCCGGGCCGCGTCCATCACCTTGTCCGTACAGCCCTGATTGGTGATTACGATAATCAGCTCGTGGGTCCGTTCCTTTTCCATGCTCTCCTCCGCCTCCTGCTGCAGCAGATAATCCCTGACCGTCGCCCCGCCGACGCTGGATATGGGCACCGTCATCAAAATACCCCGGCCCGGGATATCCAGCCAAAGTTCCCTGGCCGCCTTGCGCACAAGCCGGGGGGAGCGGGGCGCTACGCACAGCAGCGCCACCTTCTCCGTGGCCTCCAGCCCCAGGCAGTCCAGAATCTCCGTAGTGGCCGTCCCCCGGCCCAGAACCGTCAATACCAGGGGGATCCCCTGACTCTGAAACCAGGCGGCAAATTCCCCGCCCCGGCTTCGGTCCGTGATGGTAATCATGAGGTTGGCTCCGCCCATGGCGCTCTCTCCTCTCTGCGGCAGCGGCCCTCCGGCCCTACAGTTCAATAATCTCCTCCTCCGGCGCGGCGGCTTCCGGCACGGCGGCTTTGCGCAGCTTCCACTGATATGCAAGGCCCAGCAGCTGAATGGTCAGCAGCGGCGTCATGGCCACCATCGCCACCACGCCGAAGGCGTCCGTCACCACATTGCCGCCCAGCGCTTGGCAGGCGCCCATGGCAAATGGCAGCAGAAACGTGGCCGTCATGGGGCCGGAGGCCACGCCGCCGGAGTCAAAGGCAATGGCCGTAAAAATCCTGGGCACAAAGAAAGACAGCGCGATGGCCGCCAAATATCCCGGCACCAGAAAATAAAAAATGGAAATTCCGGTTAAAATCCGAAGCATGGACAGCCCGATGGACACCGCCACGCCAACGGACAGGCTGGTGCTCATGGCCTTGCCCGGAATGGCCCCGGAGGTGATCTCCTCCACCTGGTGGTTCAGCACATGGACTGCCGGCTCCGCCTGAACGATATACCAGCCCATCAGCATTCCGATGGGCACCAGCACCCAATTCCAGGAGAGCCCCGCAATCTGCTGGCCCAGATAGGTACCGGCCGGCAGAAAGCCCACATTGACCCCTGTGAGGAAAATCGTCAGCCCAAAATCAGTATACAGGAGGCCCACCACTATTTTCAACACTTTTTTTCGGCTCATCCGCAGGGACACCGCCTGAAACACGGCAAAAAAGGCCGCAATGGGGGCCAGGCACGCCGCCACTTCCACGGCGTATTTCGGAAATGCCTGCAAAAACAGCCCCCACAGGGCCCGGCTGTCCGCCGCAGCCGCCACCTCCGCCGGAACGTAGGATCCGGAGGCCGGATACACCAGCGACAAAATCAGTACCGCCAGCACCGGCCCCACCGAGCACAGCGCCACCAGGCCGAAGCTGTCCTGGGCGGCGTTCTCGTCGCTGCGGATAGATGCCACGCCCACGCCCAGCGCCATGATAAAGGGCACCGTCATGGGCCCGGTGGTAACGCCGCCGGAGTCGAAGGCAATGGCCAGGAAATCCCTCGGCACAAAGCATGCCAGAATAAAAACGGTGAGATACGACGCAATCAGCAGCCCGTTGAGGGGAACCCGAAAGAGGATGCGCAGCAGGGATATCACCAGAAAAACCCCCACACCCGCGGCCACCGCGCCCATCAGGACAGCCCCGGGCACACTGGGCACCTGCTCTGCCAGAACCTGGAGGTCCGGCTCGGATATCGTGACGATCACACCGATCAAAAAACTGACCGCCACCACCACCCAGAGCTTCCGGGAACGGGTCATATGGGCGCCCACCCGCTCGCCGATGGGCGTCATGGCCATCTCCGCCCCCAGGGTGAAGAGGCCCATGCCCACAATCAGCAGCACGGCGCCTATCAAAAAGGCCAGCAGGGTGTCCGTCGGCACCGGGGAGACGGTAAAGCACAGCACCAGCACAATGGCCGTGATCGGCAGCACGGAGGCCAGGGCCTCCCGGACCTTCTCCCCCAGGATGGTACGGGTATTTCCCATTTTCTCACGCCAGCGCATCCGCAGTCTGCCGCTCAACCAGGCCACCTCCCTCTTTTTAAAATGCAGATTTTGAGTATTTTACCATAAGAGGCCCCTGTCTTTCAAGAAACGCCGTGGAAAGTTAACAGTTCTTTAGCAATGTTTTCGCCCCGGACGCCGGGGGCGTTGATTTTAGTGGCCCTCTTTGGTAAAATGAAACCGCCTCCCGGCTGAAAAGCAGAGGGGCCCGTCTCCGGGGACAAACCGGCCGCCGGCCTGTCCCCTCCCGCTCATATGCTCCCCGCAGGAGATCTTCAAAGGAGTGACCTCATTTGAAAACCGCACTGGTCCTGGAGGGCGGCGCCCTCCGCACCATCTTTTCCGCCGGTGTGTGCGACGCATTTCTGGACATGGGACTCCCGCTGCCCGATTACACGGTGGGCGTCTCCGCCGGCATCGCCTACGGCGTCAGCTACCTATCCCGCCAGAGCCGGCGAAACCTCCGCTTGATAACCACCTACGCCCGCGATTCCCGCTACATGGGCTGGCGGAACTGGCTTGACCCCCGAAACCGCTCCTACTTTGGCCTGGAATTTGCCTACAACGTCATTCCCAACCGGCTGCTGCCCTACGACTACGACGCCTTTGAAGCCTATCCCGGCACCGTGGAGGCCGTAGTCACCAATCTGGACACCGGGCAGGCCGAATACCTGCCGGTGCCCCGGCGGGACGAGCACAACCTCCTGCTCCAGGCCACCTGCGCCATCCCGCTGATGTTCCCCGTCTACCACCTGGACGGGCACCCCTTCCTGGACGGCGGCTGCGCCGACGCCATCCCCTGGCGGCGGGCCTTTGAAACCGGCTGTGACCGGGTTGTCGTAATCCTGACCAGGGAGCGGAGCTTCCGGAAGGGCCCCGATAAAAGCCTGCGGGTTCTGGAGCGGGCTTTCCGGCAATACCCCCGTTTTCTGGAGTGCATGCGCACCCGGGCGGAGCGGTACAACCAAAGCCGGGCGGAGCTGTTTGCGCTGGAGCGGGCGGGAGAGGTGAAGGTCATCGCGCCGGAGGACACCCTGGGCTGCTCCCGGACGGAAAGGGATCTGGACGTCCTGCGGGCCCTGTGGCAGCAGGGCTATTTTGCCGGCCGCCGGGCCGCCGGGGAGATTCTGCCGTTCTGGTCGGAGGGCGGCCTTTGACTCCGCAATGACCCTCTCCGGCAAATCATTGATGACAGTGCAGCTTTTTTGTTTAAAATGCATATTTATTTCCTGTCTATATGACAAATCATATAAATATTTACGCAAATTTTGCATTTCATGCCTGCAAGCCTTTCTTTTCCGATTCCCAACATATATAATAGGACTGCATCATAAACATGACAGCAGCCCGGACTTTCCCTGCACTCCGGAAAATGGATCAAAGGAGCGTTGGCATGGATATCTTTTCACTCTTTACCCTCTGCGGCGGACTGGCCTTCTTCCTCTACGGCATGACCACCATGTCCAAGAGCCTGGAGAAGATGGCCGGCGGCAAGCTGGAGCGACTGCTCAAACGCATGACCTCCAACCCCCTCAAGAGCCTTCTGCTGGGGGCGGGCATCACCATCGCCATTCAGTCCTCCTCCGCCATGACGGTGATGCTGGTGGGCCTGGTGAACTCCGGCGTCATGGAGCTCGGCCAGACCATCGGGGTCATCATGGGCTCCAACATCGGCACCACGCTGACGGCTTGGATTCTCTCCCTGACGGGCATCGAGAGTGAGAGCGTCCTTTTGAATATGCTCAAGCCGGAGAATTTCTCCCCCCTGCTGGCCCTGGCGGGCGTGGTGCTGATCATGGGCTCCAAAAAGCAGCGGCGGCGGGACATCGGCCGGATTCTGGTGGGCTTTTCCATTTTGATGTACGGCATGGAGCTGATGAAAAACTCCGTCAGCCCCCTGGCGGATATGCCGGAGTTCTCCCGGATCCTGACGGCCTTCCAGAACCCCCTGCTGGGCGTGCTGGTGGGCGCGGTGTTCACCGGCGTCATCCAGTCCTCCGCCGCGTCGGTGGGCATTTTGCAGGCCTTGGCCCTCACCGGCTCTATCACCTACGGCATGGCCATCCCCATCATCATGGGCCAGAACATCGGCACCTGCGTCACCGCCCTCATCAGCTCCATCGGCGTAAACCGCAATGCCAGGCGGGTATCCGTCATCCATATCTCCTTCAACGTCATCGGCACCGCGGCGGGGCTGATCCTGTTCTTCGGGGGGGATATGCTCTTCCACTACACCTTTATGGACCTGCCCGTGGGGGCCGTGGGCATCGCCTTCTGCCACACGGTATTCAACGTATTCACCACCGCATTGCTGCTGCCCTTCTCCCGCCAGCTGGAACGGCTGGCGCGGAGGCTGGTCAGCGACGAGACCAAGGCCGAGGAGTTCGCCTTCCTGGATCCCCTGCTGCTGCGGACCCCCGGCGTGGCCATCAGTGAGTGCGCCGCCATGGCCAACCGCATGGGCGCCCTGGCCCGGGAGAACCTGCTGCTGGCCATCCGTCAGCTGTCGGACTTCTCCGATCCCCGGGAGAATCAGATTGTTGAAAATGAGGACAAGCTGGACATCTATGAGGATCACTTGGGGAGCTATCTGGTGCAGGTCTCCCAGCACGGCGTGTCCATGGACGACATCCGCACCGTCTCCCGCCTGCTCCACGCCATCGGCGATTTTGAGCGCATCGGAGATCACGCCCTGAACCTCCAGGACTCCGCCCGGGAGCTCCATGAGCGGGGCCTCTCCTTCTCCGGCCCCGCCGAGGCGGAACTGCAGGTGCTAATCTCCGCCCTGGAGGACATTCTGGAATTGTCGCTGAACTGCTTCACCGCCGCCGATGCCGACGCAGCCCAGTTCGTCGAGCCTCTGGAGGAGACCATTGACCGTCTGGTGGAGGAGATCCGAAACCGGCACATCGCCCGCCTCCAGACCGGGGCCTGCACAATTCAGCTGGGCTTCATCCTCAGCGACCTGCTGGGCAATTTCGAGCGGGTCAGCGACCACTGCTCCAATATCGCCGTCAGCGTAATCGAGGAGGTCAGCGGCGGCGTCAGCCGCCACGCCTATCTCCACGAGCTCACCTCAGAGGACGGCTTCTCCTCCACTCTGCGCTCCGACCTGGGCAGGTACCGCCTGCCGCCGGAGGACGCCTGAGGGTCAAGCCCTTCCGCCCGCGGAATCTCCCCAATTCCACCCGTCCCCGGAGACAGCTCCTGTCTCCGGGGATGTTTTTCACACCGCGCATAAATCCGCTCCGCGGTGGAATCCTGTTTATAATTCCAAAACAGGAGGAACTTCCATGTCTGTGGATTTCAAAAGCAGCGAGACGCTGAAAAATCTGATGCGGGCCTTTGCCGGAGAGAGCCAGGCCCGGAACCGCTACACCTTTGCCGCGGAGCTCTGCCGGCAGCAGAAGCTCCAGGTTCTGGCGGACGTGTTCACCTTCACCGCCGGCCAGGAGAAGGAGCACGCCGAAATTTTCTACAACCACATGAAGGAGCTGGCGGGGGAGACCGTCCACATCGACGGCGGCTACCCCGTGGATATCACCAACGACATCCTTCAGCTGCTGCGGCGGGCGCAGCACAACGAGTTTGAGGAACACGACCCGGTATACAGGGACTTTGCCGACACCGCCCAAAAGGAGGGCTTCCCCAAGGTGGCGGCTTCCTTCCGCCAGATCGCCGAGATCGAAAAGACCCACGGAGAGCGCTTCGGGTTCCTGGCGGACCTGCTGGACCAGGGGCGGCTGTTCTCCGAACAGAGAAAAACCGCCTGGATGTGCCTGAACTGCGGGTATATCTATGAGGGCGCCGAAGCGCCCAAGCTGTGCCCGGTCTGCGAGCACGACCAGGGCTACTACGTCCGTCTGGACATGGCCCCCTATGGCGGCGCCCAGGTCCTGGGAAAGTGAGGCCGCCATGTCAACCATCAGCCCAAAGGTCCGCTCCCAGTTTGACTCCCTGTCGCCGTCACTGCAAAACGCCATTTTGTCAAAAAATGTGAGCATCAACACCCTGTATGATCTCATCGGCGTATTGGACGAGATCATCCGGGAGGCCGAGGAGCAATAGCGCGCAGCCCCGCGAACCCCCCGTTCGCCAAACGTCAAAAAACCCCGCGGAAGGTTTCCCCCATCAGGCCTTCCGCGGGATTTTCCGCATCTTCTGTCTATACCGTCGATTTCAGTAGCCGACAATCAGGCCCTTCTCCATGGCGTAAAAGCTGGTGAGGCCGCGGCAGGAGATGATATCCACGCTCTTCACCGGCAGGGCCTCCTGAATCGCCTGCTTCAGCTTCAGCGCACCGGGCAGATTTTCACAGTGGGAGATCACCACCCGCGCTCCGGTGCAGTCCTTGCTGGCCCCCATAAGGGCGGCGATGGCCTTACAGGTCTTTGCCTCTCCCCGGGCCTTGTCAGCCACATGGATGGTGCCCTGGGGCGTTGCGTCGGCAATGACGTGGATGCCCAGCGAGTGGAGGAGGCTGCCCACCAGGGGCCTCATCCGCCCGTTTTTAATCAGATTGTCAAAATTCTCCAGAGTAAAACAGGTGCGCAGCGCCGCCTGATAGACCCGCAGCTGGTCGCAGATCTCATCAAAATCCTCCGCTCCGCCGTTCTCCATCAGGGATATGGCCCGGTAGATCAGCAGCGCCATTGCTCCGGCCGTGGACTTGGAGTCGATAACGCAGATTTTTTTCTCCGGATGCTCCTCCAGCACCATCTCCCGGGCCAGCACGGCGGCATTGTAGGTGCCGGAGAGATTGGCGGAGATGGTAAAGCACACCGTGCAGTCCCCCGTCTCAAAGGCCCTTGCAAAGGCCGCGGGAGAGGGGCAGGCCGTGGATGCCGCCGTCTTTTCCGCGGCCATAGCCTCCAGCATGTCGGGAATCACAAGGGTGTCGTTGTCAATAAACTCCCGCTCCCCTACCTGGATGCGCAGAGGGACGATCTCAACGCGGACCGGGCTGTCCTGAAAAAATGACATCCGCAAATCACAGCTGCTGTCGCTCACAACGTTCCAAATCATAGTTAACTCCTTATAATGTGGTTTTCCATACCATATTATTAATATACCCTATGCGCCGCTATTTGTCAATGGTAAATCCGCAGGGATTTCCGCAAAGCGCTTGACATGCTCCAAATTCCATGGTATGGTTATAAAGTTCTTTTCAGAACAGTTTTTAAAAAAACGATTGGAGGCCTGCGCATGTCCACTGTCACCACCCGTCTGCTGCTGTTCTCCCGGCAGTTCGAGCGGTTTTACGAGCGGCAGTTTACTCCCCTGCTGGAGCGGAACGGCCTCTCCATGCGGGAGATGCACGTGCTGCTGTTTCTCGCCAACAACCCCGGCTATGACACCGCCAGAGATGTGACGGAATACAGGGGGCTGTCCAAGTCCCAGGTCTCCCAGGCAGTGGATCTGCTGGCGGCCCGGGGGCTGCTGCGCCGGATTCCGGACGGCGGCGACCGCCGCATGGTCCGTCTCGCCATTACCGACCGGGGCGCGCCCCTGGTGAGGAGGGCACAGGCCGTCCAGTCGGCCTGCGGGCGGCGGCTTCTTGCAGGCCTTACGCCGGAAGAGGAGCGCCAGTTCCGCCGGCTTCTGGAAATCGTTTTGGAAAACGGGACACATCTTGCAGAGGAGGAACCCCGGCGATGAATCAAAAACAGGTGGATTTAGGCAGCGGCAGGGTGGGAAAGCTTCTGTTCTCCCTGGCCCTGCCCACTATCACATCCCAGATTGTCAACATGCTCTACAACCTGGTGGACCGGGTGTACATCGGCCACATGCAGCCTGCCGACACGGTGGGCAAACTGGCCCTCACCGGCGTCGGGGTATGCCTGCCGGTCATCATGATCATCTCCGCCTTTGCCGCGCTGATGGCCATGGGCGGCGCACCCCGGGCCTCTATTCAGGAGGGCAGGGGGAACCCCCGGGAGGCCGAGCGCATCATGGGGGGATGCCTGACGCTGCTGCTCCTCACCTCTGTGGTGCTGACGGCGGCATTCCAGCTGTTTGCACAGCCGCTGCTGCTGACCTTCGGCGCCAGTGAGAACACTATCGGCTACGCACTGAGCTATATGCGCATCTACTCCCTCGGCACCGTGTTCGTCCAGCTGACCCTGGGCATGAACGCCTATATCACCGCCCAGGGCTTCACCTCCGTCAGTATGCGCACGGTTCTCATCGGCGCGGTTTTAAATACCATTCTGGATCCCATATTCATCTTCGGCTTCGGCCTGGGCGTCCGGGGGGCGGCACTGGCGACGATTCTCTCCCAGGCTGTCTCGGCCGCGTGGGTCCTGCGCTTTCTCACCGGGAAGCAGACCAAATGGCGCCTCCGCCGGGAGAACCTGCGGCCCCGGGCCGCCGTGGTGCTGCCCTGCCTGGCGCTGGGGCTGTCTCCCTTTATCATGCAGTCCACCGAGAGTCTGATTGCCGTCTGCTTCAACTCCTCCCTCCTGAAATACGGCGGGGACATCGCCGTGGGCGCCATGACCGTACTGACCAGCATCATGCAGTTTGCCATGATGCCCCTCCAGGGTCTCACCCAGGGAGCCCAGCCCATCATCAGCTTCAACTTCGGCGCAAAAAACGCCCAGCGGGTGCGGGACGCATTTTCCGTGCTGCTGCGGGCCTGCCTGATCTACTCTCTGACCATGTGGGCCCTGGTACAGCTGTTTCCTCAGCTGTTCGCACTGATTTTCAACAACGCCCCGGAGCTGGTGTCCTACACTGCCTGGGCCCTGCGGATCTACATGGCGGCCTCCGGCATCTTCGGCATTCAGATCGCCTGCCAGCAGACCTTCATCGCCCTGGGAAATGCCAAGACCTCCCTGTTCCTGGCGGTACTGCGGAAAATCATCCTTCTGATTCCCTTGATCTATATCCTTCCCCATTTCTTTTCCAATAAGGTATTCGCCGTATTTCTGGCGGAGCCTGTGGCGGATGCCCTGGCCGTAACCGCCACCGCCGTCACCTTCTTCCTCCAGTTCCGCCCCGCCATGGCCCGGCTGGAGGAATCGCGGGCGGACGGCAATCCGGATACCTCCCTCTGACCCCACACGTACCCGCAGCCCCGTCCGAAGAGCACTGTCAGAACCGCCGTTGGCTCCGATTCGTAAAGAATCGGAGCCAACGGCGGTTTTGACAATTTCCCACCGCGGCAATCGCTCCGGCAAGGGCGAGGGCGTCGCACGGATGGCACCTCCTCCACCGGCCATGCCCTTTCCGCAAAGGGGCCGGCGGAATTTCCCGGCGGAACTGCTTGCTTTGGGGCAAAAATATGATATAATAGCCGCAAAGCGGCTATTATATTTTTATTCAATCTGCTGTCACAACGGCGCACTGCGCCTGTGCCAGCTGCCGCAAAGCAGCTATTATATTTTTATTCAATCTGCTGTCACAACGGCGCACTGCGCCTGTGCCAGCTGCCGCAAAGCGACTATTATATCTCCATTCAATTCACTGTCACAACGGCGCGCTGCGCCTGTGCCAGCTGCCGCAAAGCGACTATTATATCTCCATTCAATCTGCTGTCACAACGGCGCGTTGCGCCTGTGCCAGCTGCCGCAAAGCGGCTATTATATTTTCATTCAATTCGCTGTCACAACGGCGTGCCGCACCTGCCGTATCTCAGCCGTCCCCATCCTGCGGGCAGCCAAAAACGGCATGTGATATCGTAAAAAACCGGAGGGGATGAACGTCATGCGGGAATGGATCCGGGAGATTGTCCGCGCCCTGGAATCGGACGGGCCGGTGGAGCTGGTCACTGTGACGGAGGCCAGGGGCTCCACTCCCCGGGGGGCCGGGGCGCTGATGGCGGTATTTCCCAACGGACGTGCGCTCGGCACCATCGGCGGCGGCAATGTGGAGTACGAGGCCCAGCGCCTGGCCGCCCAACTGCTGGGAGAGCGGGGCAGTGCCCTGCGGCGTTTCCGGTTTGTCCAGGGCGACGCCGCCAGCCTGGGTATGGTCTGCGGCGGTGATGTGACGGTACAGTTCCAGTATCTCCCCGCCGGAGACCGGCAGGCCATCGCCGTCCTGCGGGACCTGGCGGCGGCCTTCGCCGGGGAGCTGGACACCTGGCTGGTGCGGAAAATCGAGGGAGAGGCCGTTGTGGACATGGGCACAGCGGACCGGAACGGTTCCCGTCATCTGGCCCGCCCGCCGAAAAATCTCCCCGCCCTTCTGGGGAACCGCCCCGTGCTGGACGGAGGCTGGCTGTCCATTCCCATAGTGCGGGCCGGACGGGTCTATATCTTCGGCGGCGGACATGTCTCCCGGGCGCTGGTGCCCGTCATTGCGGCAGTCGGCTTCCGCCCGGCAGTCTACGACGACCGCCCCGAATTTGCCGATCCGGCTCTGTTCCCCCGGGCGGAAAAGGTCCTCTGCGGGGAATTTACAGAGATTGCAAAGCACGCCGTTTTGACATCGGACGACTATGCGGTCATTATGACCCGGGGCCACCAGGCAGACTACGAGGTGCTGACCCAGATCCTCCGCAGCGGGGTGAGGTATATGGGCTGTATCGGCTCCAAAAAGAAGCTCGCCCTCTGCCGGGAACGGCTGCTGGCGGCGGGCTTCACGGCGGAGGAGTACGCCAGGGTCCACGCCCCCATCGGCCTTGCCATCGGCGCGGAGACGCCGGAGGAGATTGCGGTCTCCGTGGCAGCCCAGCTGATCGCCGTCCGGGCGGGGCTGCCGGGAATCTGACGGGGCCCTGCCAAGGGCCTGTCTTTAAGAGCCTGTTCCGTATCTCCCCGCGCACGTCTTGACGGCGGATTTTCCGCCCTGCTGCGTTAAAAATCCTTGCAATCCGCCAGCCTCGGTCCAAAGGAACGGACCTCGGCAGACCTCACGGTATGATGTGAGGCCAGGATTGCTGCGGCTTTTTGCCTTGGGGCAAACAATCCCCTCGCCAATCCGCACACGTTGAGATACTGAACAGGCTCTAAAGGCGTCATCTCTGATCCCTTGGAGCCCTGCGGCAAATGCCGCCTCTCCCCCGCCGCCGCCACCCCGGAAAAATCCGCTTGAAAAACAGGATTTTGAATTTGCTATAGAAAAGGAGGGCTGTCCATGAAGCGTATCAGCAAGGAGAACTACTATCTGGACATTGCGGAAACCGTGCTGGAGCGGGCCACCTGCCTGCGCCGGATCTACGGGGCCATCATCGTCACCAACGATGAGATCATCGCCACCGGTTACAACGGCGCCCCCCGGGGCCGGGCCAACTGCGTGGATCTGGGATACTGCTCCCGGGAGGCCATGCGGGTTCCCCGGGGCGAACGGTATGAGCTCTGCCGCAGCGTCCACGCCGAGGCAAACGCCATCATCTCCGCCTCCCGGCGGGATACTGTCGGCGGCACGCTGTATCTCGTGGGACGGGATGCCCGGACAGGGGAGCTGCTCTCCGACGCCACCTCCTGCTCCATGTGCCGCCGTCTGGTTATCAACGCAGGCCTCGCCCAGGTGGTCATCCGCCGCACCGAAACCGAGTTTGAGGTGGTGGACGTGGAGGACTGGATTGCCGAGGACGACCTGCTGGTCCCTCCCCGGGAGGTTCCGGATCTGCCCTGACGGAAGATACCGCCATAAGAGAAAGGAAGTCTTGCCCCTTGAAAACAGGACTTGTCACCTTCTATCACATCCACCACTACGGCGCGCTGCTCCAGGCCGCGGCCACGCAGCGGGCCGTGGAATCTTTGGGCGGAACGTGCGAGATCATCGATTACTATGTAAATCAGAACAACGACCTCTTCCGCCGGCCCAGCAGCCTGTCCGCCGCCGCCGCGGACGCCCACACAGCCCTTCACCACAAATCCCTGAAGGCCCGGCACGACCGGTTTGAGGAGTTTGCCCGCCGGTGGCTCCGCATCTCACCCCACAGGTTTGAGAGCCTGGAGGAGCTGCGGGCGGCGGAGCTGCCCTATGACCTGATTCTCTCCGGCAGCGACCAGATCTGGAACCCGAAGATCTTTCCGAACGGCAGGTTCGACCCGGTGTTCTTCGGCGCCTTCTCCCCGCGGCGGAAAATCGCCTATGCCCCCTCCTTCGGCATCCCCGCAATTCCCGACGGCATGGAGGCAGAGCTGGCGGGCTACCTCTCCGCCTTTTCCCACCTCTCTGTGCGGGAGGAACAGGGGGCTTCCATCGTGCGGCAGCTCACCGGGCAGAGCGTGCCGGTGGTACTGGACCCCACACTGCTGCTGACCCGGGAGGACTGGGAGAAAATGGCCGCTGCTCCCGCCGGGTCGGGAAAGGGTTATATCCTCTGCTACTGCATCAGCACTCCCGGCGCCCTGGAACCCTATATCCGCCGCCTGGCGGAGGAGACGGGCCTGCCGGTGGTACAGCTGTGCGGCGTACGGCGGAAGGTACATCCCAGGGCCAGATGCGTGCTGAACGCCGGCCCCGCGGAATTTTTGGGGCTCTTCCGGGACGCCGCCTATGTGTGCACCAACTCCTTCCACGGAACGGTGTTCTCCCTTCAGTTTCAAAAGCCCTTTTTCACCTCCGTCTCTCCCCGGGAGCTGGCAGAGCCGGAGGCCTCCCGGACCTTCAGCCTGCTCAGCCGCCTGGAGCTGACAGAGCGGATTGTGGGCAAGGGGGATACCGCGGACCTCTCCGCCCCCGTCGACTGGGCCGCGGCGGAGGCCCGCCTGGGCAGGGACCGGCAGTCCTCCCTGGCCTATCTGGACGCGGCCCTTTGGAACCGGGAGTACCGCCCCTCCCCCTCCCCCGCCGCAGAAAACACCGCGCCCCGGCTGGCGGACTATGCGCACTGCACCGGCTGCACGGCCTGCGCCAGCGTCTGTCCCGGGGACGCCATTGCCATGGAGCGGAACCGGGAGGGATTTTCCTACCCGGCGGTGGATATGGCGAAGTGCGTCCGCTGCGGCCGCTGTACCGCCGTCTGCCCTGCGCTTCATCCCCAAGAGGCCAAGACCCTGCCGGCGGCATTTGCCGCCTGGACCCAGGACAGCGCCGTCCGCAGGGACTCCACCTCCGGCGGTGCGTTCACCGCACTGGCGGAATTTGTGCTGGAGGGGGGCGGCGTGGTATTCGGCGCAGCCTTTGACGGCAGGCAGCATCTCAACCACGCCGCCTGCTTCTGCAAAGAGGAGCTCTGGCGGCTGCGGGGGACAAAATACGTTCAAAGCGACCTGGGCCGCACCTTCCGCACCGTGAAGGAATGCCTGGAAACCCGCCAGGTGCTGTTCTCCGGCACCCCCTGCCAGGTGGACGGCCTGTACCGGTACCTGGGCGGCAGGCCGGAGAATCTGACCACCTGCGACCTGGTGTGCCACGGCGTGCCTTCTCCCGGCGTATGGGAGGATATGGCCCGCTCCATCGAGCTCCGAAAGGGAAAGGGCCTCCAGGCAGTGCGCTTCCGAAACAAAGTCACCGGCTGGAAGGACAGCCATTTCACCGCCGTTTACGACGACGGGGCGGTGGACTCCGCCCCCCTGTTCCGCACGGAATACGGCCACGCCTTCGGCCGGGCCCTGTTCCTCCGGCCCAGCTGCTACCGCTGTCCCTATGCCTCCATAGCCCGCCCCGGGGATTTCACCCTGGGGGACTTCTGGGGCCTCCGGCCGGATGAGCTGCCGGAGCAGCAGGAACAGGGCGTCAGCCTCCTCCTGGTAAACACGGCCCACGGCAGCCACATCTTTGACCAGCTGCCCCTGTGCCGGCAGTCCTTCCCCGTGGAACGGGCCATCGCGGGCAATCCCCGGCTGGCCTCTCCCACAGCCTGTCCTCCGGACCGGGCGGCCTTTTTCGCCGCCTATGCCCTTGAGCCCTTTGATGCGGTGCGCAGGCGGTTTTTCGCCCTGCCTCCCCTGCCTCTGCGGGCCGCCGGAAAACTGCTGTCCCCGGAGATGAAGGCAGCACTGCGGAAAAAACTGCGGTAAACGGAAAAATGTTGCAAATGCCATGGCGGTTAACGATGCTCTTTTGCTATATAATAAAGAGACATCGGCCAGCAGGATGCAGCCTGTCCGCTTGAGGGCTCCACCCTGCAGCCGTACTGCATACAATGACAAAAGGAGATTTCACCATGAAAAAATACGAGTGTGAGCCCTGCGGCTATATCTATGACGAGGCCGCCGGCGACCCGGACAACGGCATCGCCCCCGGGACCAAATGGGAAGATCTGCCGGAGGATTGGGTGTGCCCCGTCTGCGGTCTGGGCAAGGACGTATTCAAAGAGGTCTGATGAAACAAGGGCACGCCCCGCTTCCAGCGGGGCGTGCCCTTGTTTCATCCTGTCAAAAAAGTCGCCATGGCGACTTTTTTGACAGGATGAAGCGGCGGCCTGAGGGCCGCCGCTTTTTACATGCCGTGTTTGCCCCGACAACGAACGGCTGTAATCCCTAACGGCTTTTTTGCGGATTTGTGCATTTACATTTATCCGGGACGTGATACAATAGAAGCCGTGACAGAGTATAGAAAAACGATTACCATTGCGAAAGGTGGTATAAACTGATGAGAAAGACGAAGATTGTCTGCACCCTGGGCCCCGCCACGGATCGGGAGGGCATTCTGCGGGAGATGCTGCTTGCGGGCATGAACGTGGCCCGGTTTAACTTCTCCCATGGGAGTCACGAGGAGCACAAAGCCCGCCTGGACCGGCTGAAGGCGCTGCGGGAGGAGCTGAATCTGCCGGTGGCGGCCATGCTGGACACCCGGGGGCCGGAGGTGCGGCTGAAGAGTTTTGCAGAGGGGGCCGTCTCCCTGCGGGCCGGAGCGGAATTTACGCTGACCACGGAGGATGTGACGGGCGACGAGACCCGCTGTGCCATTACATATGCCGAGCTGCCCGGAGACGTAAAGGAAGGGGATACCATCCTCCTGGACGACGGCCTGGTGCGGCTGACCGTGCTGGAGACCACCGCCTCCGCCATCCGCTGCCGGGTGGAGAACGACGGCGCCATGAAGAACAACAAGGGTGTGAACATCCCCAATGTGAGCCTCTCCATGCCCTATATAAATCAGCGGGATCGGGAGGACATCCTCTTTGGCATAGAACAGGGCTTTGACTTTATTGCCGCCAGCTTTGTCCGCTCCGCCGCCGATGTGCGGGAGATCCGCCGCCTGCTGGACAGACAGGACTCCCGGATCCGCATCATTGCCAAGATTGAGAACCGGGAGGGGATCTCCAATCTGCCGGAGATTCTGGCCGTGGCGGACGGCGTGATGGTGGCCCGGGGGGATCTGGGCGTGGAGATTGACTTTACGGAGATCCCCATGCTTCAAAAGCAGATGATCGCCCGGTGCGTGGCCTGCGGAAAGCCGGTCATCACCGCCACCCAGATGCTGGACTCCATGATGGAAAATCCCAGGCCCACCCGGGCGGAGATCACCGACGTGGCCAACGCCATCTACGACGGCACCTCCGCCATTATGCTCTCCGGTGAGACGGCCGCAGGGAGGTATCCCGTGGAGGCCGTGCAGACCATGGACGCCATTGCGGTGAAAACGGAGTCCAGCATTGACTGCTCCCGGCGGGTAAAGCTGGACGGCAAGCGGATGTCCATCACCGCTGCCACGGCCCACGCCGCGTGCACCACTGCCCTGGATATCGGCGCAGACGCCATTCTCACCGTCAGCCAGGGGGGTACCACAGCCCAGATGGTCAGCCGTTTCCGGCCCCGGACCACGGTGGTGGCCCTTTTGCTGGATCCCCAGGTGCGGCGGCAGATGAACCTCTACTGGGGCGTGGAACCCATCATGATGCCCTGTGCCAGCAGCACCGATGAGATGGTGGATTTCGCCGTGCAGACGGCGGCGGACGCGGGACTGGTGAAGCAGGGGGACATTGTGGTCGTCACCGCCGGCGTGCCTGTGGGGGTGGCCGGCACCACCAATATGATCCGGGTACGGCAGGTGGGCGGCTCCCTGATCAACGGCGTGGGAATCGGCGCTCACATGGCCAGCGGCCGGCTTTGCGTGTGCCGCACGGCGGAGGAGGCGGCGGAGAAGTTCCGCCCCGGCGATGTGCTGGTGGTTCCCTATACCAGCAACGACCTGCTGCCCTGTATCCGGGAGGCGGCCGCCGTAATCTGCGAGGAGGGCAGCGCGGAGGGCCACGCCGCCACGGTAGGGCTGACCCTGAACAAGCCGGTGATTGTGGGCGCCGTGGCCGCCACCCGGCGGCTGGAGGACGGCGTGCTGGTGTCTGTGGACTGTGCCCGGGGGGTGGTGCAGACGCTGCCGCAGTAAGCGGAAAAAGTTTCGGTCAAGCCTTTACAAAGGCTTGCGGGGTCCAGGGGCAGAGCCCCCGGCGTTCCCCTGCTTACGAGCCCAAGCGAATAAGAAGCAAAAGGGAGATGGCCGATAGAATGCGGTCACCTCCCTTTTGCCCTTTTTGTTTTGGGCTCCGCTCAAAGTTGGCGGAGCCTATGCGGGGAGCGCTGCTCCCGCACCCCACATGATTTTTTTCAAAGAGTCTGCGCGAAAACTCTATCAGAACAGCCCCGTGATCCGCCCGTTTTCATCCACATCGATCTTCTCGGCGGCAGGTACCTTGGGCAGGCCCGGCATGGTCATGATGTCGCCGGTCAGGGCCACCAGGAAGCCGGCTCCGGCGGAGACCTTCAGATTCCGCACCGTGATGGTGAAGCCCTCGGGGGCACCCAGCCTGGCGGCGTCGTCGGAGAAGGAGTACTGGGTCTTTGCCATGCAGATGGGCAGCCTGTCAAACCCCAGCGCTTCCAGTTCTCCCAGCTGCTTTTGGGCCGCGGGGGTCAGAACTGCGCCGTCGGCCCGGTAGACCTTTCGGGCAATGGCGTTCAGTTTTTCCTCAATGGGGGCCTCCGTATCGTAGGCGAAGCGGAAATGGTTTGGCTCCCCGCACAGGCGGACCACCTCTTCCGCCAGGGCCAGGCCGCCCTCTCCCCCCTTGGCCCACACCTCGCTGAGGGCCACATTGACGCCCAACTCCCGGCACCTGTCCTCCACCAGCTTCAATTCCGCGGCGGTATCCGTGGGGAAGGCGTTGACGGCCACCACACAGGGCAGGCCAAACACATTTTTGATGTTGTCCACATGCCGGAGCAGGTTGGGCAGGCCCCGCTCCAGCGCCTCCAGGTTTTCGGTGCTCAGGTCGGCCTTGGGGACGCCCCCATGGTTTTTCAGGGCCCGGACCGTAGCCACTACCACCACGGCGCTGGGCGTCAGACCCGCCAGGCGGCACTTGATGTCCAGAAATTTCTCCGCCCCCAGGTCCGCGCCGAATCCCGCCTCGGTTACGGTGTAGTCCGCCAGGCGCAGGGCCATCCTTGTGGCCATCACGGAGTTGCACCCGTGGGCGATGTTGGCGAAGGGCCCCCCGTGGATAAAGGCGGGGGTTCCCTCCAGGGTCTGGACCAGATTGGGCTTCAGGGCGTCCTTCAAAAGGGCGGCCATGGCGCCCTCGGCCTTCAGATCGCGGGCGGTGACGGGGGTTCCCTCATAGGTGTAGGCCACCACCATGCGGCCCAGTCGGGCCTTCAGGTCCGGGATATCGGCGGCCAGGCACAGCACCGCCATGATCTCGCTGGCCACGGTGATGTCAAACCCGTCCTCCCGGGGTACGCCCTGCATCCGCCCCCCCAGGCCGTCCACGATATTCCGCAGCTGCCGGTCGTTCATGTCCACGCAGCGCTTCCAGGTGATCCTCTTCACGTCGATGCCCAGGGCGTTGCCCTGCTGGATGTGGTTGTCCAGCAGGGCCGCACACAGATTGTTGGCGGCGCCGATGGCGTGGAAGTCCCCGGTGAAGTGGAGGTTGATGTCCTCCATGGGCACCACCTGGGCGTACCCGCCGCCGGCGGCTCCGCCCTTTACGCCGAACACAGGGCCCAGAGACGGCTCCCGCAGAGCCACCAGCGTGTTCTTCCCCAGGCGGCGCATGGCGTCGGCCAGGCCCACGGTGGTGGTGGTCTTGCCCTCCCCGGCAGGGGTGGGGTTGATGGCGGTGACTAAAATCAGCTTCCCGTCAGGCCGCCGGCTCTCCCGCAGCAGGCGGTAGTCCACCTTGGCCTTGTAATTGCCGTAGAGCTCCAGGTATTTCTCCTCCACCCCGGCGGTCCGGGCAATCTCCGTGATGGGACGCATGGCGCTGCTCTGCGCGATCTCGATGTCGGACAGAACCTTCATAACCGGCCTCCTAAAAAAATAGGTATTACTTTTCCATATGGGAGATCATACCATGAAAAATTCCCCTTGAAAAGGGGAAAATTGCATAAAAGATTACGAGTTTCCCTGGGGTCCGTCCCACAGAACAGCGGAGGCCCCGGCGGTTCCGGAGAGCCGCCGGGACCTTTCCGGTTCAAAGCGCCGCTCTTCCCCGGGACGGACGGTCCTCCCGGTAGAGGACCGTCACCGCGCTTCCCACGTCGGGCGGGCGGACTCCCGCGCCAATCCACTTCCGGCAGGCGTACTCCGCTCCGCCGACGGTGTAGCGGATCTTGACGACGTGGGGAAATTCCGCCCCGTCCAACGGGTGCAGCCGCACCGGCCTGCGGTTGACCTTCAGCCACCACTGCCTCGAGACGGACACCACGGTTCCCCTGGCCTCTTTCTCCATGGCGCGTACCTCCCTAAAACGTAAATACCTGCCCCTCCGCCGTGACGGGGAGGGTTCGGGACCGAAATTCCGGATACCGGGCCAGAAACCGCTCCGTAAAGCTGAAGTCCCCCCACTGGTGCATGGGGAGAAACTGTCGGATATCCGCCGTCTCCAGAAAGTATTTGGGTCCCCGGAAGCCGTCCTCCCCCAGCCGGGGGTCCAGGGGCAGCATGGCAAGGTCGATTCGCCGCCCCCGCAGGGGCTCCGTGTACCGCCTGAAGCTGACCTCCATGTTCCGGTTCCAGGCGCAGTCCTCCCCCTCCCAGTGCCACCAGTTCAGATCCCCGGCGTGAAAGAGGGTTTTCCCGTCCGCCGTCACCAGAAAGGCCGCGCCCTCGTCGGTGGAGGACAGCGCCTCAATGCCGGCCCGGGGCAGGACGCAGGTCTGCCCGCCTTTTAAAATATGGCACCTCTCCGCCGTTTTAGGAGAGACGCCCCACCGCTCCTGGTTCCGGGCGCTCAGCTTGATGCCGTGGCCCAGGAGGAAGCGGACGTCCCGCCTCCCGTCGTCCAGGCGGAAGACGACGGGGGAGAAGTGGTCCTCGTGGCGGTGGCTGACAAAGACGTACAGGGGGATCCCCGGCCGCAGGGCCGGGAGCTCCCCCTTCCACCAGTCGAACAGCAGCGTCACCGACGGCAGCTCCGCCAGAAATCCGCTGTGGCCCAGGAATGTGACGTCCATCACTTGAACTTCACCGCCGTGCCGTAGGCGATGACCTCGGCGGCCCCCTGCATCACGGAGGACGAGCCGAAGCGGATGTTGATGACCGCATCCGCGCCCAGTGCCTCCGCCTCGTCCACCATGCGCTTGGTAGCGATCTGCCGGGCCTCCACCAGCATCTCCGTGTAGCCCGCAATTTCACCGCCCACCAGGGTTTTCATGCCGGCCATAAAGTCCTTGCCGAAGTTCTTGGACTGAACCACTGTGCCCTTTACGATGCCCAGTGCCTCAAATTCCTGCCCGCCGGGGATATAGTCAATATTTAAGAGCTTCATCCAGTTCTCCTCCTTTAATTTCGGTCAATCTCTGCTTCAGTACGACGAGCGCCGGGACCATCAGCGCGGCGCAGAACACCGCCAGGGCCGCAAACAGTGTGAACAGCCACCCCGGAAGGTTGGGAATCAGGCACAGCGCGCCAAAGCACACCGTACAGGCCAGCTGTAAGAGTCCGAATACCGCCACGCCCAGCACCGCCTGCCGCCGGTACCGCCTCCGGCGCCGGTCAATATCGGCTGGCATCCTCTTCCTCCCCTCCGTCAATCTCCCGCAGCCGCTGCCGCAGGGCCTTCACCACCCCCACAATCACCGCGCCGCCCGCAATCAGCCAGCACAGCAGGGGGAACATGACGTTCACGGTCTCTCCGCCGCTCCAGAGTCCCATAGCCGCCAGGACGACCGCCATCAGGGGCGCCACATAAGCGATCACCAGCACGGTCATCACAATGGGGGCAATCTTCTTTTTAGTATTTTTTCGCATCGTCGATCTCTCCTTTCCCGATCTCCCGCAGCCGCTGGAACAGCGCGGCCAGGACACATCCGGCCAACAGGGTCAGCAGGGCCAGGCCGATCAACAGCAAGGGCAGGGGCATCCCGTTCACAGGGGCCTGCAAAAAGCCCCAGACCAGCAGGGCCATAAGGCCTACCAGCAGCGCCGTCATGGTTCCGGCGATGGCCAGCGGGGCCACGTACCGGATGCGGATATCCCGGCGCTGCTTGTTCTGGAAGGTGGTGCCCGCCTGTTCCATGGTATTCATTCGCTCCAGCAGGCCCTCGGCGTCCAGATCCTCCAACCGCTGGGGGCAGTCGGTGAGCTCACCGCACAGCCGGATGGCCTGCTCCAGGTTCTCCCGTTCCCTCTCCAGGGAGATCCGGTGCCGCCGCATGCCGTCCCCCACGGTCTGGGAGCCGCCCTGCATCCGCCGGATCTCCTCCAGAGGTACGCCCAGCTTCCGCATGAGCTTGATCCGGCGCAGCGCCGCCACCTCTGCATCCCCATAATCCCGGTATCCGTTTTCGCTGTTCCGCCGGGGCGTCAGCAGGCCCTCGGCCTCGTAGAAGCGGATATTCTTCTTTGTGATGCCCACCAGGGCCTCCACCTCGTTGATTTTCAGCCGGCTCACCTCGCTTTCCGGTATGATGATACACCTTCCAGAAGGGGGAAGGTCAAGGGTTTTTTCAAAAAAAGTGAAGAAGAACCGTTTGAGGGAGGGGTTCCCCCTGCCGTCGGGCTGTCACTGCCGCCGGGATATGGCTTCCCTTTTCCTCTGCTCTGTGGTATAATCCCCTTATGAGACGAAGAGAGTTTACAACCGAAAATCCCCTGGACCTCCTGCCGGGGCCGCTGTTGGCCTGGTACCGGGAGAACGCCCGGGATCTTCCCTGGCGGCGGACGGCGGACCCCTACCGCATCTGGGTTTCGGAGATCATGCTCCAGCAGACCCGGGTGGCGGCGGTGCTGGGGTATTATGCCCGGTTTTTGGAGGCCTTTCCCACGGTGGAGGCTCTGGCGGCGGCGCCGGAGGATCGGCTGATGAAGCTGTGGGAGGGCCTGGGCTATTACAGCCGGGCCCGGAACCTCCGGCGGGCGGCGAAAATTGTGGCGGAGCGGGGCGGCTTTCCGGACACGTACCAGGGCCTGCTGGCCCTGCCCGGGATTGGGCCCTACACCGCCGGGGCAATTGCCTCGGCCGCCTTCGGGCGGCGGGCGGCGGCGGTGGACGGCAATGTGCTGCGTGTTGCGGCCCGGATTGCCGACTGCCATGACGATATCCGGGATACGGGGACGAAAAGGGCTGTTGAGGAGCAGGTGCGCACCCTGATGCCGGAGGCGGAGCCGGATATCCGGATCTTCAACCAGGCCATGATGGAGCTGGGGGCCACGGTCTGCGTCCCCAATGGCCCGCCAAGATGCGGAAAGTGCCCCGCCCGGGCCTTCTGCCTGGGCCGTATCCGGGGCACGGCGGAGACGCTGCCGGTCAGGGCGGTGAAAAAGCCCCGCCGGATAGAGGAGAAAACCGTGTTCATCCTGCTGGGGGTTGGAGGGGTCGCCCTGCGGAAGCGGCCGGATACGGGTCTGCTGGCGGGGCTGTGGGAGTTCCCCAATGCGGAGGGAGACCTGGACGAAGCTGCCGCAGGTGCGGCGGTGCGCGCCTGGGGGCTGGAGCCGAGGGCATGGAAGAGCAGATTGACGGCAAAACATGTGTTTACCCATGTGGAGTGGCACATGACGGGCTACACCCTGGAGGTGGCCGGAGACGGCCCGGCGGACTTTTTCTGGGCGGACGGGGCAGGACTGGAATCCCATGCGGTGCCCTCGGCCTTTGCCCGGTATTACGAGGAGGCCCGAAAATGGCTGGAGGAGGAAGCGGATGGCGGTATTGCGGATTTTACTGGCTGTGGTGATGACGCTGGGGCGGCTGCTGCCCTTTTTGATTGCGGCGGCGCTGCTGTTCCTTTTGTGGAGGAGGTCTGTCCGAAAGGGGAGGGAGCCGGATTTCAAGGGCCCGGTGTACACGGTGGACTATGAGGAGATCAGGGACGAGGAGGAGTGAGAGGTGGCCTTTTGGAACCGAAGTGACGACCCCTGGGATGTGGATCCCGACAGGGCGCGGGCAAAGCGGAAGAGGGAGCCGAGGGAGAATCCGCTGGATGCCCTGAAGGGGTGGAACGAGGAGCGCAGGGCCAAGGCCGCCGCAAAGCAGGCGGAACTGGAGGCCCGGCCGAAAGAGGTGTGTCCCTGGTGCGGCAGGGAGATGGAGCGGGGCTACCTTCTGGGCGGACGGGACGGAATCACCTGGACGCCGGGCTTCCTCACCGCAAGGGCCGCATGGCTGGGACCGTCCGGGGAGGCAAAGGGGCGGCGGCTGAAAGTGAACGACGAGGGGGAGTTTATCTCCTATAAGACCGCCTGGTACTGCGGGGACTGCCGAAAAATGGTTATCGACGCGGCGGGGATGCGGGCGGTCAACGCCGCCTATACCTGGCCGGAGCCCTCTCCCTGTGCGGAGGAGGCGGACGGCGGGGAGGGGGAGACCCCATGATCTGCCGCCTCTGTCCCCGGGACTGCGCCGCAGAGCGGACGTCGGCCCGCTCCGGCGGTGTGTGCGGGATGCCGTCCCTCCCCGTGGCTGCCCGGGCGATGCTCCACCGGTGGGAGGAGCCGTGCCTCACTGGGGAGCACGGGGCCGGGGCGGTGTTTTTCTCCGGCTGCAATCTCCGGTGTGTGTTCTGCCAGAACGCCGGCGTCTCCCGGGGGGATGTGGGGAGGCCTTTGAGCCCTGCGCGCCTGCAGGGGATTTTTCGTGAGCTCATTGACCGGGGTGCGGCCTGTATCGACCTGGTGACACCCACCCACTTCACCCCCGCTGTTCTGGAGGCGCTGGGAGAGGAGCGCTGGCCCGTGCCGGTGGTGTGGAACTCCGGCGGGTATGAGAAGCCGGAGACGCTGCGGCTTTTAGAGGGCAGGGTTCAGGTGTACCTGCCGGATCTGAAATACGCCCTGCCGGGGCCCGCGGAGGCGTACTCCGGGGCGGCGGACTATTTCCGGTGGGCCGGCGCTGCCGTTTTGGAGATGTTCCGTCAGACAGGGCCGTACCGGATGGAAAACGGCCTCTTAAAATCAGGCGTTCTGATACGGCATTTGATTCTGCCGGGGGAGATGGAGAACACCCGCCGCGTCATCGACTGGGTGGCGGGGACGTTCCGCCCCGGAGAGGTGCTGTTCTCCCTTATGAGCCAGTATACGCCCCAGCCGGGGGCGGCGGGAAAGCTGGCGCGCCGTGTGACGAAGGCGGAGTACCGGGCGGCGGCGGAGTATATGGTCAACTGCGGGATTACCGATGGGTATACCCAGGAGCGGACCTCCGCCCGGGAGGAGTATACGCCGGAATTTAATATGCAGGGTATATGAGCTGGTCCCGCCTCGGGCGGGGACGGGGGATTTGATTCCTGGCGGAATCCGCCCCACGGGGGCGGGACGGGGGTTATCGCGCCTCGGGCGCGGGACGACGACACGCCGGGGCCCGGCGTGTCTTT
>ERZ808035.278-NODE-278-length-56010-cov-5.601577_pt1 | contig 56010 bp, 41 predicted proteins | sample MGYA00380189_ERZ808035 | MGnify/ENA primary metagenome ERZ808035 (study PRJEB31490, sample SAMN06133407) | mouse gut metagenome | isolation source: M5_1 | host: mice | place: China: Chengdu | collected 2015-05 ... | reverse complement strand
AAAGGCGCGTACAGCGGCAAGATTAAAAAAAGCTTTAAAATCACAGCATTTGATATCGGCAGGGTCAGCATCCGCCTGGATAAGTCTTACAGCTATGTGAAGGGTGGCTGCAAGCCGGAACCGACTGTTACATTCGGCGGTAAGACGCTGAAAGCCGGCACGGATTATACGCTGGCATACAAGCAGAACAACACAGTGGGCAACAAGGCTGTGTTGACGGTCAGGGGCAAAGGAAACTTTAAAGGAACCGCGGTCAGAGAGTATGAGATCACACAGCGGAATCTTGAAGTGGGCATCGGCAGTGACAAGAAGATGGTCAAAGTAACTGCGGCTGATAAGGTTTACCAGAATAAGAAGAACGTTTATAAGACTACTGTGCAGGTGACAGATATAAACGGTAAGAAACTGGCCGCCGGTAAAGACTATGATAAGAACGTGGTGTATACGTATGCGGAGGATGTGAACAATAAAGAAGCTAAATTCTATAAGAAAGCAGGAGATCCGGTGGACCAGAATGATATTATTCCGGCGGGAACGGAGATTAAAGTGACTGTTACGGCGACGGGGGCAGATTATACCGGAACCGTGTCCGGAAGATACCGGATTGTGAATGCAGGCATTACCGGCGCAAAGGCAGTGATATCGGGACAGTCCTATACAGGAAAACCGGTTACTCTTGATGAGAAACAGATTCAAGTGACACTCCAGGGGGCACCCCTGAAATACGGAGTGGATTATGAGATCTTAGAGGACACTTACAGCAATAACATCAACAAAGGAACGGCCAGAGTGACGATTCACGGATTGGGAAATTATGGCGGCACCAAAGTAGTGACATTTAAGATCAAAGGAAAAGGGCTTTTCAGTTTGTTCTAAAAAACGGGCAGGACTCTCATTGGGAGTCCTGTTTTGGTGCATGGGAAATTGGATAAATTGTGTAAATTATGACAAAACACTTGCATAAATCTCAAGATATAGTAAAATTATACTATATGCTAATAAGTCAAACAGACTGTCAGCACATAGTATTATGATAAAGGAGCGGTCCCCCATGGCGGGATTTGAAGTATCCGGAAGAAGGTTCCGAACGGAGGCAGACTATAAGGCTGCCCTGCGTGATCAGGCGAAGATAGATAAGATAAAGACGCAAGTCAATATGGAACAGCCGGGCGAAGTAATTACACTTTATGATGAAATCGGAGCAGGCACATACCGTTTTGAAACTGTGATCGGAAATGATTTCGATGATGAGATTTATGAACTGGCACAGAATTATAAGCGGCAGGGATATGATAAAGACAGCAGGCTTCCAGACGGCAAAAAGAAAAAGAACAGAACAGGGCAGACACGAAAGGCGCTAAAAGACTCAGGGAAGAAGGGTGTGAAGAAAGAGAAAGTATCTCTGAATGAGTTTGACAAAGAGATGCAAAAGGAGATTCTCCATGAGTTAAAGAAAAGGGAGAAGCGCCGCAAACTGACAGTTTTGATGTGCTCGCTTGTAGCTGTTTTGTGTTTCGGATATTTTGGGATTTACTATTTCTTTTCCGGAAGGGCTCAGGCCCAATATGAGAATCTGGTGCAGCTTAAAGGGGACAGCAGGCTGTCCGGAACGCTTTTTCGGGAAGTGCATCATTCCGAAGATGAGGTGATAGAGCTGGAGATACTGGAAGAGTACCAGACGCTGTATCATAAAAACAAAAAGCTAATCGGATGGCTGAAAATTGACGATACAAATATAGACTATCCGGTGATGCAGACAGTTAACAATGAGTACTATCTGGATCATAATTTCAATCAGGAATATGATAAGAACGGAAGCCTGTTTCTGGATAAAGACTGTGATGTGGTTCACAGAAATACAAATCTGATTATATATGGACATCACATGAAATCGGGCAAAATGTTTGGCAATCTGAACCAGTACAGCAGTGAAGAGTATGGTAAGAAGCATTCTCGGATTCAGTTCGATACGATTTACGAGAAGGGAACATACGAGGTTATGTATGTATTTCGATCGAAAATATATAATGAAGATGAGATTGTTTTTAAGTATTATCAGTTTTTTGACGCTGCATCGGAGAAGGAATTTGACTCTAATATGCAGGAAATGGCAGCATTGTCGCTCTATGATACCGGAGTGACGGCAAGCTACGGGGATGAACTTCTGACGTTATCCACCTGTGACAATTCTGAGACAGACGGCAGGTTTGTGGTGGTGGCTAAGAGAGTGCGGGAGGAAAATTAATTTTTTTACATAAATAGAAATGTGTAAGGGAATGAGGAAAGAGCAATGACAAAGAAGACAGCAATGAAGAAATCTAAAAGAAGATTAAAGAGGACGGTCAGACGCAGCATAGCGGCGGTACTGATGATTACGGCGATTGTGATCGCGGCAATTCCGGTACCGGAGAACCTGGCGGACGAATCCGATGAAGGGACGGGCGGTGACGCGGGTATTCAATATGTAGACGCAACGCAGGATGAATATGTGCCCAATCCGAGTACGGGTAATATGAGTACGGTTAATAAATATGTAGATTATACGGATGAACAGCTTATTGCGGCGGTGACGGGAGAGTATCCTGATCTGGAACAGACAGAAATCGTTGTGCGTGACGGGCAGTCGCTTGTTTTGACGTGGCAGTTTCTTTATGAACCGATCAATGCCCAGTTTGGGCGTTTGTGCAGATACAATAATTATTTCCCAAGGGAAGTGGTGAATCTTGGTCTGCAGCCGAACAAAAATTATTTCGTTGTTAAGGAAACACAGTTTAATAATTATTTTGGTGAGAACGGAGACCCGAAAAGCTGTGGCATTCCTTATATGGATAATTTGAGTCCGGGGCATCAGCTTTATCCTACGAATTCCATTACATACAGCTATCTGGATTATGATCCTCTTTCCAGCGCCGTGACCGGGCTGGATGAAAAGGTAGTTGCATTCTTCCAGAAATATTTTGAAAGAGATTTCAATACCAAAACCGAAGAGTTCAAAGCTTATTATGATGGTTTGAAGAATGACCCTACTTTAACGCCGCCGGCAGATCTGGTCAGAACACCGGCAGATCTGGATAGTGATCAGCAGATTGAGTTTTTCTGTGAACACAACAATATCCTGAAGGGGACGAAGTACAGATTGACTGTAGCCACAGACCAGAGACTCGGACAGAGTAACACGGAACATGTCTATGTGGCCTACAGTACTGAAAAATCAGAGGAATTGCCTTACGGTTATGTTGATGTGGACGGTTATCTGGTATTGCTGGATGTGCGTTATATCAGTATCATAGCTGACAAAGCATTTTATAATGTACAGAACGTTGGGCAGATTGACTTTTCCGACAAGGTTCAGAATATTGGTGAGAGCGCTTTTGAGAATTCCGGAATTACGAGCGTTGTTATCGGTAATGCGGATATGATCGGTAACCGTGCTTTTTATGGCTGCAAGAAATTAACAACAATTAATTTTACGGAGACGGCGGACACCTATGCGATCGGCGCGGAGGCTTTCCGCATGTCCGGCATCAATACGCCGCTGACGCTTCCGTGGACTCTTAAGACCATCGGACATGGCGCATTTTCAAGCTGCGGAAGTCTGAGTGAGGTCAGGTTTGATGACAGAATCAGCGAATGTGAAATAGGTGACTATGCATTCTTTGACAATACCAAACTGGCTACAGTCAACTTTGGGGCTGCCAAGATTAAAAATATGGGGCTCGGCAGTTTCGCAGTCCCGTCGCCCAGCGGGGATTCTATGCAGAGTTTTTCTTTCCCGAGCGAGGGACTGGGCAATATGGATGGTTATATCCTTGCGAACCATAAAAACCTGACAGAAGTTAATATAGAGAACTATACCAAGAAAATACCGGAATCTACGTTCTATAATTGTTTCGGGCTAAAGAAAGCCGTATTTTCAGAGAGATGCGGCACGGCCTCTTTTGATCCGGGGCTGTTCCGGTATGTGACGGATAAGGAATTCTGTGTATACGGTCCGGAGTTGTATGCGGATGGACCGGCATATCCCAGAAGGAGCACATGGGATGCAGTCAGAAATGACGGCAATAGTATTCCGTATGTATATGAGAGCGGCGGTAAGACCTATTACGAGGTGGCTCTGGAAAGTGAGGACGGAACCCGCTACCGTTATGGTGCAGGTAATGACGGAGAACTGATTTCCTGTGCACTGATCGATTCCTCAGCGAGATACGTCGATATTGTTATACCAAGCAAGATCGGTAATTTTGATATTAAGAGTATCGGGACGGGATGTTTTTCTGATAAAGAGCTGCGTGACAAGATCAGAAGCATTACGATACAGAACCGGTCAGTCAGCGCGATTGCAGACGGTGCGTTCAGAGATCTGCCTTCTCTGATCAAGGTGCGGATTGGTGATTCCGTTACAAATATTGGAAAAGATGCTTTTGCCGGCTGTAAGAAATTGTATGATGTATACTTTACAAAGCCCTCTGCCGGATACGAGGCGCTGGTGATGGATGACAGTGCATTCGTGACTACAGGCAGCCAGCTTACATTCCATGGGGATATTGCGGAAGGCTATGCACCTTTCGAGTGGGCTACAGATCCGTCACACGTACTGAAGGATCAGGACAATGTCAATCTTCCTGCTATTAATGTGTGCTACCAGAGTCTTTGGGACAGTGAAGTCGGTACACATTTGACGGTGATGTGCGATAAAAACGGAGAGGTAACGCTTCTTGATTATCCGAAATACAGTGATCTGAATGCAGAGAATGTGAATAGTCTCGATGAGGAACTGCGTGATTATTGTAAGGATATGGAAAACTATTATTATTATACGGTATATAATGATGGTGATTCCGTAGAACAGATGCGCAGGGAGTATTCGTATATCTGGAATGCAGATCAAGAGGGGGCGGCACAGGTTGTTCTGGACAATGGCACAGTAATTGTTCAGGGTGATTATGCGAAAGAACTGGAACGGCGCTTCGGGCCCTGGATCAACCCGAATTACTGTGAGCCGGGCTTCTGGAAGAGTTATCTTCCTAAAGGGGGTCAGACTGCACAGGCCGGTCTGGCTGACCTGTTATTTGAGCCCATCATTGTGGAGGCAGCGAAGAACCCGACACCGTACTTCAAGGCTAATCCATATAATTTTATGGAGAACTATAAGAATTACTTAAGTGATCCGGAATATGAATCATATCCGGACTATAAGAAAGTGCCGGATAAAGTCTGGACATTTATTAACGCAACGCAGGAAATTGTTGTTCCGGCGGGTGTGGATTCTATAGATGTCAGTGCGTATGCAACAGCCAACGGTGACAACTATGATACTTATATCAGAAAGAAGAGACCGGCAGCTACCAACAATATGTATACACGCAGAACAAATGGTGCAACGCCCGGCCTGTTCAGCGGTTATTATGTAGATTATGAAGAGGGTGATCAGCGTGAGGAGAACCCGAACGGCAATGATTATATCAGGAGCGTTGTTCTGTCTACAGTTAAGAAACTGCCGGATTATGCTTTTGACAGTTGTGAGCAGCTGGAAAGAGTCGTGCTTGGAAATGTTACGGAGATTGGTGCGCTTCCATTCAGAGGATGCGGTAATTTGACGAGTGTGGTCGGCAATGACAAGTATCCGGCCGAGAATGGTATTATTTATGCGCAGGATGAGAATAATCCCGGGAAGTATAAGATCATAGAGTGTCTTATGTCCAGGGGAAAACCGAACACAGGCGATGTGAATCTGGAGAAGACGGCTATAGCGCCGGATCCCGATAAATTGATCAGTAGTGTAACAGAGATCGCAGCGGGTGCATTTGAAGGCTGCGACGGCATATCAGTTATTGATTTATCTACAGCAGAGGGATTGGAGATTATTCCGGAGAACTGCTTTAAAGATTGCTTTAGTCTGATCAATGTAAAACTGCCGGGAACTGTTACGAAGATCAGGGACGATGCGTTCAGCGGTATTGCAAATGAAACACATCCGCTGGCGGTTACGATCCCCGGACGTGAGGTTGACATTGCGGATATGGCGTTCAATCCGAAACGCAATGTGACAATTTATACCTATAGGGATTCAGCCGCATACCGTTACGGTAAACGATATGAAGGCCAGGGCATGAAAGTGGAAGAGTTGAATGCTTTCCGCGTTATATTCTATGACTTTGACGGAACGCAGGTTGGTGCGACACAGATTGTAGATCGTGACACCGGCGGCGGTAAGGCAACGGCGCCTCCAGAAGAAGCAGCATTGAAAGAGAAAGATCACAGACCGGGATATACGTTCAGTCATTGGGAGACAACAGGGGGCAAAACACTTGATGATCCTGTTACAGAGGACATGACGATCTTTATTGCCCAGTATGAATCTGACGGATCAATGATTAACGGCAAGTATGTTGTGGAGTTCCTTGACGGTATAGACGGGCATCGTTTGAGTGGACGTAATGCCAATGCTGACGACGGCAAATATTACGTAAATCCGGACAGCAGCTTTAAGGAACTGGAATGGGAGGTTCCTACGCCAGCCGACCACTCTAAAGAGGGTAAGGAATTTTTACAGTGGAGTAATAACTGGAAAGAAGATACGAAGATTAATTCCAATATGACGATTATTGCTCTGTACCGTGATGTTGTGACCAGCGGCGGTTCCACCAATACGAGCAAAGGTTCCACCAGTGGCGGAAGCTCTAATACATCGAAGGGCAGTACGTCTACTTCGTCCAGCAGTACATCTTCATCCAGCAGTTCGACGAGTTCGACCTCGTCATCAACATCCGGTTCATCATCTACGGCGGCAACATATACCGTAACGGTGGTGAACGGCAGCGGAAGCGGTACGTATGCACAGGGATCCACGGTTGTGATCGCAGCGAATGAACCTGCAGCAGGTATGGTATTCCAGAAGTGGACGACAGAGTCTAACGGGGTTACGCTTGCAAGTGTCAGCATGACAGCAACAACTTTCACGATGCCGGCAGGTAATGTTACGGTAACAGCGAATTATGTGGCTGCGCCGGCACCGGCGGCAGGCACGGGCAATAATAACAATAATAATAATAGTGGCAATAATGGCGGAGGCGGTGGCAGTACCGACAGCGGAAGCACCCGCGTAGATATTACAAAACCGGGTATTTCCAATAAGGATCTCGCTTCGGCAAATGCAAACGGAACCACAGATAACTTTATTGTTAAGATTACAGAGACTGATGAGGCAACCAGAGCGGTAGCTGATGCATTAACCAACAAGTATGGCAGTCTGGATAATATTCTGTATTATGCTATGGATATCAGCTTGTGGGATTCCACCGGAAGTTATCAGCTTACGGGCGATCAGCTTGCAGGAATTTCGGTAGACATCACAGTTCCGATTCCGGATGCGCTGGTAGCTTATGGCGGTAATAATATGGCAGGCGCGGTTGTGAACGGCAATCAGTTGGAGAATCTGAACGAAAGCTTTACTACCATTAACGGTGTTCCCTGTATCAGATTTACGGCGACACATTTCTCACCGTATACGGTTTATGTAGATACAGGCAATCTGACAGAAGGAATGCTCGACATGACACCTAAGACCGGTGATCCGATTCATCCTAAGTGGTTCTTATCGATCGGTCTGGCATGCTTATCCATCATTCTGTTTATGAAGAAAGACAGGAAAGCAAAAGTTAAAACAGCATAAAGGGAATCCTATGGGAAAGAGAATTAGAAACCTGATTAGTATGCTGCTTCTTGCCACGGCAATAGCAGTTACGCAGATCCCTGTATCAGATGTGGAAGCGGTGACAACCTCTTCCGCATCTGATTTTCAGATGGACGGAACAACATTAGTGAAGTATAACGGCACGGCAGAGGACGTGTCTGTTTCCAATTACGTTGAGAAGATTGAGGCAGGAGCGTTTACAGGCAATGAGAATATCCGGCGTGTATCGCTGGGAGAAGCAGTGGAAGTCATCGGAGCCAGAGCTTTTGCTGAATGTAAGAATCTGCAGAGCGTGTCTATACCGGATTCTGTGAAAAAGATCGAGAATGCAGCATTCAGCGGCTGCCCTTCTCTCAGGGAAGTGACAGTTGGAACAGGGTTGTCTGAGCTTGGAAACGGTGTTTTTTCAGGAGACCATAGTCTGGAAAATGTCCGGATCAGCAGCAGCAATCCTAAATTTACCTGTGATGAAGGAGCAATCTATAATAAGAACGGCAGGGATACGCTTTATCAGGTGTTATCCGGCAGAAAGGCAGATTCCTACACGATGCCCGGTACGGTATCGAAGATTAAACCGTATGCTTTCTGGGGCGATTATAATTTACGAAGAGTAGATATCAGCAGTAATGTGAAAGAAATTTCGGCATATGCCTTTTCCAATTGTAAGAATTTGAAAGAAGTGGGGATTCCCTATTCGGTGAAAAATATTGATGTCAAGGCGTTTGAAGACTGTGTGGGAATGCGGGAGATTGAAATCCCCCTCTCCGTAAGCACGATCCACAGTACGGCTTTTGACGGCTGTACAAAACTTACGATCATAGCAGAACCGGGATCGGTGGCAGATAATTTTGCAAAAACACTGGTGCTGGAAGACGTAGATGTATCTGAACATGAGGAGGCACCGATTTCAGGTATCAGTGATAATGACGTGTCAGGCGGGGATGATGATACACAGCAGATCACACCGCCGGCAGACTATTACCATGAGGTTTCGCATATGAATGCGATGGAAGAGGAGGAAGATTCATCTGTCAAGGGAAAGACAAGGGTGATCGGCCGTGAGGCTTTTGTTTTGATCGATAATGCGCAGGCCACAATCAATGTGGGAAGTACGGGTGAGACGATCGGCGGTACACCTGAAAGTGACGAGGAGGAGAATCTGGATACCGTACCCGGACTGGCAGGTTCCGAAGATGCGAAGGGTGGTGCCTTCCCGAAATATACGATAGTGAACGGGAATGTTATAGCGGCACAGGCATACTATGATGACGAGATGACTTCTTTTCAGATACCGGATGGAGTTGTCAGACTGGGAGAATTTTCTTTTGCCAGATCCGGACTGCAGTCGATACGGATTCCTGAGGGAGTGGAAGACATTGGATATGCGGCATTTTATCACTGTGATGAATTGTCGGATATAGTGATTCCTAAAAGTGTACGGAATATTGAACCGTCGGCTTTTGCGCAGACCCCCTGGCTGACAGAGTGGAAGCAGAATGGAAGCAGCGACTATCTGATTGTGGGCGACGGTATTTTGCTGGCCTATAAAGGAAATGACAGTGTGGTTTCTGTTCCATCCCAGGTGAAGCAGATCGGTGCAGAGGCATTTAAAGGCCGTGAATCAGTGAGCAAGGTGATTCTGCCGGACAGCGTGGAAGTAATCGGAGAGGCGGCATTTGAAGGATGCAGTCTTCTTGAAGAAATAGAAGGCGGAGCGAATGTAAAAGAAATCAGAGACAGAGCTTTTGCGGGCTGCCCGGTTGCATCGGTTCATATTCCGGCAGGAACAGAGAAGATCGGACTGCGGGCTTATGACAGTACCGGAACTTCCAGGAAAGCCGCTGACGGTGTGATCGTGTTTGAGGGAGAAAATCTTCCGAAGCTGTCTTATGAGACCACATCGACCAAACTCTATCGTGATACATACCGCGATTATGCTTTTAAAGGCAGTTCGGTTGCAGTTATTCCGGAAGGGGTAACCGACTTGACGGATACGGTGCTGGACAGTTCCAAAGCCGGGTTTGAGGGTGTGATCTGCAAGATGGGTCAGGACTCCGGAGACGGTGAAGACGGTACGCTGCATATTGTCGGCAGACAGGGAAGAGGCAGTCTTCCTGAAGCCGGTGAGACTTATCTGATAGACGGGAAAAAGTATGTGCTGGAAGAAGGCACAGAGAAGATCAGCAATCGTGAGACATCAGAGGATGCGCCTGTTCAGGGGATTGCAGTGCAGATAAACAGTTATTCACTGCCCCAGGACGGATTGGCAGGCGCTGTGATGGAAGGATCGGAAGAGAATTATATACTGAGTATCGAGGACAGCGAGAGCGCCAAAAGTGAGATCGGAGATGTCTATAAGAAGATATACGGCAATAAACTGCCCCACAGCCTTTGTGCTTATGAGATCGGCATGAGGGAGGCGGATACGGGGATACCGATCACAGAGCTTGGCAAACAGAGCGTGGAGGTGACGCTGCCGATTCCTAAGGGCGTTGGAGAAGAGAACCTGCATGTTGTCTGTCTGGATGCGGATGGCCAGCTTGAGGAAGTGGAGAGCAGGATCGTGTCTATGGACGGCCTGGATGCGGTGACCTTCTCGGCACAGCATTTTTCACCTTACGGAATCTATAACTACAGTACGAATAATATTGTGGTTGCAGATGTGAAGGAAGGGCAGGCGGTATTTGCATCTCTGGGCAAGAAGGATGATTCTCCTGATACCGGAGATTACAGCATTCATCCGAAGTGGTTCTTTTCTGCCGGTCTGGTGTGTACGGCAGGTGCCTTATTTTTTTACCGCGGTGGACGCAAAAAGAAGATAAGAAGAAAAGCAGGTCGATGAAGCCTGTTTCAGAAAGAAATAATATGCAGGAACGAATAAAGCACAGCACGACGGCATATGAATTATAATGTGATTTTAAAATACTGAACCAGGAAAAACTCCCGGCATAGAATAAATCTATAGCCGGGGTTTTTATTTATCTTTGGCCTGAAGAAATATTGTTCTTGGAGACTGATTGTGAATCGAGTTAGAAAACAAGTGGGGTGCAGGGAGAATCTGCAGAGAGATATCGCAACAGAAGATATTTCCGTGGCAATCCTGGATACAGGAATCGGAAGACATCCGGATTTTGGTAACCGCTTAATTGCTTTTTCGGACTTTGTGAACGGCCGGCCGGGGTGTTATGACGACAGCGGACACGGAACGCATGTGGCAGGATGTGTGGGTGGAAGCGGCTATGCTTCCAGAGGAATGTACAGAGGGATGGCACCGGTATGCCGGTTGTGTGTGGGGAAGGTACTGGACCGTAACGGAGAAGGAAGTGTAGAAAGTATGTACAAGGGACTGCTGTGGGTGCTCAACAACCGTCTGCGATATCAGATCCGTGTCCTGAATGTATCTCTTGGTATCGGAACGAGCGGGGATAAGGAGCGCATGGAGGAACTGGTGGGATTGCTGGATGCGGCGTGGGAACAGGGAATCGTGGTGGTATGTGCCGCAGGAAACAACGGTCCCGCAGAGGGAACCATTTCTCCGCTGGGAAGCAGCCGTAAGGTGATAACGGTGGGATGCCATGAAGGAGGGTATTTCGGAGCACGCAGAGATCTGTGTGAGAATTATTCCGGCAGAGGAAGCAGTGATATGCTGTACCGAAAGCCGGATGTGGTGGCACCGGGAACGGATATCATTTCCTGCAATGTACAGTGCCGGGGCAGCAACAGAGCCGGTTTTCGCAATGCCTATGCGAAAAAAAGCGGTACATCCATGTCTACGCCCATTATATCCGGGGCGGCAGCGCTTTTTCTGCAAAAATATCCCTATATGAATAACGAACAGGTAAAACGGAAAATGATCTACAGTGCAAGAGATCTTGGCGATGTGTGGAGCAAACAGGGATGGGGGATGTTAAATTTGGAAGAAATGTGTACTTCGGGTTGACAGGAATGGTATGATTGTATACAATTATACGGTACGTACATCCAGGTGACGATGTAACGTTACACCGATCACAGCAGATAGACGAAGAAAGGGCATGACGGCCATGTATGATGCAGGAAATTTTACAAATCGTCCGGTGACTATGAATGATCATAACAATCTTCTGGAAATAGAAGAGCATATGTATATCCTGGATGATGTGGAGAAACCCAATGTATTCAGGAATATGTTTCCTTATTCGGAGATACCGAAGATTCCTTTTAACGACAGGACAGTACCCCACAATATGCCGAGGGAGATCTGGATCACAGATACCACGTTCAGAGACGGGCAACAGTCCAGAGCACCGTATACGACAGAGCAGATCGTCACGATCTATGACTATCTGCACAGGCTGGGCGGGCCAAACGGGATGATTCGTGCCAGCGAATTCTTTTTGTACAGTAAGAAGGACCGTGATGCAGTCTATAAATGTATGGAGCGCGGGTATCAATACCCGGAAGTCACAAGCTGGATCCGTGCCAGCAAGGACGATTTCAGGCTGGTGAAAGAGATCGGCATGAAAGAGACGGGGATTCTGGTAAGCTGCTCGGATTATCATATTTTCCTTAAATTAAAGATGACAAGAAGACAGGCAATGGATCATTATCTGAGCGTGATCAGAGACTGTCTGGAGGAAGGAATCAGTCCGAGATGCCATCTGGAAGATATAACGAGAGCGGATATTTACGGATATGTCGTTCCTTTTTGCATGGAACTGATGAAGCTTATGGAGGAGTATAAGATACCGATCAAGGTGCGTGCCTGTGATACGATGGGGTACGGTGTCAATTATCCCGGTGCAGTCATTCCCAGAAGTGTGCAGGGGATTATTTATGCGATACATACCCATGCAGGTGTGCCCCATGAATTGATCGAATGGCACGGGCATAACGATTTTTATAAGGCAGTGTCCAATTCGACCACCGCATGGCTGTACGGCTGTTCCGGTATCAACACATCCCTTTTCGGAATCGGAGAAAGGACAGGCAATACACCGCTTGAGGCGATGGTGTTCGAATATGCGCAGCTCAGGGGTGATCTGAACGGTATGGATACTACGGTGATCACGGAATTGGCAGAATATTATGAGAAAGAGATCGGTTATGAGATTCCGCCCAGAACACCTTTTGTGGGAAAGAATTTCAATGTGACCCGGGCGGGAATCCATGCGGACGGACTGCTCAAAAACGAGGAGATCTATAATATTTTTGATACTGACAAATTCCTGAACAGACCGGTGCTCTGTGCGGTATCCAACACATCCGGGCTGGCGGGGATCGCTCACTGGATCAATACTTATTACCGTCTCAAGGAGGAGAATCACCTGGATAAAAACTGTGATCTGGTGCGGGCACTTAAGGTCTGGGTAGATGAGGAGTATGCCGCCGGACGCGTGACGGTGCTTACTGATGAGGAACTGACGGAGCAGATCGGGAAAACCTGTGCAGATTTAGGGATTTCGCTTCCCGGTGTATGCTGACGGCGGGAGGAACAGGACAGTCCGGGCGCTGAGATGTACAGAGGAAAAGCAGACCCATAAGAGTGTAAGACAGAAAACGATAAGCCGGAAAAGGAGTATAGAGTAAGGGAAAAAATGGCTAATTATGATTTGAAAAATGAAGTTAATGATAAATATTCCCTGCGGGGACGTGTATTTCAGAAACTGCGGGAGGACATTTTAAGCGGAAAATATAAGGAGCATGAGGAACTGAAAGAAGTGGCTATCGGAGATGAACTGGGAGTCAGCCGCACGCCGGTCAGAGAGGCTTTCAGACAGCTGGAACTGGAAGGGCTGATCCAGATTGTGCCCAATAAAGGAGCTTATGTTACCGGCATAACGGCGAAGGATGTGAAGGACATTTATATGATCCGGTCTCTGCTGGAGGGGCTTTGCGCCAGACTGGCCACGGAGAAGATCACGAAAGAACAGATGGAGGAGATGGAGGAAAACATCTATCTGGCTGAATTTCATGCTTCCAAGGGGCATCTGGACCAGATGGCGGAATTGGACAACCGTTTTCATGACATTCTTTATGAAGCCTGTGATTCCAAAATGCTGGAACATACACTGCGGGATTACCACCAGTATGTGCTGCGTGTCAGACAGAAGACTCTCGCCACCAACACGAGAGGGCGTGCCTCCAACGATGAACACAGGCAGATCATGGAGGCGATAAAGTCGGGGGATGCGGACAAGGCGGAGCAGCTTGCGAACAGACATATGCTGAACGCCTACGACAATATGGTGAAAAACGGATTAAACGAGATATACGGGGAAGATGCGGTACAGCAGCCGTAGAAGAGACTGCAAAAATACAGGTACGGGAGCAGACAGACAAAAAGATAAACGCAGTAAAGTCAAAAATAGCAGAAATTACAGTGAAAGAGAATAAAAAAGCAGAAAGGCAGGAAATTACCATGGAGAAAATTAGAATGACAACGCCCCTGGTGGAGATGGACGGGGATGAGATGACGAGGATCCTCTGGAAAATGATCAAGGACGAACTGTTGCTGCCCTACATTGATTTAAAGACGGAGTATTATGACCTGGGGCTGGAACATCGTAACGAAACCGATGATCAGGTTACCATAGACTCTGCCGAAGCTACAAAAAAATATGGTGTGGCGGTGAAATGTGCCACCATCACGCCCAATGCGGCCCGTATGACGGAGTATAATCTGAAGGAAATGTGGAAGAGCCCCAACGGTACGATTCGTGCGGCTTTGGATGGCACGGTATTCCGGGCGCCTATCGTGGTAAAGGGAATCGAGCCTTGTGTCAGAAACTGGGAGAAACCGATTACTTTAGCCCGTCATGCCTACGGTGACGTTTATAAAAATACGGAGATCAAGGTACCCGGCGCAGGCAAGGCAGAACTGGTGTTTACGGCCGGGGACGGCACACAGATCCGGGAGACGATCCATGAGTTTACCGGTGCCGGTATTCTGCAGGGCATTCATAATACGGATGAGTCCATCAGCAGTTTTGCAAAGGCATGTTTCAACTTTGCGCTGGATACGAAGCAGGATCTCTGGTTTGCCACAAAAGATACGATATCCAAGAAATATGATCACAATTTCAAGGATATTTTCCAGGAAATCTATGATGCGGAGTATAAGGATAAGTTTGAAGCGGCCGGTATCGAATATTTTTATACATTGATCGATGATGCGGTGGCCCGTGTCATGAAAGCCAAAGGCGGGTTTATCTGGGCCTGTAAGAATTATGACGGTGATGTGATGAGTGACATGGTATCTTCGGCTTTCGGATCTCTTGCCATGATGACATCTGTGCTTGTGTCTCCCAGCGGTGTCTATGAATACGAGGCGGCTCACGGGACTGTGCAGCGACATTACTATAAGCATTTACAGGGTGAGGAGACCTCTACCAATTCTGTGGCGACGATTTTTGCATGGACAGGAGCTCTCCGGAAAAGGGGTGAACTGGATGGAAATCAGGATCTTGCGGCTTTCGCGGACAGACTGGAAAAAGCCACTGTCCAGACGATCGAAAGCGGCCGGATGACAAAGGATCTGGCGCTGATCACTTCTCTGCAGAATGTTACGGTACTAAACAGCGAAAACTTCATCAAGGCTGTCAGAGAAACATTTGATGCTATGGCGTAGAAATGCGGGAGCTGATCTCATTCCGAGAGCAGCTCCCATTTTTCGTACAGATCAGATAATTCGGTGTCGTTAGATTCCCGTTCTTTGCTCAATTCCTGCAGTTTTGCCACGTCAGTGCAGATATCAGGCGAAGCCATGAGCGTGTCGATTTCCTCATTGCGGTTTTCTAACTGCTCGATGCGGTCTTCACACTTTTTCAACTCGTTTTCTTTTTTGCGCTGTGCCGCCTGTTGTTCCTTTCGTGCCAGCCAGTCCTGTTTACTGTCGGCGGCAGGAGAGGATGGTGATGCCGCTTCTCCTGAGGCTGTTTTGCCGGTCAGCCCGTTTTGACCGCTGTGTGCGGGAGCGTGAACATTTTTAACAGCGTTGTCGATCAGTGCCAGCTGTTCATCCTTTTTTTCCAGATAGTAATCGTAATTGCCAAGGTATCCGGTCAGCACCTTGCGGTTTAGGTCAAGGATTCTGGTGGCGGTCTTATTGATGAAATAACGGTCATGGGACACGTAGAGAACCGTGCCTGTATAGGCGTTCAACGCGTCTTCCAGAATTTCCTTGGACATGATGTCCAGATGGTTCGTAGGCTCGTCCAGAATGAGAAAATTGGCTTCCGAGAGCATAAGCTTGGCTAGGGAGACACGTCCCCGTTCTCCGCCGCTCAACGCTTTGATCTGCTTGAATACGTCGTCGCCGGTGAAAAGAAAAGCGGCCAGTGTATTGCGGATCTCCGTATTGGTGAGGGTCGGATAATCGTCGGAAATCTCCTCAAAAAGTGTTTTGTCCATATGAAGCACATGATGCTCCTGGTCGTAATAACCGATGGCTACGTTGGAACCAAGACGGATTTCACCGGTATCGGGCGGAGTCAGGCCATTGATCATTTTGAGAATGGTAGTCTTTCCCGTGCCGTTATCGCCGATGACAGCCACATGCTCGCCTTTTTTGATATCGAAACCAAGCTGCTCGAACAGGGTGAGAGATCCGAAGGATTTTGACAGGTTTTCCACGTGGAGCACATCGTTGCCGCTGGCATATTTCGGTTCCAGCTTCAGGTGCATGTCGGCGCGTACTTCGGAAGGTTTCTCAATAACTTCAATCTTTTCGAGCATTTTTTCCCGGCTTTCCGCCCGGCGGATGGATTTTTCCCGGTTAAATGATTTCAGTTTCTCAATGACATCTTCCTGATGCCTGATTTCCTGCTGTTGTTTCACATAAGCATGATACTGGGCAGTGCGCAGCTGTTCTTTCTTGAGGGCATAATCAGAGTAATTGCCGGTAAATACGGTGGCTTTTGTGTTGTCAAGTTCGATCACTTTATTTGCGATCCGGTCCAGAAAGTAACGGTCATGAGACACGATGATCACAGCGCCTTTGTAATTAAGCAGATATGTTTCCAGCCAGGTGATGGAAGACAGATCCAGGTGGTTCGTGGGCTCATCCAGAATAATCAGATCAGGCTTTAACAAAAGCAGTTTGCCAAGCGCCACACGTGTTTTCTGTCCGCCGGAGAGTGTGGAGACGCGGCGGGAGAATTCCTCTTCTGTAAATCCAAGCCCCTTTAGGACGCCTACAAGTTCGCTTTTATATGCATAACCGTTAGCTGACTCAAAGGCATGGGTCAGATTGGAGTAAGTATCCATCAGGCGCTGCAGAGTTTCTTCGGAGGCGGTCTTCATCTGCAGTTCAACAGAGCGGATCCGCTGTTCCAGATCTATGATATCCTGCTTTACGGCGAGCAGTTCGTCATAGATTGTGTTTTCACCGGACACGGCTTCGTGCTGGGAGAGATATCCGATGGTCTTGTCCCTTGTGACAGTGACTATGCCGTCATCCGCGGAAAGCTCACCCATGATAATGCGCAGCAGTGTAGTCTTGCCGGCGCCGTTTATGCCTACGATGGCGGCTTTGTCATAATCTTCAATATGAAAAGATACGTTTTGCAGGATGGGAACTTCATGAAAAGATTTGTCGATATTACTGACAGAGAGTATCATTGTCTTAACCTTTCCTTTTTCATTTTTTGTGCGTAAACCGTAACGACATCAGTTTACCGTCAGAAAGGAAACATGTCAACTTGTTTGACAGTTATTTAACACAGTTGTATACTTATGATGTTACTGTGAAGGTTGCGGACAGTAATTTTAAGATAGAAAAGTGCAGGGGGTGGCAGCGAGGTGGAAGAAAAGGAAATTTCACAGGCTGTTATTGGCCGTTTACCCAGATATTTCAGGTATCTCGGTGAATTGAAGGATGAGGGAATCGAGAGAGTATCTTCACAGGAACTGAGCGATATCATGCGGGTGACAGCATCGCAGATCAGGCAGGATCTGAATAATTTCGGCGGATTCGGTCAGCAGGGATACGGATATAATGTGGGTTATCTCTATGAGGAGATCGGAAAGATTCTGGGGCTTCATAAGGAACACAACCTGATCATAGTAGGCGCCGGACATCTGGGACAGGCACTTGTCAACTATATGAATTTTGAGCGGAGAGGATTTATTTTCCGGGGGATATTTGACAGTAAGAAAGAACTGCACGGCACCCGCATCAGGGAGATCGAGGTGCGTCCCATGGAGGAGATGGAGCAGTTTGTCAGAGAGAACGGGATCGATATTGCAGTACTCACCGTACCAAAGAACGGTGCCGTGGAGGTGGCGGAGAGACTTGTGTCGTGCGGGATCAGAGGGATCTGGAATTTCGCCCATGTGGATCTGCATGTACCGGATCATATCCGGGTGGAGAATGTACATCTTTCGGACAGTCTGATGAAGCTGTCCTACAATCTGGCTTCTCATGACGGGTAAATGTACAGTGTGTCAGTTACATTAAGATTAGATTATCTGCGGGTTGGATTGCTCTGGATACGTTTTTTGCATATACAGAAGCAATGTAGAGAGGAACGGTGACATATGTCGAGGACAGAAGAAGTGTTTCAGCCGGCGTTAGTCGGTAAGAAGATCCCCATTCTTACATTGGATAATAAATGGTATAAGCTTTTTACCAAAAATGAATACACATCGGAAATCAAGCGTATGGAAGGCGAGATGAACGAACTGCTCAAACGCCAGGGCAAGGCCAATGTGGAAAGCAAAGAACTTAAGAAGCTAAAGAAGAAGACCATGGATGAGATTGTGGTTCTGGCGGACGAGATGGGGAAAGCGCCTTCGAAAAAGCTGGAAAAGAAGATGGAGGAACTCAGGCGTCTTGTCAACGAGTGCAATGAGAAGCTGGATGCCTATGAGGAAGAGATGGTGGAACTGCCCAGGGAGATCAGCCAGCTGAATAACAGGCTGATGCTGGCCACGATGGATGTGTGTTATCGGAAGCTGCAGAAAAATAATCAGGAACTGGAAGAAATAGAGAATTGGATCAGCGGGATTCGGAGAGAATTAAAGAAAAAGGTAGTCCGCAAGCAGGAAAAGGAGGCAATGATCCAGCAGCTTTATTCGTATATGCATGATATTTTCGGAGCTGATGTGATTGATATTTTTGATATGAAGTATAATCCTGAGGAAAAGTACCGGAAATCCGTGGAACAGATAAAAGGCGGAGAGTCTGCAAAGAGCGGCGGGCAGGCCGGGAAAGCTGAAAATGCAGGAAGCGGTGTGCAGACGCAGAACAGTGAGTCTGCAGAAAACGGACACTAAAAGTAATTTGCTTCGCAAAATAACAAATCGAACAAGTTCGATTGCGAGATTCGCTTCGCGAACTCGGAATAAGTGGAAGTGGAGAAATTTTCTATACCATAAGGAAGGCGTTGAAATCATAAGATTTTAGCGCTTCTTTGTATATCATGGACAGACAGAGAGATAGATCCGTGCAGACGGATGGATCGGAGGATCGGGTGAAGCAATATCTTGTAACGGCTTCTGAGATGAAGCGGTATGACAGCAATACCATCAATAAATATCAGCTTCCGTCACTTCTGCTCATGGAGCGGGCGGCGCTGGTGACGGTGGAAGAACTGCAGAAAAACCGGGGAAACAGTCCGTGCAGTGTGCTTGTGGCTGCCGGATGCGGCAATAATGGCGGTGATGGTCTTGCAGCGGGAAGGCTGCTGATGCTGCAAGGGTATGATGTCACCTGTGTTCTGCTTGGCGATGAGGAGAAATGTACGCCGGAGACGGCCAGGCAGCTTGTGATCCTGAGAGAATATCAGACACCGGTTTTTAGCACAATACCGGAACATGAATATGATATAGTGATAGATGCGATTTTTGGCATCGGTCTGTCGAGACCCGTGGAGGGAATCTGCAAAGAAGCCATAGAATGGATCAACCGCAGCGGTGCATTTGTGTGCAGCGTGGATATTCCTTCAGGGATTCATGCGGATACGGGTAAAGTCATGGGGTGTGCGGTACAGGCGGATCTGACGGTTACATACGGTTTTTACAAGCTGGGCCATATGCTGTATCCCGGAACCGTGTACGCAGGAAAGCCGGTCTGTTGTCAGATGGGAATCGATGAGAGAAGTTTTCTCGGAGAGCCGCCGGTCTGGTATACTTATACCGGTTCCTGTAACAAGGTTCTGCCGGACAGATGTCCCGACGGCAACAAGGGTACTTTCGGAAAGATCCTGATCATGGCGGGCAGTAAGGAAATCGCCGGTGCGGCCATGATGGCGGCGAAAAGTGCGCTGCGGGCCGGTGCAGGTATGGTGAAGACGGTGACGGCCGCAGAGAACAGAACCGTTCTGCAGCAGTATGTGCCGGAAGCCATGGTGCTGACTTATGATGACAGTGGAGTTACCGGGGAGAAGGGCAGACAGGCGCTTAGGGAGGCGGAGCAATGGGCTGACTGTATTCTTGCGGGGCCGGGCATGGGGATGGGACTGCAGGCACAGACACTGCTCCGGTTTGCTCTGACAGAGAGCAGGCTGCCGCTGGTGCTTGATGCAGATGCCCTCACTCTTCTCGCCCAGGATCAGGAACTGCAGGAGATCCTGGCGGATCAGGGCATCCGGGGCAGGACAGTGATCCTTACACCGCATCCCGGTGAGTTTGCCAGATTGTACGGCTGCACAGTACAGCAGCTGAAAGAACATATCACTGAGTATCCCGGGGAACTTAGCCGAAGACTGCACTGCATCATTGTATGCAAGGATGCCCGTACCATTGTGGTCTGGCCGGGGCAGGCAGGCGGTTATCTGAATGTGACAGGGAACAGCGGCATGGCCACGGCGGGATCAGGCGATGTGCTGGCCGGTATGATTGCCGGGCTGCTGGCACAGGGTATGAAGGGAGAGGAAGCGGCGGCCGCGGGAGTTTATCTGCACGGAACTGCCGGCGATCTGGCGGCGGCACAGTGGTCTGAGACGGCAATGACGGCGTCGGACATCATAGAACGGATCGGAACTGCAGTTCTTTTGCAGGATCGGACGGAAAAAGGATTGGAGAGAGAAGCATGAGGGAAGACTACCAAAGAGTCTGCGCGGAGGTGGATCTGGATGCGGTCTGCCATAATATGGAGCAGATGCACGGAAATCTGCCTTCGGGGACCCGGATGATCGGTGTGATCAAGACGGACGGATACGGCCATGGTGCGGTACCCATCGGCCGGGAACTGGAAAAGATGGATTATGTCTTCGGCTATGCTGTGGCAACCGCTGAGGAGGCTGTGATCCTGCGCCGTGCGGGACTGAAAAAGCCGATTCTGATCCTGGGATATACATTTCCCGGCAGCTATGAGGAACTGATCCAAAACGAGATACGGCCTACGGTGTTCAGGCAGGATATGCTGGATGAACTTTCGGCCTGTGCATCCAGGCTGGGCAGGAATGTCAGGGTGCATGTAAAGGTTGATACTGGTATGGCCAGAATCGGAATCAGGCCGGATGAGAGCGGCCTGGCCTTTGTGGAGCAGGTTCTCCATACAAAGGGAGTGGAACTGGAAGGAATGTTCACTCATTTTGCACGGGCGGATGAGGCGGATAAAACATCGGCCATGAAACAGCTTTCACAGATCCGTACTTTTATGGAACGGGTGGAAAAAGAACTTCATTATTCGATCCCGTTGAAGCATTGCTCCAACAGCGCCGGAATCGTGGATATGCCGGAAGCCGCCATGGATGCGGTCAGAGCCGGGATCACGCTGTATGGTTTGTGTCCTTCTGCGGAAGTGTCCGGGGAACGGATATCCATCAAACCGGTATTGTCATTAAAGAGCCATATCGTTTTTATCAAGGAAGTGGAGGCAGGCGTGCCGGTGAGCTACGGCGGCACCTATGTGACACCGGAAAAAATGCGCATAGCGACGATTCCGGTGGGATACGGAGACGGCTATCCGAGAGGATTGTCTAATAAAGGTTATGTACTGATACATGGAAAAAAGGCGCCCATTCTCGGCAGAGTCTGTATGGATCAGTTTATGGTCAGCGTGGCGGACATTCCGGAGGCGGCGGAAGGCGATGAGGTGACGCTGATCGGCAAAGACGGCGCGTACTGCATTACAATGGAAGAGTTAGGGGAGATATCGGGCAGATTTAATTATGAGTTTGCCTGCGGGCTGGGCCGAAGAATTCCCAGAGTCTATCTGAAGGGCGGGCAGATCATATCGGTCAAAGACTGGTATGATGCTGATCGATAGGGGTGTTACCGTTCAGGCTTATATAACTGCGTGAAACCGGGGATGAATGTTACACCGGATAAAATAAATTATCATGTATACCCTTAGAAAAACCGGCAATACTATTGTTGGAAATCTTAGTATAAGGAAAGTATAAGGAAGTGTATGGTAATGAGAAGAGGAGATATTTATTACGCAGATTTAAGACCGGTGATCGGCTCCGAGCAGGGCGGAATCAGACCGGTATTGATCATACAGAACGATGTCGGGAACAAACACAGCCCGACGGTGATCTGTGCGGCGATTACTTCTAAGATGAACAAAGCGAAGCTGCCTACCCATATCGAACTCAACGCGAGCAAGTATGATATGGTGAAAGACTCTGTGATCCTGTTAGAGCAGCTCAGGACAATCGATAAGAAACGTTTAAAGGACAGAATCTGCCATCTTGACCAGGATATCATGCAGGTGGTCAATGACGGACTGATGGTCAGCCTCGAATTAAATACATAAGACTGACCGGAATTTGACACTCAACCCATTCCTTGCTATATTTATAAGAACAGAAAATTTTTTGGAAATGAAGGAAGGAATTGATGTTATGGACGATGGTGTCGCGGGCAGTATCATATGGTTTGTCATATTGTTACTGCTGGAAATGATGTTTTACGGGTTTGACTCTGCGCTTCAGAATATGAAAGCCTTGGATAAGGAAGAGCCGGATAAAGAAGCGGCCGGGGGCGCGGGCAGGAAACAGCTCAGGCTGGCTTATCTGACAGAACACAATGCACAGTATACAGATGCGATCCAGCTGGGGGCGGTGACTGTCAACATGCTGATGGGAGCCTTGTATCTGTACCGGCTGAACAGTTATGCCGGACATATTGTGTACCGGACGGCAGTTCACAATATAAACAATCTGTTTGACTGGCATATTACAGTGTTTGCCGTTATTACGGCAGTGCTGGTTACCCTGGTATTATTGTACATAATCGTAACTTTCGGCATATCGATTCCCAGGAAAGCAGCGGCGCGCAATCCGGAAAGATGGCTCTGGCGCTTTGTCACGCCTTTTTATTATTATGTGCGGATCACGGCGCCATTTGCCGCACTGATTTCCATGACTGCCAAGGGGATCCTGCTTATTTTCGGAATCAAGGTTTCGGGAAATAAATCCGATGTCACCGAGGAAGAGATCCTGTCTATGGTCAGCGTAGGTCACGAACAGGGAATTTTACAGGCCAATGAAGCGGAGATGATCAACAATATTTTCGAGTACGGGGACAAAGAAGCGAAAGATATTATGATCAACCGCAATAATATGATCGGAATCGAATGCACCATGACGCTGCAGGAAGCGGCAGCTTTTATTGTGGACGCACATAACAGCCGGTTTCCGGTGTATGACGGTACCATAGACCATATTGTCGGTATTCTGCATTTGAAAGACGTGATGCGTATGCAGATGAACGATAAGATGAAGAATAAGCCTATAGGCAAAATCAGAGGACTTCTCAGAGAACCGAGATTTATCACGGAAAAACGTAAGATCGACGATCTGTTCCGGGTGATGCAGACGGAGAAGATCCAGATGGTCATTGTCATAGACGAGTATGGGCAGACAGCGGGTCTGGTGGCACTGGAAGATATTCTTGAGGAGATCGTCGGCAATATAGAAGACGAGTATGATGAAGAGGCGAGCTACATCAGCAGGAGTGGTTCCGACGGGTATGTGATTCAGGGAAAAATGCCGCTGGAAGAGCTGGAGGAGCAGTTAAAGATCAGCTTCGAGGAGGAGCCTTTTGATACCGTCAACGGTTTTGTGATCGCCAGACTGGAGCATATTCCAGAGGAAGGTGAGGATTTTGAATTCGAGTACGAAGGTTATGTCTTCCGCATACTGGAAGTGAAGGACAGAATGATCCAGAGCGTGCTGGCGAGCAGGAAGGAAGCGGACAGCAGTGAACTTTCGAAGGACGAGGTTGAACCGGCGGCAAAAAAATGATATGATTAATAACTGGAAAATTTTATAAAAGACGAAGGAGATCATGATATGTCAGGACATTCAAAATTTGCAAACATTAAACATAAAAAAGAGAAGAACGATGCCGCAAAGGGAAAAATCTTTACGATCATCGGAAGAGAGATCGCTGTAGCGGTCAAGGAAGGCGGTCCGGATCCGGCCAATAACTTTAAGCTTGCACAGGTCATTGCCAAGGCCAAGGCCAACAACATGCCGAACGATACCATTGACAGAGGAATCAAGAAGGCGGCCGGCGAGGGCGGCAATGTCAATTACAAATATGTGACATATGAGGGATACGGTCCTAACGGCATCGCCATTATTGTGGATGCGTTGACGGACAACCAGAACAGAACGGCGGCCAACGTGAGAAGCGCGTTCACGAAAGGACAGGGGAACGTAGGCACGCCGGGTTGTGTTTCTTTTATGTTCGATAAGAAAGGCCTGATTATTATTGATAAGGAAGAATGTGATATGGAGGCGGATGATCTGATGATGCTGGCGCTGGATGCCGGTGCGGAGGATTTTTCCGAGGAGGAGGACTGTTACGAAGTCTATACCGATCCCGATCAGTGGAGCGTGGTGGACGGGGCTCTTAAGGAAGCGGGCATTGTACCCGTGTCCTCAGAAGTCACCATGATCCCGCAGAACTGGGTAGAACTGACAGATGAGACTGCCGTCAGGAATTTGCAGAAGACACTGGATCTTCTGGAAGACGATGACGATGTACAGGCAGTTTATCACAACTGGGACGAGTAAGATTGAGAACAGTATTGCATAAAACATGATACAGGAGAAATGGCAAAGAACATGAGCAGACAATATCAGAAAGAGACTATATGCATCCAGTCAGGATGGCAACCGAAGAACGGGGAACCGCGTGTGCTGCCGGTCTATCAGAGTACCACCTTTAAATATGAATCCTCAGAGCAGATGGGGAGACTGTTTGATCTGGAAGAGAGCGGATATTTTTACAGCAGGCTGCAGAATCCCACAAATGATTGCGTGGCGGCCAAGATCTGTGAACTGGAAGGCGGCGTGGCGGCCATGCTGACTGCTTCCGGACAGGCGGCCTGCTATTATGCGGTGTTCAATATATGCGAAGCGGGAGACCATGTGGTACTGTCTTCCACCGTGTACGGAGGTACTTTTAATCTGATCACATGCACCATGAAGAAAATGGGTATCGAATGTACGGTTGTGGATCCCGATGCACCGGAGGAAGAACTGGCCAGAGTTTTTCAGCCCAATACCAGGTGTGTTTTTGCGGAAACCATTGCAAACCCGGCGCTTGTAGTGCTGGATATTGAGAAATTTGCGAAGGCGGCTCATGAGCATCAGGTGCCGCTGATCGTGGATAATACATTTGCCACACCCGTTAACTGTAATCCATTCAAATGGGGGGCGGATATTGTGATTCACTCCACGACGAAATACATGGATGGACACGCTGTTTCGCTGGGTGGATGTATTGTAGATTCGGGTAATTTTGACTGGAACGCATATCCGGATAAATTTCCGGGATTATGTACGCCGGACGAGTCCTACCACGGAATCACATATACAGAGAAATTCGGAAAGGCGGCTTATATTACCAAAGCCACAACCCAGCTGATGAGAGACCTGGGATCCATGCAGTCGCCTCAGAATGCATTTCTGTTAAACATAGGCCTGGAAACGCTTTCACTGCGTATGGAAAGGCATTGCTATAACGCTCAGAAGACAGCGGAATATCTGGAAGCGCATGAGAAGGTGGCATGGGTGAATTATCCCGGCCTGAAGGGAAACAAATATTACGAGAGGGCACAGAAATATATGCCCAACGGAACCTGCGGGGTTATTTCCTTTGGCTTAAAAGGCGGGCGTGAGGCGGCAGCCAGACTGATGGATTATCTGGAACTGGCAGCCATCGTGACTCATGTTGCGGACGCGAGAACAAGTGTGCTTCATCCGGCGAGCCATACTCACAGACAGATGAATGAGGAACAGCTGAAGGAAGCCGGCGTTGCACCTGATATGATCAGGTTTTCCGTCGGAATCGAGCATATAGACGACATCATAGCAGATCTGGAACAGGCACTGGCCAAAATATAAAAAAGAAGGATAGCAGATTATGACTTATCGGAAAACGTGGTTCAGCTGCGTTCTTTGGATCCTGTATACCATTCTGTGCGTAGTGCTGCTTGCGTTTGCAGGAAATGTGTGGGTATCCTATTTTGCGGGAATCCCTTATGCAAAAGGCTTTCAGGCCGGCTCTTTTCAGCCGCTGAAAGGTCTGCCTGATCATATTTTGTTTCTGATCGGGCTGCTTCTGATTCCTGTGGCGGCGGGAGTGTACTGGGCGGTCAGAGTGGCTGCCGGACAGATCAGAAAAAGATGTATGTTTAAGGAGCGCACCACGGGACTGCTGGAATGGGCCGTCGTTCTGGTTACAATAGGAGCAGGTGTGTTCCTTCGTGTCGACTGGACAGGATTTCTTTTAAGAAACGCTGAGAGCGGTCTTGCAGTTCCTTATGTGAGCGGTCTGGAATATTACGATATGGCAGTAATAAGAGAGAGCGGATCCGTAACGCCTTTGGCTTACGGCGCCGCCCATTTGTATGTATTGTGTTTGTCTGCGGCGTTGTCTTTTCTGGGAAATAAGCTGGTGTCCGCCCTGGCGGTGCAGGTTTTTCTCCAGATTGTCGGATTGCTTCTGGCTTATACGGTGACAAGGAAAGCCGCCGGACGTCTGCCGGCATGTATCGTGCTTATTTATCTGGCTTTTTCGGCGGGGTATCAGACATTGATCGGACTGCTTGGCCCGGAGTGCCTTTTTTTCGATCTTTATCTGATCGGGATGCTGATTCTTGTCAGCTTTGTGAAAGCGTACTGTGCGGAACGTTTTTCAAAAATAACAGCGCTGCTTGGTGCATTCGGAACAGGTCTGGCCATTGGCATACTGATCTATCTTGATCTGGCGGCAGTGACGATTCTGCTTTTTGTGACCGCGGCCGCCGCCGGCAGAAAACAGCGGCAGGAGGGAAAGCCGGGTTGTACTTCGCCGGGCATGAATGGAGCGGTTATCTTTACTACAGTTTTATCCGGCGGGCTGGGGCTTTTTGGACTGTCGGGGATTGTATCCCTGAGCAGAGGAGGGAATCCGCTTGCGGATCTGGCAGCCTGGGCAGATCTGCAGATCGGAAACACACATGCCTTCGGATTCGGATCGGGATTTCCTTACTGGCTGGATATTTATATTATAGGTATTCTGGTTATTTTTGCCGCTTTTCTCGTTTTTGAATTTTTCCGCAGCGGGAAAGAGCAGAATTATATGCTGTGGCTTTTGGTTTGTATTGTTGCAGCGCCTACACCGCTGGCTTCTGTCGGCGTGCAGCCTTTCGGGATTATTTCTTTGTACATCTGGGCTGTTCTGGCGGGACTCGGACTACAGAACTGTATTTTCGGAGGCAGCGCTAAAGTTATGAAGGCGGTGATCGAGGAGATCAATTCAACGGTCAAACAAAACGAGAAAGAAGAAGGGGAGCCGGAGAAGATACCTGAACAAATCACCAAGCCCCGCTACATAGAAAATCCGCTGCCGCTTCCGAAGAAACATGTGAAGAAAGAGATGGATTATCAGTATCTGGTGGAGGAGAAGGATATGAAGTATGATGTGAACGTTTCAGAGACTGATGATTTTGATCTTTTGTAACGGCCGTATCATTAGTCTGCCAAAACATGATTTATGTATAAATATTTGCGGATAACGCAAAATAAGAGGGAATCACCATGAGAGATCGTAGTGGTTTCCTTTTTCTTTTGACCTTATTTATACGCAAATTTGTGTCTGCGGCTCAGATTCGCAGGCTATGGAAAGGCAGGATCATTCATATGGGAAATAAGAACAACGGTAAGGATAACAGAGATCATCATAAGGATCATAAAGAGGATCGGGAAAACAGGAACGGGAAAGAGAATAAGCGCGAGGAGCAGGAGAAACAGCAGGACAAGGAAAAGCACAGGGACGAGCGGATCGAAGAAGTCGGACAGGTAACGCTGGACGAAAACGAGGCGAATCATAAGATCCATCTGATCACCATCATTGGAGAGATAGAGGGGCATGATAATCTGGGCAGTTCCTCTAAAACGACAAAGTATGAGCATGTGCTGCCCCAGCTTGCGGCTATTGAGGACAGTAAGGAAATAGACGGGGTGCTGATCCTCCTGAATACAATGGGCGGGGATGTGGAAGCAGGACTTGCCATTGCGGAGATGATCGCGTCTTTGAGCAAGCCTACAGTTTCCCTTGTGCTGGGCGGAAGTCATTCCATCGGTGTGCCGATTGCTGTCAGTACAGATTATTCTTTTATCGTGCCAACGGGAACTATGGTCATTCATCCGGTCCGCTTAAACGGTATGGTCATCGGTGTGCAGCAGACTTTTGATTATTTCAGGCAGATTCAGAACCGCATTACGGGATTTGTATGCGAACATTGTAAAATATCCAAAGCAAGGCTTGAAGAGCTGATGATGGAGACTGGCGTACTGACCAAGGATGTTGGAACAATTCTGGTGGGAAGCGAGGCTGTGGAGGAAGGCATCATCTGCGAAACCGGCGGAATTAAGGATGCAGTAGCCAAGCTCCACGATATGGTAGAGAAGAAAAAAGCGGATACAAAATAAGGGATGACAAGCGAAAATGAAAATGCTATACTATATTGTGCCATATTTTCATATGGGAATATGCTCAGGAGGCGTTGTATGGCAGCAAACCAGGGAGGAACCCGTTCTTCCGCAAAGAAAAAAACCACAAATTCAAATAGAAATACAGGCAGAGGCAGACAGCCGCAGACAAGAAAACGCAGCACAGGCAGCAAAGCAGCACAGGCACAGCCTATGGATGCCGCAATACGCAATGAGATTTTACTGATCGTTTTTCTTGCGCTTGCGATCATCCTGTTTTTGTGTAACTTCGGAGTGATCGGCAGGATCGGTAACGCGGTCAGCGGCGTGATGTTCGGCATCTTCGGATTGCTGGCATATATTGCGCCGATGATCATTTTTCTGGGAATCGCGTTCGGAATGTCCAACACCGGGAATTATATTGCCGCCAGAAAGCTGGCGGCGGGCGTTATATGTTTTCTATTGATCGGTATGCTGTGCGAGCTTTTTGCCACGGATCTGTCGGCGACAGAAAGTTATGAGGCGGCGGAGATCTTCAAGCGATGCAGTGAACACCGCAGCGGCGGCGGCATCATTGCAGGTTCTCTTGCCTATGCATCTTATAATTTTCTCGGAAAAGTCGGCACGGTTCTGGCCATTTTCGTGTTTGGCATCATCAGTATGGTGATCGTGACGGAGAAGTCTTTTATCGGCGGTGTGACCAGACAGGGCCGCAAGGTGTATGAGCGTTCCAGAGAGGATGCGGCTTACCGCAGAGAGCGTGCCATGGAACGCCGCCTTGCCATGGAAGAGAAGCGCGCCAGAGAGGAAGAGCGTCGTCGCCAGCGGGAAGAAGAACTGGAAAACGAGAAAATCCTGCGTATGAATAAGAAAGTCACCGGCGTTATGATGGACACGGCGCTGGAACGGGAGAAAGAGGAGAAAGAAAAAGAAGAACTCGAGAGAATCCGGGATGATATTCACGAGATCACATTACATATGCCGGATGGAAAGCCGGAAGAACAGGAAGAACCCGTGGCAGTACGGGTGCCCCATTCTTATCATTATATAGAAAATGATTCCGATGAACTGGACGAGATCCGTATCACCGGGGCGGCAGATGATCCTGAGGCACAGAAGGGTGCAGAGGATTTTGAAGAAGAGACTGCGATACATAAGGAGGGCATGACCTTTTCTTACGGGCAGGAACCTGCCGGCAATGCGATGGCGCCGAATCCCGGAAGGGAGAGGGTGGCGGCATATCACCGTCCGTCTTCAGACAATATGCGGGATGCCGGTGATAATGCAATAAGAGGTGCGGATGCCGGATCAGGAGAGCCAAAGGACAGGGAATGCGGATCACAGCCGCCGGACAAAGAGCAGAAACCTGCAAAGCCCTACAAATTTCCGCCGATCAATCTTTTGACTAAGGGCAGCGGCAAGAACAACGGTGATTCGGCAAGGGAACTGAAAGAGACGGCCATGCGGCTGCAGCAGACGCTGAGTACATTTGGCGTAAGAGTGACCGTAACCGATATTAGCCAGGGGCCTTCCGTGACGCGTTATGAACTGCAGCCGGAGCAGGGTGTGAAGGTCAGTAAGATTGTTGGACTTGCTGATGATATTAAACTGAATCTTGCAGCCACGGATATTCGTATAGAGGCTCCGATTCCGGGCAAGGCAGCGGTGGGCATAGAGGTTCCCAATAAGGAAAACAGTGCCGTGGCGTTCAGAGATCTGGTGGAATCCAGGGAATTTAAGGAGTTTAATTCAAACCTTGCCTTTGCGGTAGGCAAAGACATCGGCGGCAAGATTGTGGTGGCGGATATTGCCAAAATGCCCCATATGCTCATTGCCGGGGCAACGGGTTCCGGTAAATCCGTCTGTATCAATACGATTATTATGGGTATTCTCTACAAGGCAAAGCCGGAAGACGTGAAAATGATCATGGTGGATCCGAAGGTGGTGGAACTCAGTGTCTATAACGGCATTCCTCATCTGCTCATTCCGGTGGTCACCGATCCGAAGAAAGCCGCAGGCGCTCTGCACTGGGGTGTGGCGGAAATGACGGACCGCTATAAGAAGTTTGCGGATTTTAATGTACGTGACCTGAAGGGATATAATAAGAAGGTTGAGAGCATGAAAGAGGCAGGTGATCCGGATGCTCCGGCAAAACTGCCGCAGATCCTGATTATTGTGGACGAGCTGGCGGATCTGATGATGGTTTCGCCGGGAGAGGTGGAAGAGTCTATCTGCCGTCTGGCACAGCTTGCAAGAGCCTGCGGTATCCATCTGATCATAGCGACGCAGAGACCTTCCGTAGATGTCATCACGGGACTGATCAAGGCCAATATGCCGAGCCGGGTGGCATTTGCCGTGTCCAGCGGCGTGGATTCCCGTACCATTCTTGACATGGTGGGTGCGGAGAAGCTGCTGGGTAAGGGAGACATGCTTTTTTATCCTCAGGGATATCCCAAGCCTGCCCGGATCCAGGGTGCCTTTGTGTCGGATAATGAAGTAGCGGATGTGGTGGATTTCCTGAAAAATCAGGCCATCGGCAACGTGTACAGTGACGATGTGGAGAACCAGATCAAGAGTATGGGAAGCGGCTCAGGCGGAAGTACATCATCCGGCGGTGAGGGCGGTTCCGAGTACGATCAGTATTTTGCGGAAGCGGGCAGATTCATCATAGACAAGGACAAGGCTTCTATCGGTATGCTGCAGAGAGTTTTCAAAATCGGTTTTAATCGGGCGGCGCGGATCATGGACCAGCTGTGCGAGGCAGGCGTTGTAGGTGAAGAAGAGGGGACGAAGCCCAGGAAGGTCTTGATGACGGCGGAGGAGTTCGAACAGTTTGTGGAAGAAACAATATAAAATATAGATACATATAATGAGTTGTATGAGAACACGGATCCCGGAAGAAACGGATAGAAAGGCAGGTAACGTGCTTGAAGACAGATATTGAAATTGCGCAGGAGGCAGTCCTGGAAAACATTGCGGATGTGGCCGGCAGAATCGGACTTGAGCCGGATGATCTGGAGATGTACGGTAAGTACAAGGCAAAGATCACAGACGATTATATGGAACGCATTCAGAAGAATCCAGACGGAAAACTGATTCTTGTGACGGCCATCAACCCTACGCCTGCGGGAGAGGGAAAGACGACTACGAGCGTAGGATTAGGTCAGGCTTTTGCCGTGCTTGGAAAGAAGGCAGTGATTGCACTCAGGGAGCCGTCACTGGGACCCTGTTTCGGAATCAAAGGCGGTGCTGCGGGCGGCGGCTATGCACAGGTAGTACCGATGGAAGATCTGAATCTGCATTTTACCGGAGATTTTCATGCAATCACATCGGCTAATAATCTGCTTGCCGCGATTCTCGACAATCATATACAGCAGGGCAACGAGCTGGGGATAGATCCCAGGCAGATCGTGTGGAAACGCTGTCTTGACATGAATGACAGGGCTCTCCGCAATGTGGTGGTGGGACTCGGCGGTAAGATGGACGGCGTGGTTCGGGAGGATCATTTTGTCATTACGGTGGCATCTGAAATCATGGCCATTCTTTGTCTGGCATCTGATCTGGCAGACTTAAAAGATCGGCTTGGCAGGATTATTACTGCATATAATTATCAGGGACAGCCGGTGACGGCTTCCGATCTGAACGCCGTAGGCGCCATGGCGGCGCTTTTAAAGGATGCCATGAAGCCTAATCTGATCCAGACATTGGAGCATACACCTGCACTGGTGCATGGCGGGCCTTTTGCGAATATCGCTCATGGATGCAATTCAGTCCGTGCCACAAAGACAGCCTTAAAGCTTGCGGACTACGTAGTGACGGAAGCAGGCTTCGGCGCAGATCTGGGTGCAGAGAAATTTTTTGATATCAAATGCCGGATGGCCGGGTTAAAGCCTGATGCAGTGGTGCTTGTGGCAACGGTTCGGGCGCTCAAATATAACGGCGGCGTTGCGAAAGCAGATTTGTCGGTGGAGAATCTTCCTGCGCTGCAGGCAGGCATCGTGAATCTGGAGAAACACATTGAAAATCTGCATAAATACGGTGTGCCCATCGTGGTAACGTTGAATTCTTTCGTGACGGATACTGAGGCGGAGATCAGTTTTGTACGCAGATTCTGTGAAGACAGAGGATGTGAATTTGCTGTTTCTGAAGTGTGGGAAAAGGGCGGTACTGGCGGTGTAGAGCTTGCAAATAAGGTTCTGGAAACGCTGGCGAAAAAGGAAAGCCGTTTCAAAGTACTGTATGATGACAATCTTTCCCTGAAAGAGAAGATTGAGACAGTGGCTTCCGAGATCTACGGTGCAGGCGGGGTGTCTTATACCACAGCGGCTGAGCGTCAGCTTCAGAAGCTGCAGGAGATGGGATTTGGCAATCTGCCGGTGTGTATGGCAAAGACGCAGTATTCACTGTCTGATGATCCTTCTCTTTTGGGCAGACCGGTAGGATTTAATATGAATGTGAGAGAGGTCTATGTATCGGCGGGCGCAGGTTTTGTAGTAGTATTGACAGGCACCGTTATGACCATGCCTGGATTGCCCAAGAAGCCGGCAGCGTATCAGATCGATGTGAAGGAAGACGGTAAAATAACGGGACTTTTCTGATCCAAGCTGTCTGCCGGAATACATGGCAGGTATGAGGCTTCATGATAACAGACAAAGACGGAAAATGTGAAACGGATGCAGGCTGTGGAAAGCCATGGAAGGAGAGAACAGAATGCCGCAGATCATAGATGGTAAAGCGATTTCCGCTGAGATTAAAGAGGAATTAAAGGTAAAAGTTGAAAAAATGAAAGAAGAGGGGATCAAGATCTGTCTGGCAGTGATCCAGGTGGGAAATGACCCGGCATCCGGCGTATATGTGGGCAATAAGAAGAAAGCCTGCGCTTACATCGGAATAGATTCTCTGGCTTATGAACTGCCGGAGGAGACTACCCAGACAGAACTGCTTGCGTTGATCGGTGAATTGAACGAAAAGAAGGAAGTAAACGGTATATTGGTGCAGCTTCCACTGCCGGAGCATATTGATGAGGATGCCGTGATCCGGGCCATTGATCCGGCAAAAGATGTGGACGGTTTTCACCCACAGAGTGTAGGGGCGCTCTGTATCGGACAGCCCGGCTTTGTGTCCTGTACGCCGGCGGGCATTATCCAGCTTCTGAAACGTTCCGGGGTGGAAATATCCGGTAAAGAGTGTGTGGTGATCGGTAGAAGTAATATTGTCGGAAAACCTATGGCGCTGCTGCTTCTTCGGGAGAACGGAACGGTGACGGTTGCCCATTCCAGGACAAAAGACCTGAAGGAAGTGACCCGGCGGGCAGATATTCTGGTTGTGGCAGTGGGACGGCCTAAAATGATTACAAGGGAGTATGTAAAAGAGGGCGCGGTGGTGATTGATGTGGGGATCCACCGCAATGAGAACAATAAACTGTGCGGCGATGTGGACTATGAGGATGTGGCTCCGGTCTGCAGCGCTATCACTCCTGTACCGGGAGGCGTTGGTCCTATGACCATAGCCATGCTGATGCACAACTGCGTGGAGGCGGGTACGGTACGATGAACTGCCGGGAGCGGCAGAGAAAAGGAAGTGCTTATGAAATGCCCTCATTGTGGTAACGAGTTGAAGGAAGGACATCTGATTTGTGAGAAATGCGGCGAAGAGATTCGGATCGTGCCTGACTTTGAACCGGAAATAGAAAACAGCATAACAGAGACTCTATCCACGCTTGCGGCATTACAGGAAGGGGAAGACGGGCAGGAGCAGCAGGCGGATGAAATGATAGAGGAGGAAAGTGAACCAGAAACGGATGAGATTGCGGCGGACGGCAGGAAAATATGGATCATGGCAAGTCTGATCCTTCTGTTTGTCGTGGCGCTTATTTCCTGCGGTGCATATGCATATCATATCAGAACAGTGGAGTATCAGATCAGCAAAGCAAAAGAATATGCGGCAAAACAGTCTTATAAGGAGGCCATTGCCTGTCTGGAAGCAGCTTATGAAAAGCATCCCGATGTGGCGCAGCTCCTTTTTCTGGAAGCGGATTACTATTATCTTCAGCAGGACAATGATTCGGCCATTCGTGTGTTATACCGCATCATTGAAGGGGAAGGCTTCCTCTATGAGGATCTTGAGGCCGCATATAATAAGGTGATAACAATTCTGGCCAACCAGGGGCTGTACGGTCAGATCAACGAACTGCTGCGTAATTGTCCGGAAAGCGGAATTGTCAGCATGTTTCAGAGTTATCTTGCCATGGAGCCGGAATTCAGTTATGTGGAGGGAAGCTATGCGGAAGTGATTCCGCTGAAGCTTAGTTCCAATACGGCCGGAACCATTTACTATACAATGGACGGTTCGATGCCTACGAAGAACAGCCTGATTTATACGGCGCCGCTTTTTCTTGAGACCGGGGAATATACGGTCAGCGCTTTTTTTGTAAATGATTACGGGATTGAGAGCGAGGTTGTCAGCAAGACTTACATCATTAATCTGGCGGTGCCCAATGCACCGGAAGTAGAATTGTACAGCGGAGAATATACGGAACCGATGATGATTTCCGTGGAAGGGCTGGAAGGCTGCAGAATTTTTTACACCACAGACGGATCCGATCCTACGGAAGACAGCGTGCCATATACGGGACCTATTCCGATGCCCCTTGGAAAGACTTTGTTTAAGTTCGTCAATATCAGTGAGGAAGGTGTATCCAGTGAGGTGACGCTGAGAACCTATACCCTTAGTCTGCGGGATGCCATAACAACCTCACATGCGGTATCCAGGCTGGTCAACCGCCTGATAGAAACAGGTTATCTGGAAGATGCCCAGGGACACAATAAGCGGCAGAGCGGTACACTGAGTTATCAGTTCAGTTCTGTGCTTCGGATCGGTGAGATGGATGATTACTATACGATCTATGAGTATTACGATGACGGGACGGGGATCTTAAGCCGGACGGATAAAGTATTTCTGGTACAGATCTACACGGGGGATTCGGCGCAGCTGGGATATGATGAAAATGGCGAGTTTATGGCTGTTTCCATATAAAAGGAGTTGCAAAAAAACAAAAGTTCTTATATGATTAATAAGATGCGTATTCAGATAGTATAGATAAATGAGATCTGCTGTTTATGCAGCATGCAGATGATTAGGAGGATAAGTAGGAATGTATAAGATACTTAAAGCTGAAGAACTTACAACGAACATTTATCTTATGGACGTTGAGGCACCGCGTGTTGCCGGTTCCTGTCAGCCGGGACAGTTTGTAATCGTTCGTATGGATGAAGAGGGGGAGCGGATTCCGCTGACCATATGCGATTATGACAGAAATGCCGGTACAGTCACGATCGTTTTCCAGGTTGTCGGTGCGGCGACGGAAATGATGCGTAATCTGAAGGCCGGCGACAGTTTTCATGATTTCGTGGGACCTCTGGGATGTCCTTCGGAATTTGTCAATGAGGAGCCTGAAAGCCTGCGTGGCAAAAAGATACTTTTTGTTGCGGGCGGACTTGGTACTGCACCGGTCTATCCACAGGTGAAATGGCTGCATGAGCACGGCGTAGAGGCGGATGTGATTGTCGGTGCCAAGACGAAAGAACTTCTGATTATGGAAGAAGAGATGGAGGCGGTGACTGGCAATCTTTACATAACAACGGATGACGGTTCGTACGGAAGAAGCGGCATGGTAACGAAGGTGATTGACGATCTGCTTACTGAAGAGGGCAAGGCTTATGATGTGTGTGTTGCCATAGGTCCTATGATCATGATGAAATTTGTCTGTCTGACAACGAAGAAATATGATCTGCCCACAGTGGTCAGCATGAACCCGATTATGGTTGACGGTACGGGTATGTGCGGTGCCTGCCGTCTTACAGTGGACGGACAGGTGAAATTTGCCTGTGTGGACGGACCGGAATTTGACGGGCATAAAGTAGATTTTGACCAGGCGATGAAGCGTCAGCAGATGTATAAGACGAGTGAAGGAAGAGCATTCTTAAAGGCGCAGGAGGGAAATACCCATCATGGCGGATGCGGAAATTGCGGAGGAGAGGAAGATTAAAAAATAAGTCTGATACTATATTTTTTAATCGGAATGGAGGAAATAATGGAAGCAGATGTATTAAAGAAAGTGCCTGTCCGTGAACAGGATGCGAAAGTACGTGCAGCAAATTTTGATGAAGTATGCCTGGGATATGACAAAGAGGAGGCTATGCGCGAGGCGACCCGCTGTATCAACTGCAAAAATGCGCAGTGTATCAAGGGATGTCCTGTGGCCATCAATATTCCGGGATTTATAGAAAAGGTGAAAGAAGGCGATATCGCGGCGGCTTATCAGGTTATCAGCGAGGCATCGGCCCTTCCAGCGGTGTGCGGACGGGTCTGCCCTCAGGAGAGCCAGTGCGAAGGCAAATGCATCCGTGGAATCAAAGGGGAACCGGTTTCCATCGGCAAGCTGGAACGTTTTGTGGCTGACTGGGCGAGAGAGAACAATGTGAAGCCGGAAGGCGCCAGAGAGAAGAAGGGCAAGAAGGTGGCAGTGATCGGTTCCGGTCCATCCGGCCTTACCTGCGCCGGCGACCTGGCGAAAATGGGATATGAAGTGACGATCTTCGAGGCGCTGCATGAACCGGGCGGAGTGCTTGTATACGGTATTCCGGAGTTCCGTCTTCCAAAACAGGATGTGGTTGCCAAAGAAATCGAGAACGTGCAGGCACTTGGCGTTACGATCGAGACAAACGTGGTGGTTGGAAAATCCGTCACCATAGACCAGCTGCTGGAAGAAGAAGGGTTCGATGCTGTTTTTATCGGTTCCGGTGCGGGACTTCCCAAATTCATGGGTATTCCGGGAGAGCAGGCTAACGGTGTGTTCTCTGCCAATGAGTATCTGACCAGAAGCAATCTGATGAAAGCCTTTGACGAAACTTCCAACACTCCCATTATGAGAGGAAAGAAGGTAGCGGTAGTGGGCGGCGGCAACGTGGCTATGGATGCGGCCAGAACGGCGCTGCGTCTCGGTGCAGAGGTACATATTGTATACCGCAGAAGTGAGGAGGAACTTCCGGCCCGTGTGGAGGAAGTGCATCATGCCAAAGAAGAAGGTATCATTTTTGACCTGCTGACCAACCCGACGGAGATTCTTGAGGATGAGAACGGCTGGGTATGCGGTATCAAGTGTGTGCGGATGGAGCTTGGCGAGCCGGATGCTTCCGGCAGAAGACGTCCGGTGGTGATTGAGGGTTCTGAGTTTACCATGGAAGTAGATACGGTCATCATGTCCCTTGGCACTTCCCCGAATCCTTTGATTTCTTCCACGACGAAAGGACTGGAAGTAAACAAATATCAGTGCATCGTAGCGGAAGAAGAATTTGGCAGGACGACGAAAGAGGGTGTCTATGCAGGCGGCGATGCGGTGACGGGAGCGGCTACCGTGATCCTTGCAATGGGTGCCGGCAAAGCAGCGGCGAAAGGCATTGATGAATATCTGAGTAAATAAAGGACAGCAAAGGAATACAACCCGGCTGTCACAATAAAAAAGGTTTCAAAGCATATTTGACATAAATGCGAATCATAAGAGAGTCTGTTGCGATGGCGGACTCTTTTATGATATAAGAAAGTAAAGGAAATCTTAATAAATTACGTAGCAGTTTATTAAGGAATCACATTTATAATAAAAAAGGAGAACAAAAGTATGGTAAATCATATCGTTATGTGGAACTTTAAGGCAGAGTTATCCGGGCAGGAGAAACAGGAGGCGGCTTCCCGCATCAAGCGTGAACTGGAAGCGGTAAAGGAGCAGGTGCCGGGTGTTGTGTCGCTGTCAGTGGTGACAGACGGGCTTCCATCGGGCAACAAGGACATCGGGCTGATTTCTGTATTCGAAAGTGTTGAAGCTCTGCACAATTATCAGGTGCATCCGGCACATGTGGCGGCAGGACAGTATGTGGGATCCGTGACAGAGGGAAGATGCTGTCTGGATTATGAAGCATAAGAAAGATCGTCAGCGGCTTGTACGAAAGTGCATTCAGGATGAGAAAGGCAAGTGTGGCATATGAATTTGATGGAACGGGATCAGCATACGGAAGAAAACGACTGGCGCGAAGACTTAAGATCCGGCCTGAAAGACGGAAAACGGGATGGGGAGCGGAAGCCTGAGGATATGGCAGTGGAAGATCTGGATCATGAGGAGATGGAAAACGAAAATGAGGCAGGCGGCTTACAGGGATTGCTGCAGCATCCGCTCATAACACCGGTTCTGCTGGGAATCATCGTACTGCTCTTAGTCTGTATTATCGTGATGCTTTTTTTGACAGTGGGAAAAAGTAAAAATCAGCCGGTTAATGGCGATCTCCAGCAGAGCATTACACAGTATGCACAGGAACAGAAGCAAAATGACTATGTGTCCGGGCTGTCAGGAGAAACGGTAACCATCGAAGACTCCGGGCAAAAGAAAGAAGATGAAGCAGAGCCTGTACAGAAGCAGGATATGGACAAACAGACCAAAACGGAATCCGATGTCCCGCCTGTGTCGGCAGACGCAGATAAGAATGCCATTGTGGTAGACGTGGAGGACGAGAGTGATGTGTCCTACAGCAAAGAGTACATTTTGAATGAAGCGCTGCCCTTTTTTGCAGATAATAATCAGGATGCAATCTGGGATCTGGCACATCTGAAGCGGTATGTAAAGCTGTCGGAAGGATTGGAGAATACGGATCAGTATTACTATAACGGAGATGTGAACAGCGATGGAAAGCCTAACGGAAAAGGGATGGCCATTTATGAGAATAACAGTTATTACTACGGCGACTGGGTGAACGGCGTCAGAAGCGGCCAGGGTACCTGGTACCGGTTTTATATCGGAAAGAAGAACAAGACGAACAGCATGGGCAAGTATATCGCCCACAGCTATGCCGGTGAGTGGAAAAATGACCTGCCCTGCGGTCAGGGTGCAGAACACTATGAGGTGGATCAGTCCAGGCTTGAGGTACGGGAGAGAATCCTGCAGAACGTGGTAGGTAATTTTACGGACGGTCTGTATGACGGCGAGTTGTACATGAATACCGTGGACTACACAGGAAACGTTGAAGAGTGGAGCGGTTCTGCATCAAAAGGTGTGTTTACGCTGTGGCGTGATATGAGTGCGATCGGTGAGTGTTCTGTATGGCGGAAAAACGACGAACCGGATCTTTGTATTGATATTGATAAATCGGAAAATAAGAACCAGGGGATGCGGGAACTGCTTAAAACAGGAGCAAAGTGAGTAAATTTCTGTTTTAAGTGAGGTCTTTGGGTAAGAAAAACTGACAGAAAAGCGAATTATATTTTTAACATTTAAAATGGGATATCCGGGTTGGGGTATCCCGTTTTAAAATGCATTGATCGGTGTGAAACCTGGCGTGCGTGTGAATTGCAGCTGTTGAATTGTGCAGGTCATACCACATACAGGAAAAGGGTTGCAATTCGTGCAAAATGATTATAAAATATAGCTGTGTGGTGGAATTTTTAGGCAGTTTTTTGACATATACGATAAAGGAGTGTGACATTATGCCTTGGTGTCCGGTTTGTAAGAACGAGTACAGGGAGGGAATCCAACTCTGTGCAGAATGTAAGGTTGAACTGGTGGATCAACTGGAAGACGAAAGCGTAGAAAGCGGTGAATCCGAAATTCAGGAGAAGATAGCACGGATGCAGGCCATGCTTGCGGCACAACAGACGGATGCAGAGGAGGAACCGGCAAGGCCGGAGCCGGTACATGTTTATCAGAACAGTGCGGCAAGGGCACAGGATAACCGGAGTTCAGCGTACACACTGCTGATTGTAGGCATTGTCGGCTTTATCATTGTGCTACTTGTGTTTGTCGGTATTATTCCGGTCTATCGCAGCGGCAGCATTAACAGATATCTTGTATGCGGCGTCATGGGAGCCATGTTTGTACTCTTTATCGTGTTTGGCTTCGTGTCCATGCGTAATTCCAAGATACTTCTTATCAAGGCAAAATCAGAGGATTCTCTGATGGGTGAGATGACGAAATGGTGTCAGGCGAACCTGAGTGCGGAGGGGATTGATGCAGAATTGTTCCCGGAAGATGCCGGAGAGGGAATGGCCGAAGAACAGAAGTATTTCAGGCGGACGGACAAGATGAAGGCAATCATAAGCGATAAATTTATGAATCTGGACGAGGCGCTTCTGGAACATTTTGTGGACGAGTATTATCAGGGATTGTTTGAAAAAAGATGAAGATAACAGTAATTGCGGTGGGTAAGATCAAGGAGAAATTTTACAGAGAGGCTGTGGCGGAATTTGAGAAAAGGCTTGGCCGCTACTGTAAACTGGAAATCATACAGGTGGAGGATGAAAAGACGCCGGATAAAGCGGGCATGGCTATGGAGACAGAGATTAAGCGCAAAGAGGCGGAGCGTATCCTGAAACATATCAGGGAAGATTCCTGTGTTATAACATTGGAGATCAAGGGCAGAATGTATGATTCCGAAGGATTTGCGGGAGAGATTGCAAGGCTTGCAACGAGGGGAACCAGCCATATTCAGTTTATCATAGGCGGTTCTCTTGGACTGCATGAGGAAGTATGTAAGAGAGCTGACCTGGCGGTCAGCTTTTCTCAAATGACTTTTCCCCATCAGATGATGCGGGTGATTCTGCTGGAACAGGTTTACCGGGCTTACCGGATCATAAACGGGGAACCGTATCACAAGTAAGGGCGAAAAGGCAGACTGTTATAAGTTATTGCAAAAAATTAGGGCTTAGGGATTGGCTGTTGCGTGTCTGTGGAATGTTATCAGAATAAACTGGTTATTTTAAAAGACTGAAAATAAAGTATCCTGTTCGTATGAAATATGATAAAATACGAGTAAAAGCAGGAGGTGAGGCCATGAATTCAGATACTACCATAGTGAAAAATATCCGTGTGGCTGATGAGAAAGCCAGTTATGATGCGGCCTGCAAGCGGCTGCTTTCGGAAAAGATTATTCTGGCATGGATTATGAAGAATTGCCTGGAAGAATACCGTGACTGTGATGTGGAAGAGATTGCGGAAAAATATATTGAAGGTACACCGCAGGTGGGAGAAGTGGCAGTTGCCCCGGATGAATCCAATCGTGTTTCTATGATACAGGGGGCCGGAAACCAGGATACTTCTCTGACGGAGGGAACCGTTACCTATGATATCCGCTTTCTTGCGACAGCTCCTGTATCCGGAGAATTGATTCGTTTAATTATCAATCTGGAAGCTCAAAATGATTTTTATCCAGGTTATCCGCTGATAAAGAGGGGAATCTATTATTGCAGCCGGATGATTTCCGCCCAATATGGAACAGAGTTTACAAATTCCCACTATGAGAATATCAAAAAAGTATACAGCATATGGATTTGCATGAATCCGCCAAAGAGCCGTGAAAACAGCATTACTCGTTATTATATTACGGAAGAAAATCTGGTGGGCAGTGTAAAGGAACGAAAAGCGGATTATGATTTGATGGCGGCTGTTATGATTTGTCTTGGGAAAGAGGGAGATTCGGGTATTGATTTATTGAAACTGTTGAATGTGCTTCTGTCCACGGAAACAGGTTCACAGGACAAGTGCCAAATATTGGAGGAAGATTTTCATATCAGAATGACTCAGACATTGGAAAGTGAGGTGTCGCTTATGTGTAATTTAAGTAAGGGTGTGGAAGAGAAAGGAATTGAAAAGGGAAGACAGGAAGGAATAATAGCTATGGTATCAGCATTAAAGGATTTACAAATTGCAGACAGCATTATTCTGAATAAAATCCAGGAAAAGTTTCATTTGGCGGAAGAAACAGCAAAAATGTATTTGTAAGTATAACAGGCAGAGCATTTACAGGTGCTCTGCCTTATTTGACAGAATGATATAGAGCTAATTTTCGCACTCAGGTATGTTACGGGGAACCGTATCATAAGTAAGGGCGATGTTTAGAGGAAAGCCAAGGCGTATTAAGAGTTTCAATATGTATATAGTGCAGAGATAAATAGTGCAGGAGCGGCAGAAAAAAAGTATGAAACCTTATATGTATCTGATTTGGACGGAACCTTGTTAAGAAATAACGAGAGGACTTCAAATTTTACAAACAGTGTGATAAATGATTTAACCAGACGTGGGATGATTTTTTCTTATGCAACTGCCCGGTCTTTGATAACTGCTAAAAAAGCGACCAAAGGAATTCACTGTAACTGTCAATGTTTTACGGTATAAGTCATGAAATCTCTTTCACAAACATATAGTGAACCATGAGAAGAAATCATAAAAAGCTGCCGATACAAGCCTTATCCAATTCCAAGGAACTGATCGTGGAATCCTTAAAGCTCCCGAAAGACACGATGCTGGGGGCGGCGATCGTGACGATCACGGGAAACCGGGAGGCATTTATAGAAAATTATAAGGGAATATTGGAGTATACCACGGAGTCTATCGTACTGCAGGGCAAGAACTGTAAAATCTGCTTTGAGGGTAAAAGACTGTCCATTGATTATTATACCAATGAAGACATGAAAATAAGCGGCAGTATCGACACTGTCCGATATGTTTGATGGAGATGGGAAAGGATGCTTCACTGGGTACAATATATCAAGGGTTATGTGACCATCAAAGTATGGGGTTACTCTACGGAAAGACTGCTGAATCTGTGCGGAAACCATGATATTCTCGTTTGGGATATCGTCGGCCATGGCGGTTATACTACGATGAATATCAGCGTGCAGGGCTTTTTTGCATTGAAACCGCTTCTTAAGAAGACCGGAACCAGGGCATCTGTTCTGAAAAGATATGGACTGCCTTTTTTTGTGTCTAAAATGGGGAGGCGCAAGATTTTTGTCGCAGGTTTTGCGTGCTGTATGCTTTTCTGGATGCTGATGGCGGGATTCATCTGGAACATTAAGATCGAGGGAAATTATGTATTGACCGACGATGTCCTGCTGGATTATCTGGAGGAAAACAATGTCCGTGTTTCCATGAAAAAAAGCCGGCTGCAGATTGAAGCGATGGAAAAATCCCTGAGAGAAGATTTCGGTGTAATCACATGGACATCGGTGCAGGTCAAGGGGACCACACTGATCATTTATATAAAAGAAAACGAAATGCCGGATTATGGCCAGAATGGTCAATCAGGAGACGGGGAGCGTGAAGATGTACAGCAGGCAGAAGGCATGGATCTGATCGCCACACGGTCAGGAACGGTATCTTATATCATTACCCGCAGCGGTGTGCCTCAGGTGGCGCTGGGAGATACGGTGGAAAAAGGTGACGTACTGGTAAGCGGTGCAGTGCCGGTCTATAATGAGGACACTACAGTGCGGAAATATCAGTTTGTGGAGTCTGATGCGGATATCAGGATACGTTATACGGAATCAGTTTCCGTGAAAAAGGATATTCTATACGAGGAGAAGATTTATTCCGGCCGGCAGAAAAAGATGATTATGTTCGGGATCAGGGACAAAGAATGGAATCTGAAACTCGGAAAGATTCCCTATGAGGAATATGATGTCAGCGGGGAGAAGAAGCAGGTAAAACTGCTGGACCGTCTCTATCTGCCGGTCTTTTACGGCGGGAAAACAGTTCAGGAGTATGAAATGGTGCGCCAGAAGCATACTGTGGATGAGATGAATGTGATGATGCAGGAAGAGTGGCAGAAAATAATGTCAACTTTAGATGAAAAAGGGGTACAAATTACTCAAAAAAATGTTACAATAAAAAAGAATGATAAAAACTGGGTATTGAATGCAAGGATGCAGTTAGAGGAAGCGGCGGTTGAACTTGTGCCTACGAGCACGGAGCCGGTGGGCGGCGAGGAAGACCCGTTGGAGGACGGTGCGCCCCAGGACAATGGCACGGAGGAGAGCAATGCTTCGGAAGCTGATTCGGAATAAGGCAGGCTGCTGAATTTATCAGACCGGTCTGCAACGGATAGAGAGGCATCAGACAGATACATGGGAGAATTTACAGTCAGCATAGACGCGTCCGTGGAACACATGCGGAACCTGTTTGGAGAACGGGACGCGTATATCAGAAAAATTGAAGATGATCTGGGTGTTATGATCGTAAACCGTGACGGTGCGGTGAAGATCAGCGGCGGGCGGGATGCGGTCATGAAAGCGTCCCATGTGGTGAGGGAACTGCTCACTCTGTCTGAGAGAGGTAACACTCTGGAGGAACAAAACGTGAATTATGCAATAGAGATGGAACACGAGAGTGATAAAGACGTTCTGTTGGAGATAGACAGCGACTGCATCTGCCATACGATTACCGGCAAACCGATCAAGCCGAAGACTCTGGGGCAGAAGCAGTATGTAGACGCTATCAGGGACCGGATGATCGTGTTCGGCATCGGACCGGCGGGAACGGGAAAGACATATCTTGCCATGGCCATGGCCATCACGGCTTTTAAAAATAACGAGGTGAGTCGTATCATTCTCACAAGGCCGGCTATAGAGGCGGGGGAGAAGCTGGGCTTTCTGCCCGGAGATCTGCAGAGTAAGGTGGATCCGTATCTGAGGCCGCTTTACGACGCTTTATATCAGATCATGGGAGCGGAGAGTTTTGCCAGAAACATGGAGAAGGGACTGATCGAGGTGGCGCCTCTTGCCTATATGAGAGGGCGGACACTGGACAATGCGTACATTATTCTGGACGAGGCCCAGAACACCACACCGGCACAGATGAAGATGTTTCTGACCAGAATCGGTTTCGGCTCCAAGGTAGTGGTGACAGGTGATGCTTCGCAGAAGGATCTGGCGCCGGATACGAAATCGGGGCTTGACATAGCAATGAAAGTGCTGTCAAGAATCGACGATATCGCTTTTTGTAAATTGACGAGCAAGGATGTGGTACGGCATCCCCTTGTTCAGAAGATCGTCAGAGCCTATGACGATTATGAGTCAAAAGAGAGTAAACGCAGAGAATCAAAACAGAGAAACAGGAATTACGAACGTGGAAAAAAATAACAAACCGGACATAAAGAGAATACTGATTTTTGGAACAATGCTATTGCTGTCAGGAGTTATTGCACTGGCCGGCAGCCTGCTGTACAAAACAAATTCGGAGCGGATGCTGCGCAATACAGTGATGGTGCTGACCGGTACGGGCATTGTGATCTTTGCTTTTGTGGCTGCCGAGATCAATAAGCAGTTTGTTTACCGGAATGAAGGAAAATACGGCAGATTTTCCATGATGTATCTGGGCGGGCTGACTGCATCGGTGTTTCTTCCCTGGCTGCCTGTGTCCGGATGGCCCTTTCTGGTGATTTATGTGCTTCTGGGAGTGTTCAGCAACGGGATCACAGGCCTTGCGGCAGGAAGTGTCTGTCTGCTTATGGCAGTCAACTTTGCCGGTGTGGGCATGTCTGTTTTCTGGCTGTATTTCATCAGCGGTCTGGCAGGGATTCTGGTATTCAGTATGTTAAATGAAGAGTTCAAGGTCGGCCTGCCGCTGTTTATATCTTTGTCGGTATTGATGGTATGCCTGACTGCCAACGTGATCCTTTTTTCACAGGATAAGTTAAATGTGGCGCAGTTTATGATCCCGGCGGTAAACCTGATGGTATGCTGCATTCTTCTGCTGGTGAGCCTGAAGCTGTTCAGCACGGCCGTGATCCACAGAAACCGGGAGAAGTATATGGAAATCAACGATCCGGAATTTCCTCTGCTTGTACAGTTGAAGGAAATGTCGAAAGAAGAGTATTATCATGCCATACATACGGCCTACTTAAGCGACCGGATCGCCAAACGTCTGGGGATGGACGATACCGCGGCAAAGGCATGCGGCTATTATCACAGAATCGGCCGGCTCAGAGGAGAAAATACATGGGAGAATGTGTCGGCAATCTGTAGTGAGTATCATTTTCCGCCAAACGCCAGAAAAATTTTAAAGGAATTTGTGGATGAGTCGGAGAAAGTGGTTTCCAGGGAGACGATCGTGGTTCTGTTTGCAGACTGTGTGGTTTCTTCGCTCCTGTATCTGTTTGAGAAAGATCCCAAGGCGGAATTGGATTACGCCCAGCTGGTGAACACTGTATTCCGCAAGAAATTTGAGACGGACGAGCTGTGGGGCAATGAGATTTCGCTGGCTCAGATCACAGAGATGAAGAAAATATTCACCGAGGAGAAATTATATTATGACTTCTTACGTTGAGAATGAAACGGAGATTACATTTTCATTTGCAGTACAGGACATTGTGGACCGGATCATGGACGAAGTGACGCAGATGGAAGGCTGTCCCTATGAGACCACGGTCAATCTCCTGATCACGGATAATGCGGGAATACGAGAATACAATAAGAATTACCGGGGATTGGACCGGGAGACGGATGTGCTTTCTTTTCCCAACCTTTCCTTTGAACGGGAAGGAGATTTTTCACAGGCAGAGGCGGAGGAAGCGGACTGTTTTGATCCGGACAGCGGAGAACTGATTCTGGGGGATATTATCCTGTCTGCGGAGCGTGTTCTGGCACAGGCGCAGGAATACGGGCACAGTGTCCTGCGGGAATTTGCGTTTCTGACGGCTCACAGTATGTTTCACCTGTGTGGGTATGACCATATGGAAGAGCAGGATGCGGCTGTTATGGAACAGAAACAGGAAGAAGTTCTGACGCGGATGGGAATTACAAGAGCACAATAGCCGGATGAACCACAACAGACAGCAAGATCCGGTTTACATAGGAATAAAGGAAAATGGTATTAAGATGAGATTACGAAAGAACAAAAAGGAGAAAGAGAATATGACGGGCGGCAGGAGCGGCCGTAATCCGGTGGTGCAGTATGCGGGAATTCTGTCCTATATGCTGCTGCTCATCATGCGGATCCCGCTGATCGGTATGATCGGGGATGCAGGCATGGGGCTTTTTGCGCCGGCTTTTGAAATCTTTGTGCTGGTTACCCTTTTGACATCTTACAGTATGACGGGAGCGATGTCCGGCATCATCCGGTACAGAGTGAAGCGGGAACAGTACAAAAGTGCAAAGAAGGCATTCCAGGCCGCTTTTTTAATGGATCTGCTGATCAGTGCAGTATTTGCCCTTGCGCTGCTGGGGCTGTCCGGCATGATCGCGGATATTCTGATTCTGGAATCCATGAGTTATATGGCTGTGATGGTGACGGCACCGGTGATTGTTTTTGCGGCGTTTATCGGTACATTCAGAGGGTATTTCAACGGATACGGGCTGGGCGTGCTGACAGCTCATTCACAATATATTGAGAAAATTTCCATGATCATCTGTGTGCTGTGCTGTGGAAGTGTTCTGTACCGTTACGGTGAAAAAGTTTCCGCGCTGCGGCAGGATGATGTATACAGCTTTGCCCACGGTGCGCTGGGTGCCATGATCGGCGTGCTGTTGTCGCAGATCATTACGACGGTGTATCTGCTGGTTATTTATGTGATCTATTCTGGTACGCTGCGGGGCAAGCTGGGGATGGACGGAAGCAAGCGGATAGAGACACAGTATTCCATGCAGCGTGTGATTCTGGCCAACTGTCTTCCGCTTGCGGTCATTGCGATTTTGTCCAATGTCTATATGCTGATCGATCAGCGTATGTTCAATTACTGTATGAATAAGAAAGAACTGGGCGGTGTGCGGACTGCATTGTGGGGCAGCTATTACGGCAGACTTGCGGTGCTGATCGGCCTGGGTGCATGTTGTGTGATATTGAGCATTTATACAATGCCTGGTAAGATCAGTAATTCTTATGACAGAGAAGAATATCGTGTTATGCGGGACCGGATCAGCAGAGCGGTACGCAGAGTATGCCTTGTGGGATTTCCCGTGGCTGTTTATCTGGCGGCGCTGGCGGATTCCACAGCGGCCTGTCTCATCAAGGGCGGAAATGAAGATTTGGCTTCCTGGATTCGTGCAGGCGCGGTAATCATTGTCCTGTATGGTTTTTGCTTCCTCTTGGGACAGCTTATGTATAAGATCCATATGTTCAGAGAACTGCTTGCCGTCACGGCAGGATCTCTGCTTCTGCACTGGATCATAGCATATCTTTTCGTGCAGAAGGCATTGATGGGCGCAGAGGGAATTATTGCCGCTTTGATCATATCTTTTGCGGCGAACGGAGCGCTGAGCTTTTACTTTGTAAGCAGACATCTGAAATACCGGCAGGAATGGCTTAGCGGTATGGCGTTTCCGGCGGCAGCGGCGGCAGTATCCGGTCTGGCTGTTATGCTGGTGGATAAATTCCTGCTTGCATCGCTTGGCGGGCTTCCTACAATTCTGATCGGTGTACTGACAGGGCTGATTTTATATGTGGCGTTTTTGATGATTCTGAGAGTGATCGGCGAGGAGGAACTGTCCCACATTCCGCTGGGATTTTTCTTCATCATGCTGGGAAAGAACCTGGGTATTTTTTAAAAGTATAATAACTGAATAAAATTTCTGAAATGACTGATACTGATTATAGGATAAAATCCAGTAAGAAGGGCTGTAAAGAGGATGAAACTTATTAGACGTATCAGTCTTTTTCTTGTGTTATCGGGCATAATGCTCGGATTGGGAGGATACACTGCGCTGAAAGCAGAGCAGTTTTTCTATCCGGGACGATACCAGATGAAAGAGACGCAGGAACAGAAAGAAAAGCCGTCCTATGTGAGTGATGGCACAGAAGAGGAACAAGTCATCGAGGCAGCGGTGGAGACAGTGCCTGTGGTGACAGCAGACACAAAGTATCTGGTGGAGGAAGTGGATCTGACAGGCGGGACTGTCCGCGAAAAGGAGGAGAACATACCTGTCAAATACATTGGACTGGACAGAGACAGCCTTTTGAAAGAACTGGCTTCCTATGACAGCAATCCTCCGCTCACAGAGTTGGAGCAGGGTTTTACGACCATAGAACTGTCCGCTTTTTCCAAGGACAGGGTAGTGGTATGTAAATATTATAAGACGGAAGAAGAGAGAGGCTATTATCTGATGGTAGCGGATCATTTTATTGTGGTCTACAGGGAGGATAAGAAAACGCTCCACATGAATACCGATATTCTCCTGGAAAGTCTGAATGATACACTGCAGGCTGAAATCATGCGGGGGAAATTCGTGGAAAGTGATGAGGAGTTGTACAATTTCCTTGAATCTTATTCCAGCTGAGGATTTGCGGAGGGACTATGAAAAAGAAAATCGCTGTTGTGGGCGGCGGCGCGGCAGGTATGACGGCCGCTATCCGGGCGGCAGAGGCGGGAGCGGAGGTAACACTATACGAGAGAAATGACCGGACCGGCAAGAAGATTCTGGCTACAGGAAACGGCAAGTGCAATTTTTCCAATGAAAAGATGGGCGCGGACTGTTATTTCGGCACAGGGGCGGAACTTGTGGATTCTCTGTACAGGATTTTCGGGGTGCAGGAGACGAAAGCATTTTTTGACGGACTGGGTATGCGGATCAGGGACAGGAACGGATATCTGTATCCGGCCAGCGAACAGGCCGCCACCGTGGCGGATGTTCTCAGGTATGAATTGGAGCGCCTTGGGGTGAGAATACATACGGGCAGACGGGTGACCGGTCTGCTCCGGGAGCGGAACAGGTTTGTGTTGGATACGGAAGATATGGACCGGGAGCGGTATGAAGCGGTGATTCTCGCCGCAGGCGGACAGGCAGCGCCTAAGACCGGATCTGACGGCGGTGGATTTGCACTGGCGAAGAAGCTGGGACACAGGATTATTCCTGCTGTGCCGGCTCTTTGTGCGCTGCGCTGTAAAGAAGACTTCTATAAACAGGCTGCCGGTGTCCGCTGTGATGCCGGACTTACACTGCAGGTGGATGGACGTGCTGTCCGGTCTGAGCGCGGGGAACTGCAATGGACGGATTACGGTATTTCCGGCATTCCGGTCTTTCAATTGAGCAGAACTGCGGCCTATGCCTTGAAAGATGGAAAAAAGGTGTCCGTTGAGATTGACCTGATGCCGGATCAGAATGAGACGGCGGGGGAAAAAGGCGGAGAAACCGCATTTGCAGGAGATTGTGGTGGTTTACGGGACGGTGGATATCAGCAGTTCTGGGAAAAACGCTGGAAGAGACAGAAAAATCAGTCTATGGAACAATTTGTGACCGGATTGGTCAATAAGAAAATCGGTCTTTTGCTGTTAAAACTGGCAGGAATCAAAGGGACGGAGCAGGCTGTGAACGTTCCAAAAGAGCGCCGCAGGAAGCTGGCTGAACTTTGCCGTTCCCTTACGGTGGAGGTAAAGGCGGCAAATTCCTTTGAACAGGCTCAGGTGAGTGCCGGCGGCGTGGACTGCCGCGAAGTGACGCAGGCGCTGGAATCGACTATTGTTCCGGGACTCTTTTTTGCCGGTGAGATACTGGATATCGACGGCATCTGCGGCGGTTATAACCTGCAGTGGGCATGGACCAGCGGAACAATAGCCGGGCGCTCGGCGGCATCCTCTTCTTTTAAGATGTAGGCTTCCGCAGCGGGCAGTCGGACATGGTGACTTTACTTTTCAAAATATTCAGTCCACAGGCTTCCAGATAATCCTGCAGGATCGGAAGAGACTGGGACGAGGTCGGGCCGATAATGATCTCTCCCACCAGATCGGACAGATGCAGATTCAGTTTGCCGCACATCCGGTTCAGATCCAAAGGATAATATTTCTTGATGCGGCCCCTGGCCACATGGTATTTCGGCTCCACGGCAAAGTCGTTGGAGATGAACGGGGAGATGACCAGACGGAACTCTCTTTCATGGGCAAAGGAAGGATGCTTGAATGCGGCCGATTCCACCCATGCGTCGCTCATGAGCGTTTGAAGCAGAGACATGTTTTCCGATGATTCACCGCCCTTGAAGACACGGTAAAAGGCATCTACAAGATGATGCTCCCGCATGTCTGCCTGATAGTATACTTCCTGTAAGGATACGACACCGCCCACCATCTTTTTCATGAGAGATTGGTGAAACGCGATGCACACGCCCTGACCCAGATGCCCGTAACGCTCCCATTGGGCGGCATCGTCCCGATATCTGGAAAAACATGCCGCATAAGCGGAATAATTGAATTCCTGCTCCATTTCCCTGATAAAAAAATTTTGTGCCTCGCGAAGTTTTTCAAGGTTGCCGTCGGCTCTGAGTCTCTCGATCACAGCCTTGCAGATGCCGTTCATGAACAGGGTCATTTCGGAGGCATCATTCATGTTCAGAATATTGTTAAGTCTCAGTTCGCCGCATCGGATGATTCCGTCGAATGCGGTAAAATCGGTATAGTGATAGAGCATATGCGTCCTCCGTTTTTTTGTCTTTATATGATTGAGTATACCACAGGATGGCCGATTATTACAGACAGTTTCTCAGGGTGAAGGATTGGTGGTAACAGTTCAGCCTAGCATTATTCCGCGAGTAAAATCGCTCTGTATACGATTTTGCGAGTTATGCAAGCGCCAAAATGCGACTTTGGAGCATTTTGTGTGCATCAGACGTGACAGTGAAGCCGAAGGCTGAACGTTACATTGATGGTAACAGTTCAGACTGGTACTGTTCCGTGAGAAAAATCGTTCTGTATGCAATTACGCTTGATGATTGTGACTATCATGCCAGACCACGGCTTTCACTCTGTACTTGCCTTACACCCCGGAGTGAAGTATGATGATAGGGATAGTTCATGACGCGCCATATAGTAAGAACTCAGTCGTTTTGCGGCAAAATACGGCAGAAATCGACATATATGATGAAATACGGAAGGATTCGGCATAAAATGATTCGGGTAAATCAGATTAAAGTTCCCCTGTCACACAGGCAGGAGGATATTCTATATAAAACAGCAAAGATATTGCGGATCGCACCGGAAAAGATTTTGTCCTGGCAGATCGTAAAAAAGTCTATTGATGCCAGAAAGAAACCGGAGATCATGGTGATCTATTCGGTGGATGTGCACGTGGAAGCACAGGATCAGGTGCTTCGCGGCTGTAAAAGTTCCCAGGCGCAGGCAGTGACAACAAAACCCTACAGATTTCCGAAGGCTGGCGAAGAACTTTTTCCTCATAGACCGGTCATTGTAGGGAGCGGTCCTGCAGGGTTGTTCTGCGGCTATCTGCTGGCAAGACACGGGTATAAGCCGCTGATCTTAGAGCGCGGCAGATGTGTGGAAGATCGGCAGAAAGATGTGGAGAGATTCTGGCAGAACGGGGTGCTTGACTTTTCCTCCAACGTACAGTTCGGAGAGGGCGGGGCAGGTACTTTTTCAGACGGCAAGCTCAACACACTGGTCAAAGACAAATACGGCAGAAACGGGGAAGTTTTACGGATTTTTGTGGAAAACGGTGCACCGGAGCAAATTCTGTATGAGGCAAAGCCCCATATCGGTACAGATATTCTGTGCCGGGTCGTGCATAATATGCGGGAGCAGATCAACGCATGGGGCGGTGAGGTGAGATTTGAAGCGCAGGTTACCGATTTATGCTGTCAGGCAGATCAGATTACAGGAGTGGTTATAAACGGCGGCGAAAGGATTGAATGCGGCGTGGTGGTGCTTGCCATCGGTCACAGTGCAAGAGACACGTTCGAGATGCTAAACGGAAAACAGATCCCTATGGAAGCAAAATCTTTTGCGGTAGGGCTTCGTATGGAACATCCGCGCAGACTGATCGACCGGATGCAGTACGGAACGGAGGAGAACCCTTTTCTTCCGGCGGCAAGCTATAAAGTGACGGCCCAGACGTCCTCCGGCAGAGGAGTCTATTCCTTCTGCATGTGTCCCGGAGGTTATGTGGTCAATGCATCCTCGGAACAGGGAAGACTTGCGGTGAACGGCATGAGCTACAGCAGTCGAAGCGGAGAAAACAGCAACAGCGCCATGATTGTCACCGTAACACCGGAGGATTATGGGGACGATTCTCCCCTTGCGGGGATTGCTTTTCAGAGAAAACTGGAAGAGAAGGCTTACCAAATCGGTAGAGGTGCAGTTCCGGTGGAAACTTATGGAGATTACCGGCAGGCCGTGACCGGACAGCTCCCGGAGGCATCTGTCATCAACCGGGAATATCCTGATTTTGTTCCTGCGGTGAAAGGAGCCTGTCAGATGGCGGCAGTACATGATATTTTACCGGATGAATTGAATCAGGCGCTGGTGGAGGGGATTGACTTAATTGGTCAAAGAGTTGCAGGCTTTGCGGACAGCGGTGCATACCTTTCTGGAATCGAAAGCCGCACCTCCTCGCCTGTCAGAATCATCCGGGATAAAACAGGGCAGTCCAGACTGCGGGGGCTTTATCCCTGTGGAGAAGGAGCAGGCTATGCAGGCGGGATCATGTCAGCGGCCATGGACGGTATGACGGTGGCAGAGAAAATCGGGATGCGGTATCAAAGCGATGCTCAGCTGCGCGGAAAAAACTGCCCCAGCCTTAATGATGAGAAAACGCTCCGGCTTGAGCCGGTGGAAAAAAACAGTTGATAAAAATGAAAAAACGGAGAAGAACAATGACAGATTTCAGAGAGAAGATGAAAGATAAACAGCGGATTGTGATCAAGATCGGTTCCTCCTCTTTACAGCATAAAGAGACAGGGGATCTGGATTATACAAAGCTGGACGTGCTTGTGCGGGAACTGTGTGATCTGCGTAACCGGGGCAAAGATGTGGTTCTGGTGACATCGGGAGCCGTTGCGGTAGGGAAAAAGGCGGTCATGATGCAGAATACCGGGGACGATAATCCCACGGCAGTCAAGCAGGCCTGTGCCGCGATCGGACAGGCAAGGCTGATGATGACTTATCAGAAAATTTTTGCAGAGTATAATCAGGTGGCGGCACAGATTCTGATGACGAAGAATACGATCATTGATAACCTGAACCGCTTTAATGCACGCAATACTTTTGCGGAACTGTTTAAGCTGGGCGTTGTTCCTATTGTGAACGAGAATGATACGATTGCCACATATGAGCTTGGTATCGGCGATAATGACACGCTTTCGGCAATCGTAGCATCGCTGATCGACGCAGATATGCTTTTGCTGTTATCGGATATTGACGGGCTTTATACAGATGATCCGCGAAAGAATCCCGATGCAAAATACATTGAAGTAGTGGAATGTTTGACGGAAGAACTGATGAATATGGGAAAAAGCTCTACCGGAAGCAGTGCGGGAACAGGCGGTATGAACACTAAGCTGCAGGCTGCGAAGATCGCCAACAATATGGGCGTGGACATGGTGATCGCCAACAGTGCGGATATCAAGGTAATCCACCGGATCCTTGCAGGACAGAATATCGGTACGCTGTTTCTGGCCCATAAGGAGGAAGGCTTCGATCTGCCGCTGTATGTGCAGCAGATGCATGATTAGGTCATTTTTTTTGTATTGTACTGCCGGAACAAATCGGTTTCAGCATGTTGATAAGTTGAAGTTGTTGATTTATTTGCTAAAGCTTGGAGATTTTTTATGCAAAAGACAGTTGTGCGGAAGTAAGATGACTTGGTACGGGCAGGCATAATTTCTCTTATCAGGGTTCTCAATGCCCTATGGGAAGATATAACAGAGATAAAAAGTATAAACGCGCAATCGAAATTTAAAAAATTTGTTAGTAAGTAATTATGATAAAAAGGAAGAATGATAATATATGTGGAATGCGAAATTATATGATACATTTAGCAAAGAAAGAATACAACCGTCAATTGATTTAGCAAACAGAATAGATCAATTATGTGTGCGAATATTAGATGTAGGCTGTGGATCAGGTATGAGTACTCTGGCTCTTAGAAAAAGGTTTCCGGAGGCAGAGATTGTAGGTGTTGATTTATCTGCTGATATGCTGGAAAATGCGAAGAAACTTTTGCCTGATGTAAAATGGATTCAAAGGGATTGCAGCGAAAGTTTAGTGGATTTGGGGCAATTTGATTTGGTATTTTCAAATGCTTTTTTGCAATGGCTCTCCGATCAGGAAAATTTTATTAAAAATATACGGAAGTGCATAAAAGAAAATGGTATATTGGCTTTGCAGATCCCAAATTTCGAAACTATGCCGATTGCAGGTATTATTAAAGAAGTAGCCAGGGAATTTGATACTAGTGGTGATATTTTTGCCACGCTGCATGACAATTGTTATAATCATTCCCTTATAACCTACTATAATATGATGTCAAGATATTATTCTAATGTTGAAGTGTGGCAGACAAATTATATGCATCAAATGGATAATAGTGATGCGGTGGTTGAATTTGTAAAGAGTACAGCTTTAATTCCGTATTTGGAAAGGCTTTCAGAATTACAAGAAAAAGAATTTCTGGGTCAATTAAAAAAGAGGACGGCTGAATATTATAAGCCGTGTGAAAATGGTAAAGTTCTGTTTCCGTTTGAAAGAATATTCGTACACGGTTTAAATAGCACAAGCGGCGATAGGGATATACATGAAAAAATGGTATAGTGATGATTATGTTTTCCAATTATTGCTATAGAGGATATAAGATTGAAAATTAAAATTTTCAATCGCGAGATTTGTGTCTGCGCGTTGCTTGCCACAAACTCGTTTAATGCGACGT
>ERZ808035.277-NODE-277-length-56023-cov-23.802935_pt1 | contig 56023 bp, 57 predicted proteins | sample MGYA00380189_ERZ808035 | MGnify/ENA primary metagenome ERZ808035 (study PRJEB31490, sample SAMN06133407) | mouse gut metagenome | isolation source: M5_1 | host: mice | place: China: Chengdu | collected 2015-05 ... | reverse complement strand
ATTGCTCACACTATTATGTGTAAACAACCAAAAATGTCGTTTGGCTTCTGATTTCTGTCTTCCGACCACTAGTGCCCTCCGGGACTTACGACATGCTTATTCCTTCGATTTGACACAATAAATCGTTAAGCAAACAAAATTGGGAGATGCCTAACATACCATCCATGCCAAAGAGGCATTAGGATATGTGAGGAGTTTTTAGTAAGTTTGCATTGATTATATATCATGAGAGATTGTATCTACTTACATTAATCCCCCATTGACAGCATATGACAGAAGACGATATAAAGCGGCTGAGCAAGGATGCCGACGGACTCCTCACTTATGAATACATCGCCAACCATATAGGCGACGACGACCTTGACATATCGCGTCTGGTAGACAATATGATACAGGTTGACCGCTCGGGACAGTTTGTCGTGTCGGCGGCGCGCTATCTTGCCGCCATAGACGCGCACGGTTTCAGCGGTGCGATAGACCGCCTGGTCAAAGCGGCGATAGACAAGGACCGCGAGCACCGCTACATCCCCGACCTGCTTCCGAGCCTCTGGGGCGCAGACTACGAGAGCCGCGCCGACCAGCTGATAGCCACCGACGACAATTTCCGCCGCATACACAAGCGCGTGTTTGAGGGCGGCAAAATATAACAAACAAGGGCGATAAAACGTTTGAATGTAGGGACGCGGCGTGCCGCGTCATCGCATCAGGCATTGCATACCCTTTGATGACGCGTCACACCGCGTCCATACAATGATAAAACCTACCTTAATGAAACGACTCTCTCTGCTTCTCCCGCTGATGGTCATACTCGCCGTCATGGGATGCAAAGCACAAAATCCAAGTGAAGATATGAATACTGACAACACCCCTGCCAAAGACGCGATAGTAGAATTCAAAACTACCGAAGGCGACGTGACCCTACGCCTCTACGGCGACACACCCAAACATCGCGCCAACTTCCTCAAGCTCGTCAAGGAGGGCTACTATGACGGACTGCTTTTCCACCGCGTAATCAAGGATTTCATGGTACAGACCGGTGACCCCGACTCGCGCAACGCCGCCAAAGGCACTATGCTCGGCACCGGAGACCCGGGATATACCATCGATGCCGAAATCATCGCCCCCAAATACTTCAACAAGCGCGGCGCACTTGCCGCAGCCCGCACTGGTGACCAGGTCAACCCCGAACGCCGCTCAAGCGGAAGCCAGTTCTACATCGTCACCGGACGCAAATTCAACGAACAGCAGCTACGCCAGATGGAGCACCAGCTCAAGCAGCAGGGTATGCAGCAGATATTTGACAGCTTGGTCAAGCAGCACCGCGACACTATAATGTCGCTGCGCCGCGCCAAAGACCAGGCAGGACTCCAGAAGCTCCAGGAACAGCTCATAGCCGAAACCGAAGCCAAGGGCGAATCGACTGACTTCTCCCTCACCCCAGAGCAGCGCGAAGCCTATATGACCGTGGGAGGCGCACCGCATCTCGATGGTGCCTACACCGTGTTTGGCGAAGTCATCAACGGCATGGATGTCATTGACAAAATCGAAGGCGTAGCCACCGATGGCAACGACCGTCCTCTTGAGGATGTCAAAATACTGTCAGCCAAAGTCATAGAGGAATAACGCACCGTGATTGAAGTCACACGTCACACCCTGTCAAACGGACTGCGCATAGTCCATGCCTATGACCCGTCGACCATCATGGTCGCGGTCAATGTCATGTACAACGTCGGTGCACGTGACGAGTCGGTGCAGCGCACAGGCATGGCGCACCTGTTTGAGCATCTGATGTTCGGTGGCTCTGTAAATGTCCCGGCATTTGACCGGGAAGTGGAAGTAGCCGGCGGCATGAGCAACGCCTGGACCTCCAATGACTTCACCAACTTCTACATAGTGCTGCCAGCCATCAATGCCGAAACCGCCTTCTGGCTCGAAAGCGACAGGATGCTGTCGCCGGCATTCTCGGAGCGCACATTAGAGGTGCAGAAAGGGGTGGTCATCGAGGAGTTCAAGCAGACCTGCCTCAACCGCCCCTACGGTGACATGTCGCACCACCTGCGTCGCATGGCGTTTGATTCCCACCCCTACAGCTGGCCTACCATCGGGCTCAAGCCTGAGCACATACGCGACGTGGAGACGGATGATGTCAAAGATTTCTTTTTCAGCCACTATGCCCCTAACAATGCCGTACTCGCCGTCTGCGGCAACATCACTGCCGATGAGACATTGCGGCTTGCCGAGAAGTGGTTCGGCACCATCCCGTCACGCACCATAGCCCCTCGCCGATATCCGCGCTTGGGCGCAATTGATTCACCACGACATGTGGAAGCGCGCGGCAATGTACCCCAGACAGCCCTCACAGTGGCATTCCGCATGCCAGGTTACGGAGAAGACGGCTATATAGAGTGCGACCAGATCACCGACATTCTCGCATCAGGACACGCTTCACGCTTTTACCGCAACATCATGATGGCTGACCCACTATTCACCATGGCAGATGCGTCCATACTCGGCAGCGACGAACCGGGACTTCTCATGCTCAATGCCCGACTGACATCTGACGTTGATGCAGACATAGCACGTGCCACCGACCGCCTCATCAGCGAAGCCTCCAGAATATGGAGCGAAGGTGTCACTGACGATGAACTCTCACGGGCGCATACACGTTATGAAAGCCAACATACATTCTCTATGCTAAGCTACCTCGGCAAGGCGCAGACACTCGCCCAGACAGAGATGCAGCACGACGACATCAACGCCCTCGTCAGCCAGTATCAGGCTGTCACACCCCAGCGGCTTAAAAACGTCGCAGCCGACATCATCTCCCCTGACAAGGCGATGACTTTAGCCTACAGACCCACCGACCGATAACCTACCTGTCATAACCATGAAAACACTCAAGATATACCCTACGAGTATCAACCAGCGGTTCATTGACGAAGCCGTCGATGTCATGCGTGACGGCGGCATCATAATCTACCCCACCGACACACTCTATGCCTTGGGCTGCGACGCCCTCAATCAGCGCGCCATAGAACGTCTGTGCCACCTCAAAGGGATTGACACCAAGCGCAATACCTTGGCGATAGTATGCGCCGACCTGTCACAGGCTGCAGGATATGCCCGTATCGACAACCGCGCTTTCGAGGTCATGAAACGCTATCTGCCAGGACCGTTCACATTCATCCTCCCACCGTCACATGACCTGCCCAAGGTGTTCAAAGGTCGTAAGGAGGTAGGCATCCGTATCCCCGACAATCCCATAGCCACAGCCCTCGCCGAGGCTCTCGGACATCCTATCATGAGCACATCCGTAGCCGCATCGCCCTACGATGATGCAGCCCAACAGCCCGAAGTGCTCGTGGAAGCCTTTGCCCCGATTGCCTCACTGCTCATTGACGGAGGCACCGGCGGTCTGCAAGGCTCTGCCATAGTGGATCTGACCGACCCCATAGTACCCCACGTGCTCCGCGAGGGTCCCCTGGAATTCGAAGGCTGACCGTGACAGCCCACTCATAAACGTCTATGGGCGGCATCTCCGCAAGGATATGCCGCCCATGGTGCAACAAAAACAACTATAAACAACAGCTATGACAGCTTAGAGAGTCACAGAGGGGATAAATGCAGCCACATCGGTGTCACCGAAGAATGACGCAATCGTTAGCCATACCAGCAGCAGGGCTATCAGCACTAAAACTCCGATAAGGAGCCAGGCATTGATTTTCTTACGTTTTTTGTGGTCCATAATGTGTGAATTTTAACTATACAACAACCTCAATGTCACGAAGGTTTAAAAGCCCCTAAATTTTTGGAAAGGCATTAAAAAATCGCACCATGGCGTAAAACCGTGTTTGGGAGATTTCGTATATTTGCATGTTCAAGCGGTTACAACGCGATTCTTGCGCCACTAACCGCTATCATAGCACTGTAGGGACATGCCGTGGCATGTCCGCCCACCACCACGACACGTTATAAAACTAAATATAAGAGCAAAATGAGCCTTTTTGAAAAATTAATCGAGACAGCAAAGGGCGAGCGCCAGCGCATAGTGCTCCCCGAAGGTACCGAACCACGAACCCTCACCGCCGCCGACCGCATAATAGCCGACGGCATAGCCGACATAGTGCTCATAGGCGACCCTGCCGACATCACCCACATGGCGCAGTCGCTCAAGCTCGACAACATATCCCGTGCCCGCATAGTCAACCCCGGCGACAAAACTGTCATCGATACCTATGCACCCCTCTTCTACGAACTGCGCAAGGCAAAGGGCGTCAGCATGGAGCAGGCACGTATGACAGCAGCCAATCCCCTCTATCTCGGATGCCTCCTCGTCAAGGCTGGCGAAGCCGACGGCATGGTGGCTGGTGCGATGAACACCACCGGCAATGTTCTCCGTGCCGCCTTCCAGGTCATCAAGCCCCGCAAGGGCATCGAAGTAGTGTCAGGAGCATTCGTGATGCTTGTGCCCGAAGGCCTCCCCTACGGCACCAATGGCGTCCTCGTTTTTGCCGACTGCGCCGTGGTGCCCGATCCCACCGCCAAGGAGCTGGCTCAGATAGCAGTATCCGCCGCCCAGACCGCGCGTGACATCGCATGTATCGAACCGCGAGTAGCCATGCTAAGTTTCTCCACTAAGGGTAGCGCAAAGCATGAGCGCGTAGACAAAGTGATTGAAGCGACCCGCATAGCCCGCGAGATGTGCCCCTCACTGATCGTCGACGGCGAGCTCCAGAGCGATGCCGCCATAGTGCCCGGCGTAGCCCACTCCAAAGCTCCCGACAGCCCCTTGTCAGGCACAGCCAATGTGCTGGTGTTCCCCTCTCTTGAGACAGGCAACATCGCCTACAAGCTCGTGCAGCGTCTCGGTGGCGTAGAAGCCGTAGGTCCTATCCTCCAAGGTCTTGCCGCTCCGGTCAACGACCTCTCACGCGGCTGCTTCCCCGAGGACATCTTCAAGACCATCGTCATCACAGCCAACCAGGCAATCGGCATCAAGCACGGCCAGGGTGGCGGCGTATGCCCCGCCCCGATGCCTAAAAAATCCTGACAATCACATATTCCTCCTAACAACAATACAGATATGAAGATACTCGTGCTCAACTGCGGCAGCAGTTCTGTCAAATACAAACTCATAGATACCGCCGACAACCGCGTCATGGCAGAAGGCGGCGTAGAACGCATAGGTCTTGATGACGGCATGCTCAAATTCAAGCTCCCCGACGGATCCAAGAAGACCGAAATGCTCGGCACCGTGGACCACAAGGGTGCCATCCAGGCAATACTCAACAACCTCATCAGCCCCGAATACGGCTGCATCTCATCGTTTGACGAAATAAACGCCGTTGGTCACCGCGTGGTCCACGGCGGCGAGAAGTTCAACGCCAGCGTCCTCATCAACGACGAAGTCAAAGAGATGATACGCGAGTGCTATGATATCGCACCCCTCCACAATCCCGCCAACATGACAGGCATCGACGCCATCACGGCTCTCATGCCCAGCGTGCCGCAGGTAGCAGTGTTCGACACCGCTTTCCATCAGACCATGCCTGCCAAAAACTACATGTATGCCCTCCCCTATAAATATTACAAGGAGGACGGCGTACGCCGCTACGGCTTCCACGGCACCAGCCACCGCTATGTGTCGCAGCGCGTGTGTGACATGCTCGGAGTAGACATTGCCAAGCAGCGCATCATCACATGCCACATCGGCAACGGCGGATCAATCACAGCAGTCCTCCACGGCAAGAGCTATGACACCTCCATGGGTCTGACTCCCACCGAGGGACTGATGATGGGCACCCGCGTAGGCGATGTAGACCCTGGTGCCTTGACATTCCTGATGGCAAAGCACCATCTCAGTGCTGAGGAGATGCAGAAAATCATCAACAAGGACAGCGGCGTGGCAGGTGTGTCAGGCATATCGAGCGACATGCGCGAGATCGAAGCCGCAGACCGCGCCGGCGATCCCATGGCAGTCCTCGCTCTTGACATGTATGAGCAGCGCATACTCAAGTATGTAGGTGCATACGCAGCCGAGATGGGCGGTGTAGACATCATCGTATTCACCGGCGGTGTGGGCGAAAACCAGACAGGTGTACGCCTCAACGTATGCGAACCGCTCGGCTTCATGGGCGTAAAAATCGACCCAGAAGTCAATGCAGCCACACGTGGCACAGAGACAGTCATCTCCACCCCCGACTCCAAAGTCAAAGTGGTAGTGGTCCCCACCGACGAGGAGATGATGATAGCCCGCGACACCGAAACCATCGTCGGCAGAAAGTAACACCCACATCCCTACACTACCGAGCAAACGCATAATAACGTAGGGACGCGGCGTGCCGCGTCATCAGAGGTATCAAAGGCAATACAAATCACCTGCTACGTTGACGCGGCACGCCGCGTCCCTACAAGACCATCAGACACTTCATTACCTTCAGTATCATCATCAACAAAACCGATAGATATATGACAAAAATCCGTGCAGCCGTAGTTGGTTACGGCAACATAGGACGCTTCGTGGTCGAATCGCTCCAGGAAGCCCCCGATTTTGAAATCGCCGGCATCGTGCGACGCGACCCCTCAAAGCGTCCCGCCGAACTCGGCGACCTGTCCGTAGTCGCTGACATCCGTGACCTCGGCAAGGTGGATGTAGCCATCCTCGCCACCCCTACACGTGAAGTGGAGAAGCATGCCGTAGACATCCTCGCCCAGGGCATCAACACCGTCGACAGCTTCGACATCCACACCGATATCGTCAAGCTCCGCGAGACTCTCGACCGCGCAGCCAAAGCCCACGGCTCAGTGGCAATCATAGCTGCCGGCTGGGATCCGGGCAGCGACTCCATCGTGCGCACCCTCATGCAGGCAGCCGCTCCCAACGGTCTTACTTATACCAACTTCGGTCCCGGCATGTCAATGGGTCACACCGTATGCGTCAAGTCTAAGCCCGGAGTAAAGGATGCCCTGTCAATGACCATCCCCCTCGGCACCGGCATACACCGCCGCATGGTATATGTGGAACTTGAAGAAGGCGCAGAACTCGCCGATGTGACAAAGGCTGTCAAAGAAGACCCCTACTTTGCAAGCGACGAGACCCACGTAATGGCTGTTCCCTCCATAGATGCAGTCAAGGACATGGGTCACGGAGTGCACATGACACGCAAGGGAGTGTCGGGGCGCACCCAGAACCAGCGTCTGGAGTTCAACATGTCAATCAACAATCCGGCTCTTACCGCACAGATTCTCGTAGGCGTGGCGCGCGCATCCATGAAGCAGCGTCCCGGAGCCTATACCATGATCGAAGTTCCCGTCATCGACCTGCTTCCAGGTGACCGCGAGGAGCTGATAGCCCATCTTGTGTAAACCGCAATAATCATACAAAAAGAGGGGGACAAACGCAACAAACAGCGTTTGTCCCCCTTTTGTATACCCTTACTACGACACATGCTGTCGGGGACTTTGATAACTTTGACGGCAGCAACAACCACTCTCGTCATAACCATCAAAACCATATAACATATTGTCCCCTTCTTGTCCCATCCATATCCTGCTATGCACAGACTCCCATTACGCTCCGTATTGTGGGGTGACAGCAACATCTGCTCTCGAAAATGCCGGGGGACATCCTGTTGAAGTCCATATATTCACCGACCATCTTACCGCAGATGAAATACGGCGATTCAAAGCATTAGAATCTCGATATGACTGTCATGTCGATATAAACCCCATTCCTCGCCATGAGTTGCTGATGCTCCCTCAAGATGTCAAGCAGTGGCCACCGTCATCGTTCATGCGTCTTATGGCTGCAAAACTGCTGCCTGCCGACCTGCAACGCGTGATATATCTCGACTGTGACATCGCAGTAGACTCTCCACTACTGCCTCTGTGGAAGATGGCACTTGGTGACAAACTATGCGCTGTCGCTCCTGACGGTCCCGATGACCATCCTAACCGTGTATATAAAGCCACCCTTGAGGTCAACTCTGTATATTTCAATTCAGGAATCATGGTGATGAATCTGGATGCCATGCGCCAAAGCGGCATACTTGACCAGGCATTAGACATACTGCGCACCTCCGGCAACAAATACCGGTGCCCCGATCAAGACGTACTCAACATCCTTATCAAAGGACGGGTCGTGTATCTGCCCATATCCTGTAACCTCCAGTCATCGCAGCTACTTAGGCACCGACCACATCTGCCTGCGTCCGAAGCAAGCCTCGTCAGCAAGATACTGAGGCATAACATCAGAGCCATAATCCACTACACAAGCGAGTTCAAACCATGGACAACTGATATAAACCATTGGCATCCACTCGCATCCATATGGCACCGCTACCGACGCCAATCCCTTTGGGCAAAAGAAGCCAGACCTGATCTGAGCCTGCGCACCCGATTTGCCATATGGCGTCTTGCCATAGCTTACCGACTACTATACAGCGGTCCTTTTGCCCAAATATGGAAAGGAACAAACCATGCTACACAACATCCTGTATAATCATTATTTTCATCTCTAAAAATGTTACTTTTGCAATTAACCGATTCTACATATCTCCTCCAGTTCGAATCTTCTTGCCAAAATTCAGCCTCTAAGATCAGGTCAAGAGGCTAACCCAATCCACATTAGCATTCATAATACATTGAATACCAGTTGTTTACCCCCCCCCATATCAAACCAATCCATCTTCTTTGTTCCTCCGACCGGAATTACGCCGCTTATTGCGGCGTGATGCTGACCTCGGTGCTGGAGAGCAACCGCCACGACCGTCTCGTCATACATATACTGACTGACGGATTCAGCGACGGTGACATGCACCGCTTTCTCTGTCTGCCGGACAAGTATAATTGCGAGATAGATGTCATCCATATCCCTCAGGAAAAACTGGCAGAGCTGCCTGAAAAGATAGGACAGTGGCCGCGGGCAATCTGTTTCCGTCTGCTTGCACCCGACCTGCTGCCACATGATATAGACCGCGTAATCTATCTTGACTGCGACATAATCGTAGATACACCGTTGCGACCTCTGTGGGAGACCGACCTTGACGGCATGGCGTGCGGAGCCATCACCGAAGAGGAGGGGCACAACAGCGACCTGATGATCGGAGTACTCAATGTGGTGCACAACCTTGACCCTCGCCAACGGTATTTCAACTCAGGTGTCATGGTGATGGATCTCTCAGCAATCCGCTCCAAAGGCTTGCACACAAAAGCCCTCGACCTGATCAAAAGACTTGGCGACAGGCTGTCATGCCCCGACCAGGACGCTCTCAACATAGTGATGCGCCACCGTTGGATGCCGTTGCCACTGAGATGGAACGTGCAGAGCCGCTTTTTCGTCAAATGCTTCTTCAAACTTCTTCATGATCCAGAGAGGATAATGATTAGAGAGATCGCAGCCAAGCGCACACGTGGCATAATTCATTACACCGGCTGCAAGCATCCCTGGAACCGTGACAGTTTCCTGTTTCATCCACTATGGTATCTTTGGGACAAAAGCCTGCGACGCTCCATGTGGCGCAAGACCTGCCCCATCAGCCGCCCCGACTCATGGCGACAACGCATGGCAATACGCAAGCTAAAACTGCTCCGACGTCTCGGCATCTCCAGTTCATACGATTATCTATGGATACCTACAGCACATCTTTTGCCATGGAAGTTCTGAAGGAGAAACTGCCGCTGGTCAGCATAATCGTAATCACATATAACTCGGCAGCTTTTGTCACCGAAACATTAGAGAGCATCTCGCAGCAGACATATGAGGGACCCATGGAGCTGATCATCAGCGACGACTGTTCGGATGACAATACTGTGGAGATATGCCGCGAATGGACATATGCTCATGCCACTGTATTCACGCGGTCAGAAGTAACGCAGACACCCTGCAACAGCGGCATATGCGCCAACTATAACCACGCCTTGAAATTTGCCACCGGTGAATGGGTAAAATACATCGCCGGCGATGACATGCTCACTCCGGAGTGCATCCAGCGGTTTGTCTCCGAAGCTGCCACCAATGCCGATGACATGTTTATTTCCGGCGTATGGTGTTTCCACGATGTTGTGGGACCGCGCTTCCTTATGAAGGAATTATTAGACAGTCCCGACCCATACACACAGGCATGCAATCTTGCCAACGCTCCCGCCGGCATAGTAGAGGGTCCTACATTTTTCATAAAGACAGCCACTCTAAGAGCCATGAACGGCTGGGACATGCGATATCCGATGCTTGAAGATTTCCCTTTCGCTTTCCGCTACACATTCAGCGGAGCGCATATAAGCGTTATCAAAGAGCCGTTGGTCAAATACCGCGTCCATTCCAGAAGTGTGTCCCAGTCAAGTGACGCTTTCCGTCGGATGTTCTTTCAATCACTCTACGAAGCCCGGATGAAAGTGGCATGGCGCGAGAAGCATTACCTCCGATGGTGGCACAACTACATCATGTCACGCGTCATGGTAAGAGGCAGCCAATCCGCACACATAAAACTGCTGAAATGCACCGACATCTACGGCATCCTCCACAAAGTATGTTCCTCAGCCAGACGAGAGTAGTAGAACCACGAATCACCCACCTGTAGGGACATGGCATGTCCGCTTTCAGCAACACTCGAAAATGCAACGACTGATGGGCGGACATGCCACGGCATGTCCCTACAAACGGATGAAGCTTTAAACAACATTTAGACACACCAGATGATACCATGTTGCACAACATAGACCATTTGCTTGCACATTAACCCAAAAATTAATTAATTTGCATCTGAATCAGAGTAACAATTCAAACAACGATACTTCCGTGCATCAGCTAAAATGCTGTAAATCTTATGTTTACCCCCCCCCCATTGCAAATCATCCGCTCCACATCCTCTGCTGCACTGACGCGCTCTATGCCGCCTACTGCGGCGTGACAGCCACAAGCGTTCTTGAAAGCTGCAAAGACACATCCGTAGCCGTACACATCATCACCGACGGCATCAAAGACAGGGACAAGGAGTTATTTGGCATACTCGCCAAGACCTACGGGGCTTCAATCGACATCACAACCATACCTGCGCCGATTCTTGAGAATCTGGCACATAACCAGGGCAGATGGCCACGCTCCATATGCTTTCGCCTTCTTGCGCCCGACCTGCTCCCCGATGAGATAAATAGAATCATCTATCTTGACTGCGACATCATAGCCAACACCGACCTCCGACGGCTATGGACGACGGACATGGCCGGATATGCCATCGCCGCGGTCTCAGACATAGACCGATGCACCGATGCTGCTCTGACCGGCATGCTCTCCGCTCTGAGAGAGCTGCCCCAATCCCGACGATATTTCAACTCCGGCGTGATGCTGATGGATCTCGCTCAGATGCGCCAGACCCGTGTACATGACAAAATGCTCCGTCTTATATACGAAGCCGGTGACGCACTGCCTTATCCCGACCAGGATGCCCTTAACTTAATCCTCCATGGTCAGTGGAAACGTCTGCCTTGTGAGTGGAACCTCATGCCATGGGCTTTGGTCAAAAGCAATCAAACGGAACTGACAGCCGAAGAGCAGTACTCAGTCACTGAGACAGCTATCGGACATCCACGTGGCATAATCCACTTCTACGGGCCCTATCATCCGTGGGATTGCCGCAGCCTGATATTCCACCCGATGGAACACTTGTGGGAACACTATCGCCGCATGTCTCCATGGCGACACAGCATACGGCGCATCCACCCGTCCCATATCATGACACGCTTCCATCGCCAGAGACTCAGGATGTGTTGGAAGCTGAAAATCCCTACAGTCTACGACACACCGTGGATAGACATCCCGCGACGCTCCTGAACTATCCGACATATCCACCGACATTATCATAACCATGAAAACCGACTCTTCTACACCATCACATATCCACATTCTCTGCTGTACTGACTCTAATTACTGCCCTTACGCAGGAGTAATGCTCACGTCGCTGCTTGAAAACAACCGTCACCACCATATCGACATCCATGTAGCCACGACCGACACCAATCCCGACAACCATACCCGACTGGCAGCTTTGGCTGATAAGTATGGCTGCGGCATGCACATAATACACGTGACACAATCTGAATTGGATTCACTCCCTGATGCTCAGTGCGACTGGCCTAAAGAAGCATATCTGAGGTTTATCGCCATAACATCGCTTCCCCAGGAGGTCACCCGAGTACTCTACCTTGACTGCGACATCATAGTCAATACCGACATCGGTGACATATGGGACCATCCTCTCAATGGAAAAGCTGCGGCAGCCGTTCCCGACATCAATAATTACATCCTGCCCCACCGCCGCCGTCTGCACATCAGTTCACAATACTTCAATTCAGGGGTGATGCTTATGGATATCGCCCGCTGCAAGGCTATTGACCTGACTTCCCGTTGCCTGCAGATCATATCCACGACCTCCCTTGACTATCCCGATCAAGACGCCCTCAACATGGCATTGGAGGGAGAAGTGGTATATCTGCCACAGAAATGGAATCTCGTGGACGGATATCTGCAAACCCGCTATTACAAGCGTCTGCCGTCAAAAATCAAGAAACTCGTACACGCGGCAATGACAGGCAAACGCAATGCTATCATCCATTATACGGGGTTATACAAACCATGGCGCATCGGTACATATATGTTCCATCCGCTCTACGCCGTCTGGAAAAAATTCTACCATAAATCTCCATGGAAAAACACCGACCTATGGCACCGCATACCGGCATCAGCGATGAAGCGTATCGTCATATCAAGGCTGAAAATCATGTACATCCTTGGCATCACCAGCTCCTACAACCACACATGGATTCCCTCCCGTCACAAACCTCAAGTCCTCTAAGCCATGGAAGCCACACTACCCCTCGTCAGCATAGTCATAATCACATATAACTCAGCCAACTATGTCACCGAAACCCTTGAAAGCATATCACGCCAGACCTACTGCGGACCAATAGAACTGATAGTCAGCGACGATTGCAGCCAAGATAATACCCTTGACATCTGCCGCGACTGGCTTAAACTCCATGGCAGCATGTTCGTCCGCGCAGACATCATCCAGACCTCACATAATTCAGGCATCTGCGCCAACCACAACAATGCTTTGAAACATGTCAGAGGGGAATGGATCAAATACATAGCCGGTGACGACATGCTGATGCCACGATGCATAGAGCGGTTTGTCGAGGAAACCCGTGCATGTACCGACTGCTTCTACATCTCCGGCGTATTCCGCTTCGGCGAGGCATCAGGGATATGGTATCCCATGGGAAACCATCTTGACTACGAAATGCCGACAGAGCAGGCTCGCAATCTCGCCATACATGCAGGCGGAGGCATAGTCACCGGGCCGTCATTTTTCATCCAGACACAACTTTTGCGCGAATTAGGAGGGATGGATATGCGCTATCCGATGCTTGAGGATTTCCCTTTTGCCTTCAAATGCGCTTTTTCCGGGCATCATATCAGCATAGTCAGGGAGGCTCTGGTGATGTACAGAGTATATGCCGGCAGCGTATCAAATTCTGACAACAGATTCCACAGCATGTATCATCAAGCCATCTATCAGGCTCGTAAGGAGATAGCACTGAGAGACCGACGCTACATAGAGTGGTACCACAACCATGTCATGAAGATAGTGTCACGTCACAACATGAGCCGTTCCATCATCCGTCACTGCGCCGACAATCTGCTCAAAGCCACTGACATATACGGCTGGATGATGAGATTGCGGGCACTCAGTTCCAGCCGCCGCCGAGAGCCTTATACAGCTCGATCATGGCGAGGTATTCGTCACGGATGGCATTACTGAGTCCTATCTCGGCATCAAACAGACGACGCTGTGCATCGAGCACGTCAAGATAGCTCAACGTGCCGGCATGGTACTGCATGACGGCAAGCCTCAGATATTGCCCGGCTGCCACTGTAAGCTCTTTCTTTGAGTCAGCCGATGCATGCGCCTGCTGATAGTTGACCGATGCGTCCCTCACCTCGCCGAACGCCCGGAGCAGATCCTGCTCATACTGTATGCGTGACTGCTCGTAACGAGCCACCGCTGCTTTGTGCTGACGTTTCTTGCGTCCGAAATCAAGCAGAGAGCCCCCTACCGCTCCTATAGGATAATAATAGGCGGATTTGAACAGTTCAGGGAAACGTGAATTCCAGAAACCGGCAGTGAAATCCAGTCTGATAGAGGGGAATCGGTCAGCATAAGCCACGCCGACAGCCTGAGCAGCCGCATTAAGCCGCTGCTCTGACGCCCTGAGGTCAGGACGGCGTTGCAACAATTGTGACGGCACACCGAGCGGCAGCTTTGGTGGAAGCACATCGCTCAGATTAATCGTGCGTGCATCATTGACAGCTGTGGGATATTCGCCGGTAAGTATCGACAGAGCCGTGCGGAGTATCTCAGCCTGTCGGTTGAGTTCGGGTATGAGCGACTGCGTGGAGATGTATTCGGTACGTGCCTGAAGATACACCAATTCGCTTGTCAGACCAGCCTCAAAACGCAGCTTCGCTTTCTTGACCGACTCTTCACGCGTCAGCAGTGTACGGCGAGTGATGCCTATGGCTGTTTCCTGTGCAAGGAGCTGATAGTAAGCTGATGCCACCTGCGCTATCACCGTCATGCGCATGGCTTGCTGGTCATCGAGAGTCGCCTTGAAGTCAGCTTCTGCCTGACGTCGGGCATAGTTGAGCTTACCCATGAGGTTATATTCCCACCCTATATGCACCTTGATGCCTACCTGCGGATCAGGTGAGTAGTTGCCATCAGGTGTGGAGCCGTCATGATACCACTTGGTCTCGCGTTCGCCCCTCACAGTGGCATCCACCGTAGGATAATAATCGGATTTTGAGATGCCGTAAAGCTCCCTGACTTCATCGACGCGGGCGGCAGCCTTGAGGATGTCATGGTTATGGACAAGAGCTTTCTCTATGAGATCGCATAGGGTCTGATCATCAAACACACGCCTCCAGTCATTGTCAGCATAGCTTGCTGACGATACCGTCGCCGTGCTGTCGGTATATGAGTCGGGCATAGCCGTGTCAGGCTGCTGCAGATCCTTAATAGGATGGCAGCCCCCTATCGCCGTAAAGACAACAGCCCAGGCAATAAAATATAGAGCTCGCTTTCCCATCAGCGTCTAAGCGTCTTATATCCGTTCCCTTTCTCTATCTCCTCCACATGGCTCACAGCGACATAATCGCCTATGTTGAGTCCCGAGGTGACGACCACCGAGTCACCTATGGCAGTGCCGATTTTCACCTCCGACTTCTTAAGCTCTCCGTCGGAGTCCTGGACGTAGACATACGTTTTGGCATCAGACTCTACCACCGCATCATGCGGCAGAGCTACACGCGAATGGCTGTGACCGCCCGTGACCGCCACCTGAGTATGCGTGCCGGGCATCAACACATGGGGCATATTGGGCACAATGGCACGGATACAGATGGTGCCGTTGTCAGCATCGGCACGGTGAGCGGCAAAATCCACACGACCATGCTGAGGATGTATGCGGCCGTCGGTATTCGTAACGGTAACGAAGTAATCGGTCTCGTGCTCTGGATTAGTGCAATGGGCATCAAAACACACCCCGGTCAGACGGCTGCGCTGATATTCCTTGGCAGAAAGATTGAACTCGACATTGACAGTATCCACATTGATTATTGACGACAATTCGCCGCTACCCGGACTGACGTAGCTGCCTACATCGACATTGCTGCGGGCTATAAAGCCCGAAATCGGCGCACGCACTATGGTGTTGCTGAGGTTGAGCCGTGCGAGTTCGAGCTCTGCCTGTGCGGTCTGAAGCTCGGCATTGGCATTTTCGTATAGGTTTTCGGCATTGTCAAGGTCAAGCTGCGATGCAGCGTTCGCCTCAAAAAGCGGACGGATTCTCGCCAGATCACGCTCCGACTTACGCAGGTTTGCTTTGGCTTTGGATACATTCGCGGCTGCTTTGTTGACCAGAGCCTGATATACAGTGGGGTCTATCTGGAAAAGCGGCTGACCCTGCTTAACCTCCGCACCTTCGGCAAAGAACATCTTCTGGAGGACACCCTCGGCTCGTGAGCTGACGCTTACAGTGCGGTGAGGCTTGATCACGCCGTCATATTCCCCCAAGTCACAAGTGCTGACTGGCTTGATTTTTTCAAGGATTACCGTATGCTCCGCAGAATCATCGGCGCGGTTATTACAAGACAGCAGGCATAGGGAGACGACTGTGACACATAACGCTGCGGTCACTTTGGGAAGATTTTGTGCCATATGGAGAGGATGTCTAATCGATTGGTCTTTACATTGAGCAGTATCTCCACAATGCGCCTATGGTCTGCATCGGCATGCAGTTTGGTGGCTTTGTGGAGCATGGTGTTGAGAAGATGCACGCCCTTGTCACGCGTAGCCTTGGCAGCCACAAGAGCCTCCCCCAGGTCTATCGACAGGTTCAGTCCGCGCAATGTCAGCTCAGGCTCTATCTTGGTGAGAAACTTGAGGGCGCGTGTGAAATACGCCACAGCTTCACGCTGGCGTCCCATCTGCATCAGGGTGCGCCCCTGTGTGGCAAGTGAATCTATCAGGCTGTCGGTGGCGAGAGTGATGGCGCGGTCATCGCCAGCCTCCACCTTAAGCTGCTCCATGTAAGTCATGGTAGCCACCTGACAGTGGGCAAGCATGTTTGCCTGCTTGACACGCGAGCGGTATATGCCTCCGGCGGCATCGATGGCGGCAAGATGCGCAGGTCCGTAACGCTCCGGGTCATCCTTGGCAAGACGTTCAAACAGGGATGCACATTTTTCTATCTCCCTCTCGGCTGCTTTGAGTTCGCCTCGCGAAGCATGCACCTGCGCAAGGTCATAGAGGAGCGACCCAAGGATGCTGAGGAAGACGGCATCCTTGCGCTTAGGTTCACGCATCATCACATTGAGAGCCGCAGCTCCACACACCAGAGCCTCCTCAGACTGCCCTTCGCGCGAATGCAGAGCGGTCAGCACTGACAGTCCCATGGCATGCAGATCCGAAATCTGACGGCTCTCGTCACCTGTCTCGGCAATGTATTCACACAGCTCGCGGCAGAGGAGTATGGCGTTCTGAGCCTCTTCCTTGTCAGCCATGCGGAGAGCACGCATCCTCAGATAGTCATACGCCACCACGCCCTCTGATGACTTGAGTTGCTGCATCAGTTCGGGCAATCCGCCCGAGCGGCGGCGCAGTCCCGACAATGTGCCTATGGGAGCTGCGACAGTCATAAAATGCGAATCTAACGAGGTGACGTTCATGTGATAAATTATGATATGGTGTATCTATGTATATTGTATCGTGATTGGTGCGGACGCTCTCATAGCGACAGATGCGGAGCATCCACAGCCGCCAGCAGAGCGAGGCGGTCATCGGCATTGAGTCCCTCGGCAAGCTTCATAAACCCTACACCGCTCTCCATCATGGCGCGTACCACTGCTGCAACAACGACTGCATTTCCATTACGGGTCGTCACCAGACTATCATCAGGCAGCGGCTCGCGTATGGTCTGCGCGGGGGAGTAATAACGCATGCACGGTCCCTGGGCATCTACAGTCAGACCGATGAAATTGGGGCAGTAGAACGAGATGCTGTCGCGGTAAGCGGCATCAAGGTCTTTGCTGCCAAAAAACTCCCGCAGCTCAGCCTCGGTAGCCACCACAAAATCAGCAAGCTCAAGGTTGTCAAGCAGCGAGGGTTTGACAGGTGTCAGCTGTTTGCCCTCATGGATATCAAATCCCGGAACATAAACCACAAGTGCCCTGCGCTGACGGCAAGAGCCTACAAATTCCCTGATGAACTTGATATTGCGCGGAGCCACAGCGAAGTAATCGCCCATCACCACGATATCGTCACGGTCTATGCGGGGCCATACGGCATCAAAAGCATCCTCGGGATACACCCGATAACGCACGGTATCCGATTTGGCATGCTCTGCATCAGGCAGGAAATGCAGATTGAGAGGTGTGTGACCTCCTGCATAGCGGTCAATGCTGGATGTGGTCACTCCATGTGCCGACAGATGACCGACGATGAAATCACCTACACGGTCACGTGCCGCTTCACTGACAAACGTAACCTGAACACCTTTATCAGCCAGGTGTATTGCTGTCTGAAGCATGCGTCCCTCGGGTGACATCGATATCGGATGCCCGTCTGCGGCATTAATGCCGATAGCCGACGAACCAATGACTGCTACTTTCTTCATATGCGATGGATATGGATTATTTGCCTGAGGATGCCACAGTACCGAGGTATCCGCCATGGTGGCGCAAAGCATACTCTCGGCGGGTAAAGCCGGTGGCTTTCATGACGTTTACCACAAGGATATCTCCGATAACCGTCATGGCAGTGGTGGAGGTAGTCGGGGTGAGTCCGAGAGGACAAACCTCAGGCGCGCCGCCGGTCGAAAGCACCACTGGAGTCATATGCCCCAGTTCGCTGTCGGGATTGCCTGTAATGACGATGAGCGGTAAAGCCGGATAGAGGTTCTTGGCAAGATCCACCAGTTCGATGATTTCGCGCGTACGGCCTGAATTGCTGACCAGCAGCATGACATCACCTGGCTGCAGCACTCCGAGGTCGCCATGCTGCGCTTCGCTCGGATGCAGCGACACGGCAGGGATGCCTGTCGAGCAGAATGTCGTGGCTATATTCATGGCTATCTGCCCAGCTTTCCCCATCCCGGCAGTGACAAGTTTGCCGCCATGGTCATGGACGTGCTCCACTATAAGGCTTACAGCCTGATCATAGGCAGGAGTGTATGGTATATTCTGGATGGCACGACTCTCTGCATCGAGAATCTCCGCCATGGTCTGCTTAACTGACATCTGACAATGATTTAGAATTTGACATGAACGGCATAAATGCCACATGAATGTATCTGCAAATATACGACTTTTCCGCCAATCGGCAGCTATCATATCAGGAGGGTCGGCTTGGCAAAGAGCGAGAATCCAAGCGACTCCTTGAACAAGCACAGTCCTTCATCCGGGATGCCGTCGATCGATGACGGTCCGAGATCAAACCATCTGAATCCGTCACGGGCGAAATCCATCGACATACTGACTGCGATATTGTTCATCGGCCGCAACTCGGCTGCCTCTGGAATATTACCCCAGTAGACCCCTTGCACTATGCCGCTAAGGTGGTGATAATTGATAGCAGAGGCTATGGATTGCCCGTTGGAAGTAACTATATATACGCTGCCTCTGACCATGCGGTCAATCGTAGACCTGAGATTGTCAAAGCTCATATGGACCGGATATCCACGCGACTCATGGTTGATGGTGACCACCCGGTAAGCCTCTGCAAGAGCACCATCATCAGAAGCATCGTAGGCTCGGCACTCCAATCCCGCCCTTATCGAAGCCTTGTATTTGCGCCGTGATTGCGGACTAAGCATCCGCGCCACATCCATGCCACGAGAGAGAGGCATGGCATAAGTATAGTCGGTGAACAGCATCTGCGCTCCAGCACTCATCGCTGCCAGATATTGCTTTGAAATCTGCGATTTTGTGGAGTAGATGTCAGGGGGGAGGGTCAGACGTATATGGCATCCGCAGGTCTGTGCATAGTCACGGAGCGCATGGATGGCATCTATGTAATAGAGCAATTGCTGCGGTCTGGTCTCCTCTACACATCCGAACGGAGCCGAAAACGGGGCTCTCAATTCTCCGTCTCTCAATCCGAGAGTAATGCCGAAACGCACTCTGCCGTTAGCATCGGTGACAGCCACATAATGCAGGTCATCACACTTGGCGCGGTTGAGTTCGCTGAACTCCACTTTGTTATAAACCAGCAGAGGGTCAGTGAATATCTTGCCATACTCATCAGGCTGGAGTCTCGTAGCTTTCATATGGTTACATAGATTTTACCGTAGAGTTTCATAAAAGCAGTGTCGGTTTCGCCAACAGTTCGTAACCAAGCGACTCCTTGAAACGGCACAATCCGTAATTGGGCATACCATGCAGCGATGATGTACCCTGATCGAGCCATTCAAACCCTCTCGAAGCATAGTGGCGCGCCATCTCCACAGCAAGGAAATTCATGGGGCGCAGATGTCCGGAGTCTACAAGGTGTCCCCAATATACGGGCTGGACTACTCCGTCGGAATGGATGTAATTGATCGAAGCCGCCACACCTGCATTGCCGCATGACACTATGCATACCTCACCTCTGACCCTGTCACCGAAACACCTTAGAGTAGCCTCGATCTGCTCCAATGACATGTGTACAGGATATCCGTGAGTCTGATGATTGGACTGGACAATGCCATAGGCATCTTGCAACGCCGACCTCTCGAAAGCATCCGTGACACCAAGGGTGAGACCTGCACGACACGCGGTGCGGAAACATTTGCGGGCATGGCGCGAGACCTCATCCAGCACGTCAGCACCACGGTGCAACGGACGCACATAATTGCAGTCAGAGTGAAGCAATGTGACTCCTCGTGAGAGCGCAGCCATATACTGTTTCTCTATGTGAGAGCTGCGGGAATATATAGCTGGGGGCAATGTAATACGGACACGGCTATGATGCTCCTCGCCGTAGACACGTAGCGCATCCATCGCCTCCAGATAATATGTGATCTGCTGCGGTTTAGTCTCTTCGATGCATCCGAACGGCGCCGAAAACGGTGCTTTCAGCTCACCATCAGCCTCTCCGAGGGTGATACCTAATCTGATCTTTCCGCCGTCATCAGCCAGCACGACATAATGCACATCCCGGCACTTGGCGCGGTTTAGTTCACTGAACTCTACAGTGTTATATGCCACCGAAGGGTCAGGAAAATACCGTGCATATTCTGCCGGAGATGTCCGTATAGCTTTCATATATGCAAAAGTAATTAATTCCTGTCAAGAAACATCCCGTATCAGAGCTATTTTTGTAAATTTGCATCACATACCATCTTACCAACAAGTCAATTCCAATACTTCATATGGCACTATTAATACCCCTCCGAGGCTTCACCCCTTCATATGGGCAAGATTGTTTCTTCGCTCCGACGGCACAACTCATAGGCGATGTCACCATAGGTGACGGATGCAGCATATGGTTCAACACCGTGCTGCGAGGCGATGTCAACACTATCAAGATAGGCAACCGCGTCAACATACAGGACGGCTCGGTACTACATACCCTCTATCAGAAATCGACCATCGAAATAGGCGATGACGTGTCGATAGGTCACAACGTGACCATCCACGGAGCCAAGATCCATGACCTCGCCCTCATAGGCATGGGCGCAGTGGTGATGGACGATGCAGAAGTGGGCGAAGGCGCACTTGTGGCTGCCGGATCAGTGGTGCTGTCACGCACCAAAATAGGACCTCACGAGCTATGGGGAGGCGCACCTGCCAAGTTCATCAAGATGGTCGAGCCAGAGAAAGCCCGCGAGATGAACCAGAAGATAGCCCGCAACTACCTCATGTACTCACAGTGGTACAGTGAACCAGGCTGCGAACCCCGTGAGATAGACCAGCACGGCAACGAAATCGCCCAATTGTAGGGACATGCCATGGCATGTCAGGCATGGAAGCGCATATGCCGCATTATTGCCGAGGGAAGGTGAGCTGGTAGATTGCCAAGGCTGTTGACACAGCTACATTGAGGGAATGCTTGGTGCCATACTGCGGTATCTCTAAGCACAGATCGGCGGCATCCACCACTTCTTGTGACACGCCATGCACCTCATGCCCGGCGACTATGGCGTATTTCCTCCCTGCCTCCGGCACAAACTCGGGCAACGACACAGAGCCGTGGACCTGTTCGAGCGCACACACCGTGTATCCCTCAGCATGGAGAGCCTCCACGGCTTCAAGGGTCGAAGGATAGTAGCTCCAATCCATCGACATCTCAGCACCGAGTGCAGTCTTATGGATCTCAGCTGACGGCGGAGTGGCAGTGATGCCGCAAAGCAGCAGGCGCCCCACAGCAAAGCCGTCGCAAGTGCGGAATACCGATCCGATATTGTTGAGGCTGCGCACATTGTCAAGCACCACTACCAGCGACGATTTCTCGCCCTCGCGGAAATCGTCGACACTCATGCGGTGCAGGTCTCGTATGTTCTTCTTCTCCATATTTGCAATTGATTAATCTATGCCACGACATTTAAGCCTGCAATAGAGGGTGTCACATCCCCAATGTAACAAACACGTTCAGATTTGTAGGGTCGCTACATGTAGCGACCGCTCACAGGCTGGCTACCAACTACGGCTCTTTGCGGTCGCTACATGTAGCGACCCTACTGTTTTCGGAACCCTGCATCTCCATAGTTTGCAGGTTTCCGATTGCAAATTTACCGCTTTTCCGCCAATTTACAACGGGTTATTGGGCATACTGGTCCAGAGCATCACGGAGATTGGAGACCATCATAGCGCGGAGTTCGGGCGGCTCGATGACCTTGATGCGTGGACCATAGCCGAGAAGCTCTTGCACGAAGTCGGGAGTAAGACGCAGACGATAGCTGAATATGGAGTAACTGTCGTGGACTACTTCATTCTGCGAATGGTGCAAGGGTAGTGCGCGGAAATATTTTGCCTGGCGTGAGTCGGTCTTTATCCTTACAGTCTTCGCTTCTCCGTGGGAGAATATAATGCCGTATGAATCACGGGAATAGCTTTCGGCATCAAAGTCGGGAGGCATCACAAACCGCTCGGTCTCCATCGTAACGTCCGACATGCGGTCAAGCGCATATGTCTTGATGGTGTCCTCCGCACGGTTGCGCCCTGTGATATACCACCGCTGACGGAATATCTTGAGAAAATACGGTTCAAGCTGCAGCCCTTCGGTTGGAAGCGAGCGGCTGTAGGAGTGGTAATTAAATTTCAACACATGACACTCTCTGAGGGCGTCCATGACCACCGAAAGATACACACGCGCCGACGGCACATCTTCGATAAAGATGCGCTGCGACAGGTCTCTTGCTCCGGACAACACACTGTTGGTGGCAGCTGAGTTAAGCAGCCAGTCGGTCATGCTTTCCTCGTGGGCATCGTTATATTCTATGAAATACTCATATGTAGAGGAATTGCAACCGATATTGACATTAAACAGCTCCTCTATGGCATTGCGATAATTGTAGAACGTGCGTCGTGGCAAATCTTCTCCGCTGTAGAACGGCGAATTACGCCAGCGGCGGTTAAGTTCGTCGCGAGTGATCGACCCATGCCTGCGTATGGTATCGATGATCCAGATGTAACGGCTTAATAGATTTTTTGACATCGCTGAGATAAGTAGAGATAGATGAGGTGAGATATATTTAATTGTTCAGCATCCCTCGGGCAGGCTTTATAGACAAAAAGCCCCGTGATTCAATACATGTGTTTCCCATCGTAATCCGCGCATAAAGCCGTCGGATATCGGAGGAGGATGCGCTCAGTAAATGAAATCCTATTAAGGAGATGGTATCTTAAATAAAACCGCGCGGATTGCACCAGGCATAGCCTGGTCTACAATCTCAGCGCGGTTATGAGGGGATCAGGAGGATACGGAGTGAATCCGTGCTCCCTTAAGGTTTTGTGTCAGAGCTCCGGCAAGCCACAAGGGGCTGACGTTGCTCCAGCATAGGCAGACAGAGATAGGGCTGCTTATGCCTCAGAGGGTGTAACGTTGATGAAGCGGCGTCCGTTGCGACCTACGGTGAATACCACTGTGCCGTCAACGAGAGCGTAGATGGTGTGATCCTTGCCCAGACCTACGTTGAGACCGGGGTGGTGCACTGTGCCACGCTGACGCTTGATGATGCTTCCTGCCTTAGCGTACTGACCTCCAAAAATCTTCACGCCGAGACGTTTGCTTTCTGATTCGCGGCCGTTCTTCGAACTGCCGACTCCTTTTTTGTGTGCCATTGTGTTTAGTTAGCGAATGATTTAGAGGGTTAGGCTACTACTTCCTTGATTAACACTTTGGTGAAGTACTGACGGTGACCGTTCTTGCGGCGATAGCCTTTGCGGCGTTTCTTCTTGAAGACAATCACCTTGTCACCCTTTACGAGGGGTGTGAGGACTTCACATACTACCTTTGCGCCTTCCACTACGGGTGCGCCAACCTTCACTTCTCCGTCAGCGTCAGCGAGGAGCACACGGTCAAATTCGACCTTCTCTCCTTCTTTAACTGCTTCGCCGAGATAGTGTACATACAGGAACTTGTCTTTTTCAGCTTTGAACTGCTGTCCCTGGATTTCTACGATAACGTACATTGCGTTGATTAAGAGTTTATTAAAGGTTACTCCGCCAGGCGAGCGGCCCGCATCTCTGACACGGCATCCACTGCTTCAAGTCAAGCCCGAAACGGATTTTAGCTCACAAAGGTAACACTTTTTCCCCAATCCACCAAAAGTTTGAATTTTATCAAACAAAATAGGGCTACAGGTCGGATGGTTTGAGGGAAAAGTGCTATTTTTGTAGGTTGAATCAGTATTTACCTGACAATGGCTATAGATATGTCCGACCAATCATCAGGCTCTGCCAATATGAACGCTGACCGTTTTGCCACCCTCAACGGTGTCAGGGTGCACTATACAGTCTCTGGAAAAGGGCGTCCCATCATACTCATGCATGGCTGGGGATGTAACACCACCACCCTTGCAAGCGTTGAGAAGACCGCACTGGCAGCAGGATGCAAGGTCTACAACATCGACTTTCCTGGATTCGGGCTGAGCCCCGAACCGCCCGCGGTATGGGGCGTGGAGGAGTACACTCGCGTGGTCGAGGACCTCGTCAGCCACGAAGGCATAGAGCGTCCCATGCTCCTTGGACACTCTTTCGGCGGACGCGTAGGAATCCTCTACAGTTCGCGACACGATGATGTGGCGAAACTCATACTCGTAGACGCAGCCGGTGTCAAACCCAAGCGCACTCTGACCTATTACCGCAAGGTCTACACGTTCAAGATGATGAAATGGCTTATGTACTTCTTCATCGGACGCGAGAATACTCGGATGCGGCTCGACCGCATGCGAGCCAAACGAGGATCCTCGGACTATGCTTCAGCCACTCCGCGCATGCGAGCCATCCTGAGCAAGGTGGTCAATGAAGACCTGCGCAAGGTGATGCCGTCTGTCAAAGCCCCTACCCTGCTGATATGGGGCGAGAACGACACCGCGACACCGATGGATCAAGCTCGTACCATCACCCGGCTGATTCCCGGTGCGGGGCTGGTGTCATTTCCCGGAGCCGGCCATTACAGCTTCCTTGATGAGCCGGCAAAATTCGCCTCGGTACTGACCAGCTTCCTCTCCGACCGTTAAACAACCTATATATGTCAACAACAGTGATATACATTATATATATACTGACAGCCCTGATGGCATTGGTGCCGTTTCCAGCAGAACTGAAACGCGACTTGATGATGCTTCAGCAAAACTCCTACCGAAATGAGCGGTACATGCGCTGGCTACGTTCGTCGGGTGACACCACATCGGTCATCCGCCTGATGGGCATCGTGATGCTGCTGTTTCTGCTGACTCCGATGGTGCCGGCGGTAGTATCCATGCCCTGCGCATTTCTCTACTGCGGATGCGTCACCGGGAGGCTATTAGGAGCGATATACAAGAAACCGCTCGTGTGGACCAACCGCGCCAAGCGCATCTACTCGGTGCAGATAGCGCTTGCCCTACTCGCCGGAGTGGCAGTGGCACTCCCCCTGTCGCTCGGTGGAGCTATCTATACTGTCTGCCATATCATCACATGCGTAGCCATCGGCATATATCTGCTCAGCCATCCCATCACCATGGCAGCCAACTGGCTCTTGAAGCCTGTTGAGACGCATATCAACAACCGATATTACAACGAAGCCGCCGACATGCTCCGCTCGATGCCTGACCTGAAAGTCATAGGCGTGACAGGCAGCTACGGCAAGACATCAACCAAGCACTATCTGCACCGCATCCTGAGCGAGCAGTTTGACACCATGATGACTCCTGGCAGCTTCAATACCCCCATGGGTGTGATCCGCACCGTCCGTGAGATGATGAAGCCCTACAACGAGGTATTCATCGTAGAGATGGGAGCCAAGCAAGTGGGCGACATCAAGGAGATATGCGACCTTGTACACCCCCAAATGGGCATAGTGACCGCAGTGGGAGAGCAACATCTGGAGTCGTTCGGTTCAATAGAGAACGTCCAGCGCACCAAATTCGAGCTTGTCGACGCCCTACCTTCCGACGGACTCGCCGTGGTCAACAACGATTTCCCGATGTGCGCATCGCGCCCGGTCAGCAATGTCGAGTGCATCCGCTATGCCGTAACCGACACCGATGGAGCGCGGTACGTGGCAGAGGACATCAAGTATGGAGCTGATGGCACGGAGTTTACTGTAGTTGACCGCGAAAACGGCATGCACCTCCGACTTCACACCCGCTTAGTGGGCGAATGCAACATTTCCAATCTCATCGCTGCTGTAATCATAGCGCTGCGCTTAGGCATGGACGGTGACAAAATCGCCTATGCCGTGGAGCATATCGAGCAGGTGGAGCACCGGCTCAATGTCAAGCGCACCGGCGGAGGCATCACAATAATCGATGACGCTTATAATTCCAACCCGACCGGCTCCAAAATGGCGATGGACGTGCTGCGTCAGATGACCTCGGGCAAACGCATAGTCATCACTCCGGGCATGATAGAGCTTGGCGACCGTCAGGAGGAACTAAATTACCGCCTCGGCACATATATCGCCACCGCCGCCGACATAGCCATCATAGTGGGCAGATACAACCGTCAGGCGCTCACCGATGGCATTGCGTCGGTGGAAGGCGGACAATGCCGCGTAGAGACAGCCGACACATTTGCCGAAGCCCAGCTCATGCTCAGCTCGATAGCCCGCAGCGGCGACACGGTGCTATATGAAAACGATTTACCAGACACATTCAAATAAGTTAATGAAAACCAATATCGGAGTGTTTTTCGGCGGACGTTCCACCGAACACGAAATATCAGTTATTTCAGCCTCACAGGCAATGCACGCCATAAACCGTGACCGGTATGACGTTACCCCTATATATATAACCAAGCAGGGACGCTGGTACACTGGCGAAGCCCTGCTCGATGTGGCTAACTACCGCAATCTGCCCGAACTTCTGAAGAAGTGCACCGAGGTGTACATGCGTCCCACCTACGGCGACTATAATCTCTACGGAGCCAAGAAACCGCTGCTGGGCGGCAACCCTGTGATAGCGCATCTTGATGTGGTAATCCCGGTGCTCCACGGATCCAACGGCGAGGATGGCATCTTCGAGGGCGTACTCGACACCATCGGCATCCCCTATGCCGGATGCAACGTGCTTGCCAGTGCCAACGGCATGGATAAAATCACGATGAAGATGATACTCGGCGCATGCGGAGTGCCGGTAGTCCCCTACGTATGGTTTACCGACAAGCAGTGGTTTGCCCAACGCGACGCTCTGATTGAGGAAATCGAGAAGAAAATAGGCTATCCAGTCATTGTCAAGCCAGCCAACCTCGGGTCAAGCGTCGGCATAGGCAGAGCCGCCGACCGCCAGCAGCTTATTGCCAAGGTCGACGAAGCCGAGAAATACAGCACACGTCTCATCGTGGAGCATATGGTCGACAACCTCAAGGAAATCAACTGTTCAGTGCTTGGCGACTGCGATGACTACGCCACATCGGTGTGCGAGGAGCCCATCAAGAGCGGCGAAATACTCAGCTACCAGGACAAGTACATGGGCGGCACCAAAGGTGCGCAGGGCATGCAGGCTTCGCAGAAGCGCATTCCTGCCGACCTGCCCGAAAAGGTCAGCGACCGTATCCGCTACCTTGCCGGAGAGACTTTCCGCGTGCTGTCATGCCACGGTGTGAGCCGCGTCGACGTGATAATGGACCAGGACAACGGCGAAATCTACGTCAACGAAATCAACACCATACCTGGCTCCTTGTCGTTCTACCTCTGGGAAGCCACAGGCATACCGTTTGACAAACTGATGGACCGGCTCGTGGCACTTGCCATCAAGCGCAAACGCGAGATGGAGCGCAAGACCGTCAGCTATGACCAGAATATATTCGCCCTGTCAGGAGGCGTCAAGGGCGGCATCAAAGGCGGCGTGAAAAGCCGATGAGCATGCCCTCCCCTGATTTCTAAATACCTTTATAAAGAAACACCAATCAGCATCTTTGTGACTATGAATGAAGAAACGATGACTCCCGAAACAGCCGAGGAAAAGAAGGGTCTCAACTTCGTCGAGCAGATCGTCAGCGACGACCTCGCGGCAGGCAAGAACGGCGGACGCCTCAACACGCGTTTCCCGCCCGAACCCAACGGCTATCTACATATCGGACATGCCAAAGCCATCTGCATGGACTTCGGTGTGGCAGAGAAGTTTGGCGGCACCTGCAACCTGCGCTTCGATGACACCAATCCTGTCAAGGAGGATGTGGAGTATGTCGATTCGATACGCGAAGATATACACTGGCTCGGATTTGACTGGGGCGACCGCGAATACTATGCAAGCGACTATTTCCCCCAGCTCTACGCCTTTGCCGAGCGTCTCATCCGCGAAGGCAAAGCCTACGTAGATGACCAGACCAGCGAGGAAATCGCGGCTCAGAAGGGCACCCCCACCCAGCCTGGCGTGGAGAGCCCCTACCGCAACCGCACACCCGAGGAAAACCTCGACCTATTCCACCGCATGAACGCCGGCGAGTTTCCTGACGGAGCGCGTGTGCTGCGTGCCAAAATCGACATGGCAAACCCCAACATGCACTTCCGCGACCCCATCATCTACCGCATCATCCACCATCCCCACCACCGCACAGGCGACAAGTGGAAGGTGTATCCTATGTATGACTTCGCCCACGGCCAGAGCGACTACTTCGAAGGTGTGACCCACTCCATCTGCACTCTGGAGTTTGAGGTGCACCGTCCGCTCTACGAGTATTTCGTAAAGGAACTCGCCGAAGATGCCGAAAAATACTGTCCCCGACAGATAGAGTTCAACCGCCTCAACCTGACATACACCGTCATGTCGAAGCGCAAGCTGCTCCAGCTCGTCAAGGAGGGGCTGGTGAGCGGATGGGACGATCCCCGCATGCCGACTGTATCAGGCATGCGCCGCCGCGGATTCACGCCGCAGTCCATCCGCAACTTCATAGACCGCATCGGCTATACCAAGTATGAGGCCCTCAACTCCATGAGCCTGCTGGAACATGCAGTGCGTGAAGACCTCAACGCTATCTCCACCCGAGTGATGGCGGTGATGAATCCGCTCAAGGTGGTGATGACCAACTATCCCGAGGGACAGACAGAGATGGTCAGCATGGAAAACAATCCTGAAGACCCTAATGCCGGCACACACGAGATGCCTTTCGCACGTGAAATATACATCGAGCGTGACGACTTCATGGAAAATCCGCCCAAGAAATTCTTCCGCCTCGCACCCGGTCAGGAAGTGCGTCTCAAAGGCGCATACATCATCAAGTGCGAGGAGGTCATCAAGGATGCCGACGGCAATATCACCGAACTGCGTTGCACCATCGATCCCGAGAGCCGCAGCGGCATGCCCGGAGCTGCCCGCAAAGTCAAAGGCACCCTCCACTGGGTATCTGCCAAGGATGCAGTGGATGCCACAGCGCGTCTCTATGACCGCCTCTTCGTGGTCGAGAACATGGCAGAAGCCGAGGGCGATTTCCACGACCACATGAACCCCGATTCGCTCAAAGTGGTGGAGGGCATAAAGGTCGAGCCGTTTGCCGCCAAGAACGCCGTGCCCGGCGCACACTTCCAGTTCCAGCGCGTAGGCTACTTCACCCCCGACCTCGACAGCACCCCCGATCACCTCATCTTCAACCGCTCCATCGCCCTCAAAGACACCTGGGCAAAAGAGCAGAAGAAATAACCCGATCCCGAATGTCAGATATACCACATATATTGTAGGGACATGCCATGGCATGTCCGCCAGGAAGCAAAACAACCGATAGGATGCGGACATGCCACGGCATGTCCCTACAATGTGTTCTAAACCAACAAAACAACAATGGCAATCAAGACCTTTCTCTGGACACATATAATTAAGCCAATAAAAAATCTCGGCGGAGACAAAGGCAAAATCAAACGCCAATGGAAGCAGATCATGGGCTATGACCTTGACCTGACCAATCCGCGCACGTTCAATGAGAAGATTCAATATCTGAAACTCCTCGAACGCAAGCCCGAGTATACGGTCATGGCTGACAAATATGCCGCAAAGAAATGGATTGCCGATCGAGTGGGCGAACAATATGTGCCAAAACTCCTCGGGGTATGGAAACGCGCCGAAGACATAGACTTCGACACACTGCCAGACCGCTTTGTGCTCAAAACCACCCACGACAGTGGTGGCGTAATCATCGTCAAAGACAAGGCAGATCTTGACAAAGGCAATGCCCTTGACAAGCATAATCTTGCTTTTGACCGCAATGGTGTCATAAAATTCCTCAATGAGCATCTTAAAGCAAACCATTATAATTTATTCAGAGAATGGGTGTATAAAAACATCACACCTCAAATCATTGCTGAGGAATTCCTTGACCCCAACAAAAATACAGAAAGATCTCCCGATGATTTCAGACTATTCTGTTTCAACGGAGAGCCCCGAATCGCATACATTGACAAGACATGGTTTGACAGCCGTCATGTGACCCATTACTCACTGCCTGACTGGGAAAAACTACCTATAGTCAAAAAAGACTGCACCGTTGACGAAATCGCAGAGCCACGTCCAGAAAATCTGGATGAAATGATCGAAGTTGCAAAAAAGCTGTCAAAAGGGCTGCCATTTCTAAGAGTAGATTTTTTCCTTTCAAACGGTAAAATCTATGTGGGAGAAGTTACCTTCTTCCCGGTAGGTGGTTACGAAGAATTTGAGACTCCAGACACCCAGCAGATGATGGGTGACATGATAGACCTCTCGCCATGGCACGAATATGGGGGGGTATTTACCTACAAATCAAGAAGTTACGCAACATGTTAGGGCTTAAAGGCATATGACCCAAATGATTCCAGCCGCTGGTAGGGACGCGATATATCGCGTCCGCGCACGCGTTAGTCATCAATGATAGATCAATGCAGACGCGATATATCGCGTCCCTACCAGCCGGCATACGAACACGCATATACACAAATTTTCAGATGGACGAGAAAGACGAACGACAGGAACTCACTGACCGATTCCGACACGAGATACGTGCCGGGCATGACAAGGCATTCTTCACCGAAGGGGAACTCGTGGAAATCTACGACTTCGCCAACGATAATGAGGATGAATACATCATGCTCGAGGTGCTCTACCACGCTGCGGGACACTACCCTTACAGCGAAGCCCTGACCGTCCGTCGTGCATTCCACGCCTACTATGCCGGGACTGACGGAAACATCGTGGTCAGGATGTTGCGCCATGTTCCCCCGGAAAACGTCCTTGCCAACATACTTACCATCCGTGTAAAAGAACCCACCGGCGCGGAAGCCATAGAGGATTTAGACCGCATACTCGCCCCAGTGGAGAAATTCGAGGACGAAGATATTATACAGCTCGTAGATCTCGCCGCCGACTTAGGATGCTACGACTGGCTTACTACAAACCACCAGACCATCCTCAGCAAGCTCACATATGTGCCCACATACCTCTACGAACTGGGTGAAGTATTCTACGAAAACGGCGACTTTGACGCCGCAATCAAGTATCTGGAGGAGCTGACAAACATCGACCCTTTCAATCCATCGTTCTGGAACCGTCTGACGGATGCCGCTGGCATGAAAGGCGACTTTGAGAAAGCCCTGCAAAGCGTGGAGTTTTCACTCGCCATAAAGCCCGACAACAATGCTGCCCGCTATCTCAAAGCGCAAGCACTGTTCGCGCTCAAACGCGATCCAGAAGAAATCGTGCGGCTCATTGACGATGCTTCCATCGAGGATGCAATGGAGAGAGGCAATACACGTCCGCTGCAATTGCTGGCATCAACCTACAGCTGGTTGCTCAAGCAAAATGACAAAGCTCTCGAACTCCTGCTCAAAGCCAACGACCGCTATCCTGCTGACCGCGACATACTAAATGCGCTCATGCAACTCCAGATTGACGACATGCCCCAGCGACTTGACCGCTTCCGCCAGCTGCATCCTGAGGCTGAGGGGGATGCATGGATCAAATGGTCGCGCGACCTGGCTCAACCCGATGCCAACTACAGCCCCATCATGGTGGCTCATGTGCTCGAATCCTATTTCCGCCATCACCTGACCGACATTGGAGCCGAACAGATGTTCCTGATGCTCTATCTCACACGCCAGTTTGACAAGGTCATCGAATATGGCACTGCCTTGCGTGAGGCACTGCAAGACCCTGCGACAGAGAAAGCCACCGAGGTCCAGTCCACCCAAGTCAGCCGCATGACCTACACCTCTGCCCTGACTCTGATTATGAGCCTGATGAGAAGCGGCAACTTGTACGAAACCGTCATGGTCATACAGGACGAACTAAAGTGGCATCCCACCCTTGATACAGTATCAGAGGTACTGGAACTCCGCGGATACCGTCAGGCACTGTTTGAGATACTCCAGTTCATGACCGAGCATCCCAATCCGCGCCAATCATCCCTTGACAAGATTGATCCGCTGCCTCCATTAGTCTCCAAGGAGCAGCTGCCCGGCTACAAACCGAAAGGCAAAGGAAAAAAAGTCAGTGAACCTTGATACGCCTGCAATTTGTTTCATAGTAATGAGCTATCTCGTATAGAGCGACATATATGGCAAGTATATTTTCAATAATGTTGAGCGGACTGCTGGTAGGCATCCTCATATCAGCCCCTATGGGACCGATAGGTGTACTCGTGATCCAGCGCACCCTCACCAAAGGTCGGTTGCCTGGATTCTTCACAGGTCTCGGTGCCGGACTCAGCGATATCATATACTGTCTGCTCACCGGGCTTGGGCTATCTCTCGTCATTGACTTCATAGAGCGCAATCAGAATGTATTGCAGATTATCGGCTCGATATTCCTGATAGGCTACGCCGTGTATCTGTTCAAAGCCAATCCGTCACGCTCGCTGCGTCCGCCGTCAGAAACCGCCAACACCTATTGGCGCGATTTCTGGACAGGCTTCCTGTTCACGTTCTCCAACCCGCTGATTCTTTTCTTCATCATAAGCCTTTTCGCACGTTTCAGCTTCCTCGCCCCGGAGTACATGTACTACCATTATATACTCGGCTATATCTCCATAGCTGGCGGAGCCCTCCTATGGTGGACCACCATCACATTCATAGTCGATAAGGTACGCGGACACTTCAACCTGCGCTCCATGTGGATCGTCAACCGCATCATCGGCTCGCTGATAGGCTTGATGGCTGTATTCGGACTCGTAACAGGCATAATCGCCCTCACATGACCCTCTCGTCCTGTATCAATAAAACAAAAAAACATCTCAGCGAAGCCGGCTTCACATCTGCGGAAATCAGCTGGATGATCCGCGACATATTCGCCGCGCTCAAAGGTTACACCCAAGTGGACCTCATCACACGAGGCGATGACGAAATCACCGATTGGCTCGCATCACAGGTCGACAGCATTGTCTCCGAGGTTTGTGGCGGCACTCCCATACAATATGCTTTAGGGCAGGCTCGATGGTTGGGCATGACGCTGAGGGTCACCCCCGCCGTACTGATACCGCGTCCTGAGACAGAGCAACTTGCCGATATGGCGATAGCCGAAGCTGGTGACAGAACCGACCTGAGAGTGCTCGACATCGGTACCGGGAGCGGATGCATAGCCATCGCTATGGCACACGCCCTGCGCTTCCCCACTGTGACAGCCATAGATATCTCTCAGGCAGCTTTAGACGTAGCCACGGAAAATGCCGCACAGCTCAAAGCCAAAATCACTTTCAAGCTGGAAGATATACTCACAGCAACGCCTGTCAGAGACAGTTATGACATCATACTGAGCAACCCACCCTACATAGCAGAGAAAGAGATGACAGACATGAGCGCCAATGTGCTCATGCACGAACCTCATACAGCCCTGTTTGTTCCCGACAATGACCCTGTGAAGTTCTACCGCGCCATAGCCCGTTATGCAGCCGTCAGCCTTAGCCCCGGAGGCTCTCTGTGGCTTGAAATCAATCCGCTCTACGCCGCAGAGACGAGACGAGCCGTAGCTGATGCCGGCTTTATGAGCATCGAGCTTATACGCGATGAGAGAGGCAAGCAACGTTTCATCCACGCCCGCCAGTCATGAAACGACGCCGAGACGAACCAATGGAGCCTGCGGTCGCGCAGACCAAATTAGAGGAATTGTGTGCCGCTTCCGAACGCTGCTCATGGGAGCTCCGCGAGAAGCTACACCGCTGGGGCATCCGAGGCTCGGAAGCATCTGCCATCATAGACCGCCTGATAGCCGACCGTTTCGTTGATGACGAGCGTTTTGCCAGAGCTTTCGTAATAGACAAGTACCGGTTTTCGCGCTGGGGACGCATCAAAATCCGCGCCGCCCTCTATGCCAAGAGAGTACCATCGTGGATGATCGATGAAGCGATGGACGAGGTGGATGACGAAGAATATGCAGACAATCTGCTGCAACTGCTCAGAGTCAAACGCAAAGCCCTCAGAGAGGAAGCAGAGACTTACGAGGGGCGCACCAAAATATTCCGCTACGGAGCTTCACGAGGCTACGAACTCCCTCTGATAGCCTCTATAATAAAGAGTGCCGCTCTGTGGAGAGATGATGACTGAGATGCTTTCTGACCTCATCACTTCCATAGCCAATCTCGCATGGCCCCGCACATGTGAAGTGTGCGGATGCGCATTGGTCAAGGGTGAGGATGTCATATGCCTAAGATGCCTGTGTGAGATGCCCATGGTCAATCTCCACGGCGAAAGCTTCAGTCTGCTTCACCAACGGCTGGCTGGAAAAGTGCCTTTTGACCGCGTTGGGGCGATGTTCTGGTACTACCGCGACACTCCTTATGCCCATCTGATCCACCACGCCAAATATAACGGACGTCCACGCATCGGGCGCATACTGGCACGCAGGTATGCACAGACGCTGAAAGCCGACGAATTTTTTGACGGCATAGATGCAATAGTGCCAATCCCCCTCTCGCCTCTGAAACTGCTGCGCCGCGGCTACAACCAAAGCGAGGCGATAGCCCGCGGACTGGCAGAAACAAGCGGAATAAAAGTAGTCAACGGACTCTCCACATCTCATTACCGTGCGACACAGACTCGACGCAACGCCTACGCACGCTGGCTCAATGCCCGCAACGGCTTCAAACCCCTTCCTGACCGACTGCAAGGGCTCAGGCACATACTGATTGTCGACGATGTGCTGACCACAGGTGCCACCATCCTGGCAGCAGCCGAAGCCATACATGCCTGTAACCCGTCAATAAAGCTCTCTGTGTTTACCTTGGCGGCATCACACCTCAGATGACACTCACCTCTCGCGATCCATCCTCCAGTTCCCGGACCGAAATATGCACCGCATCGTCAGGCAGAAGGGATTCTGCTATGTCGGGCCACTCTATCATACACAGGTTACCGCTGTCGATATAATCCTCAAAGCCCATGTCATAGGCTTCCTCTATATCGTTGAGACGGTACAGGTCAAAGTGATAGATGGTGTTGCCGTCCGCGCCCACGTATTCATTGACTATGGAAAATGATGGAGAAGATGTAGCATCATCCACAGCTCCGAGAATGCGGCTGATGGCGTTGATGAGCGTGGTCTTGCCGGCTCCCATGTCGCCATGGAAAGCCACTACAGGCCTGTCACCGATAGCGGCAAGCACCTTACGGGCGGCATCTTCAATGCCGTCAATATCCTTTATGAGTATAGTGTCAGCGGTTTTCATTCGGCAGTCTGTATGTCCGGCATCACCTTGACGCGTACTTCGGCGATGCGGTGGTTATGCACATCAAGTATCAGGAAGCGGCATCTGCCATAGACGAGCGGTTCCTTCTCTTTAGGAAAATCCCCCTTTATCGACAGCAGCATTCCGGCGAGAGTCTCGTTATCTGCCGCCACAGCCTCATAGTCATCCTCATTTAGTCCGGTGATGCGGAAGAAATCATTGAGGAGAGTCTTTCCTTCAAATATATAAGTGTCGTCAGGCAGCTTGCGGTAGGTCTTTTCGTCAGTGTCGTATTCGTCATCGATATCGCCCACGATTTCTTCCAGCACATCCTCCATGGTGACAAGTCCCTGTGTACCGCCGAACTCATCAATGACTATAGCCATGTGCAGGTGGCGGCGGCGGAAATCTTCAAGCAAGTCATCGATACGCCTTGACTCAGGCACGAAATAGGGTTCGCGCAGCAGTGACTGCCACGAGAAATCCTTGGGAGGCTCAACACCTATGTATGGAAGCAGATCACGGCTGTATAGCACTCCCTTTATGTCATCCTGCGAATCATTGACCACGGGCAGACGCGAGAAACCGCTCGATATGACCGTCTCCATCACCTCTGAAAAGTCGGCACTGATGTCAATGTCTGTTATGTCCACCCTCGGAGTCATCACCTCCGATGCCGTAGTGTCACCGAATCGGAGGATGCCCTCAAGCATCCTTGCATCGGAATTTTGCACATCGGCAATCTCAAGGGCATGCGTCAGGTCATCGGTGGTGACAGTCTCCTCCTGCTTCGCCACCACCCGCTTGACTATCCATGAAGATTTGACCAGCACGGATGAGAACGGACGAAAAAGGCTCGACAAGAGATGTATGCCCGGAGTTGCCATGCGCGCCCAGCGGAGATTGTTGGTATTGGCATAGAGCTTGGGCAGTATCTCACCGAACAGCAGTATCAGGAAGGTCAATATGACGGTCTGAAGCACGAAGCTCGCCCACTCGGGCATTCCCTCAAAAACAGGACCCAGAGCATAGTTACAGAGCACGACGATGGTCACATTGACAAGATTGTTGGCTATCAGTATAGTCGCAAGCAGCCGCTCGGGCTGAGCGAGGAGCTTAAGCACACGTGATGACGGATTGCGGTCTTCTATCTCCTCAATCTGAGAGGGTGTGATGGAAAAATATGCAATTTCGCTGCCGGAAACAAATCCGGAGATGACGAGCGCGACCAACGCGCAGCAGAGGGCAATGATCTGGGGGACACCGAACGATGCCGGGAGTGCCATGGTTACGAAGCTATTGACAAAGCATGCCAATGCGTCCATGGCAGGGAGGGGGTCAAAATCCATATAGATTTTAATTGGTGATTATGAGCCACAAAGATACTAATATTTCACAACAATGGCAAGAGAGCCATATATACCTCAGACCATAGCGGGTCAACATATTTTAATCACTTTTAATAGACTTGCTATGAGCCATTTGAACAGCCGGAGTGTTTGAATAATGTAATCTTTCACACCAAATGAGATAACATCCCTCGTCCTCCCTGTCTGGTAGTGATACCCGGCACGGAGGCTCTCATAAATAAATAGTTGAAACGTGGAGAGGGTGCTGCAACTGACGTTGCAGCACCCTCTTTATCGTCAAATAATTCTTATAAGTCTTATAAGAATTATAAGATTTAGCTTCAACAGCTCAGCAGCAGCTGCTTGGCTTCGGGAGTAAGCAGTTTCTCGATGACAAACGGAGCCAAAGGCACATCTATCTGACCAAGTGAATACGGACCTATGTCATAGGGATTGTAATGGAATACGATCTGCCCGTCAGACACAAACACATTGTGGCTGACAAACATCTGATCCATAAAGATTCCCGCGCTGCCAAGCTTCGCCGGACTGCTGACTCCGAGCTGATTGGCAAGAGCCTCTTCTATCAGCGGACGCAAAGCCGCTTCGCTTCCAGGCTTGAAAAGCGAGTCAAACGTCAGCACTTTACCGGCAGCAAGGTCGTAGGTAAATGGTGTGTATGCCCAGTTGGGATGTGCACCGCCTGTAAACGAATAATTGTAAATCTGATATGTGACAGTCTGCTCGTTGAGTTCCGTGACTTTGACCGTTGTCTCTATATCATAGGAATTTATCTCATCGGTCATAGCCGGAATAGAGTCTACCGGTGACGCCTTCACATCTGCGCCCATGCCTGCCATGTCGCTGTTATTGACATATGCCGACATCGCCTGGTCGATATTGTATGGTGACTTTGTGCCGAGAGCGTTTATTATAGTATCCTGAAGCGCCACAAGATTAGACTTGCCAAACTCCACCGGCCACTGCACCGTGGCAGTGAGCGTCATGTAGGCTGTATCTCCTGACGCATATACCAACTTGTAACTTTTTGAAGCCGACTTAAGCTGCTCCCTGATTTCAAAATTGGAAATCTCCTCCCCGTCAACGGTCTTGGAGCCATTGCCCGAGCATGCCGCCAGCAGTGTCGTGGCAGCAATAGCCGAAACGATTAACGATGCTGAAACTTTCATTGTCATATTATAAATTAATTATTGATGATATTACTGCAACTCTAACGTTATAACAGACAAGATATTAGGTTGGTTGGATCAGGCCATAAAAAGCAAAATGCCGATAACCTAAACCGCTTATGACTCAGTTAGACATGGCGGAACTCGGTTAACGGCAATTATGCCTGATTGAATAGATGTTTTAAAGCATCGACTGCGCGGGCATCAGCCCGTCAGCCCTCACCGACCATAAATTACTTGCTGGCGATAGAAGAGCTTACAGAGAGACGCAGACGACCCTTGGCACGACGACGAGCGAGGACTTTGCGTCCATCGGCTGTAGCCATGCGGCTGCGGAAGCCGTGCTTGTTGACACGCTTGCGGTTTGAGGGTTGAAATGTACGTTTCATTGCCGTAATTGATTTATTGTGTTGTGTTTAAGTGTCTGTATCGCAACGTACAGGACGTTTTGAGGTGCAAAGTTACATTTTTTTATCCACATCCGCAACACCCCAACCCATGTCACACAAAAAAAGCCATCAACCACCCTCTACTCGACATCATGACTGCAACGTCACAGAAATACAGATACCGCACCAGGCGGCATTGCATCGACAATCAAATGCGAAACGCATGGACACCTGCGTTTTTAACCAAAATTTCTTTGATGTTTCAGAATTGTTAAGTAATTTTGCACTGAAATTTGGTGAAAGTCTGTGAAAAACAGTTTCGCGATTTCAATTGTGACAACATCACATTTGTATAGCTATTCTTCTATTCCCAAATCAATTCCAACACAAGGACAACAAGAAATAAGTGAATCATAGGTTAGAGATCCGTCGGCTCGTGAAGAGTAGGCGGGTTTCATTTTTTAGAGGCTGATTAAAAACAAAGGTTAAATTCTGAGTGGTGTATCTTTTGATTAAATGTCTGATTGTGAGGAGGGAGCATAGCGGGGCTATGTGACCGACGAGCAACAGGCAGTTAACAAAAGAGACACCAAGGCGAGGGTAACTTAAAAATTCATTAAATTTGCAGTATTCCTATACGACATAAAGATACCTTTTGACCGCGACTTTTGAGCGTCTTCGGCTCTTTGCCTCAGTCACATAGCTCGCTATGCTCCCTCGGCGCAGACCCGAATCCATCTCAAAATTCGCGGCTCAGAATTTAACCTTTGTTTTTAAACAGCCTCTTATAGCTACTTTTGTACCATGGCTGACAATTATCTTGAGAATAAAATGGAGCAACACCGCCGCGGCATCGTTCCCAAATACCACCCGCGCAAGACTCCTACCGGACAGCAGGCGGGCTCTATTACATATAAAATCGGCATCCGCCGGGTGTTTGTCACTGGCGGAGCATCGGGCATAGGACGTGCCATAGTGAGGGAGTTTTGCAATGCTGGATGCCGCGTGGCATTTTGCGACACTGACGCTAAGGCTGGCACCGCCACAGCGCAAGCTACAGGCGCTCGATTTATTCCCTTGGACGTAACCGACCACAACAGACTGGCATGCGCCCTGACCGCGCTCATGGATGAGTGGGGAGACATAGACATAATTGTCAACAATGTAGGCATCTCCGATTTCAAACCGCTGATTGACACATCAGTAGATGACTTCAACCACGTGTTAGCCACCAACCTCACCCCTCTGCTCGTCACAGCCCGAGCATTAGCGCGGCACCGCATGAAGCAGCCCGAACGAAACTCTTACGGCCGTATAATCAATATCGCCAGCACTCGCGCCATCCAGAGCGAGGCAGACACCACTGCCTACAGCGCCTCAAAGGGTGCGATTCTCGCCATGACCCACTCGCTGATGATGTCGCTCGCACCGCTCCATATCACCGTCAACTGCATCTCTCCCGGCTGGATAGCTACTGACGATTACGACTCTCTGACAGAAGCCGACCATGCCCAGCATCCCTCTGGCAGAGTCGGAAAACCCGAAGACATCGCCCGCATGTGCATGACTCTCGCCCTCCCCGCCAATGACTTCATCAACGGCGAAAACATCATCATCGACGGCGGCATGACCCGCAAGATGATCTACTGCTGATTTTGAGGCTTGGTTTCATTCTCAGCCTCGGCGGCTTGTTCCTGCTCCTTGTCGAAATGGTCGTAGGCTTCCACGATGCGCTGCACCAAGGCGTGGCGTACGATATCCTTCTTGCCAAACTCTACCTTGCCGATGCCGTGCACGTTGCGCAACACTCTCAGAGCCTGCACCAGACCCGATGTAACCGACCGCGGCAGGTCAATCTGCGTGACATCACCCGTGATAATCATCTTGGCATTCATGCCCAATCGCGTCAGAAACATCTTGATCTGATGAGTCGTAGTGTTCTGCGCCTCGTCAAGCACTATGATGGCATCATTGAGCGTACGGCCTCGCATAAATGCCAGCGGAGCTATCTGGATGACGTTGCTCTCCATGTATTCCTTTAGCTTCACAGCCGGAATCATATCCTCGAGCGCATCATAGAGCGGCTGGAGATATGGATCGATCTTGTCCTTCATGTCACCCGGGAGAAATCCGAGTTTCTCGCCTGCCTCCACAGCCGGACGGCTGAGGATTATCTTACGCGCCTCCTTGTTTTTGAGAGCCCTCACAGCCAGTGCAATGGCTAAATAGGTCTTGCCCGTACCAGCCGGACCGAGCGCGAAGGTCAGGTCGTTTTCGTTAAAAGCCTCCACGAGGAGCTGCTGGTTATGGTTGCGTGGAGAAATCGGCTTGCCGTTGACACCGTAGATGACCACCCCGTCACTCTTGACATCCTTGGGCTTCTCACCCCGCATGACATCGATTATCACGTCCTCGGTCAGCTTATTGTATTTGGCGCAGTAAGCCTCCAGCTCCTTGATTTTCTGCTCGAACAGAGCCGTATCGTCCTCATCACCGAGCACTCTGAGCACCGAGCCGCGGGCTGTCACCCTCAGCTTCGGAAACAGGTTGCGTATTAGCTGCATGTTGGAATTGTTGACCCCGTAGAAACTCACCGGGTCTACATTGTCGATAATTACTATCCGTTCGATCATAAGAATCTCAGAAAACTAAGCGTTAAGTCTTGAAAAAACGATTGCAAATATATGCACTTTTTATCTATTTAACACCCGTTCAGCCCCAATTGTTATCCCGTCACGCATCCAATGTTGCGCGGCGGTGTTGCGATTTCAAATATTATGCGTACCTTTGCACCATCTACCAGCCCGGATGGCGGAATCGGTAGACGCGACGGTCTCAAACACCGTTGGAGCAATCCATCCCGGTTCGATCCCGGGTCCGGGTACATTGTTAAGGCTGAAAATCACATGATTTTCAGCCTTAATAATTATTCTATGCAGGATTATTTGATGGAGTTGAGTTCTCTGAACAGGCGGATGTATTTGGGATAGTAGTGGAGGACACTGTAGATGGTCGCGGCTACAAGACCGATGATGACTCCCCAAAAGCCGAAACGGTTGAAGTCCCAAACATGCGGCAGGCATAGAGCGAAAAACACTACCATCCCCACGCTTAGGAACACCTCGGCTGATACCATCAGCATCTTCAGAGTAGCCGTCTTTCTGAACAGTTCGACGGGAGCCAGCGTCCCGACATTGATATGCTTAAGCCTTTTGTACATAAATATATACCATACAGCCCCTGTCACAAGCAATATCACCATATACACTTTGAGATACCGAGGAAACGAAAGCGGATTGATATTGACAATGGCAGCCACAGCAAATATGACTGCGAGTACCAGACACATGATGCCTCCCTGCCGAAATTTGCGGAGGATTTTAGCCTGCGCGGTCTCTGAGGCTGACACGTTGATGCTTATGTCGGCATCAGTTTTGGCGAGCACCTGCTCGAGGGTCGACATGCTTTTTCTGAGTTCGTTTAGTTCCATATCATATTGATTTTGAGAGTTTTTCTTTGATTCGGTGTATTTTCGTTGCGACGGTGTTGCGGTTGAGTCCGAGCGTGTCGGCTATCACGTCATACGGATAATCGTCAAGCCACAGAAGTATTATCGCCTTTTCAACCGCCTCAAGCCTGTCTATCAGAGCGTGTAACGCCTGTAGATTTTCACGTTGGGCATCGTCAATCTCCGACGACGCATCAAGGATTCCGAAGTCAAGCGACACGGTCTCTATCCTCGGTTTTGATGCCCTCAGAGCCATGAGAGCGGAGTTGACAGCTACGCGGTATATCCACGTAGTCATCTTGCTGTCACCCCTGAATTGCCCCAACGCAGTCCATAGGTTGACGTAGATTTCCTGCCGCAGATCTTCAAACGGCAGTCTGTCGGTAGCATAGAAATAGCTTACCTTATTGATGATGCGGGAGTGCTGCTTGATCAACGAGGCAAACTCCCTTTCGTCTATCGGCGGACTTGTCATTTCTTCAGTATGTTTTTACTTCATTAGATGCAAGTTCACCATCAATAGTTTCATAATCCAGAGTTTTTATTTTTCTGCAAAGATATAATCCCTCCTATGAACTCAACACAAAATTGCCATATTTGCAGCTAAACTATTATTTTTATGAGCCTAAACCAAAATTCCGACATCTTGCCACACATACGCTACTTCGTCGTAGTAACGCTGCTTGGCATATGCGGAGGCGTGTTGCTCCCCATGCTATCATCATCGCCATGCCCTACGGAAGTGCGCATAGTCCTCGCATATCTGTTTGTCTCATTCTTTGCCGGATGGAACTTCATTGATGAATATCTGTCCAATCCACGAAAAACGATCATAAAGGTCAAAGGCGACAACTCCTTTGTCGCGGGCTTCCTTCTCTCCAGGCTGGTCCTAAAACTGTTTAAAGTGATTGCAGCTGTAGCCATCGGCATCGTAGTATTCCCCTATACATTCATAAAGCATGTTGTCTTGCTCATCAAGACACAAACCAACCCATCATGAAGCAGCTATTTAAACCTCTATTCCTCATCACAACTTTTACAATATTCAGTTGCAACGACTCGGCAGCTCTGACAGGCGCGTGGAGCGGCAAACTGACATATGGGCAGTTCAAGATTCCGCTTGTGTTCAATTTCTCCGAAAATGCGGATGGGAACACTGCCTGTACCCTTGACTCTCCGTCACAAGGAGCAAAGCGGATACCGACGACGGTCAGTCTCTGCACCGCCGACTCCATCGCATTGGAGTGCCCCATGATAGGAGCGCGCTTCAACGCCGCGGTTACCACCGATTCAGTTTCGGGAACATTCACACAACGCGGCATGTCGTTTCCTCTTACACTCATGCCCGAGGCATCAGCGGAGGAACGCCGACCGCAGACACCCAAGCCTCCATATCCCTATACGACAATCGACACCACTTTTTGCTCCACAGACGGCACATTACTCAGCGGCACGCTGACCCTCCCTGCAAATAATAGCAAAGGGAAGAGTCCTGCCGTGGTCATGGTCACAGGCAGTGGTCCGCAGAACCGCGACGAAGAACTGTTTGACCACAAACCTTTTGCCGTGATTGCCGACTGTCTCGCCCGTAACGGCATAGCCTCCCTCAGATATGACGACCGTGGCACCGGTGCATCCAAAGGTGACTTCGTCAGCTCTACCACATATACATTTAAAGATGATGCCAAGAGTGCCATTGACTTCCTCCGCACCATACCGCAGATCGGCAAAGTCGGCATCCTCGGACATTCCGAAGGAGGCACGATAGCCCTGCTGCTCGGAGCCGACAAAGTGCCCGACTTCATCGTATCACTCGCCGGCATGGCAGTGTCGGGCAAAGAAACCATACTCAGGCAAAATAGCCGCCATCTCGACTCCGCCGGACTGCCCGACGATGCCAAAGCCAACAGCATCGCCATCATTGGCAAAGTCTTAGACATGTGCGCCCAGCAAGCCCGCGACGGAGTCTCAACCCCAATAGATATCGATTCGCTCATAGCCACCTCAGAGGATGACATACCTGCACCAATCATAGCGTCACTGAAATCCACTCAAAAGGTCCGCACCCCATGGTTTGACACATTCCTCTCCATCGACCCGCGTCCAATCCTCCCCTCCATCACATGCCCCGTCCTCGCCCTCAACGGCGACAAAGACACCCAAGTCGACGCATCCACCAACATCCAAGCCATCCGCGCAGCCCTCCCCCAAGCCCAAACCCACATCTTCCCCACCCTCAACCACCTCCTCCAACACGCCACCACTGGCGAAGTCACAGAATACTCCGAAATCAGCGAAACCATATCCCCCGAAGTCCTCCACCTCATCCTCACCTTCATTACCAACAACTTCCCATCCAGATGAAAGTAGGGACGCGGTGTGCCAAGTGGAAGTTCTCACCGGCATACTGCGACCCTACACTGTTATGAATCCGATTTAGAAGCGGTATGATGCTCCTAAAGCAAATATACCGTAGCTATTGGGATAGCCTTTCTTCTTGCCTTTGAGGTTGCCGTTGAGCAGACCTACCTGTGCATCCACGCCCCAACGGTCGGTCAGCTGGTATGTAGCTCCGACATACGCAGCTATGGCAGGTACAACTTTGCTTGATGTGGCATCGCCCCAGTCTGCATGCGCAAGGTCGTTGTAGCTCCATTGCCAGTATGACTCGTGGATTTTACTTGATGAGAAGTTATAGTAGTCTTCCTGTTTGAAACCGGTATAGTTGCTATAATCACCCTGCATAAAGTGCATATAGCCTACGCCGGCACCGATACGCACGTAAGTATCAAGTTTTGACATGGGGCTGAAGTGAAGTGAGACTGTCACCAGTGCATCAACGTCATCCCTTGACCACTTGGCATCTGCCTCTCCATAGCCCTGACGGCGACGCTGCTGGGTCTCGTCAAATGATTTCCATTTCTTGGTCTGGTAGCTGTATGTCTTTCCCCAGGTACGAGCCTGATACGTGTAGTCGTACACTCCTACCGCCCTCATGTCCTCCTTAGGTTGATACGAATTGTTGATGGCAAAACCGAGACCCAGCGTGAACTTGTCGGCAAACTTGGCAACACCCCACTCCATAGCGAAGTGCTGGTCGAATGTCGCTCTCGTCTTGTCAGTCTTTTCGACTACACCCACGCCGAGCGTCAACTCCATCTTGCGGTCACCTTTGTCAAACACCTGGGCATCAGCTCCGAACGAAACCACAGCAAGCATTGTAGCACTGAGTAAAATACGGCTGGTAAAATTAATGTTCATGATTGATTGGGAAAGTAAATGTTAAGAAATCGTGAATTGTTTTTTAAAGAGAGTCTCTCTCCATCGTTTTTCTATCACCATCAGAGACAAAATCTTTTCCTGATGGTTTTGCAGCTTCATATCTGCCTGTCTTTTTCCATTGTAGCAACTGCTTTAACACTTATCCGCAGACCCTCTGATACGGATATAAACAAAAAAGTGCGTGAGAGCCTCACCTGTAGCTCGTCCCGCAGTCTTAGGCCTACCACAGCCCATCCGAGTAGAACGAGCAACGTAGACCTCACGCATATATGAACATCATACGGCATCTGCATCGTGGCGTCACGCCACAGCAGATCCGCAAAACATATCCATATACAGATGAGAACATCTATCGCTGCCGTATCCTTGACTCAGATTTTAAAAGTGGTAGTTTTAAGACTGCCAAGAATAAGCGCAAATAAACGCACCTATATACACATGACGCACAACCGCCGATTTCGCCTCTGCAAAATCCTGTGACGGTTGCACAATAGCAGAATTAATCAAAACAAATCAAACACACAACAAGCCACATAAACAATATCAATATTGAAGAAAATTTGGAAGTCCGACAATTAATATCTATATTTGTAAATATCACTAAAGAGAGCGTTACAAGCAAACACAGTTCATAAATATCATTATAATGATACTATCAAACAAGTCTTTATCAACGCCTGACGTGATTCGGAACCTTGGATTGAGATTTCGTGACTATCGTTTGCGTCTGCGGATGACCCGTAAGGAGATTTCCGAAGCCGCTTCTATTGGCATGACTACTCTCTACAAATTCGAGTCCGGCAATATGACAGACATTTCGCTCAGCACATTGCTGCGGCTTTTAAAAGCAATCGGACTTAATGACAAATGGGATTCATTGCTTCCGGAACTGCCGGAATCTCCTTATTTGTATGGAGACGACGAGAAGAAAGTTCAACGTGTTCGCCATTCGTCAAAAAAGGGAATGCAGGCATGAAATATTTGAAAGTAAAGTTATGGGGACAGGAAATCGGACGGCTTGTGTGGGATTCCGCTACGAGACGAACGTATTTCATGTACAATCCCGAACGAAAGGATGAAATCGCGGATATCGCGCCGTTGCTGTCTCCAGCCTCAAACCGCAACAGTCTTCTGCCGATATATGGCTACGAGCATCCTTTATATCAGGGGCTACCACCGTTCATCGCAGACTCATTACCTGACTCATGGGGCAACACCCTGTTTGACAAATGGGCAAAAGATAACAAAATCCCCCGTAACAAAATCACTCCGCTTTACAAGCTAATGTTTATCGGCACAAGAGGAATGGGAGCGTTGGAATACGAGCCTTATGCCGCAGATCTCACCCACACACAGGCTATCGACATCAACGCTCTGCATGAAATCTCGCTGAAAGTTCTTGAAGACCGAGGAAACGTCGTGCTTGACAGCCATGACAAACTGACAATGCAGGTGTTACTCGCAGTAGGATCTTCTGCCGGAGGCCGTCAGATGAAAGCCATTATCGCCATAAACAATAAGACCGGAGAAATACGATCTGGACAATCTGATAGCCTTGACGGATTTGAGTATTATATCCTGAAATTCGGTGACAAGTCAATGCCTATATCTGAGATTGAAACGGCATATCATAACATGGCTGCCTCAGCCGGGATCGAGATGGAGGAATGCCGGTTGCTCCCGGTCGAAGGCATCAATCATTTCCTTACAAAACGTTTCGATAGGAAAAACGGCAAAAAGATACATATCCAGACATTAGCCGCCATGAATCCGGAAGCACGAAGTTACGAAGACCTTGTGGCGACATGCCGAGAAATATCTATCTCTGAATCAGAGATAGATCAACTCTTTGCCCGTATGGTTTTCAATGTCATAGCCAACAACACAGACGACCATAACAAAAACTTCTCATTTCTTCTTGAGGAGAACGGCAAATGGCACCTCGCTCCGGCATACGACATGACATTCATATTCAACACGAACGGTACCGGTCCGAATATCGAGCGTCGACTAAGCATCGGAACCAAGACAGCAGACATTTCAAAGTTGGACTTACTTGATTTCGCCAAACAGAACGACATCAAGAATGCAAATGCCATAATCAATCGTGTAGCCGAAGCCGTAATGCGATTCAGCGTATATGCCGAAACTTACGGCATCAGCCAACCATGGCGCGGCATCATCCAAAAGACGCTACATGACAATCTCACCTTATTTGGCTATCTCTAAAATAGCGACAATCAGACATCATCTTTCACCGATAAGCATGGTAGAACAATCACCAATCTGTCGGTTTCAGTCAATTCCAAAAGACATTATGAGATAGTCGCAATCATCGACGGCAGCCATCACCGGCGATTCGTCAGACCCAATATGGATCGTTACTCCGATTTGGCTAGCCAAGATATTTTCAATCTCACAGCCGCCGAGAAATCTCGTCTGATTGAAAGCCTGTTTCCGATAAATAACGAGTCCTCAAAATAATGACTCCCGAAGATACGAGTAGCCGTTTACGGACTGCTTGTGCCTTGGCTAATCTATCGATTTTTACGCCGATGGCGGGGATGCTATTTGGGAGGTTGGGGGGAATTTGCTAAATTTGTAGATTGAAAGCTCATATACAATCATTGCATTCTGCGTCATGAGGCTTACAGCCACATAATCTGCAAATTACATACGGCTGGCAGGATGCGTCAACTCTGTATCGATACGACACATATGAAAGTTCTGAAATTTGGCGGCACTTCGGTAGGCACTGTCGAGAGTCTGCGCAATGTCAAGAAAATCGTCGAAGGCATCCACGATCGCAAGGTCGTGGTGGTATCAGCCCTCGGCGGCATCACCGACCAGCTCATAGCGACTGCACACCTTGCCGTCAAGGACGATATATCCTATCTCGAATCATATGCACGGATAGTGCAACGCCATGTCGATGTAATCGAAGGCATAGTCCCCGAAGCCCGACGCGCCGAGACGATGGACAAGGTGCGTCTGCTCCTTGACGAACTCGCCAACATATACCGCGGCGTGACCCTGCTCCGCGATCTGTCGCCACGCGCCCTCGACATCATAGTCAGCTACGGCGAACGTCTCTCAAGCGTCATCATCAGCAACATCATAGAGGGAGCCACACATTTTGACTCACGCAACATAATCAAGACCACAACCAATACCTACGGTCAGCACATACTCGACAATGAGCTGACCCAGGAGCTCATACACGGCGCGTTTGACGGTGACAACTGGACCACGGCTGTTATGGGTGGCTTCATCGCATCTGACTCCAAGGGCGACGTCACCAACCTCGGACGCGGAGGCAGCGACTACACCGCCTCCATCATGGCAGCGGCTCTCGATGCCGATGTGCTGGAGATATGGACCGATGTCGACGGCTTTATGACTGCCGACCCGAGGGTCATCAACTCGGCATATGTAATTGACCACCTGTCGTTTACCGAAGCTATGGAGCTGTGCAACTTCGGCGCGAAGGTCATCTATCCCCCGACCATCTACCCCGTCTACCACAAGAACATCCCCATCCTGGTCAAGAACACCTTCAACCCCTCGGCACCCGGCACCTGCATCAGCAATGAAAGCGGCAGCGACGGCCAGCTCATCAAGGGCATCTCGTCAATCAACGACACCTGCCTTGTCACCATCACGAGCCTCTGTATGGTGGGTGTCATCGGTGTCAACGCCCGCATATTCACAGCCCTGTCACGCAACGGCGTGAGCGTATTCCTCGTGTCACAGGCAGCGAGCGAAAACAATACCTCCATCGCCGTCCGCAATGCCGATGCCGACCTGGCAGTCAAGGTACTCAGCGAGGAATTTGCCGAGGAGCTTTCAAGCGGCATGTTCAATAGCATCAAGGCGGAGCCTGACTTAGCCACTGTGGCTGTAGTGGGCGAGAAGATGAAACATACCACAGGCATCGCCGGCAAACTCTTCAACACCCTCGGCTCTAACGGCATCAATGTCATAGCATGCGCCCAGGGAGCATCGGAGACCAACATATCATTCGTAATCGACAAAAAGAGTCTTCGTAAGGCTCTCAATGTCATCCATGACTCGTTTTTCCTATCCGAAAGCTCGGTGCTCAACCTATTCCTTGTGGGAATCGGCAATGTGGGCAGAAGTCTCCTGAGCCAGATAAGCAAGCAGCAGGACGAACTGCTCCGCAACAAAAACCTGCGTCTCAACGTCGTAGGCATAGCATCAAGCAAACGCGCCATCTTCGACCGCAACGGTCTTGACACCGCCGATGCGTCTAACCTCCTAAAGGAGAAAGGGATAGATGCCAATCCGCAGATTATCGTTGACGAAGTGCTTAAGATGAATATCTACAACTCCGTATTCGTCGACTGCACCGCCAGCGCGGAAATCGCCGCCCTATATCCCACCCTGCTTTCACACAATGTCAATGTCGTGGCAGCCAACAAGATAGCGGCATCAAGCGACTACGAGAGCTACAAGGAACTAAAGACAATAGCTCGCAAAAAGGATGTAAAATTTCTATTTGAGACCAACGTTGGCGCGGGTCTTCCCATCATCAACACCATCAACTCCCTCATCAACTCCGGCGATAAGATTCTCAAAATAGAGGCGGTGGTGTCAGGAACACTCAACTACATCTTCAATGTCCTGAGCAAGGACGTGCCTCTGAGTCGCGCCATACTGATGGCACAGGAGGCTGGTTACACCGAGCCTGACCCACGCATCGACCTCTCTGGCAAGGATGTGATACGCAAACTGGTCATCCTCGCCCGCGAAGCCGGCTACAAGGTCGATCAGGCTGATGTGGTACGCAACCTCTTCGTCCCCGAAAAATATTTTGAGGGCACCATAGAGCAGTTCTTTGAAAATATCAAGTCGCTCGACGGCGAGTTTGAGCGTCACCGCGCTGAAGCGGAGGCTAAAGACGAGCATTTCCGATTCGTGGCAACTCTTGAAAACGGAGCAGTCAGCGTCGGTCTCAAGCGTGTGGGTCACAACCATCCATTTTATTCGCTTGAAGGCAGCAACAACGTAATCCTCCTGACCACCGAACGCTACAAGGAATACCCTATGGTCATCAAAGGCTACGGTGCAGGTGCCGAAGTGACAGCTGCCGGCGTGTTCGCCGACATAATCAGCATTGCTAACATCCGATAAGCAATCTCCACGCAAATGAAACATATAATCGTACTCGGCGACGGCATGGCAGACGAACCATGCGAAGCTCTCGGCGGCATGACTCCGCTTGAAGCCGCCGACACCCCCACTCTCGACATGATGGCGGAGCGCGGACGGCTCGGACTCCTCGCTACCGTCCCCGACGGCATGCACCCGGGCAGCGAGATAGCCCACCTGTCACTGTTGGGTTATGACGTGCCCAAGGTGTTTGAGGGACGAGGCTCTCTTGAAGCGGCAAGCATGGGCATCGCTATCGAGCCTGACGAGATGGCAGTGAGATGCAACCTCATCTGCCTCAACCCCGACGGCTCCATAAAGAACCACTCTGCCGGACATATCACCACCGAGGAGGCTGACCAGCTCATCGACACCCTCAACACCCGTCTGGCTGACGGACGATTCAAAATTTACACCGGAGTCAGCTACCGTCACCTGCTCAAGGTCAAGGATGCAGACAAACGCATTTCTTGCACTCCGCCCCACGATGTGCCTGGCGCACAGTCGATGGAGGTGATGGTACGCGCCGAAGTGCCCGAAGCTGAGGAGACAGCCGACTATCTCAATTCACTCATACTCGACTCGCAGGAGATACTGCGTGACCACCCCGTCAACCTCCGACGCATCGCCGAGGGCAAAGACCCAGCCAACAGCATATGGCCGTGGAGCCCGGGCTACAAACCGTCGATGGAGACCATGATGACCCTCTTTGGCATCAAAAAGGGTGTGGTCATCTCAGCCGTTGACCTTATCCGTGGCATAGGGGTGTACGCCGGACTTGAACCCATAATAGTTCCTGGTGCGACAGGTCTTGCCGACACCAACTACGAGGGTAAGGTAAAGGCTGCCATAGATGCTCTCAAAGGCGATGCCGATTTCGTATTCCTCCACATCGAGGCAAGCGACGAAGCAGGCCACGAGGGCGATGCCAAGCTGAAAAAGACCACCGTGGAGTATCTTGATCAGCGAGTGCTGCGTCCACTGCTCGAAGCGGTTAAAGAAATGGACGAGGAGGTAGCCATCGCCATCCTCCCGGACCATCCTACCCCTTGCCACCTGCGCACCCACACCAATCGCCCCGTCCCATTCCTCATCTACCGTCCCGACATCACCCCCGACGATGTAACGGTATACACCGAAGCGTCCGCTGCCGATGGCGGCTACGGACTGATGCAGGGCGATGAATTCATCCGCGAATTTTTAAAATAAACTCATGAGCCAGCATATCAAATACTACAGCACATCGGGCAATGCACCGATGGCGACTTTGGAGGAAGCTGTCGTGCACGGTCTTGCTTCTGACAAGGGTCTGTTCATGCCTGAGACCATAGGACTGCTCCCTCAGGCGTTTTTCAATAACATCGCCGAGATGAGCCTTACCGACATAGCCTATGTCGTAGCAAACACGCTCTTTGGCGGCGACATCGAAAGCGAGGAACTCAAGCGCATCGTCAGCGAAACGCTCAATTTTGAGATTCCTCTGGTCCACGTGGCTGAAAACCGCTATTCGCTCGAACTTTACCACGGTCCCACTCTGGCTTTCAAGGATGTAGGTGCGCGCTTCATGGCTCGTCTGCTCGGCTACTTCAACGCCAAGCGTGGCAACGGACGCATGGTCAATGTGCTTGTAGCCACATCGGGTGACACCGGCAGCGCGGTAGCCAACGGCTTCCTCGGAGTGGAGGGTGTCAGAGTATTCGTGCTCTATCCTAAGGGCAAGGTCAGCCGCATCCAGGAGGCGCAGTTCACTACCCTCGGACAAAACATCACAGCACTTGAGGTCAACGGCACATTTGATGACTGTCAGGCTCTCGTCAAGCAGGCGTTCATGGATGCCGAACTCAACGAGGCGATGCAGCTCACATCTGCCAACTCCATCAATGTGGCGCGTTTCCTGCCCCAGATGTTCTACTATTTCCATGCTTACGCACAGCTCGCTGCTAAAGGAAAGCGCACTGACAATATTGTGGTAGCTGTGCCGAGCGGCAACTTCGGCAACATCACCGCCGGACTCATCGGCAAGCGCATGGGACTGCCCATCAAGCGTTTCATCGCCGCCAACAATGCCAACGACATCTTCTACCAGTATCTCCAGACTGCCAAATACAATCCCCGTCCATCCATAGCCACCATAGCCAACGCTATGGACGTGGGAGACCCGAGCAACTTTGCCCGCGTCCTTGACCTTTATGGCAACGACCACTCGCGCATCGCTGCCGAAATCTCAGGTTGCACATACACCGACGAGCAGATAGCCGAAACCCTCCGCGACACCCTCGCCAACGAGGGCTATCTCCTTGACCCCCACGGAGCAGTGGCATACCGCAGCCTTCTTGAAGGTCTTGCGCCTGACGAAACAGGTATCTTCCTTGAGACCGCCCATCCCGCCAAGTTCAAGGAGACTGTAGAAGCTATCACTGGCAGCGAAGTTGACATCCCTGCGCGCCTCAATGCTTTCCTCAAAGGCGAAAAGCAGTCGATACCCATGCAGCGTACATTTGCGCCGTTCAAGAAGTTCCTCCTCTCTCAAGCATAAACTATGAATCTCCGCATCATGCCGCCTGACGGCATACTGGAAGCTACCATATCGCTCCCTACTTCTAAAAGCCTCTCTAACCGGGCACTGATACTACGCGCACTGACTCCAGGAGGCAAAGGCTCAATCGATGGGCTGGCACAGTGCGATGACACCGATGTGTTGTCTGCCGCCCTGTCACAGGGTCCCGATGTCCGCGAGGTAAATATAGGTGCTGCAGGCACTGCCATGCGCTTCCTGACCGCTTATTATGCCACGCTTGACGGCTGCGATGTGGTGCTTGACGGAAGTGAACGCATGCGTCACCGCCCCATCAGCGCACTCGTTGACGCTCTGCGTCAGGCTGGTGCCGACATCGAGTATGCTGCGGAAGAGGGATTCCCTCCGCTGCATATCCGCGGACACCTACTGGCTGGCGGAGAGGTCAAGGTCAAGGCTGACATCAGTTCGCAATACATCTCTGCATTGCTGATGACAGGTCCCCTGATGGCAAACGGACTCACCCTGACCCTTGAGGGCGAAATAGCCTCGCGCCCATACATTCTGATGACTCTCGGCATGATGGCTGAGCGCGGTGTAGAGGCGGAATTCTACGGCAACACCATCACCGTCCCTGCGGCATCATATCGCCCGGGCGACTTCACCATCGAGGGCGACTGGAGTGCGGCTGCTTTCTGGTACGAGATTGCAGCTGTCAGCAGCGGTTTTGTAGGGCTCAATGGCATCAAGCTCCCGAGCCTGCAAGGCGACTCGGTGGTGAGCAATATCTACACCCACCTCGGCATAAACACCGAGGATGGCGAAGAGGCAGACATCGACCTGCTTGCCTCTCCCGATCAGGACGCACGTCTCAACTACGATTTTTCCGACTGTCCCGATCTCGCCCAAGCCGTGATTACAACCTGCGCGTTGCTAGGCATCCCGTTCCGCTTCACAGGATTGCACTCCTTGCGCATCAAGGAGACAGACCGCATAGAGGCGATGCGACGCGAACTGCTCAAAATAGGTGTTCCCGTCACTATCACTGGCGATGACCTGATGGAGTGGGAAGGCAAACGCACCCCGGTGTTTGAAATGCCTAATTTCGACACCTACGATGACCACCGCATGGCTATGGCTCTCGCCGCCGTCAGCATCTTCATCCCTGGCATCATCATCAACGATGCCGAGGTTGTCAGCAAGAGCTACCCGACATTTTGGGACGACCTGCGCAATGCCGGATTCACCGTCATCGATGCATCAGAGCCTTATGAGGAAGAGGCAGCCCGAGAAGCTGCCCAGTAAGCACATATCATAACCATGCTGCCGTTCATCCTGCTCATACTCTGGATAGCTCTTACTCTCTACATCTTCTACCGCTACTCGCAGTGGCGCAAACGCCGCGCCACGTCCCGACCGATTACAGCTGACGGCAGCAACCAGTCATCTGCATCATCTGCTGACGCCGACAGCTGCCATTCCCACTCAGGCATCTGCTGCGGACTCCACGCCATATGCGAGAAAGGCTTGCCCAAATCGGCTGAAGACCTCTACTTTGACGACGAGGAACTTGACCGCTTTCAAGGCAAAAAGCCCTCGGATTACACTGACGAGGAGATAGAGGAATTCCGCGACGTGATGATGACCGTCCCCGCCGACGAGCTCGGACTGTGGGCACGGTGCATAGGCATGCGCCATCTGATGCTGCCCGAGGCTGTACGTGACGAGCTGTTGCTGCGCATGCGCGAAAACGATGCCTCCACAGCATCCCAATCCTGACCTCCATGGATATTCTCAATTACGGTTTCTTTCAAAACGCCCTTTGGGGCATTGGGCTTATCAGCATCACAGCCGCCGTCATAGGTGTCTATGTGGTATGCCGCCGCATGGCTGCCCTGGCAGGAGGCGTGACACATGCATGTTTCGGTGGACTCGGACTGGGATATTTCCTCGGTTGGAATCCGTTGTGGCTCGCGATGGCTTTTGCCATCGGCTCATCACTTATCGTAGAGCGCATGTCATCCCATGGACGTGTGCGCTCTGACTCGGCGATAGCCGTGGTGTGGGCTATAGGCATGGCTATAGGTGTACTGTTCGTATTCATGACCCCGGGGTATGTACCCGAACTGACCACATTTCTCTTCGGCAACATCCTTACCATCAGCACCACCGACCTCATCATGGAAGCGATGTACGCTGCCATACTGGTTGCGGTTTTCACCATAGCCCACCGTCAGATAGTGGCATGCGCCTTTGACCCCGACTTTGCCCGCGTGAGCGGACTGCGCGTGTCGGCAATCAACCTGATGATGACTGTCCTTGTAGGCATCGGCATAGTCCTGACCATCCGCCTTATCGGAGTGATGCTGTTGATGTCTACCCTCGCTCTCCCCGCCCTCGCCGCCGAAAACCTCACGCGCCGCTACATCCCCATGACACTCACAGCCGTAGCCCTCAGCCTCGCCACCTCCTACGCCGCCCTCCTCCTCAGCACCCTCGTCGACGTCCCCTGCTCCGCCTTCATCGTCCTCTTCCAAGCCGCCGCCTACGCCCTGACCCTCCCCCTCCGCCACCACTGACCCTATCCCCAGGATACCCTTAACACATTCACACAAACATAAGCACCGAATTGTAGGGACATGCCATGGCATGTCCGCCTCCCAACCGACGACATTCTGCGCGAAAGCGGACATGCCGTGGCACTAACCTTTACCCACAAATGGGATTATTTTGAGTCTCAAGGAGGTATTGATAGATGTTCTGA
>ERZ808035.273-NODE-273-length-56758-cov-6.261093_pt1 | contig 56758 bp, 34 predicted proteins | sample MGYA00380189_ERZ808035 | MGnify/ENA primary metagenome ERZ808035 (study PRJEB31490, sample SAMN06133407) | mouse gut metagenome | isolation source: M5_1 | host: mice | place: China: Chengdu | collected 2015-05 ... | reverse complement strand
ACAGAGAAAGTGGCTACAGCCAGCATAACTACTGGGTTTGTAGCCACTTTTTGATTTCACAAGTGTCAAACTCGGGATTATATATGATATTATTCCATTTGGCAAGAGTTTTTATGAAATTTTTTCAAATTTTTTTACAATTTTTTTGTGTGATTTTTTTACGTCTCTTTCCTCCTTCTAACATGCCTGTTTTCTGGCACTGTTTTTTCTTTTTTCTTTCAATATATTCCTTATGTTTCTTTTTTCTTTTCACCATAAATGAAAAAGACACCCCGCTGAACAGGCCTCAAATGATCAGTTTTTCAACTTGACTTTCAGGGCCGTCCACTCCGGTGTCTTTTCCAGATCTGCTTATTAACAACGTTAAAAATTTTGTATTGTAATGTGCAGGAGCTTTTTAAATCTCAAACATCAGCTCGCCATATGTAGGAATCGGCCACATCTCTTTGTCGACGATCATTTCCAGCCTGTCCGCCGGTGCGCGAAGTTCATCCATGATAACCCTCACGTTATCTTTATAGAAGAAAGCCTGCTCCTTTGCATCCTCAATGGCGGAAGCTTCCTTCTCGGCCTTTTCCAGCTTCACCAGTGCCGTCTGCATTGCTGCCAGATTATCACTCACTTCTTTCAGGATGCCGGTCTGCGTGGAAGCATCCGCGCCCGCCGCTTTCACTGCGTTTACGGTATCTGCCAGCGCTTTGGAATATTTCATCACCGCGGGAATAATCTGTTTGCCGGCCATATCGATCATCGCAAGGGCTTCAATGTTAATGGTCTTCGCATAAGTCTCGTAGATAATCTCCTCTCTCGACTCCAGTTCCACTTTCGTAAAAATACCAAACTTCTCAAATAATCTCACCGCTTTGTCAGTGGTCAGCGTGCAGGCTGCCTCGATCATGGATTTGATGTGGGGCAGTCCTCTTCTTTCCGCTTCCTCCACCCACTCAGGCGCATATCCGTTGCCGTTGAAAATGATCCTCTGGTGTGCTGTCATATATTCTTTGATCAGATCATGGATTGCAAGTTCCAGATTATCTGCTTTTTCCAGTCTGTCCGCAGCTTCGCAGAAGGCCTCCGCCACGATTGCATTCAGTGTCGTGTTCGGGCTGGCAATGGAATCCGCAGAACCAACCATACGAAACTCAAATTTATTGCCCGTAAATGCAAAGGGAGAGGTTCTGTTTCTATCCGTAGCATCTTTCTGAAAATCAGGCAGCGTCTTCACGCCTGTGAGAAGCCTGCCGCCCTCTTTCACCCTGGTGGCTTCACCTGTCTCAATCAACTGATTCACCACATCCTCAAGCTGCTCTCCAAGAAAGACAGAAATGATGGCCGGAGGCGCTTCATTCGCTCCAAGTCTGTGGTCATTGCCCACATCGGATGCTGACTGGCGCAGTAAATCTGCATGTATGTCCACCGCCTTCATGATGCAGGCAAGCACCAGAAGGAACTGTATGTTTTCGTTTGGCGTATCGCCCGGATCCAAAAGATTCACGCCATTGTCCGTAGTGATGGACCAGTTGTCATGTTTTCCGGAACCGTTCACACCGGCATAGGGTTTCTCATGTAGCAGACATCTCATGCCGTGGCGGATGGCCACTCTTTTCATGGCCTCCATCACCAGCTGGTTGTGATCTACCGCAATATTGGCCGTCTCATAAATAGGCGCCAGTTCATGCTGTGCAGGAGCCACCTCATTATGCTGCGTTTTGGCGGTGACCCCCAGCTTCCACAGTTCCTCGTTTAAGTCTTTCATGTATCCGCCCACGCGCTCTCTGATGACACCGAAATAATGATCTTCCATCTCCTGGCCCTTCGGTGCGGGTGCACCGAACAATGTACGGCCTGCAAACATCAGATCCGTTCTCTTCATATATAAATCTTTATCTACCAGAAAATACTCCTGCTCCGCTCCCACGGATGCGGTCACTTTCGTTGCCTCTGTATTGCCGAACAGACGCACGATACGCAGTGCCTGCTCGCTCAGCGCCTCCATGGAACGCAGAAGCGGCGTTTTCTTATCCAGCGCTTCTCCCGTGTAAGAGCAGAACGCCGTAGGGATACACAGAGTCATGCCGCAGCCGGACTCTTTCAAGAAAGCAGGCGACGTGATATCCCATGCGGTATAGCCTCTGGCCTCAAAAGTCGCCCGCAGGCCGCCTGACGGAAAAGAAGACGCATCCGGCTCGCCCTTGATCAACTCTTTACCGGAAAACTCCGTCAGCATCCTGCCGGTCTCGTCGGGATGGGACACAAAAGCGTCATGTTTCTCCGCCGTAATGCCCGTCAGCGGCTGAAACCAATGTGTAAAATGGGTAGCGCCGTTCTCCACCGCCCAGTCTTTCATTGCCTTCGCAATCACATTAGCAGTATTCATGGACAGCTCACCGCCCTTATTCATGACCTTAAGCACTTCCTTGTAGGCATTTCCTGTAAGGCGCTGCTGCATCTTGTTGAGCGTAAATACATTTTTTGCAAAAATCTCTTCCACGTTAAATACTTCACTCATTTTTTCACGTATAATCCAATCATGTTAGGAAGTGATTGGATTTTCCTTTCTCCCAGGTTCTTCTGGGTAATTCAATCTCTATCTGATATATTTATTTTGGCACTGTGGATCTGTATCTATTTTATTACGGCTTTGACTGTTCCGAGATGACTCAGACCACAGCTTTTCGTCTATTACTGTTGATCAGTTTGTTAACGCACAGAACCTTCGGTTCTTTAGACGTTTCTATTTACGTGATTACACAGCCGGATTCCCTGTGGAAGACAACAGTGCCACAAATTTTATTCAGGAGGTATTACCTATGTCTCTGTACTTTGTTGGAATTGATATTTCCAAGTACAAACATGATTGCTGCATTCTGTCAGCAGTCGACCAAAAAGTTGTTTCAAAGTTCACATTCAAAAATGATCTGCAAGGCTTTGAACAGTTCCTTTCTGCCCTCAGTTCCCTCTCCTACCCCGAGGACATAAGAATAGGGTTTGAATCTACAGCCCATTATGCCCTCAATCTGGAACTTTTCCTTGAGAACGCCCACCACAGCTTCATGGAAATCAATCCAGTCCTCATCAAGGAATACAAAAAGTCCACTTCTCTCAGACGTACCAAAACCGACTCTGTTGACTGTGAGTCCATCGCACACTGGTTAATGACTGTCGAATACAAACCCCATTCAAAAGGATTTTACCATGCTTATTCCTTAAAGTCACTAACACGCTTGAGGGACAAGCTGGTCCGGCAGCGCTCCTTCTATCTTGTGAAGATAACAAATGTTCTGGATCATACCTTCCCGGAATTTAAACCGTTCTTCCATGAACGCCTGTCTAAAACAGCCCTCTATCTCCTTGAAACCTATGGCTCGGCTGAAAGGATGTCCCGCATGGATTCTGCTTCTTACGACAAACTCCGCTCCCTTTCCAGAGGAAAGTTTTCTCCCCGGCAGTTCCTGCGGCTCAAAGAACTGGCCGCCAATACGGTGGGTGTGAATAACTCCATCTTTGACACAGAACTCAACAGCCTGCTTACGCTATACAAATCTCTTGTTAAAGAGATTTGTATACTTGAAGAAGAAATCAACCGGCTAATCAGGGAAGTACATCCCCACTATATGTCCGTTCCGGGCATCGGCACTATATCCGCCGCCGTTATTTATTCCGAATACGGCGATATATCAAACTTTTCATCCCCGGCACAGATGCTCGCATTTGCCGGCATAGAACCCGGCATAAATGATTCAGGAACAGAATCACATAAAGGGCGGATGGTAAAGCATGGCTCTTCACAGCTTCGATATGTCCTCATTAACTGCTGCCTTCCCCTGATCCGTTTCGACATGACATTCGCAGCCTATTATGCCAAGAAGCGGGCGGAAGGCAAACCACACAGGGTTGCTATCACCCACGTTGCCAAAAAGCTTGTCAGAGTCATCTACGCATTGGAGAAGCAGGGGATAGACTTTAACGCACAAAAGCTCAGATAGCAGCTTACATAAAGAAACTTCGGCCCATCTGAAATACGGTGTATTCAGATGGTCTGTTAAAGTTACCCATTTTTATTAATCCAATTTTTTTCACAAATCTCTTGACTATTTATAGTTTGTCATCTCCTCCGTTTCACATGCAGGCTTCCGGGCCTGCGGATATGCACAAAAAAATATTGCCTCTCTGTTTACCGGTTCTCCACCCGCAAAATATCATACACATCCGGCACTTCCGACAGACGCACATCTATGACCTGTCTGGAATGCGGGCAGGACTCCACCGGCTGCCCCTGTTCATCATACATGGCCAGCACCTTCACCGGTATATTCCTGCCGTCAGGTTTCATAATCTCGATGGCATCGCCGACACAGAACTTATTGCGCTGTTCAATGCGTGCACACATACATGCACCGCCATCCCCGGCAGTTCCACGGGCAACAGTCTCACAGCAGTCTCTTCCGCAGACACCGTCTGCACCGCCGCAAACCGGCTCCGGCATCAGACTCCCCACAATGCCGAGGTAAATATATTCGTTCACATAGGTATTATTATCATAAATCTGCGTATTTTCATCCGGTTTTCCAAAATAGAACCCCGTGGTAAACTGACGGTACGTGCACTTGGCGATCTCCGACAGATACCAGTCCATATTCGCCTGGTATTTTTCCACAGATTCCAGGCAGTCATCGATGGCCTTGCGGTAGGTGCGTGCCACCGTGGCAACATAAAGCGCGGTCTTCATCCGTCCTTCTATTTTAAAGCTGTCAATTCCCGCCTGGATCATCTCCGGAATATGGCCGATCATGCACAAATCCTTAGAGTTAAAAATATAGGTTCCCCGTTCATTCTCATAAACCGGCAGATATTCTCCCGGCCTTGTCTCTTCCACCACCGCATATTTCCAGCGGCAGGGATGCGTACAGGCCCCATGATTGGCATCTCTTCCCGTGAAGTAGCTGCTCAGCAGACACCGTCCCGAATAAGAAATACACATGGCTCCATGAATAAAACTCTCTATTTCCAGATCATCGGAAATATGTTCCCTGATCTCCCTGATCTCCTGTAAAGACAGTTCCCGCGCAGACACCACCCGTTTCGCACCTTGCTGCTGCCAGAACTGATAAGTCATATAATTGGTGTTATTAGCCTGGGTGGACACATGTATGTCAATATCCGGGCAGATCTCTTTCGCCAGCATGAACATCCCCGGATCTGCAATAATCAGTGCATCGGGCTTCAACTCTTTTAACTCATGAAAATATGCTCCTGCGCCTTCCAGATCATAATTGTGTGCCAGAATATTGGCCGTCACATGCACCCGCACGCCGTATTTATGTGCGAAAGCTATCCCCTCTGCCATTTCTTCCCGTGTAAAATTCTTCGCCTTTGCCCGGAGTCCAAACGCCTCACCACCGATATAAACCGCATCCGCTCCGAATGTCACCGCTGTTTTCAATACTTCCAGACTGCTTGCCGGAATCAGTAATTCAGGTTTTTTCATGTCTGCCTTTCCTTCCATATATATGCCCGGCCTCATCTTTTCGTGCTGATTGTCACGCCGTCTCCCACCGGCAGAATCACCGTCTCCAGTTCCGGGTGATGTTTTAATTCGTACAGATATTCCCGCATCCGGCTGTGTATCGTCCGGTTTCTTCTGGTCACCGCAAACCGCGACTCTATGATATCCCCGTCCTGCAGTACATTGTCCGACAGCAAAATACCGCCTTTCGGCAGGAGTCTCAGAATATCCGGCAGGAAATGAATATACTGTCCCTTCGCCGCATCCATGAAAATCAAGTCATAAACACCGTCCAGTTCCTTTAAAATATCCGCGGCATCCCCTTCCAGCAATGTGATCCTGTCCTCTCTGCCTGCACGCCGGAAATTCTCTCTTGCGACAGGAATCCTCTTTTCATACTTTTCAATCGTCGTGATATGGCAGTTCTCCGGTGCGTATTCGCTCATCAGTAACGCAGAAAAACCAATGGCACAGCCTACTTCCAGAATCGAAGAAGGTTTCTGCATCGCAAGCAGCAGCCGGATCAGGCTCTGCACCTGCCTGCGGATGATGGGCACATTGGTTTTGATTGCTTCACGCTCTATTTCATTGAGGAAAGGAGTATTGCCGGTATCCAGTGAATCAATAAAGGCGTTCATACGCTCGTCTGCCATCATCACAGCACCGTCCTTTCAATCTGACTTCCAAATCCAGAACATTCATCAGTTCTTAAAAAGCGTTCATTTCTGCCCCGTAACTGTTGAATGTTTTATTCCTTACTCTCTTCGCCTTCATCTTCTTCGGGCACTACGGCAATCACCGCAAGCATTTCCTGAGCTGTCATGGAAGTACTCAGATCATACACGCCCGGCTGGATATTGCCTCGTTGTTCGGACAAAAGCTCCTGAATCCGGAAAAGCCTTGCGTCACGGATCAGTCCCTTATCTTCCAGTGTCTTGCCCACATCCATGACAGAATCTTTAGGCTCGATATAAATACTGATCGTCCTGCCTTCGCCCTCGGAGACCGGAGCCTCCGCAAAAACACGATAACCGTATTCGTAAGCGGCACCTGCCGCCCTGATAATATACATGATGATAACCGCAAACACCACCACTTTAATAATAAGCTGCAGCGTCGCTCCCACAAAATATTTTAGATTCATGGAGTTTTCTCCGTTCTGTCTGTTTCCCGGCATGATCTGCGATCCACCGCATCATTTCCGCTCCCTGTCCAAACCGGTTGTCACATTCACAAACCGCCGGTGCAGAAAGCAATCATACCGGTTAAATTACACATGTTATTCGTATTCAAAGTCAATCTCTGCCGTAATCAGGATATTAACCTCCTGCATCATCCTGCAGAAAGCAAGCTCCGCCCGCAGAAAATCCTCTACAAGCGGGTTCTCCCGGAATTTCATATATTCCTGCTCAAACGCCTCCATCCTGTCAAACAGATCCTCACTGTCGGATTCATTCTGCAGATCGAAATTCCTCTGGCGGAATTCATTGACTTTATCATATAATTCCGGCTGTTTCTTGATTTTCTCTCTTTGATCCAGATATTCCCTGTAGGTATCGGATTCCCGGATCACCGCCGCAAACTTTTTGGTCGCCTCCATGATTTCGCTGTCTGACATGTCGCCTTTCCTCCTTAAGTATATGATGTATTCACGGAATCTCCCCTTTATCTTCCTTCACAGCACCACATAACCCGCACAGATCCGTCCGCGGCTTTCTTGCACCGCCAGCCGTAAAACCGCCGGAAATAAATTGTGCCGCATCTACACTTCCATAATGATCGGCAGGATCATAGGACGCCTCTTGGTCTTCTTCCAGACAAATTCCGACAATACATCTTTGATCGTAGACTTCAACTTGCCCCAATCCGTCTGCCGTTTGTCCAGACACCCCTGAACAGCGTCATTCACCAGAAGTCTTGCCTCATCCAGAAGCTCGTCTGACTCACGCACATAGACAAATCCTCTGGACACGATATCCGGCCCCGATACAAGCTGATCGCTGTAGGAATCCAGCGCCAGTACCACGATCATAATGCCGTCCTCCGCAAGATGCTGTCTGTCCCGCAAAACCACATTTCCCACATCGCCTACGCCCAGTCCGTCCACCAGAATCGCTCCCACCGGAACTTTCCCGGCTACCTCCGCACTCTCCTGGTCCATCTGCAGCACGTCGCCCGACTGAACCATAAAAATGCGTTCCTTGGGAATACCCAGTTCAGCCGCAATCTTTGCCTGGGCCTTCCTGTGCTTATACTCTCCGTGGATGGGAACCGCATATTTCGGCTTTACCAGACTGTAAATCAGTTTGATCTCCTCCTGGCAGGCATGTCCCGACACATGCACATCCTGAAAGATCACGTCGGCTCCCTTCATCTGCAATTCATTGATCACGTTGGTAACCGCCTTCTCATTACCAGGAATCGGATGGGATGAAAAAATCACCGTATCACCCGGCAGGATCGATATTTTCTTATGGTTATCGCTGGCCATCCGGCTGAGCGCCGCCATACTCTCTCCCTGACTGCCCGTCGTAATGATAACAGTCTTATCATTAGGATAATTCTTCAACTGTTCTATGTCAATCAATGTATTCTCCGGAATATGCAGGCATTCCAGTTTGGAAGCAGTCTCAATAATGTTGACCATGCTTCTTCCTTCCACCACCACTTTTCTGCCGAATTTATAGGCAGAGTTGATGATCTGCTGCACGCGGTCCACATTCGAGGCAAACGTCGCAATGATAATACGCGTATCCTTATGCTCTGCAAAAAGGCTGTCAAAGGTTCTCCCCACTGTTTTCTCGGAGGGCGTAAACCCAAGCCTCTCCGCATTGGTGGAGTCACACATCAGCGCCAGAACGCCCTTCTTGCCGATCTCCGCAAATCGCTGCAGATCAATGGCATCGCCAAATACCGGCGTATAATCTACCTTGAAGTCTCCCGTGTGTATCACAACGCCCGCCGGTGAATAGATCGCCAGAGCCGCCGCGTCCACAATACTGTGGTTTGTTTTAATAAATTCGATCCTGAACTGTCCCAGATTAATGGACTGTCCGAATTTCACCACTTTCCGTTTTGTCTTGTTGACCAGATCATGTTCGGTCAGCTTGTTTTCAATAATTCCCATGGTCAGTCTGGTTGCATAGACCGGTACATTAAGTTCTTTCAAAATATAAGGCAGCGCACCGATGTGGTCCTCGTGTCCGTGAGTGATCACAAATCCTTTCACCTTGTCCGCATTGTCTTTCAAATAAGTGATATCCGGGATCACCAGATCAATCCCCAGCATTTCATCTTCCGGAAATGACAGCCCGCAGTCCACCACGACAATGCTGTCCTCATACTCAAAGGCAGTAATATTAAGCCCAATCTGCTCTAACCCGCCTAATGGGATCACTTTCAGCTTAGACGCTGTTTTTCCCTGTTCAATTTTTTTCAACAAAATTTCCTCCATTCTCTTCCGGCTGCAAAAATATACAGTGTTTCCACTGTCAAATGTCAAACACTCTCTGACTGCACAAAACAGAATCCTGCAAACTCTCATCGCCGCCTGCTGCCGTCCCCCATATCCCGGTTCGCTGACGGTAACCCGTGCCGCGGCGCCTTGTCCACAGTATTCTATATGTATACAGTTTCAATGTCTGATCCGGCACAGACACTGCCCTGAAATCACGCCTTCTACAACATTTCGTGCCGGCAGATATATTTCCCGCCAATAATTCGCTTTGCTACTCTTATGTCAGTTCAATTTCATCCAACATATTTTCAAACACAGCCGCCACTGCATTTAATTCCTCGTCATCCGATACAATCTCGTATACCGCTTCTTCCTCTTCCATGCCGGCAACATCACGGAGAATCAGTGCCTCCCCGTCTCCTTCCCTGGAATCAGTCACCAGAATGTAATCGATGCCGCCCAGTCTGGTCTGTTCCAGCACATAGAACTCCACAGCTTCCTGCCCCTCCGCTGTAAAAACGATTTTCTCCACTTACTCTTTCTCCTTATTTGCACGGTAATCCAGATATCCCTGTAAAATGAAAACCGCCGCGATCTTATCCACATATTCTTTGCGGTGCTCCCTGCGTATGCCCGCTTCCATCATCGCCTTATCCGCCGCCACTGTCGTGAGACGCTCGTCCCACATGACAACGGAAAGACCCGTTCTTCTCTGAAGCATGTCCTGAAATTCCAGTGACAGCTGTGCCCTGTCGCCTATTGTATCGTTCATATTCTTCGGTAGTCCGAGTACGATCTCACCCACCTCATACTCCTGGATCAGCGCCTCTATACGCGCCAGCGTCTGACGCAGTTTATTCTCGTCTTTTCTCCTGATGATCTCAATTCCCTGTGCCGTGATCAGAAGCGGATCGCTGACCGCCACGCCCACTGTTTTAGAACCGAAATCCAATCCTATGATCCTCATACAGTATCTCTCTCCGGTTACTGGCTCTTCAAAGAGTTCTTAATGTACTCCACCAGCATCTCCTCCACAAGTTCATCACGTTCCACTTTCATGATCAGACTGCGTGCACTCTTATGGCTGGTAATATAGGTAGGATCTCCGGACATAATATATCCGACGATCTGATTCACCGGATTATATCCTTTCTCCGTCAGCGCCTCGTAAACTGTAGAAAGTACAAGCTTAACCCCTGTCTCCGGCTCTGTTTCCACTCTGAAAAATTGTGTGTTTTCTAAATCCTGCATTATTTCACGCCCTTATCCATTGTCTATTTTTGATATTTACCCCTATTATTACCATAATACTCTATCGCCACACAAAATTCAATCATTTTAAACTTCTCACCACGACACTCCATTTTCAAAAAGCATGATCTCTTCCTGCAGAAAGCCCGTAACCCTTCCACTCATAATCCGGTTTTCCAGATCTGACGAACCATCCGCCTCTACTGCCGCCTTAATATACTGGGGTGTGTGCCCGATCCAGTATATTTTCCCGTCTATCTCCTTTTTTTCCTCAAAAAGCACTTCCGCCGCGCTGCCGATGAACCCCGCGCGATAATCATGAGACATCTGTTTCTCAATTTCAGCCAGCGCCGCACTGCGCCTGCCTTTCTCCGCCTCTGTAAGCTGCCCTTCCATCACTGCAGCCGGAGTGCCCTTCCGCCTGGAATACTTGAAAATATGCATCTCATAAAATTGTACCTTGCGCACAAATTCCAGCGTCTCTTCAAATTCTGCTTCCGTCTCTCCCGGAAAGCCCGCGATAACATCCGTTGTGATGGCCGGATTCTGATAATACTTTCTGAGAATCTCTGTCGTCCGAAAGTATTCCCCGCTGCTGTAACGTCTATTCATTCTTTTCAGGACCGTATCACAGCCGCTCTGCAAAGACAGGTGGAAATGAGGACAAATCTTCGGCATGGTGCTGATACTGCAGGCAAATTCTTCCGTCACAATACGGGGTTCCAGCGACCCCAGCCGGATCCGGTCAAGTCCATCTATACCATGTAATGCGGTGAGAAGCTTAAGTAACTCCGATCCGCCCCTGTCAACGCCGTAAGAACTGATATGAATGCCGGTGAGCACGATCTCCCGGTATCCTGCCGCCACGATTCCCCGCACTTCACGCAGAATATCTTCCTCCCGCCGGCTTCTGACCCGCCCTCTTGCATAGGGGATAATGCAGTAGGAACAAAACTGGTTACAGCCGTCCTGTATCTTAATACAGGCTCTGGTATGTTCCGCGGTTCTGCCCAGAGTCATTTCCTCGTATTCGTCTGTATGGTTAATGTCGATGATCCGGGTTACAGCAGTGTCTCTGCCTGTCCGCCCGTCCAGATATTCTTCCAGAATCGGCACCAGATCCTTCTTCCGGTTATTGCCTATCGCCAGGTCTATGGCCTCATCCTGTACCACTGTCTCCCCGCCGGTCTGCACATAACAACCCACGGCCACCACCACGGCATCAGGGTTCTGTTTCCTTGCACGGTGCAGCATCTGCCGGCTTTTCCTGTCCGCGATATTTGTCACCGTACACGTATTTATAATGTAGATATCGGCTGCTTCATCAAATGGTACAATTTTGTATCCCTTTTCTTGTAACATTTGTTGCATAACGTCCATTTCATATCCGTTTACTTTGCAGCCCAGATTATGTAATGCTACACTTTTCATAGTAATCCCCGCATTTTTTGTATTGTTTTATCATTGACTTTTGAGCTTCCAACATTTAGTATTATAGCAGAAGGTATGAAAAATCCAAAGGAGGTAGTTCTGAAATGAAAACAGTACAGATTTCTTTAAATTCTATCGATAAGGTTAAATCTTTTGTAAATGATATTACAAAGTTTGATTATGACTTTGATCTTGTATCCGGCAGATACGTTATCGATGCGAAGTCTATCATGGGTATCTTCAGCTTAGATTTATCCAAACCGATCGATTTGAACATCCATGCTGAAGACGGTACTGACGAAGTTCTCGCAGCATTGAAACCGTACATTATGTAACATCTTCATCATGCTTTCCGTTGCAGAATAACGGATACATGATTATCAGGACTGTACAGGAAGTATGTACAGTATTTCAATTTATCAGCATGATGCAGAGCAAGCCTGTCGGCTTGCTCTTTTTTATGATACAGGAAATTTCTACACTTATTCGAGTTCACGAAGTGAATCTCGTAAAGTTATTTGCGAAGCAAATTACTCTTTTGATGGTATAAGAAATTTTTTCGCTTATCCCGAGTTCGCGAAGCGAATCTCGCAAAGTTATTTGCGAAGCAAATTACTTTTTTTATCTTACAATAATCACTTCATCCTCATCCAATGCTTTCTGTACCAGTTCTTCGATCTTTTCCTCAAGATTATGCTCATGTTTTCTGATAATATTCAGATTGGGTTTGGTCACCGGATGCTTTGCCACAAAAATGGTACAGCAGTCTTCGTAAGGCTGAATGGAGGTCTCATAGGTGTCGATCCGCTCGGAAATATCCACAATCTCCATCTTATCAAATCCGATCAGCGGCCTGTAAACCGGCATTTCACATACTTCGTTGGTAGCCATCAGGCTGTGCATCGTCTGGGATGCCACCTGTCCGATGCTCTCTCCCGTAATCAGTCCCAGACATTCCGTTTCCCTGGCGATATGTTCTGCAATACGCATCATATAACGACGCATGATGATAGTCAGTTCATCGTGAGGACATTTGTCATAGATGTAAAGCTGTATATCCGTAAAGTTGATCACATGCAGATAGATCGGCCCTGTGTATGCAGCCACCTTTTTTGCCAGATCCACCACTTTCTGCTTCGCCCGCTCGCTGGTATAGGGCGGTGCGTGGAAATATACCGCGTCGATCTTAACGCCCCGCTTGGCGATCATCCATCCGGCAACCGGCGAATCAATGCCGCCGGACAAAAGCAGCATGGCTTTTCCGCCCGTGCCCACCGGCATACCGCCCGGCCCGGGAATGATCTCTGAATAAATATAAATCTTATCGCGTACTTCCACGTTGAGCATAATATCCGGCTTGTGCACATCTACGCGCATCTCCGGATAAGCATCGAGGATCAGTCCCCCCAGTTCCATATTCATCTCCATGGAATTCAGCGGATAGTTCTTTCTTGCGCGTCTTGCCGCCACCTTAAAGGTTTTGTGTCTGTCGGGATACACTTTGCCGATATAATCGACTACCGTCTTTCCCAGCTTCTCGAAGCCTTCGTCCTCCACATAGACCATCGGGCAGATTCCCGATATGCCGAACACCTTCTGCAGTGCCGCCACTGTTTCCTCATAATCAAATTCCGAAACCGCATCCACATAAATGCGTCCGTCCGTCTTGCGCACGGCAAACTCACCGTCACATTTCTTTAATGCGTACTTGATCTGCTGTACCAGCGCATTTTCAAACAAATACCGGTTCTTACCCTTCACGCCGATCTCAGCATATTTTATCAGAAAAGCTGTAAACATTTGTATTCCTCCTGTGATATCATCCTGCGGTATCCTCACATTTCAGGCTGTAAGACTGTCTTCACAATTCTTTGGTGAAAGTCTGCCGCACCCTCACGCTTCTCTTTTCTCTATCTTCTTGTATACCGCCTGAGCGCCGGGATCACCTCACACAACGCCTGTATAGTATACTGGATTTCTTCCTCCGTTGTAAAGACGGAAAAACTGAAGCGGATCGTAGACTCCAGAAAATCCCGTTCCAGCCCGATGGCTTTCAGGGTAGCGGAAGTCTGAGGCTTATTGGAAGAACATGCACTGCCGGCAGATACATAAATGCCCTGTTCTTCCAGCGCCTGCAAAAGAACCTGACTCCTGACGCCCCTCACCGAAAGGCTCACAATATGCGCCGCTCCTTCTCTTCCCGAACAGCCGTTGACACGCACATCTTCGATCCCGCTGACACCCTGAATCAACATTTCCCGCAAGCCGTACATTCTGTCCATATCCTGATCCAGATCAGCATAAACAAGTTCCGCCGCTCTGGCAAGACCCGCGATTCCGGGAACATTTTCCGTGCCTGACCGCATTCCTTTCTGCTGTCCGCCGCCGTATGTGATCGGATTGACCTTGGCTCCCTCTCTGATATAAAGGAAACCGATTCCCTTTGGCCCATGAATCTTATGGCCGCTAACGGAAAGCATATCCACCTGCATTTTGGCCGGATAGATCCGGAACTTCCCGAATCCCTGCACCGCATCCACATGAAAAAGAGTCTGCGGGTTCACGCGCTTGATCAGCGCTCCCGCTTCCGCGATCGGTTCTACACTGCCGATCTCGTTATTCGTATGCATAATAGACACAAGAATCGTGTCCGGTCTGATTGCACGTTCCAGATCCGTCAGAGATATACGCCCCTCCCGGTCTACCGGAAGATAAGTCACTTGAAATCCCTGGTTTTCCAGATATGCCATCGGCTGTAAAACCGCTGGATGTTCGATTCTAGTGGTGATCAGATGCCGGCCTCTCCTGTGATTGGCCATGGCCGTACCGATCAGCGCAATGTTATCTGCTTCCGTACCGCCGGAAGTAAACAGGATCTCCTTTTCATTTACTTTCAATAGCCTGGCCAGTGTCTCTCTGGCGTTTCTCACGTATTGTTCAGCCACTACTCCTTTGTGATGCATACTGGAAGGATTCCCGTAATCCTCACACATAATCTGGTGCATCAACCGGGCAACTTCATCAAAACATCGGGTTGTCGCGGAATTGTCTAAATACGCTTCCATGATGGTTATTCCTTTCTGTCACTTATCGCCTGCAGCAAAACAAATTTTCCTTGTTTCCCAATACTTTCAATCATTTTTCATGCTTCCCGTTACGGTGTTTCACATAACAGACAAAGCATATATACATAAACGAAACTGCTGCTTCATATCTTATCATATGTTGCTAAGATTCTAATTGATACATCAGCCATGACAGAACAGTAAGCCCGGCCGTCTCCGTCCGCAGAATCCGCCGTCCCAGCGTGACAGGTTCTATGCCCGCCTCCAAAGCCGCCTGTACTTCACTTTCCTCAAAACCACCCTCCGGCCCGATAAAGACTGCCACACTCTGTCCCGGCTTTACCCCGCCGATCAACTCCTTTGTGTGCTTCATATCCTGTGCAAGTTCATAGGGAATCAACCGCACATCCATACTCTGCGCATATGCAGCTGCCTCCTTCATGGTCATGACAGAATGTACCTTCGGAATCACACCTCTTTTACTCTGCTTCGCCGCCGCTTCCGCAATGCCCTGCCATCTGCCGGTCTTTGCTGCTGCCTTTTTCTCATCCAGCTTCACCACACACCGCTTCGCTGCCACAGGTATCACCTCATATACGCCAAGTTCCACCGCTTTCTGCACAATCAATTCCATCTTGTCTGCCTTCGGAAGCCCCTGAAAAAGATAGATCCGGGAGGGCAGTTCCATACCTTCTTCCTTGATAAAACGAAGGCTGCAGATCACTTCCCCCTCTGTAAATTCTTCTATACCGCAGCGGTATTCCCGGTTGTCAACTCCGTTGCTGACCGCAATTTCTTCCCCGATTTTCATGCGCAGCACGTTCTTAATATGGTTCACATCACTGCCTGTAATCACGATCCTTTTATCCTTTATCTGTGACGGTTCCACAAAAAACTGATACATTCTCGTGTACCTGTACCTTTCTTCATGTTGTGCGATGTCGTTACCGCCCGGACTGATCCGTTCTTTTTTCCTTCTTATCCCCTTTGCTTCCCTGTGGTTCTGCCGCCTCTGTCCTTCTCTGTCAATCCCGGTCAGCCTCCGATGCATCCGCAGGCCGGCCAGCCTTATGTTTTCTACGGCGGATCAGCATCACGATCTGTTCCAACAGAAGAAACAGTACCATGCCCGTCAGTGCTCCAATGCTGTCCAGCATTACATCAAAAATCCGTCCTGCTCTACCCGGTACAAACAACTGATGGATCTCATCGCTGCATGCATAAATCGCCGCAAAAACCACTGCCGCACATGCCCGCTGCGCACGAACGACTTTCCATCTGTCGATCCAGAGATAAAGCAGTACTGCCAGAACAGCGAACTCCGCCATATGTGCACTCTTTCTGACAAATCCCTCAATGGCATTCACAATCTCTCTGATCTGTTCTTCATCAATATTAAGGCGCAAAAACAACCTTGTAATGCCTACAAGACGGTAACTGACGCCTCCGCTCACCGCAGTGGATTCTTCATCTGCCTGTGCGGAAAAAAAGAAAATCACACCCATCCAGAGTATGGCAAGAAATCCCGCAGCACTGCTCCATTTTCCCGCTTTTTCATTCCTGATTAATTTGTTCATCTTCCCTGTCCGTGTCGATTATTGTTTCTTCGTTATTATTGTCTGTACGCTGGTTTCTGTCCGTGCGCTTCCTGCACTTTTATGCACTACCCGTACTGCCTGTGCACGTATATTGTTTCCCGTGCGTTTACCGCTGTACTTTTATGCTATTTCCGTGCCGTGACCGACACCCACTCGCCCTGGTGCGTCACTTCCACGATGGCCAGCCCGGCCTCTTCCACAGCCTGACGCACAGTTTCTTCCTTCGTGTCGATAATACCGGAAGTGATGTAGATGCCGCCCTTTTTCAACTGGTGTGTGATCACCGGAGTAAGCGGTACCAGCACGTCAGCCAGAATATTGGCCACTACAATATCATAGCACTCATATCCCACCCGGTCCTGTACTTCCTTGTCTGTGATGATATTTCCGATCATCATGTCGAAAGACTCTTTTGCAATGTCGTTGGCCTCCATATTCTGGGCCACCGCTTCCACCGCACAAGGATCCAGGTCTGTCCCCACCGCGTGCTTCGCCCCGTACATCAGCGCAAGAATCGCCAGTATGCCGCTGCCCGTGCCGACATCCAGCAGTTCCGTCTCAGCCGTAAGATACTTTTTGATCTGACGGATACATAGCTGGGTCGTCTCATGCATTCCTGTACCGAACGCAGTTCCGGGATCAATGTGCAGTATCTTCTTGTCCCGGTCCTCCTCCCGCACCTCTTCCCAAGAGGGAATGACCAGAAGATCATCTATGTAAAACTGATGAAAATACTGCTTCCAGTTATTGATCCAGTCAATGTCCTCTGTTTCCGTCACTGTGATACTGCCTTCACCAATCTCCATAAAAAAGCGCAGTTCGTCCAGTTCCTGTGTGATCTGTGCCACAATCGTCTCCTGACTCGCAGCCACGCCGTTCACTTCCAGACTGCCGTCCTCTTTCTGCTCCACAAAAAAACTGAGATAAGCGATTCCGTCATCCTCCGGCCCGTCCGGCAGGATATCTACAAACATCTGCTCTTTCTCAAGCGCCGTAAGAGGTATCTTATCTTCAATCTGCGCACCCTCCAAACCAATGTCATAGAGCGTGCTGATAATAATGTCTTCTGCATCTGTGATCGTCTTAATTCTGAATTTTGTCCACTTCATGATTTTCTCCGTTTCTGTACTGCCCCGAATTATGCTTGTTTCATTATACGTTTCATCCAGCTTTGTGTCAAACACTTCAAATTCCGGTATTCGTTATGAAATCACAACCAGTCCCATACCCCAAAAAAGACAGAGCCGCAGAAAAATATTCCGCCGCTCTGTCTGTATTGTTTTACTGCTGTTTTATATCCTGCGCTTCCTCCCTGTCAGTCACAAAAACGCAGAACTGGTCCTGCCGGTCTGACGCTATTCATATATAACGTATACATCACACGAAACCGGGGTACTAAGATAACAATGCCCGACAGCAATATATACTGTCTCGCCGGCCGTCAGATTGATTGCTTTCGAAAAATTACGAGCAGGTTCGCCGCTGTTATCATCATATCCATATCCGTTCGCCCTCGAAATTCTATCTAAAGTACTTTCATTCGCATCGTCACCTACGTCCATGTTTCTAAAAAACCACGCTTTTGGATCGCCAGACTGATTCGTAGAAGCAAAGGTATATGCTCCGTCAGCCGGCGCCGTAAACGTAAGCCACTGATAACCGGCATCTGCAGCCACATACCCGACAGCCTCCGCCTCCTGCGTCTTGCTGATCTTCATTTCTGCATCCCCGACGCTTCCGGATACCTTGAAATATACAACAACGCCTTTCGCCATAAAATATGGTCCACTGCCGGATTGATAACCTCCATTCCAGTCATTCCTGCCATAGAAAAGGCAGTCTGCATTTGCAGAATCATTGACGGAATCAATCGAATAGAAGCCATCTTCAGGGGCTTTAAACGTTAAATATTTCTCCGTTCCCTGTGCAACACTGAAAGGTACATCCACCTGCAGTTCTTCTGCTTCCTCGCAGGTAATCGTAATATTGGCTCCATCTCCTTCAAGCTTCTGCGCCGAACCGTTAGACGCCCTGATATACAGAACTGTATCGGCTTTCACTCCCGGAGAAGTATCATCAGATCCGCTTTTTTTGCTCAGGCTCCTGCAAAACCACAGACTCACCTTGTCCGGTGCTGTAAAAGTATAGCGGCCTGTTACCGTAGTGCTGTAGGCATACCATTTCTGTTCGCCGGACTCAAGAGACAGCGGGATGGTATCTCCGCTTACAGGCTCGGTTTCCAGCTTCGAGATAGTTATCTGTGCCGTATCCGTCATCTCGGCGCCAGTATATTCCATTGCATTTGCTACTCCCCTGTCTCCTTCTGCGCTCTTCTCCCAGAACACCGGGCTTCCGATGAAATATTGTCCCCGGGACAGCCTGCTTCCCTCACTGCATTCGAAGGTATACCAGTAATCCTCCGGCACATGAAATTCCGTCACTGTGATCCTGTCTTTTGAAACCGGAAGATCTGTTGTCCCCAGCTTCAGACTGACAGGTTCCAGCTTGCCGGCCGTTACTGCAAGTACTGCTGCTTCCTCACCGGGATTAGATACCGTGAAAATAAAGCAGCCTTTACACTTTTCTTTATCTATATACGCTACGGAATAACATCTGCCCGAAGTATCTTCATACAACTTCTCCTCACTGTTAATATCCGTTCTAAGTCCATTTGCATCACTTATTTTGAAATCATAGTATCCACTTTCGAAAATATTCAGTGAAAACATCGCCGTTTCATTCTTCCCGATGGTGATTTCCTCCGACATCTGATCCAGTGTCAGCTTTGTAATGAAATCGGACATTATGGTAAGCTTACCTGCCTCCTTTACTTTGATCAGAATCTGCTCATCCTTTTCAAGTGTTTCTCTGTTATTCCATTTGTCTGACAAATTTCCGTACTGATCCTTTACTGGAACATACCTCTTGATTTCCCCATAACCTTCCAGAATGTATCTGGCATATGCAGGCGCTGTAAGTGTGTAGTATACAACACCCTGGGCAAGCATTTCCTCTGTCACTTCCACCTCGGCTTTCCCGTCGGTGAGTGTCAGGGCAGTGGCCGGAAGCAGCGCCGGCGTTTTAAGTGTCACGTCCACGCCCTCTTCGGCAATTGACCTTTTCGGTTTTACAATGACATAAAGTTCCTGTCCTTTGGTCAGGTAATCCTCTGTGTAAACCTGCGCTCCTCTTGCTCCATTAGCTGATTTCCTGTACCAGTTCACCTCCACACCGCTCTTGTCCTGATCTGTGCCGACTGTATAATCAAACACATATCTGCCATCCTCCGGTATGGTGCAGGCGTACCACTCAGGCGCATCACCCCGATTGATCTTACCCGCCGCCTCGACAAATTCCTGCACGATCACAGGTCTGATCAGGATACTGCCAGTTGCACTGATGCCAGGCTGTGATGTCGCCGGATCCGCAGGTGTCGTATTAGTCGCACTGATTGTAAGTCTTATGCTCCGGTGTGCCGTTGTCCAGTTGATCATTTCCGAAGATATCCTGTCTGTCAGATTCACTACAATGTCTGCACCAAGATCCGTCTGCACCGATATGTAAGGTTTTTGTCCGTTCAGCTCCTGTTCCTCATTCACCTCAGAGGTATTCTCAACTGTGACCACATAGCCAAGCCTGTTGTCCTCTGGTATGGTAAAGATGTACTCTGCCGAACCATCCTCCTTAAATTCAAAGTTTTCCACTTTGCCGCTGATCAGAAACCGCTTTTCGTCCACGGTTACCTGCAGCTTACCGCTTACGGCTCTGTCACTGGTGGATACTATCTTGATGAAGCAGGTATCCGTCGGGGAATCTACCGTTACAGGAGTCGCCTCATCAAACATTCCGTCAAATTCATGATCCAGACCGCCTGTTGTATAGTATGCCTCTGCAGCACCGCTCTCTGCATCCGGCACCCATTGAATCAAATACCTGTCATTTGTTGCCGCCTGAAACGAATAGTACTTTTCTTCACCTGCGGCCAGCGCCACAGGTGTATCACCTTTGACAATTGCTGTGGGCACGATCTCTTTTACAGAGAGGGCCACCGTCGTCTTAACATTTTCCGCCGCTGCTGATGTGGCAGCAACTCTGAACACATAAGAGCCTGCCGTCAGTTTCGTCACTGCGGAAGTCATTACTCCGTTCCCTCCATACAAACCGATGTACGGATCGTAACTGACATCATCGCTGAAAACTTTATCCACATGCTCAATCATCACGCCCTGCGCGGCTGATTCTGCCGGTGTTGTGGTCACTTTCGCGTAAAACTTATAATATCCGGCTTTTTCGGCTGTAAATGTATACCACTGCGCCGCACCGTCTCCTGCTTCCAGTTCTATGTCTGCAGGATTGGATCCATCAAATGTCTTATTGTCAACAGTCCTTGTCAGGGTAACCACGGAGTCCGCCGCCACATCTGCCGTAACTTTAATATAAATCCTGTCGCCGGCAATAAGGCTCTTCTTTCCGGTAAGAACAGGTTCTGTCACTTTACCCTTTTCTACCGTAAAGGAATGGCCATTTGCGGCGATCCCACTGATTTCAGCCAGCTCCGTATCGCTCTCCCAGCTATTTCCTGTTTCTTTCTTTGTTTTACTGTAGTACCACGCCACCGCAGCGCCATCCGTTGCCCCTACTGCGTAGTTTGCGGCTGTCGTATCATCCGGTATGGTGAATTCAAATGTCTGGCTGGTGCCTTTTTCCACCGTCTGTCTGCCTTCCAGTGCTTTCACTTCCGATGAAACCACTTTGATGGTCGCAACGATCTTTTTCGCATCGTCGGTAATCTCTTCCGGATTCAGTGCCCGGACAGCGATCATTACCGTCTCGCCTCCCTCGATGAACAGTCTGACCGTTTGTTTTGCAGGCTCTGCCGGCGCTTCCGGTTCCGCCGGATCCTCCATCACACTTCTCCGCGCCAGAACAGCGCCTCCGTCAGCATATTTCGTATCGCCATCCACCGCAAGGAACTCTACACCGATCCTGTCAGACGGGCCGTAAGTAAAGCTGTAGTCGCCTGTAACGTCCGCCCTGAAGCTTACATACTGCGTATCCTCCGCATTGTCCTTGTGAAACGTCATGTTTACGCCGTCTCCGCCTGTTGTCAGCGTCCCGGCCGCCTCTCTCCTTGTCACATACAGTTCACTGCCTGCACGCACCTTAAGAAAGACCGTCTCTCCCGCCTTCATTCCCAGACTGTTGTCCACAGGATAAATCTGCCTGCCATCCTGTTCATACTGCTCAATACTGCCATGGAAGGTATAATAATTTTCTTCCGGTGCGGTAAAGGAAACCCATACCGCCTTTGCCCCGACCTTCAACGGCCTATCCTTTGTACAGGAAACCGTAAGCTTTGTGAAATCGGTATAATTTTTTACGTACAGTTTAAAGGTATCTGCAACCTTGAAGTATATCTTCTGCCCCTCCTCAAGCCGGAGTGTTCTGGTACCGCTAAATCTGCCGGAACTGTCCGTTTCCGCCGCGTTACTGTAATAAATGTTATACAGATGGCTGAAAGTACCGCTGGCATTGACGCAGTCAAACGTATACTCGCCGTAAGACGGCGCTGTGAACTGTACCCACGTCCTCTCACTGTTTTTCCAGTCATTATCGCGCATCAGCAGATCTTCTTCTGTAACCTCCACAGGATTAGATACGGTCAGCACTTCAATCCTTCCCGCATAATAAGGGTCCACCGTCTTGATAAAGCTGTCATAGAATTCCTGATAACCGCCGCCGTTCTCATAATCACCGCCATAGCCGCTGCCATTACCTACAGCCTTGACTGCCACGTGATATCTTGCGATCGTTTTCTTCGTAACCTTAGAAGTCACCGTGATCGTCGTCCGTCCCTGTTGAACAGCCTTCAATGTTGCGGAATACGTTCCCTGATTGGGCTTAACGGAAGCAACTTTTGTATTGCTGCTCTTCCATGTCAGTGTATCCGTTCCTCTTATTTTGGCAAGATTCTGTACACCATCAGCCGTCAATGTATAGGTATTGCCCGATGTCAGATATGTAGTCAGGCTGCCGATGCTGATTCCAGAATAATTATAATCCGGATTCGTGATATCGCCATTGCCGTAGGACGCCGGAATATCCGTTGTCTTTGCCTTGGCAGATGCCGGTTTAACCGCACTCTCTCCCTCATATACCGGTGTCACGGATATGGTATAAGAGGAAAGCCGCATCAGTTTTTCCGTATAAATGGTATAAGCATATGTCTTAGTTTTTTCAAAATATTTGAACTGGCTCAGGATTGCACGCTGCTGATTCTGCAGCCATGCTTCTGCACTTGCGTAAACTGTATTCTTCATCGCCTGTTCTCTGTACGCCAGTCTCTTATAGACAATGCCGCCTCTTGCATCCTTTACCTCTATGTCAAAGGCTTCCGGATGTCCCCCATGAGTAAAGTTCAATGTAATGTGCTTATCATCCGTATAAACCGCTTTCAGTCCCTTAACCGGATCAAGCTTCGCTGTCGTAAGGCTGAGAGCCTTTTCCTCTGTCTGTACTTTTTCGTCTAAACCGGTCTTCCACAGCTGGTCTTTGAACTTCAGATCGCATTTTCCGCCGTCCTTCACGGCAATAATGATATACTCACCCGCACGGAGTCTGCCCTCTACAGACGGATGACTCTCACCGCTGTCCGCGGCCTGATAAATCCTGAAGCCTGCCTTTTCCAGTTCCTCCCGGTTGGTAATCTCAATATTTGAGGACCAGTAATACGGAATCTTTGCCTTGCCCTGTCTGTACTCAAGGTAATCCGCCAGTCTGATGCCATCACCGACCTTCATGGTCTTTACTTTCTTTGTTGTAAGCGTATCGGGTCTTGCAGTAATTGTCAGTCTGCATTGACTTAGTATCCCGTTATCTGCCCGTACCCATACATATACCGTCACTGCACCGTCCCGGTCCACACCCTTAAAGGTAAGTTTTCCCTTATTGCTGATGACAGCGTATTTTGACGGGTTTATAAGCTTATTCTTCCCGTCCAGACTCAGGCTCCCGTCATCCGTAACGTAATAGGACAGCTTCGGATCCAGATATTTGTCTGTCAGTTTTATTCCCAATATTTTCTCTGCTGTTTTCAGAGAGAGCGGAAGCTGTGTGCGCTCGGTAAGATCCGCAGCTGCATCCAGCGGCTTCGCCAGAAACCAGCCGTTCACCATGAGCTGGGCGGACTTATCCCCGAGTTCTACCATATAGCCGTCGGAAGCATCTTTTCCATTATAATATCTGACCGGATTCTGTTTGGTCTTCTCCGCTTCCACCTCAAAATAAGGTGTCAGTCCTTTCACCTGCAGCCTGGTGGTTTCAAACGTCTTGACCGTTCCGGCGGCTGACTCTGTCACTTTGGAACCATCCGCCAGTGTTCTCACTGCACTCACATTTCTGACATACACTACATAGGCACCGCTTTCCAGACTCGTGATCTTCTGTCTGCAAATCTTAAGCGTCTCACTGTAGCCTCTCGTTCCTGCAAAATACATGGGGCTGACCGCAAATGTTCCCTGCCACTGGCCGTTCTTCATTTTCCCGATAGCCGTCTCGAAATCTGCCGCCTTCCATTTATTTGCATCCTTCTTATTCTCAAGCTTTACAACATAAAGTTCTCCCCGGTATCCGTTGTCAACTCTGGTAAACTGCACTTCCGCAGACACATCCGTCGGAATCACCTTCTTAATGACAGGCGCCGTTACCTCTGTGACCGTTACCTTCGCTTTAGCGACTTTCACGCCTTTGCCTGTAATCTCTACAAAGGTTTTTCCATCTGCCCCAAGGCGCACCGGATATGCCTCCACATTCACCGCCACCGGTTTCCCGTTATTGGTTGCAAGTGCGGTGATCCGTCCCGTCTCAGGGTTGATGCTTGCATATTCATTGCTTGTCGCACCGCCTGCAAGACGATATCTGATCCATACCACATCACCCAGATGCTGCTTGGTAATCTTAACGTCAAGCTGCTGCTCCTCGCCCACCGCCATTTTAGGCTGCACGCCGTTGAAAGCAAGAGCTTTCGGCGCTGACGCTTCCTTAAGATTGGCTTCCACCTTCGCATTTGTCAGGTTAAGATTGAAGTTCTCCGTGTAGCCTTTTTCCCATGTAACGCTGAATTTCTTTTCCGGATCAATAACCTTGCCGTCCTGGTCCAGTTCTACGGGAAAAAGGACTGTGATGAAGTATCTGTTGACCCCGTCAAGATAGTTTCCAAACGTTGTAAGCACATATCCGCCTGCAGACTTTATACTGTTTCCGTATACAAAATTGTTCGTTGCAAAATCGTAATCCTCGTCAAATTCTCTGTCAAACTCACTCGGTGAAATGATATTAACCGCAATATAGTTCTTGTTGAGCGGAATCTCCTCACCAGTGATCAGATCCTTTTTGACGGTTTTCCACTCCCGCAGGCCGTGTATACCGTTGTCTCGCGAAACCCATCCCTGAAACTCATAACCGTCATAAACAAACGGAATGCCTTCCCGCGGCATAATCATGTGTGTACCGTCTGCATCCTTTTCCGTATGGACAGAAACAGAGCCGTCTTTTGTGTTGTTGTCTATTGTATTCTTAAAAAACGGAGTCGCCTCTGCCTTCGCATCTCCACGGATCACATCTGCCAGTGATGCTGCTTTATGGGTAAGCTTATAGGACAACTCATACTGCGCGTATAAGTCATCCCCATTGCCGAACATTACTTTATACTCTCTGCCGTATCTTATTTTCGTATACGCGCTGATGTGGCTGGTATCCTCATAGTAAACCGCTTCAAACTCTTCACCTGCTACGCCATCTCCATTTCCCAGAATCGGATAACTGTCCGTATAGGATTGCTCATAACCGGCTATTGCATTCCATCTGCTGCCACTGCCGCGTTCAAACAGCCATCTGTCATCACTGCTGCCGTCTGTGCCATCCGGAATTTTTCTGGCCGGATCGGCGGCTCTGGCTTCAACATGCCAGTTTTCCAGCATTTCTGAGGCAGGCTCGCCCGCTGTCACTTCGTCCTTCAAAACAGGCGTAATCTCCACTTCCAATGGCTTGATTTCAAACTCGAACACCTGGCCTGCCTTGTCTGCAAGTTCCACCCAGCTACTACCGCGATCTGCAATGGGACCATATGTATCATTTCCCTCAAAATTTACGGCAAGCCTGTAGGTGCCTCCGTATTTTATCTCTCCCGTGGGCACAATATTTCCATAAGATGTATCCGTCCAAACCCACTCAACTCTTACGGTGTCCACGCCGTCCTGAGGCCCTCCGTTGACTTTGAGTTCCGTTGCCGGAATCTCTTCGCCGGAAGCCTTGTCTGTCAGCTTGATGAAGCCTTCCGGGAGCCTGTCTGCAATCGGTTTTCCATCGTAAATCTTACCGGTAAAGAGCTTGCTTCTGTCGACAACAACCTCAATCTCAGCCGCATCAAACCTGATGTCGCCAAATCCCTCTCCGACTTTCATGTGATGCCTGTATTCACCGTTCTCTGCATCCCAGGATGCCCTATTCCGGGTGGTATAATTGCCCCAGCGCAATTGTTTTCCGGCTTTGCTTGTTACTTTATTACCGTTTGTGTCTAAAATATCGCCATTGTAATCATCAGCGTACCAATCATCAAACCAGACTGCCGCCTTATACACATAAGGATGCGTGTCATTTTTTACAAATATGCCCGATGATCTCTCCCATTCAGCAGTGTCCGAACCATCGGCATTCTTTTTCAGATTCACAGCCTGCCATTCCAGGTCGTCCGGATCTGAAACCAACCAGTTCAACGGCTCAGCCGCTGCCAGGTCAAGCCTGCTCTCATCATTATCGGGAAGTGCAAACATTCTGTATCCGTTTTTCGTAAATTCCCGCACGTCATCGCCATATTCAGCATACTGCATATCCGCCACAAGTATAAGTTCCTGCTTCTTAATCAGGAAATACGCATCACCGGCTGCCGGCCCGTTCACTGGAACAAGGGCGTTGTCCTGATATGTGATGTGCAGGCGGTATAAACCTGCATCCTGCGGTATGGGACTGATCACATTAGAGCGAAACGTACTCTCAAGTTCTTTCACCGCCTCTTCTTTCCGGGCGGCAAACGCCTCATCCGCTTCGTCTTCGTTCTTTTCCATGTGGATAATCCGGTCGTACAAATCCACTTCTCCTGAACTCTGCCAGGTATAAGTAAGATCCTTATGGGTATCCTTGATGTCAGTACCCGTAACAACCGCCTTTTTATAAGCAGCTTTGTCTGTAAACAATGCGGCATCCGCATCATAAATCATCCATGCCGGATCATCCGCTGTAAGACCGCTGCCGCCTTTTCCATGTGTTTTGTTAAACGACGCAATAATAGCGCTTACATCGATGGAAGTCTCTGCGGCTTTGCCGGGTGATACCTCAAGCATGTTCTTTTCATGATCCAGGGTATAGCTGTCCGTCTTAACCTTGTAATTACAGTTTGCGGCATCGGCGGCTTCCGTGACAGGCCTCTCACTTGTCTTCGAACCGTCCGCCGCATATACAGCCTTCTGCCCTGTAAATCTGATATAGTACTTATACTCTGCCGTATCATCACTGAGTTTTAGGTCTGCCGCATCAGCATCCTTACCCGTTTCAACCTTTTCAAATACCCACCCGGACCACTTCTGTTCCTCCGTGGCGTTGGCCGGCCACTGTGCCTCCGGCAGTCTTGTTCTCTTCTGCCGCACAAGCTCAAACACAGGACTGTAGTACTGTGTTACCGTTGTGTCTTCGTAAGATACCCCGTAGAAATCTTTATCCGTAAACGGCGCATCACTTTTTTCAGCGCCTGCCAGTGCAGCATCTGCCGCATCCGGCTTGCGAAGCTCCGATTCCACCTCTGCCAGCGCTTTCTTAAGCGCAAGGTTTGTCATACCGGTGTTCAATTCAGCCACCTTCGTCGGCACCAGTATCACCTCAACCGGATCGATGGTAACCTTCACCGGATCGCTGTAGCTCTTCTCATACCGGCCGTTTACTCCTTCAAATACGTATACAAGATAGTATTCACCGACTTCTCCCAGGCTTTCTTCTTCCATAAGCGTATACAGAGCATTCCCCTGATAAAACCGGGTGATTCCGTCAACTTCAGCCTGCGTCGGAAAATCAGCAATAATCGGATTCCCGTTTGAATCCTTATTAAGTTCCTTCTTATACCATTTCGGAATTGCCTGCCTGTCGGCATCAGCCACATCGTCACCAAGCGGCACGTAAATTGTGCTTCCCTGATTATCTTTGCTCTCAGCCTTCACCTCAAAACTCAAGCCAAACTCTTCCGCGATTTCCGAAGCTTTATAGGTTTTATTTTTCTCATAGATCTTGACGATTTCACTGCCGGGATTCCTGATCTCGACATCGACCCTCGTCCTCAAAAGTCCGTCAAAATGAATCAGACATTCCCTGCCGCTGACCTCGTAACTGCCATTGGAAACGTCATCAAGCGTCACTTCAATCCCGACTCTATAGTCACCATCCCTATTAAAAAAGATATCTGTTGTCTCAGCCGACGCATCTGCATCACCGTCCTTATATACTTTGACTGTGATGTGATACTGCAGCCCGTTAAATTCGTCAGTTCCGTCCGTCAGCACACAGGCATCTTCAACTGCTTTTTTGAAATCCGCAATCCTGCTGCCTGCTTTCACAGTCAGAAGTTCTGTTTCCTCCTCCGCGCTTCCTCCAAGCGCAAGCTCTAGTTTTCTGGGCGTAATGTTAAAGTATACATTGTACTCCGCCGCACCACAGATGCCTTCCGTCTCCCTTGTCTGCAAATGAAGCACATAACTTCCCACATGCCGGGGCACTTCTGTCATAGCCGTCAAAATCTCTGTACCATCCCCGGCTTTCTGTACTTCTTTCCATTCCAGAATGAGATAATCATCCTTAAGTGCCGGCTTGCCTGTACCGTCTATTTCAATCGCCGCCGCATATTTTACAGAATCTATCACATCTCTAAAATCTATTGTATCGCCATATTCATCGATTTCACCGTACATTATGCTGTATGTAAGTCTGTTTTCGCCGCTCTCGCGCCTGAAACCCTCCGGAAGATACAGGTTGGAAGGATCCACAATGATCTTCGTGGGTATAGCCGAAATCTGTGTATCCTGACCCGGCTCAGCGGTGTCCACTTCCGTGCCGGCGGCTGGTTCTGTTTCCGCTCCGGTATCCGTATTCGTACCGGTGGCTGGTTCTGTATCAGTATCTGTATTGGTTCCGTTGTTCGAACCTGCTTCTGTTCCGTTTTCTGTTCCGGTAACAGAATCTGTGTCCGTTCCATCATCTGTTCCGACTGGCGGATTCGTGTCCGTATCGGCTTCTGCTCCGACTGATGCATTCGTGTCTGTTCCGTCTTCTCCTCCAACTGACGGATTCGTGTCCGCTCCGCCTTCTCCTCCGGCTGACACATTTGTATCCGTTTCGTCTTCTGTTCCGGCTGACAGATTCATGTCTGTTCCGCCTTCATGATCTTCCACACTTACCACAGTGGACTCTGCATCAAAATTTGCAGACGGAATTTCTGATGCCAAAGCCGTCATCGGCACTGACTGGAATGCCATCGCAAAACTCAGCGCAATTGGCAGTACCCGTTTAAGCAGGTTTCGTTTCAACATTTCATAGCTCCTTCCATTTTGCACAATTAATGTGTATCATCTGTCTCTATACATGCAATCTGCTTACCCCTCTCACACATTAAAGTCACACAGGAGCAAATGCACTAACAAAATGCCCAAATACGGCATATAATCCTATTATACCCTCTCTTACGAAAAAGCGTCAAATATTTATAACATAAAAAGGCGATTTACCTGCTGCCATAGCTGTAAATCACCTTTCTCACTGTTATAATCAGCGCCATTAAATATTTCATTAATACCACTCGATACTAAATTCCCCTGTTACTGCTGAGAAGCCTTTACAGAAGGCATATCCGGCTTTACAAGACTGTTATCATCCCGGCCGTACTCTACGCATTCACCATACTCCTGCCAGATATTACAGATCCACGTCTTGCCCTGATTAAATATGATCTCTTCTCCATCCTCGTCATAATACTTTGCAGGAGTGAAATCTCCATCATAGCGCATCCATTTTCCCTTGATTGCCTTGCCGTTGGTGAATACCAGTGCATCGCCTTCCCCATGAACACCAAATGCAAGATAATCATGAGCATCACGCACTTCACCATGGCAGTACTGGAAGACCACATTGCTCACGGCAAGCTGTTCATTGTTTAGTTCATCAATCTGCTTCCTGCCGTCCTGATAGCGATAGTACAAATGATCATCCTCATGATACTCAAAGCTGGGATTATACGCACCGTATCCGCCAGAGTTATTCCCTGTCTTTCCACCCGGATAAATGACAAAAGCCGTGTCCTGATCCGCATAGTCAGCCCGCACATCATCAGCCGCAAACAAAAACGGGGGAACATAATTTTCATCATAATTCCAGTCGTATCCAAGACGATCTACCGCCTTAAACAGCCCTTCCATCTTAAGATATCCCGTAAACTCCTTGGCATATCCTGAACGGCTTACTCTGTAAAAAGCCTCATCTGCGGGATTATGGATGCCTCCCACCGCCGCACTGACATTATAATAATTGGGTCTGTTGATCAGTTCCTCCACATAGGGTCTTGCCAGTCCCCAGTTACAATAAATTGCCTCATACCCCATGGCCACATATATAAAATAATCCCGGCTGCTTCGCACCGGCCCTATCCTCTCCAAATCGTCAAAATCCTCAAACACGGCCATAAGTCTTGTGATACGGCCTTCCACCGGAGCCTCATAAATAATACCTGCCTTCGACAGCCCGTACTGTGGCAATGCAGGTGCATTATTGGGAATCATAACAGCAATCGGTCTTCTGTTCGCCTGATCCGTACTGATCCACTCACCGGTCAGGTAACTCTGTGTCTCGCCGTTTACGACAGTTCTCTCTTCGATCACCGGATAAGCTGTCAAAGGTTCCTCAACAATCTCTTCCGGCTCTTCTATCGGTTCCGGTTCAGGTTCCTCTACCTCGATGGGGATCGGAATCAGTTCCGGCAACGGTTCTTTCTCTTCTCCACAGCCGGATAAACAGGCCGTCATGCATAAACCCGCCGCAAGTAACGCCATTCTCTTTCGAAACATTTTTACCTCTTTTCTACACTGTATATTCTTTGGTTACATGTTTACAGCTGACTCTCAAAGCAGACTCCAGGATATCAAAAAACTTTACATCTTCGATATCTCGTCTGTCTGATTCATTGTTCGCAGAAATAAACATTTTTATTATAACCGAAAAATGGAATTCTGTATACTTGGAATCGGAAAACTAAGGAAATGCTAAGAAATGCGGCGGATATTATTGCTTTACAATGATGAATTAAAAAGAAGTGTGACAAAGCATCCCATTCAGAATCATGCCACACTTCTTTAATATTGCATTTTAAATCGCTGCAGATTTATCCGAATATTTAAGCCATTTCTTAGTACTTTGGCTCATAAACATTCACTGCCCATCCGCTTAACTCATATCCTGCCTTAATTTACAGCCTCTGATTTGTTATAAGGATTGGATAAGTCGCTTTCTTTCCACTTCCATCTGTAACCCTAACGGTAACTTTAACCATTGTATCCTTCGTTACATCATGTGCCGTCATGAGCAGTCTGTACCCATCCTTATAATAGACAGTTACTTCCAGCGCTTTCGGATTAGAAGATATAGCTTCCACATACCCGCCAGATACATCTGTTACGATTGGCAATTGTAAAATTTGTTGATTACCGTCTTCATCCAACGGCATCGGATTCAGTGCATTTATATATCCCGGTCTGGGTACTAAAGCCGGTACAGCTACTATAGTTGCCGCATCTGTAGCAGCCACATTATAAGTAGCCTTTGCCCCGCTTCCATCAGCTGCTTCTGCCGTTACCCGATAAATATACGTATCATCCGCATCACCTTTAGCAGAAACCTTACCTGATTTACTGATGGTGATACCGCTTGCTGCCGGTGCATTAATACTCCAGTTCACTTTCTTGTTCGAAATTGCACCATACTCGCTTTCCAGTGTTGCTTTCAATTGGATACTTTTACCTTTAACTACCAACATATCTACAAAAAGATCGTCACTCATTCTCGCAGACATGGTTTTTGTAGCCGATGAGATATTAACCTTTGTAACCGGATTATTAACAGCCACGGCACAAGACACTTTCTTTCCGGAGCCATCAGTAGCTGCAAGTATAATATTGGTTTTACCTGCCGAGCGCCCTGTTGCATTGATATTAAGTGTAATCACATTACCTGTCCGGCTGGATGAAGCAGTTGCAATGCCCGGATTACTGCTGCTTACTTCGTAAGCATCCAAATCAGCCTGTGCTGTTGTTCCTTCAATCTGAAGCTGAATCTCAGCTGAAGTTTTTGTAGCATCATTAATTTTGCGTCTGAAAATTGTCACTTTCTTATCAGATGCATTGCTAAAAGTAATGTTCTTAATTGCACCATCACATATAACAATCTTCTTAGTCGCTTCTTCTCCACTGTCATCCGTTGCCGAAGCCTTTACCGTGTAACTTCCTTTGGACGTGGATTTTGTAGTCAGTTTTCCACTGTTCTGATTAATCTTTACACCGCTGCTTACATCCGGCTCTTTACCGGTAGCATCATCTATTACACTCCAACTCACTTTCTTAACTGATACATCCGACGGAAGAATTGTTGCCTTATATGCAACACCTTTGCCGGCTGCTACCGAAGATGAACCTGTTATATGAATTTTCGTTGCAAGCTGCTTGACAACAACCGTACATGTTGCCTTCTTTCCGCTGGAATCATTAGCCATCGCAGTGATTGTAGCCTTGCCCGCCTTATGAGGCTGCACAACACCGTTTTTATTTACTGTAGCAATCGACTTATTGCTGCTGCTCCATTTAAAATCAGCCACTGTTGATGCTGTTCCATCACTTAATTCCGCCGTAAAAATCGATGCCAAATCATAATCTTTATCCTTCGGAACATACAATGTTATGCTCTTTGGATCAAACTTAGCGCTCTTCATCTTCGTATTTGCAATGACAGTTATTGTATACTCACCATATTGATCAGAACCGTCCTGTGCTGTCGCGCGAACTTTAAATGTTGCACCTACCTCTGCACCACTCTTGGCTGTGATTTTCCCGGATGGACTAATGCTGATATTATCTTTCGCCGCCGTAGCTTCTACACCATCTTTGGTATACAGCTTCCAATCCAGTTTCTTGTTTGTTGCATATGCTGGAAGTACTTCGGCCGTAAGCTGGATGCTCTTACCTGCCGCAACCTGTTCTACTCCGTCGATTATAACCTCTTTCACATAGGGCATTAAAGTATATTTGGCCGCTTTCACCGGACTGGCCACACCGCTTTCATTGACTGCGATTGCCTTAACTGTTCCTTTAGCACTGTTTTTTATCTTAAAAGGCTTTGTATACAGCTTAGTATTTGCATCAGCAACACCATTCTTATATACCGGATTCTTACCATTATCCGTATAGTAGATTGTCATGCCGCCCTGTGTTGTGATCGTAACCGTAACTTCTTGTGCCTTTGCTGTATCATCCGGCACAATATCAATGCTCGGAGCCAGCGGTTTAGCAGCAGCTGTGGTAAGCTTAAATACTTTCGTCAGGCTTGTCACTCCCGAACCCATTCCGCTGCCAGAAGCTTTAATTGCATTGCCTTTCATCTTCTGTTCCAGAGCATCTACCTTATCACCATTTTTTCCCATTGCTTTCAGAGATTCGTCTCCACTCAGGATTACCGCCGCTTCTCCCGCCGCAACAGGACATGCCATGGATGTACCATCCATAATTGTATAACCGCCATCATTATAAGTAGACCAGATAGCTACGCCGGGAGCACTTAAATCCACCCATGAACCATATGTAGAAAAGTCCGCTCTGCTGTTATCCTGATCCGTCGCTGCCACGCAGATAATATTATCATAATGAGCCGGATAATTAATGCAGTTCGCTCCGTCATTACCAGCTGATACAAATATGGCAATTCCCTGATTATACGCCTTTGTTACCGTTTTCTGGCTTAAATCATTGTAGCCAGGGCCGCCAAGGCTCATATTGATGATATCCACATCCCACTTTATCGCCTGCTCGATACCTTGCGTAATCGCCCAGTCCGAACCCGCATTTACACCACCATTTAATACATTAACAGCATATAACGTTGCATCCGGTGCAATACCGGCTCCACCGGCGGCATTATTTGCTTTTGCTCCGATAATACCTGCCACGTGTGTACCGTGACCGCCATTATCAGCTGCAGTGCCAGATCCTGTCACGACTGATGATCCTGTTGCATTTGCTTCTCCTGCAAGTGTCAATTCACTATGCGTCCCCATTACACCCGTATCAAGAATTGCCACTTTTACTCCTGCACCGGTATATCCTTCCGCCCATGCATATGGTGATCCCACTGCAACATGCTGCCATTGATACTGGCTGCTATCCGATAAAAGATACGGATCATTATAAGAAGCAGCCGCCTTCTCGTATGCATCTAAAGTCAGATTCTCTACCTGTTCAACATGTCCTGTAGCAACATCCGCTTCTATTTCATACTCTGTCTCTTCAATCTGAATCGTTTCAATATTATCCTTTAAAGCTACTGCTTCTACATGTGGATAACGATAATAATTCGGCCATACTGCAGGTAATCTGTTCCTTGCAGATGCTGCCGCCTTAACCGCACTGGCTACCGTACTGCCTTCCTGCAGTTTTAATAACAGCAATCCGTTATCAAAACCTATAATCTCAGCATTATATGCCTCAGCGATCATTTCAGCTTCATCCTGCGAATTTGCTGCCACCATAACCTGGCCTTTAGCGTACAGCACACCTTCATCTTCTTCATTGATGTTTCCCACTTCACCTGCCAGCACTTCCTTTTCCATTCGCTGTGAAGCAGTAAGCTGATATTTTTCAGGCATATCGGTAAACTGTTCCTGTTCCGTATCAATGCCCTGTTCAGCTTCTTCCAAATCATTTCCAGATACGCTTTCATCCTCCAGATCGTTTCCGGATACGGTCTCTTCCTCTGATTCATTTCCGGGTGCTTCTTCTTCCGGCTCGTCTTCTGAACCGTTATTTTCTTCCGGGAGAACAGTTTCATCCGTTTCAGAATTTTCAGAATCCGAAGACTCATCAGAAGGTTCCTCCTTCTGATCTATATCATCAGTCTCAATATTTTCGTTTTCTTCCTCTGTTCTGTTCTCAGAGCCTGGCTCTGTTTCCTGGTTGCTGCCATCTTGCTCTGTATCATTTTCTTCCTGATTGTCATTCTCATCTTTTATTTCTTCATCATCAGGAAGATTCTCTTCTACACTTATATTCTCTTCCTGTTCAGCTTCTTCCACTATAGGCGGCGGTGTTATCTCTTCAGCGTAAACTGTAGCTGCCGTTCCGAGCGGCTCCACAACCATTAATGCGGAAAGCAACAAAGGTAAAACCGCCTTGCTTCCCTTCCATTTTCTTCTTCTCATCATTTTCCTCCATTTCCTGTTATTTGTTCTCCTGTGCTTCTACTGTACTTCATCTGTATCGTATCCTACTCTGACAAAATTAATTGATAATTGTGCATATCCATTCTCCTGTCCTCTGGCAATCACTTCAAATGGACTTTCCTCCGTATAAAATAACGCAATTCCATTCTCAAAAGATACGAACTCAATCCCGTACTGTTCCGCAATCTCCTTTGCTTCTTCTTCAGTTTCTGCAGCCGCCATCAAAGAGTTGTCCGCTATCGTTGCCTGATCCATGCTTTCCAAGTCAAGTTTCTGCGCCTTAATGAATGGAAACGCAGGCCCTATTCCAAAATACATAAACATAACATACCATCCTGCAAATACCAGTGCCGCCAATACCACAACTATTAAGACTGCCGTCAGCATTCTTCTTTTCATCAAATCCCCCTTCTTGCACATATTGTCCTACTTGTACGAAAAACATTATATCATATTTATTAGTTATTTGTTAGCATCAATTTGAATAAAAAGAAGACTTGGAGAATGTCTAAATCAAACAAACTTATCCATTAAATCTCCCGTCTGTGCATTACTCGTTCATATAGACTCAGATATACGGCAGAGAGATAAAAAATTACCACAGATTAAGGAAGGGGATATGTCACAAATCTGACACATCCCCTGTATATCCCGCGCCTAAACCACCTTTATCGTATATCTCCATGTAATGTTTGTTCCGTCCATCGCCTTAACAGTAAAAGTAACAAGTCCTCTGTCTCCCGTAGGCACAAAATAGATATATCCTTCCCCGCCTTTCCCGGTACTGGGATTGTACTGTGTGTACACCAGCTGGGCAGATGCGACCTCAGGTGCCGAGGATGTACATGTCATGGGTGCCGCGCAATCGGATTTAAAATATACCAGGCCATGTTTCCAGTCATCTTTTGTAACCGTAATATGGGTCGTAGGCGGTACCAGATAGACCTTTCCGATCCCGCTGACACCGCTGCCGTTGGCCGCAGCCGCCTTCACTTCAAAATATCCCGGCTTGGAAACTTTCATCTCGGCAGGAATCGACACTTTACCCGTGGATGGGTTTATGGTAATGCCCATGGCCGCATATTTATCTTCAAGGCTCCATGTTACTTTCCGGTCTGCCACTGCTCCGTACTCTGTCTCCATGGTCGCTGTCAGCTGTATGCTTTTACCCGGTGAAAGATAGGCAGCGATTCCGTTCTTCGGCGCCACGTTGATCCTGGAAGGCGGATTGCTGACAGTTACAGTACACACCGCTTTTTTCTTGCTGCCATCTGATGTCGACAGTGTGATCGTGGCTTTACCGGTGCCCTTTCTGCCTGCAGTCAGCGTAATCTCTCCCGTCTGACGATCCAGTTGCACTTTTACAAAGGAAGGATTGCTGCTGGTCACATCGTAGGCCGATTTATTGGCTCCTTCCGATCCCTGGATCACAGCATATAATCTGGCCGCAGCAGGTGCGGATGAAATAGTTCCGTCCCGAAACAGGTTCAGTTTGCTGACGTTTTTCTGTTTCTCATCCTGCAATGCCACTCTGGTAATACCGCCGCTGACCGTGACGGCGCATGTTTTCTTTTTGTTGCTGCCGTCAGTGGCGGCGATCACCACATTGGCTTTCCCGTACTTTTCGCCGGCAGCAGTTAGCGTAATCGCTATTCTGCCGTCCTCCGCAGTTACGGCAGAAGCCTTCACCACCGCCTCATTGCTGCTGGTGACCGCATAAGCGTTCGGATCGAAATCCTCCCTGCCGTTTGCTCCTTTGAGGGTTGCCATAATCATCTTTGTATTGGTTTTATCTGCATCCACCGCTGTGGTATACAATGAAACTTTTGTAACATCCAGTTCTATCGTTCCAATGGCGCCGCCGTACACCTTGATCTGCTGTGTCGCCATAGCGCCTTTATTGTCGGCAGCGGTCGCCGTGACTGTATAGACTGCCGATGCCGCACCGGATTTCACCGTGATCCTGCCGGTGGACGGATTAATGGTCACATCTGAAGTGCCGGAATCAATGCTCCACACTACTTTCTTATTAGCGGGTTTCGCCGGAGAGACGGCCGCCTTAAGCGCCATACTCTTACCTGCCGCCACGCTAAACTGCCCGGCTTGTGTACCGCCTTTTGCGGTGGTGATGGTGATGCCCGTTACGGCCTGTTTTACAGTGATGGCAACGGTTGCCTTCTTCTTACTGCTGTCATTGGCCATCGCCGTGATGGTAGTTGTTCCGACCGCTATCGCTGTCACTTTACCCGACCGGTCTACTGTGGCGACTGCCGGCTTGCTGCTGGTCCAGAGCACACGGCCGTCCAACGCATCCTTGCCAAGCTGAGTCAATATCCCTTCGGCATTTTTTTCTCTGGCGATCAATCCGTCTCTCAGATCCAATACAGGACTCTCATCGCCTTGCACAAGCCATAGCTGCTTATTCATTTTTTTATCAAAAGAAAGGCTCTGCAGCGATGTTCCCTCTTTTGTTACCTCTATTTCAAAAGGCGCCGCCGCTGCTTTACCCTGATCTTTAGCCTGCACGATCACCTGATATCGTCCGGGATCCGCCTCCTTCGTGGCTGTGACTTTTCCCTTCCCATCAATCTTAACCTTAGCGGGATTCACATCATCACCGGCTAAGGTCCGTAATGTCCATGTGACCCCTTTATTACTTGCATAGGAAGGCAGGACTGTGGCTGTTAGTTGTATGTTCTTTCCTCTCTCGACCTTCGCCGGCCCGGAAACGGTAATGACGGACACATAAGGCGAAAGGGTATAGGTTTTGGATTTTACGGCACCGGCCATGCCGCTTTCATTCAGTGCAAAAGCCTTGATCGTACCTTTTGCTGCCTTCGAACAGTCGATCGTGAAGGTTACCGTATTGCCGCCTGTCAAAGTCGTGCCGTTATCTGACATTTCATTTTCTGGCATCCCGCTTTGGTACACAGGATTTTTACCGTTGGTGGTATAACATATCTTCATTCCCGCCTGTGCCTGAATCGTTACCGTCACGCTCTGCCTGTCTTCGGAAGGCGTAATACTGATGTCTGGCGCGTTCGGTTTTGCCGCCGCAGTGGACAGTTTGAACACTTTGGGCAGGCTTGTGATGCCTTTTCCCATGCCGGAACCTGCACTGATGGCATTGCTTTTCATAATCGATTCCACCGCGTTTACTCTGGCAGAACCTGTCTTATATCCGTTTTGTGTTTTCAGTGACGACAGACTGTCTCTTCCGGACAGAATGACCGCCGCTGTTCCTGCTGCTACGGGACATGCCATGGATGTTCCCTTCATCGATCTGTAGCCGGAGCCGTATGTGGCATAAATATCTACACCCGGAGCCGACAAATCCGTGGCCGTTCCGTAATTGGAAAAATATGCGCGCTGGTTATTATTGTCCGTTGCGGACACACCAATGACATGATCATACCCCGCTGGAAACATCTCCTGCACACCGCCGTCGTTGCCCGTAGCAGCAAACACGATGACACCCTTCTTGTATGCCTTATTCAGAACATTCTGAAATGCGCCGCTCTCACCGGGGCCGCCAAGGCTCATATTGATAATATCCACTCTCGGCTGGTTATCATTAATCTCCGGATTGCTCAAATTGCCGTCTTCACTGATCAGATATCCGATCGCTTTTATGATGGTGGCATCAGCGCCGCTCTTACTTGCGTCCTTACCAAAAACTCTTGCATTAAAAATCTGAGCCCGGGGCGCCACACCCATACCATAGCTGCCGTTTTGAAGCGCAGCAATGGTTCCTGCCACATGGGTTCCGTGGCCGATCGCATCTGTTGCATCCGCTGTTCCGTCACAAAAATCCATTGCACCGAACACATTACCACTCAGATCCTCATTGGAATCAACGCCGCTGTCAATAACTCCAACTTTGACGCCTTCACCCATGTAACCCTCATCCCAGGCATACGTGGATCCGATGGTAGTATGAAACCATTGATAGCTTGTCTCTGCCGGATTCAAATAAGGGTCATAGTCTTCCCACGCATCAAATGCCTGCTCATATGCTTCCAGAGTTATCTCTTCGCCGGTGTTCGTCTCATTTCCGCCCGGCTCACCGTCTTCAGAAACAAAATATTCCTCTTCTGTAACTTCCAGGCCAGAGGCTTCCAGCTCTGTCTCCCAATACAAAAAACGGTAATAGTTCGGCCACACTGCCGGAAGGTTATTGTTCATATCTGCCGCCGCACGAAGCGCAGACTTGACCGACTTTCCCTCGCTGATTCTTAAAGTCAGTACTCCCATCTCGAAGGACACGATTTCCGCGCGGTAACCTTGTGCAATCTGCTCCGCCTCTTCGCTGCTTTCCGCAAAAGTAATCACTTCCCGTTCCACATAGGTTTCACCCTCTTCGCTTTCATCAAGCTTACGCAGTTCTTTCGCCAGTTCCGCTTTCTGCTCCTTCTGGAAAGAGGTTAATCTATAGTCTGCGGGCATATCGGAAAAGCCTTCTGAATCTTCTGTTCCTTCCCCGTTCTCTTCCAAATTCTCTATTTCTTCCGTTTCGTCTTCCCCGGTCGTACCTTCCAATTCCTCCTCCGGGTCTTCTCCGGTTGTGTCGTCCGGCCCTTCCTCGTCTGAATCTCCTCCGGTTATGTCGTCCGATCCTTCTCCGGCTGTGTCATCCGGCTCTTCCCCGTCCGGGTTTCCCCCGGTTGTGTCGTCCGGTTCTTCCCTATCCGGGTTTCCTCCGATTGTGTCGTCCGGCCCTTCCCCGTCCGGGTTTCCTCCGGTTGTGTTATCCGGCTCTTCCCCGGCTGTGCCTCCTCCGGTTGTGTCGTCCGGCTCTTCTTTCGGATTTTCTCCCGTTGACTCGTCCGCATTGTCCCCTGTTGTGCCTTCTGAATCATCTTCTTTCGAGTCTTCTACGGTGGCGTCGTCCCGGCCTTCCTCTATGGAATCCTCTACGGCTGCATCCTCCCGGCCTTCTTTTACCCAATCCGTTCCGGCTGTGCCCTCCTGAACTCCCTCTTTCAGATTCTCTTTCGTCGATCCGTCCGCAGATGCTCCATCTGTACCCTGTCTGTTTTCTTTTTTCTCATTTGTCCCGATCGTCTCTTCCGCCGCCGTCTGCATTTCTTTCGCATATACCGCAGGCATTGCTGCCAACGGTTCTGCCAGCAGTGCCGCCGAAAGAGCAAATGACAGAATTATCCTGCTAAGTTTCTTTGCTTTCATCTTTATGACCATGCCTTTCTTCAGCTTTATCTTTCATTTAAAAAACAGCCCCTGAAAACTTATTTGAGTTGTTCTGCCTTTAAGATTAGCACAGGAAGCCGCGCCATTACAACCGTTTCCCATAACTTTTTGTATGCGTCATAATCATATCACAATCTTCTACTGCAAAAACCCAATACAACAAAACACACTTCCCCGTTCCCTAAAAACTCATTTTTAAGGAATACAGAAAGTGTGTTTTCTCTTTCTATGCATCTTACTTGCGGAATTTCTTCTTGCTCTTTCCCGCCGGTTCTTCCGCACGTCCGGACGTGATATTTTTGGCTGAATTCAATGTATCGCCTGTATGCTCGTCGAACTTTTTCAAAAGATCCTTTGCCTCATGGGAAAGCTTATCAGGCACCTGTACGACCAGCGTCACATAATGGTCTCCGCGGATACTCTTGTTGCGCAGGGACGGAACCCCTTTTCCTTTCAGACGTACTTTCGTGTCAGTCTGGGTTCCTGCCTTCACATCATAAATCACCCTGCCGTCCACTGTATCGATCACGATCTCACCGCCCAGTGCAGCAACGGCAAAGGACATGGGTACAGTGGAATAAATATTCTCATCCTGTCTCTGGAAAATAGGATGTCTTCCCACCACTACCTCTACCAGAAGATCGCCTCTGGGTCCGCCGTTGCTTCCCGGCTCACCCTTATCCCGGATACGGACACACTGCCCGTTATCAATACCCGCAGGAATGGATACCTGTATCTTCTTCTTGTTTGCAATGTAGCCTGTTCCCCGACAGTCAGGGCATTTATCTTTAATGACTTTTCCGGTGCCGTGGCAGTCAGGGCAGGTCTGCACATTTCTGACAGTGCCGAAGAAGGACTGCTGTGTAAATACCACCTGGCCTTTTCCACCGCACTTTGCACAGGTTTCCGGACTCGTGCCGGGTTTTGCCCCTGTACCGTGACAGGCCGTACATTCGTCTTTCAGAGTTAGTTCAATCTCCTTATCCACGCCGAAGACCGCTTCTTCAAAGGTAATACGCACACTGGTACGGATATTGGCACCCTTCATCGGCCCGTTACTCCTGCCGCCGCGGCGCCCGCCGCCGAAAAGATCCCCGAAGATATCTCCAAAAATGTCGGTAAAATCGGCGCTGCTGAAATCAAAACCACCAAATCCGCCTGCGCCTCCTGCACCATCGAAAGCAGCATGACCATATTGGTCATACTGCCGTCTCTTTTCAGGGTCACTTAAGATCGCATAGGCTTCGGAAGCCTCCTTGAATTTCTTCTCGGCCTCCGCATCGCCGGGATTCATATCGGGATGATATTTCTTAGCAAGAACTCTGTATGCTTTTTTAATTGCGGCGTCGTCTGCATTCTTCTCAATGCCGAGCACCTCATAATAATCTCGTTTCTGTTCTGCCATACTTATGCTCCTCCAAGCCTGCTCTCAGTATCTGTCTTGATAATCCACATATTCTACCGCCCGAATCTCCGTCCGCCGGAACTGTTTCACCAGATGACACCTGAATATCATCTGGTGAACATACATTTTACTGTCCATTCATTCTTTTATGCAAAATATGATCTTAAACTAAAATGACGGATACTGCAATAGCTCTTCTCCTATACCTCTCTGTAATCTCCGTCCACTACATCGTCTGCCGCGTCGGACTGTGTGCTCTCCTGTGCCGCGCCGCCCATGCCGCCCATATCGGGGCCGCCCTGAGCCTGCTGTGCCTGCTGCATATTCTCATACATCTTTGTAAACAGCGCCTGTGCGGAATTGGTCAGTTTCTCTTTCGCTGCTTTCAGCTCATCGATCTGGCTGTCGGACATCTCCTGATCCTTTGTTTTCTCCAAAATGTCCTTCACTGCCTGCAGATCTGCCTCTACACCGGATTTCTCGGATGCATCTATCTTATCACCTACTTCATTGAGTGCCTTTTCTGTCTGGAATACAAAGGAATCCGCCTCATTTCTCGTGTCGATGGCTTCTTTTCTCTTCTTATCCTGAGCTTCATACTCGGCTGCTTCCTTCACTGCCTTATCAATCTCATCGTCAGACATGTTGGAACCGGCCGTGATCGTGATATGCTGCTCTTTACCGGTGCCCAGATCTTTTGCGGATACGTTTACAATACCATTTGCATCGATATCGAAGGTAACCTCTATCTGCGGAACACCGCGCATTGCCGGCGGGATACCATCCAGTCTGAACTGTCCCAGTGACTTATTGTCTTTTGCAAACTGTCTCTCACCCTGTACTACGTTGATGTCTACTGCAGTCTGATTATCAGCCGCCGTGGAGAATACCTGGCTCTTCTTGGTAGGAATCGTAGTATTTCTCTCGATCAGTCTGGTTGCAACACCGCCCATGGTCTCAATCGACAAGGACAAGGGTGTAACATCCAGCAGCAGGATCTCGCCTGCACCTGCATCACCTGCCAGCTTGCCGCCCTGAATGGAAGCGCCCAGCGCCACACACTCATCAGGATTCAGAGACTTGCTGGGCTCTTTGCCTGTGAGCATTTTTACTTTTTCCTGTACTGCCGGAATACGGGTGGAACCGCCTACCAGAAGTACCTGACCCAGATCTGAGTTAGTCAGTCCTGCATCCTTCATGGCATTCTGTACCGGGATCGCCGTTCTCTCTACCAGGTCGTGTGTCAGTTCGTCAAACTTTGCTCTGGTAAGGTTCATGTCAAAGTGCTTGGGGCCTTCCGCCGTCGCTGTGATAAACGGAAGATTAATATTTGTTGTTGTTGCGGAAGAAAGTTCTTTCTTTGCCTTCTCTGCCGCTTCCTTTAATCTCTGCAGCGCCATCTTGTCATTAGACAGATCCACGCCTTCCTGTGCCTTAAACTCGGCCAGCATCCAGTCGATCACTTTCTGGTCAAAGTCATCGCCGCCCAGACGGGTGTCGCCGTTTGTGGACAGTACTTCGATAACACCGTCACCGATCTCAATGATAGATACGTCAAAGGTACCGCCGCCCAGATCGTATACCATGATCTTCTGCTCTTTCTCATTGTCAAGTCCGTAAGCCAGAGCCGCCGCCGTAGGCTCGTTGATGATACGTTTTACATCCAGTCCGGCAATCTTGCCCGCATCCTTGGTTGCCTGTCTCTGTGCATCATTGAAATATGCAGGAACAGTGATAACCGCCTCTGTCACATTTTCACCCAGATAGCTTTCCGCATCACCTTTTAACTTTTGCAGGATCATAGCAGAAATCTGCTGCGGGGAGTATTTCTTGTCATCAATGGTACGTCCTCTGTCCGTACCCATATCTCTTTTGATAGATGCAATAGTCTTGTCGGCATTAGTCACTGCCTGACGTTTTGCCGGCTCACCCACAAGCCTCTCGCCTGTCTTGGTAAATGCCACTACCGACGGTGTTGTTCTAGCGCCTTCCGTATTGGCGATAACCGTAGGCTTACCGCCTTCCATAACCGCCACGCAGCTATTGGTTGTTCCCAAATCGATTCCGATAATTTTACTCATAATCTCTTCCTCCTGTTATGACATATATCTTTCTATATAAATTTTATTAGTTACCGTTTTTCTCTGAAAAGGCATTCCGTTGGCGCCAAAATCCCCAAACCTTATGCTCAGCTCACCACGGCCACCATGCTGTGCCGCACCACGCTGTCTCTGTAGGTATAACCTTTCAGCAGTTCCTGTGCGATTATGCCGGATTCAAACTCTTCACTGTCTACCTGCATCACCGCATTATGGAAATCAGGGTTAAATTCTTCCCCTACTGCCGCAATCGGCTTTACACCCATGTTCTCAAGTTCCGTCATAAGCTGCTTGTAGATCATCTCCATGCCCTGGGCAAATCCGCCGCCTTTTTCATCCTCAGGCACTGCCGCCAGCCCTCTCTCGAAATTGTCAACCACCGGAAGAATCTTCTCAATCACACTCTTGGCTCCTGTCTCAAACATGGCCGTTTTTTCCTTCTCGGTACGCTTGCGGAAATTCTCGAATTCCGCCATTTGGCGCTTTACCCGGTCTTCCAGTTCCTCGATCTTTTCTTTCAGGGCATCCTGCTTCTTATCAGCCTTTTCTTTTCTCTTCTTATCCTTTTTCTCTTCTTTACTCTGCTCCCCGGAATCCTTCGTGCCCTCTCCTGCCACATCCTGAGCAGTTTCCCGGCTCTCTGTCTCCTGTGCCGTCTCCGCACTCTCCTCTGTTCCCGTTGTTGTCTCATTTGTCAGGTTTTCTTCCTGCAGTTTATCCTTTTCCTCTGCCACGCTTCCCATTCCTTTCTGTATCATAGCTTTATTGTCTTTTGCCTGCTTTGACAACAGGCAGGTTCTGTACTTTAATTTTTCAACCCAACCCCGTGCATATTGCAAGCCTGCCTGCAATACTGCTTAAATAGAAAGTTGAAAAATCTTTGATTTTTCAACCTGTTATCTTCTATACAGATCATCTAGCTGGTTTTTGAGCAGTTTCAGATTCTTGACAACTTTCTCATAGTCCATTCTCTTGGGTCCGATAATTCCGATGGTGCCCTTCATGCCTTCGTCCAATTCATAGGTTGCAGTCACAATACTGCAGTCCTTCATGCCCTGTACCGGCGTCTCGTTGCCGATGTAAACCTGTATGCCGGTATTATTTTCATCTGCCAGATTATCCTGTACCAGTTCGCTGAGAAGCTGCTTCTCCTCGAAAGTGGTAATCAATTCGCTTGCCCGCTCGTGGTCCGCCAGTTCCGGATATTTGAAAAAGTTCTTCGTGCCGCTGGTGTAGATCTCCAAATCTTCGTCCGCCTTGATGGCATCCGCCACCGCATCAATAACATCGGCCACAATCTCACTGTGGATACCCGCCTGCTGCTTCATCGCCGATATCATTCCAAGGTTGATCTCATCCAGGGAAAGTCCGTTCAAATGCGTGTTCAGCAGAATATTTAATTTCAGGAGCGTTTCATCGCTGAGTTCTTCCCGTACCATAAGCATGGAATTTTTGATCACGTTACCTTCTACCACGATCACTGCCAGTATCTGATTTACATCCACCCTCGATAATTGAATGAACTTCAGTTTATTGCGATGATACTGGGGAGCGGACACCATAGCGGCGTATTCTGTGTTGGCGGCAAGCATTCTGGCTGCCTGCTTCAAGAGATGATCCATCTTACCCTCTTTTTCCAAAAGGTTCTCTTTTAATTCCTCCACTTCCCGCTCTTTTTCTTCCATCATCTTATCCACATACAGCCTGTATCCCTGATCGGATGGAATACGTCCGGCGGATGTATGAGGCTGCAGGATATATCCCAGCTCTTCCAGATCTGCCATTTCATTGCGGATGGTCGCGGAACTCAGATTCAGATCAGTGTACTTGGAGATGGTTCTGCTGCCTACCGGTTCCCCGGTCTCTAAGTAATTGCGAATGATGGCTTGCAATATTTTATATTTTCTTTCGTCTAACTGCATACCATTTCTCCTATTGTTAGCACTCGACCAAATAGAGTGCTAACATCTTCTAGTAGTAAGTTATCACTTAAGATTTTTATTGTCAACATATCATTGGAAAAAATTTATAAAAAAATTATTAAAAACACGCGCCGGCCTGTACGTCCGGCTGATTTTTCTGTTCCAATGAAGATATTATATGCCAAAAAGCATCAATTCAATTAAGCATCCTGCAACACGACAAAACAGCCGGCCTGAGAACCTCTCAAACCGGCTGCCTTACTTTTCGCCAAACTCCGATATGTAACGATTAAATACCGAAATTTCCCTGTACCTCACCGTTGATCACGTAGTATACAACGTTCTCTTCCGGTTTTACATACAGTTCAACAGACTTAAAATCGTCAACATTCTGATTCAAATCATACTGCCATACATCCTTTGCAATCTTCACAAGATCTTCCGTTGTGTAGGATCTGCCCGCAAACTGCAGGTGGAATGTCTCTTTTACTGCCGTCTTCTTAGCTGCCGGCTCCTTCTTAACTGTCTCTTTCTTTACGGTTGTCTTCTTCTCTGCAGCAGGTTTTCTGCCCGGAGTCTTCTTCGCCGTAGTCTTCTTGGCTGTCGTCTTTCTGGTCGTCTTTTTTACTTCCTCAGCTTTCACTTCTGCTACAGGTTCTGCCGTTGCTGTCTTAACTTCTACTGTCTTTGTATCTGTGGCTTTAGCTGTTTCCGGTTTAGCGGCTGCTTTCTTTGTTTCTGCCATGAGTTTTCTCCTTCCACACGTCCGAAAATACGGACGACAAATGATATTGATTAATACCTTTTCACACTCCCTAGTCTTCACGGATTCAGACTATATGGGGATTTTAACGCAATACCGATGCAGTGTCAATTAACAATCTGTAACAAATAGTTGACCATTCTTTCCGTATTTTATACGAAATGACACAAAAAACGCCATAAAAACGCTGTTTGCGCTAACCTGCAAGTGTAAAATATAATAACACCGCCGCGCCAAGCACGATACGATACCAGCCGAACACTTTAAAATCATGTTTTTTGATATAGCCCATGAGGAACCGGATCACGATCACAGACACGAAAAAAGCCACTGCCATTCCTGTCAGAAGTATGGTAATTTCCTCACCGGTAAATGCAAAGCCAAACTTCACCACCTTCAGCAGACTGGCACCCAGCATCACCGGGATTGCCAGGAAGAAAGTGAATTCCGCAGCCACTGTTCTTGATACACCGATCAGAAGTGCCCCTACGATGGTAGCGCCGGAACGGGATGTGCCCGGAAAAACAGCCGCCAGAAGCTGAAACACACCGATCAGAAGCGCCGTCTGGTAAGTGATCTGTCCGAGTTCATTGATCCGGGGCGTCATATGCCGGTTTCTGTTCTCTATCACGATAAAGGCAATACCGAAAACAATTAGCGCAACTGCCACACACCACGGATTATAGAACAATGCATCCAGCACATCATCGAAAGCCAGCCCGATCACTGCCGCCGGAATACACGCCACAAGGATCTTAAACCAGAGAACGAATATATCCTTCCTGATCACCGGCTTCTCCTGAAACCGGAAGGGAAATATCTTGTTCCAGAACAGAATTACCACTGCCAGAATCGCCCCAAGCTGTATCACCACCAGAAACATTTCCCAGAATTCCGGCGTGACGTCCAGTGTCACAAATTCATTGAGCAGGATCATATGCCCCGTGCTGCTGATGGGAAGCCATTCCGTGATTCCTTCTACAATTCCGAAAAGAACCGCTTTCAATATCTCCACTATGCTTGTCATATTTTTTCGTGCCTTTCTTAATTTATCAAACTTTAATTTACAATTTTATATCTTTATACATATATATAATCAGGATCTGCTTTTAGTACAACGAATATGAATGACTCATTGCACTCGAATCATCCACAGTGTGTAGCGCAGAATATACTAGTATTCGCTTCTGACAAATTTCCGCAATGCTTCCAGCGACCGTTCCACCTTCTCTGTATCAATACAATATGCCAGACGCACATATCCCTTCACCCCGAAAGTATCGCTGGGCACCATGATCAGATCATACTTTTTCGCCTTTTCACAGAAGGAAACCGCATCTTCTTCCAGCGCCTTCGGGAAAATATAAAATGTGCCGCCGGGTTTCACACAGGAAAAGCCCAGATCGGTAAGTTCCTGATACAAAAGATTCATATTTGTCTCATAGACTGACAGATCAGATGTCAGATCCAGCACCTCCGCCACTGCAAGCTGAATGATGGACGGCGGACAGTTATGTCCCGTACCCCTGGAAATCTGGCTGCACATCGCACTGATCAGCTCCGCATCCGTGCAGGCCGGATTGACAGCCACATACCCGATCCGCTCTCCCGGCAGGGAAAGAGATTTCGAGAAAGAATAGCAGGACAGCGTATTGTCATAAAATCTGGACGGATATGGCCCGTCCCCCCCCGCAAACACAATCTCCCTGTACGGCTCGTCAGAAATCAGGAAAATGTCATGGCCGTATTTTTCCGCTTTCCCGGTCATCACCGCCGCAAGCCGCCGTAGTGTTTCAGCAGAATAGACAGTACCCGACGGGTTATTAGGCGTATTGATCAGAACTGCCGCCACTTTCTCGGTCAGCATTTCCTCAAAAGCATCAAAATTGATCTGAAAACAGTCCGTGTCCGCCGGCACCACTTTCAGCTCCGCACCTGTCAGATTAATATAGGGCGCATATTCCGGGAAAAAAGGTGCAAAGGTAAGAATTTCATCCCCCGGCCCGCTCACGCACCGCACTGCATGGGCGATGGCACCCGCCGCTCCCGTAGTCATAAAAATATGGTTTCCCGTATAGTTCATCCCGAACCGCTTATTCAAAGATACTGCAATCTTGTCCCGCACCGCCGGAATACCCAGGCTCTGGCTGTAGCCATGTAACTCCATGGGATTTCTGTTCTGCAAAAGGTCGATCATTGTGTCGGTAAACTTCTGCGGCGCCGGCACAGAAGGGTTGCCCAGACTGTAATCAAATACATTTTCATAACCGATCTCCGCGCCTCTTGCCGTGGCAAATTCCGATAGCTGCCGGATCACTGATTTCCCCTGCAGCATGTCTTTATATTTCTGTACAATCATAATTCTGCTCCATTTCTGTTTTTGTTCTGGCTCTGTCTAAACTTCTCCGTGTTTTGACTCCTTCAGGCATTATTTCTTCTTTAAATGCATCAGCCTTCCCTTAAAGTCACCCCAGAGCGGCGGAATGTTGATCCCCGCATAGTGCAGCGTGTCTCCCATATATTCCATCTGCTTAAGTTCCGGCCAGTCCTGTGCATTTTCGATCACATAACAGCCTTGCGGGTCAAGCCCCGGAATGCAGATGCGCCTGCTGTGGAAATTAGGTCTGTTCAGCACCTGAATATAGGTCACCAGCGCCTCACTCTTATCCTTGGCCACAACCTCATAACAGTCAAAATAATGATTATCCGCATAGTGCGCAATGCGGTAATAATCCCCGCAGCGGACCAGATCATTATATTTATGGTACATGGCCGTCTGTTCAGGAATCATTTTCCTGTCTTCCTCCGGTATCTTCGTCACATCCAGTTCATAACCGAAAGTTCCGGCAAGAGCAACATATCCTCTCGTCTCAAAAGGTGTTACCCGTCCAATTGCATGATTCGGGCAGTCAGACACATGGGCTCCCATAGTGGACAGCGGATAGACCATCGCCGTTCCCGCCTGAATGGAAAGCCGTTCCACCCCGTCGGTATCATCGGAACACCAGATCTGTGGACTGTAATACAACATGCCCGGATCAAAACGCGCCCCGCCGCCGGAACAGTTTTCCAGCAAAAGATGCGGAAACTCTTTCGTCATCCGGTCCTGCATCTCGTAAACTGCAAGCACCTGCCGGTGAAAAAGCTCCCCCTGCCTGTCAGCCGGAAGTCCATAGCTTCCTATATCGCTCAGCTGCCTGTTCATATCCCATTTTACATACTCAATGTTCGCACTCCGCAAAATATCCGCAAACATCTCATAGACAAAGTCCCTGACTTCCTTTCTCGACAAGTCAAGCACATACTGGTTTCTGGTAAGCGTTCCCGTTCTTCCCGGAATGGCAATGACCCAATCGGGATGCTCACGGTACAAATCGGAATCAGGTGAGATCATCTCCGGTTCAAACCAGATACCGAACTTCATACCCAGCTTATTCACCTCGTCTACCAGATATTTCAGACCGCCTTTCAGCTTGTCCTCATTAACCTGCCAGTCTCCCAGACTGCTGTTGTCATCGTTCCGGTGACCAAACCAGCCGTCATCCATGACAAGCATCTCAATGCCCAGTTCGGATGCCTGTCTCGCAATATTTAACAGTTTTTCCGTGTCAAAGTCAAAATAGGTTGCCTCCCAGTTGTTAATCAGGATCGGACGCTTTTTATCCTTATACTCACCCCGGATTAAATGATTGCGGTACAGATCGTGGAATGTTCTGGTCATGCCGCCGATGCCCCCGGCAGAATAGACGCACACTACCTCCGGTGCCTGAAAAGAATCGCCGGATTCCAGCTTCCAGCAGAAATCATAGGGATGAATCCCCATCATGGCACGAATGCTTCCAAACTGGTTTTCCTCGATCTGTGCCAGGAAATTGCCGGAATACACAAAATTCATAGCGTAGATATCGCCGTTTTCTTCTGTGGCCGTCCTTTTTTTCCATGCCATAAAAGGATGTTCCTGATGACTGGATTCTCCCCGTATCGAAGAAACACTCTGTTTTCCCTTCATCACCGGACGCGTCTGGATCGCCCGCTCTCTCCCCCAGGAACCGTGGAGCGTAATCATCTCATACCCGTCATTGTCCATATCAATGCACGCGGACATCACCTTGGTCAGATAAACCGGTTCCTGCCCGTTATTCACAATCTTCACACTTCTTGCCAGAGCATCACTGTCTGCAAAAATACTGTAAGACAGGATAACCTGCAGACCCAGTATTCTGTCTTCACATGTCAGTTCCAGTGTCTTACACGCCCCCGCGTCTCCAAAAGTTGCCGGCAGTCCTTCCAGCGGATCCTTCCCGTCATAAATCCGGTGAGACACATAAGACAATGCCACACCACTGTGCCCGCTCATGGTCCTGATCTCCAGCGCCCCTTCCCTGTAGTCTCCCAGCCCGTTCCCCGTATACTCCATGGGAAATGTATCCAGAAACGCCGCTCTGTCCCTGTTATTCTTCGAAGGCACAAAAGGCGCCTCCTCCGTCCGCATCAGATAAGCCAGATTATCCTCCGCCAGCTTCCTTCCATAATAAATATGTCCCACAAAATTCTCATCATCCACAATACCGATACAATAACTACTATGCACCGTATCCAGCTTAAATACCCTGTTTTTCTCATTATAACTGATGTTCATACCCACCCTGTCCCTTTCCATATCTTAAAATAACACAAACAAAACAATACCGCTGTCCCCCAACTCTCCCGAACCACTCCCAGACAACTCTCGGACAGCCCACGGAGAATGCACGCCCTTCCGCATTCTCCCAAACATGACTTAGTTACACTTAGACTGTGTCCCCAAGCTCTCCCAGACCACTCAAAGACAACTCTCGGACAGCCCACGGAGAATGCACGCCCTTCCGCATTCTCCCAAACATGACTTAGTTACACTTAGACTGTGTCCTTTACAGTCTTAGTGTAACTTCATGTTTTATTATACCAACATCTCATATATAAGAAAAGAATAAGTTAAAAAGACTTTCTTTTTGTCAAAAACGTGGTACAATAGCCTCTGTCAGATTTAATCATAAACAGTGGTAGTTCATATTAACTATTAAGAAAGAAAAAAGTTTACAGATCTGTATACTTGCGGGGAATAAAACAATATGAATATAACAGTTGTATTGCAACAAATGGTAATCATCTTTATTCTGATCGGCGTCGGCCTGCTGCTGTACAAAAAAGAAATGCTGTCAGAAAACACAGGCAGGCAGATTTCCGGCCTTATCGTCAACGTCACGAATCCGGCCCTTCTTATCTGCTCCGCTTTCCGGGAAGGCTCCAGAGTATCACTGCAGGAGCTTGGCATGGCACTCGGAATTTATCTGGTTGTATATATACTCCTTATCATTGCCGGTCTGCTGATCCCGCGCATTCTGCGGGTACCAAATATGTACCATTATTCCTATCAGATGCTGACCGTCTTCGGCAACGTAGGCTTTATCGGCATTCCTCTGGCATCCGCAGTGCTGGGGGCTGAATCACTGATCTTTGTATCGATCTATAATCTGATTTTCAATATTTTAATCTATACTTTCGGAATCACGCTTCTGCAGAAAGCCGAGGCGAGGCAGCTGGCGACAGGCTCATCCACGACACAGCGCCCCGGTTCCGGCATTACCACTCCCCTGTGGAAAAAACTGGTCAACGCCGGAACTGTATCTGCTGCGGCAACTATCATTTTCTATCTGGGTGATTTCCATGTGCCGGCCCTGGTCTCCTCCACGCTGAACTACATGGGACAGGCCACAACACTACTGTCCATGCTTGTGCTTGGAATATCTCTGGCACAGATGAAGCCTAAGGACATCTTTTCCCATCCGAAGCTGTATGGTTTTACACTGCTGCGTCAGATTCTGGTTCCCATAGGCTGTATCCTGATGCTGCGCCCTTTTATCCAAAACCCGCTGATCCTGAACACCATGGCACTCATGCTGGCCGTTCCTGCCGCTAACATGCCCTTAATGCTGTCCAAACAGCTTCAGGTAGAAACCGACACAATTTCCCAGGGCATTATCCTCACCACGATCCTGAGCCTGGGAACCATTCCGGTTGTGAGCCTGTTTTTATAGCAAAGGAACGTTTGCCTGCAAACCAACTTTAAATTTGCATTTTCCACGTTATCGGTATTTTCAGCATTTATGCACTATCCACTTTACGGATTCCTACACGATCTGCACCTTTATCATGTTGGTGGTACCGGAAAAGCCAATGGGCACACCCGACGTAATAACCGTCAGATCGCCTTTTTCTAACAGCTTCATCTTCGCAGCCGCCTGAATTGCCTTGTCAAAAAGATCAAAAACTTCTTTTTCTTCCTTAATCAGAAGCGGCGTCACACCCCATGTCATAGACAACTGCCGGCAGACCTTTTCTGTGGTCGCGCAGCTTATAATGTCACTCATGGGACGATATCGTGAGATCATCCGCGCCGATCTGCCGGATTTCGTCACCGTCACGATCGCCTTGGCATTCAGATCAAGCGCGGTAGTGCAGGTAGCATGGCAGATCGCATCCGTGATATCCGGATTGGCACTTCTCTCATGCTGGAAGAAACGTTTGCGGTAATCTACATCCTGTTCCGTCCGCTCTGCAATGCGTACCATGGTTTTCACTGCCTCCACGGGATAAGCACCCGCCGCCGTCTCCCCGGACAGCATGATCGCACTTGTGCCGTCATACACCGCATTGGCAATATCCGTAGTTTCCGCTCTTGTAGGGCGGGGATTCTTGATCATGGATTCCAGCATCTGGGTAGCCGTGATCACCTGCTTGCCGGCACGGTAAACCTTTTTAATGATCTTCTTCTGAATCACAGGCACTTCCTCGTAAGGAATCTCCACTCCCATGTCTCCTCTTGCCACCATAATACCGTCTGACACCTCTATGATGTCATCAATATTGGCAACACCCTGGGCATTCTCAATTTTGGAAATAATCCTGATCTCCTCACCGCCGTTTTTCTCAAGCAGTTTACGCAGCTGCAGAATGTCTTCTTTTTTCTGGACAAAGGATGCCGCGATAAAATCCACATCCTGCTCAATGCCGAAAAGAATATCCTCTCTGTCCTTATCGCTGATATATGGCATGGAAAGATCCACATCCGGTACGTTGACACCCTTGTGATTGGATACAACACCGCCGTTAATAACACGGCAGACAATATTGCTCTTATCCACTTTTTCCACTGCCATTTCAATCAGACCGTCGTCGATCAGCACACGCATACCCACTTCCAGATCTTCATAAAGGCGGTTGTAAGTTACACTGACTATGTCCTTTGTCCCTTCTACCTCCTCGGCAGTCAATGTGAATAACTGCCCTTCCTCCAGCATTACCTTTCCCTCTTTAAAATCCTTTACACGCACTTCCGGGCCTTTGGTATCCAGCAGAATGGCCACCGGTTTCCCCACTTCCTTGCGGAGTTTTTTTACCATATCCATCCGTCTCTTATGATCCTCGTAAGTACCGTGGGAAAAATTGCATCTGGCAACATTCATCCCTTCTATCATCATCTGTCTGAGCACGTCCTCCTGATCGGTTGCCGGTCCGAGGGTACATACGATCTTTGTTTTTCTCATGGCTGCTTTTCCTCCTTGTGATAACTTCACTTATTATTTATAAATATTTAAATTTACCTGATCTACGGACATCGGATTCTGAAAAATATTGAATCGATGTTATTTTTATTTTATACGAAAATAAAAAAACTTAAACCGTTTTCCGGATAACAGGACCATCTATTTCTTTTCCCGTCCTTATAGTTAACGACATTAAAAATTTCGTTTTCGATTCCGCAAAAGCTCCCGAATCTAAACCATATTTTTAATCATACCATACTATGCCCGACAAAAACAATCACCCATGCTATTTTAACAAAATATTAGCCCATGGCAGAGCAAAGAGATGGCAAGCTGAATACGAGTTGCATCCGCCTGCCATCTGCAAGGAATTTATTCTGTCTTTTACCATATATTCGTTTTATCGTTAATATTATTTTACAAAAATAATATTTTTTATTGACATCACAGAAACCCTTTGCTACACTTTAATTACATATCTGGGATATCATCTTATAAAGAAATCAGTCAGATTTCGTTTTGACAATCCCCATATGAACAATTAAATGTGGCGGATGTTGTCGAAGAAGTCCTGATATCATAATCTTCTTCCGGCATACCGCCGAAAGGAGAACACAGATGATTTTCCTGTATACCAAAGGTAAAAAAGGAACGATTCCGCAAGATCTAAAAGATCTTCTTTATTATCTGGAACATTCAGACTGGAAAAACGCAGTAAATGATTCACTAAAGGAGATTCAGACTATGGTAGATGACGTAAAACAAGATCAAGAAGTAGGCATTTTCTTTACCCATGCACTGGAGCGTTGGTATGAAGACCTGATGAAATGTGACGTTTGGGAAGAAGCCAAGGAATTAGGACATGAACTTGGACATGAGGAAGGTCTTAAAGCCGGGCGTGAAGAAGGCAGACAAGAAGGCTGGCAGGAAGGAAGACAGGAAGGCTGGCAGGAAGGAAGACAGGAAGGCTGGCAGGAAGGAAAACGGGAAGCCCTCATCAGTTCCATAAATGATATTCTCTCCGATTCCGGCACCGTCCCGGACAGTATCGCAGCGCGGATCAGAAATGAAACTGACTTAAATGTTCTAAGCCAATGGCTGAAACTGGCCGCCAGATCAGAATCTATTGAAGCATTTGCTGCAAAAATGTGAGCGGCAAAACAGGCTCATTGCTGCAAACGCACTCTGAGCCTGTTTTGTAGATACCCTCAAAAGGATCCGAATAAGCACCTCTAATAAGCGATAGGTTTCTTCATAATTTCAAATTTAACCGTTACACTTCCGCCGTAAAGCACTCCCGTTCCGCTGATGGTAACACTGCCTTTATTCTTACCAGACTTCACATTTGCTCCATAGGAAACAGTATAGTCTCTTCCTTCGCTAAGTGTCTGCGGCGAATTTCCTCCAAGGTAAGTCACCGTTACCCGTGGTGTAACCTGTGTTCCGGTATAAACTGCTTCTTCCACCTCTACCTGCAGATTTGCCCTGGTCAATTTCATCTCATAAATCGGAAGCGGCACAATAAGCGGCTCCGACAGCGTATAATTGCCTGCTGCTGTGATAACAGCCCGCGGCACAGCGTCATCTGCCAGCTGCTCCGCCTGCTTATACTTCTGCAGATACGCCTCGAAGTCAGCCTGTGTATTTTTCATATAGCTGATCTCATAATCCACGCCGGCACGCAGGACTGCCTTACCATCCGTCAGCTTCACCGCCGGTTTATAGGCATAATCTGCGGCCTTATTACTGTTGTACGCCACGGCAGTGGTCTTGATGGCGATATCACTTCCCATCAAATCCCCTGTTGTGATACTGAAAGGAATCTCAAATTCGCCGCCGTAGTTGCCCTTGCCTTTCACAATGATCGTAGGCGGATTTTCATCGGAAGCCTTCGCCACCGCTTTATTGTTCTTGTATTTGAGCGTATAGTCTTTACCGTTTAACAGGAAAATTTCTCCACCCTTATTCTGCCCCGTCGCCGGAACGCTTTCCTCTCCTGTTCCGGGCAACGCAGGATTCCGGTCAATGCGGATGAGCTTCACCACCGGCATGGCGCCGCTCTTACGATAGCTGACTTCAAGACGATACTCCATGCTGTCCGCCGGCGCCTCTCCTTCTCCTGTCCTGCCGTCCGGCTGAACACCTTTTGCCTGCTTGCTGCCACCGGCCGCACTGCTTAACGAAAAGATGTCCTCCTTCCAGACATTCTCTTCTGAAAGCTGATAAGGCATGATTTTAAAGGTTTTCTTAAAACTGCCGCTAAAGCCTGCCCGGTCCGCACCTTTAAAAGTCATTGTGGCCGTACCTTTATTGATATTTTTCACATAGCTGATGGTATAGTCAGTCCCGTATGCCAGTTCTTCAGATGTTCCGTTTCCGTCCCCGTAAATCAGCCTTACGCCATTCTGTGTCAGCGCTTTCCCCGTATACTCCCGGTCTACCAATCCCTTCACTGTTACCGTCTTAGCCGTGAAAGATCTGCCTTTGATATTGAACGTTACGGCTTTCTCACCGGCATACTCACCTGTTCCGGTTATGACAAGCTGTGCCTTGCCTGCCCTATCATTGTTGCGGTAGCTTACAAGATAATCCTTGCGGTATCTCAAAACACTGCCGCCGCATTTCACCGTAAAGGTGTCTGCCGAATTGCTCTCGGAAGGTGTCAATCTGACAGCACTGCCGGCAAATTGGATATTTTTCAGATTTTTTCCAAGAGTAATCTGCGCATTTTTGATCAAGTGGGACTGATCGGTCACATGAATGGTTCTGCAAATGCTTCCGGCATAATTTCCTCTGCCCTCGACCGTCAGCAGGAATTCTCCCTCATACCCGGCCGGAACAGCCGCGTTCTCCAGCACTTCCCCTGCTGGACAGCTCCTGCCGTACTGATTCCGTGCATTTA
>ERZ808035.270-NODE-270-length-57071-cov-6.039934_pt1 | contig 57071 bp, 44 predicted proteins | sample MGYA00380189_ERZ808035 | MGnify/ENA primary metagenome ERZ808035 (study PRJEB31490, sample SAMN06133407) | mouse gut metagenome | isolation source: M5_1 | host: mice | place: China: Chengdu | collected 2015-05 ... | reverse complement strand
CTCGTTTACGAGATTCGCTTCGCGAACTCGGGATAAGCGTAGAAATTTCCTACTACCATAAAAAAGTGTGCAGTACTGTCAGTGATCAAAAGAAGAACCGACAGGGAGAGCAGAGGCATAGTACTGTGCATATTTTTCTGATATTACTTGAATGTGTGTGCCGCAGATGTTAAGCTGAATTATAGTTCGTTTATCTGTTTTGCTTCTATTCAATTCCTGTTCCGGCAGGAAGGATATTTTGGCGTGAACAGAGGCGGTGACCGTGTAAGGAGAAGGAGTTGCGGGATAAAGCACATGTTACGGACTAAACAGCGAGGATAATTTGCAAACGAAAGAAAGGTATGAAATCAACATGGCAGGAAATGAAAAGACTACTTCATCACATACGGGAAAGAAACGAAGCACTTTCTCAGGAAAGCTGGGATACGTGCTGGCAGTGGCCGGTTCGGCAGTGGGGCTTGGCAATATCTGGCGGTTTCCTTATCTGGCGGCGAAATATGGCGGCGGCATTTTTCTTTTGACCTATCTGATTCTGATGCTGACCTTCGGTTATGCGCTGATCGTGTCGGAGACGGCTCTGGGGCGTATGACGAAAAAAAGCCCGGTAGGCGCGTTTCAGGCTTTTTCGGAGAAGCTTCCCTTTAAGCTGGGCGGCTGGATCAACGCGGTGATCCCGATGCTGATCGTGCCCTATTACAGCGTGATCGGCGGCTGGGTGGTAAAATATCTCTTTGAGTATCTGCGGGGTGGCACCCAGGTTCTGGCACAGGACGATTATTTTACAGGCTTTATCTCGGACGGGATCAGTGCGGAAGTCTGGTTTCTGCTGTTTAGCCTGGTGGTGATCGTGGTTCTGTTTGCCGGCGTGAAGCACGGGGTGGAGCGGGTTTCCAAGGTGATGATGCCGTTACTTGTGATACTGGCTGTATTTGTGGCAGGATATTCCATGACGAGACCGGGGGCGTTAGAGGGCGTGAAATATTTCCTGATTCCGAATTTTGAGAATTTTTCCTGGATGACGGTGGTTGCGGCCATGGGGCAGATGTTCTACTCACTGTCCATTGCCATGGGAATTTTGTACACTTACGGTTCCTATATGAAAAAGGAGGTTGACATCGAGCAGTCTACGGCACAGGTGGAAATCTTCGATACGGGTATTGCCATGCTGGCAGGACTGATGATAATTCCGGCTGTCTTTGCCTTCTCCGGCGGCGATCCGGATACGCTGCAGGCGGGGCCTTCGCTGATGTTTATCACCATTCCGAAAGTGTTTGCGAGTATGGGCTTCGGAACGGGGGCAGGTATTATGTTCTTCCTGCTGGTGCTGCTGGCGGCGCTGACCAGCGCCATTTCTCTGGCCGAGTCCGGCGTTTCTACTTTTGAGGACCAGCTTGGACTGAGCCGGCATAAAGCCACTGTTCTTATGGGTGTTATCATGGTTCTGTTCGGTTCTGCGTCGGCCCTTGGATTCGGGGTGCTTGATTTTGTCAAGGTGATTGGCATGTCGATTCTTGACTTTTTCGATTTCCTGACAAATTCGCTTATGATGCCTGTGGCGGCGCTGGCTACCTGCCTGCTGGTTACCCGTGTGGCCGGGCTTGATCAGGTGATACAGGAAGTGGAACAGTCATCCAGGTTTAAGCGTAAGAAAATGTACTGTTTTTTCATGAAATATCTGGCACCGATCTGTATTGTGATCATTCTGTTCAGTTCTGTCGCGAATGTGTTCGGGTGGATCACGATGTAATCGGGAATCGTTGTATATTTCAACGGGCGGCGGTTGTGTATCAGTATTTGATTTTTATAAAAATGGATAATATCATCTCCTGGCAGCAGGGGGTGATATTTTTGTTGTATGGGAAATTCCGCTTCTGTATTGACAAATGATTTTGCAGTGCATATAATAAAACATACGATTTAAAACATATGTTTTAGAAAGGAATACATTATGCCGCCAAAAGCAAAATTTACCCGGGAAGAAATCATTGAAGGGGCCGTTCAGATTGCAAGGACAGAGGGCTTCGATAAGATTACCGCCAGAGAATTAGGTAAAAGGATGCAAAGTTCCGCCCGGCCCATTTTTACGGTTTTTGAAAGTATGGAAGAGGTCAAAACGGAAGTGATCGCCCGGGCGAAGGAAGTTTACGGACAGTATGTTGCCGAAGGATTAAAGCAGGAACTGGCATTTAAAGGAGTGGGCATGGCATACATTAAGTTCTCGATGGAGGAGCCGATGCTGTTTCAGCTTCTTTTCATGAGCGCTGTGCCAGGAAAATACGGCGTGGAGAGTATTCTGCCGCAGATAGATGCCGGTTATGAAGAGATTCTGCAATCGGTACAGAAATATGTGGACACCAGAGAAGCCGCGGATATGATTTACCAGCATTTGTGGACATACACCCATGGTATCGCGGCAATGTGTGCCACCGGATTGTGCAGCTACACGGTGGAACAGATCGGGGACAGAATGACGCAGATTTTTACCGGACTGATGATGCTGGTAAGAGAAGGCGACAAATGAGTGAAGCATAAAGAAGCGCAGACACTTGTCTGTAGGGTGTCTTAATCATCGGGGAAACAGAGGTGCAGAAACGGAGGAAATCATGATAAAGATCGAAAACTTACATAAGTCATACGGGACAGGAGACAGCCGCAATGAGGTGCTTAAAGGGGTGTCCCTCACGGTAGAGGACGGGGAGTTTGTTGTCATACTGGGCACATCCGGCTCCGGCAAATCCACTCTGCTCAATGTGATTTCGGGACTGGAAGCGGCGGATGAAGGGATGGTCTGCTATGACGGGCAGAACATATCGTCCATGAATGACAGGGAATTGACGAAATTCAGAAAAGACTGTATCGGCTATATTTTTCAGCAGTATTTTCTGCTTCCGAATCTGAATGTGGATAAAAATGTGAAAATGGGTGCTGACCTTGCGGGCAACAAAGAATACCGTGAGACGATCAAGGCCGTGGGACTGGAAGAAAAGTGCATGAAATACCCTCATGAATTAAGCGGCGGTGAACAGCAGAGAGTTTCTGTGGCCAGGGCTCTTGCCAAGAAACCGAAGGTTCTTTATCTGGATGAGCCTACGGGGGCACTGGATGAGGCTACAGGAAGACAGGTTCTGGATTACATCTGCAGACTGAAAAAAGAGCTTGGTTTTACCATGGTCATGGTCACGCATAATCAGAATATCGCGCAGATGGCGGATACGGTAATCCGTATGAACAGTGGAAAGATTGTGGAGACCTGCTGCAATGCGGAACAGAAGACAGCATATGAGATTGCGTGGTAGGGCATTGGAGGATTCGAGATTCCGGAAAGCAGAATCAGGGAGGATTTAGATGATAATCGGTTTAAAAGATATCTTTAAGATGATCGGTATTTTGATCGTAAGTTTCTGCGCCGTGCTGGTGTGTACGCTTTTTCTGAACTATTACATAGATATCACGGCAATCGAAGAGCAGATCACGGGGGAAATGGCAAAGATTCTGTACGAGGCGATGCGAAGCACAGCGAAGATGGTCAGTGCATTGTGCGGCGGATGTCTGCTGTTGACCAGTGTGGTGTTGCTGTGTTTCTATATCGGTCACTATGTGGATACCCACAAGAAGCAGCTGGGGATCTTAAAAGCGCTGGGGTATTCACGGTTTGCCGTGGCAAAAGGTTTTGCCGTGTTCGGCGTGAGCGTGTTTGCGGGTACTGCGGCAGGATATCTGGGTGCACATCTGCTTATGCCCGAATTTTATGAGCTGCAGAATGGGGAGGGGTATTTTCCGGCGTTTGACGCAGTCTTTCATCCGGGGCTGTTTGTGGCGCTGGTAGGCTTCCCCACTGTCTTTTTCGCACTGCTGGCGGTTTTATACAGCTTTCACAGGTTGAAAGTGCCGACTCTTTCTCTGATGAGGGAGGCGGTGAATGATAAAGTTGTCAAAGCGAAAAAGGAAACGGATCTGCCCTTTTTGACGGAACTTAGAAAGAGCAGTGTCAGACAGCGGAAATCTTTGGTGTTTTTTATTACCTTTGCGGTATTTTGTTTTTCTTCCATGATGCAGATGTCATTCGGTATGGATGAACTTGCCAGTGTAATGATGTCGGTGATGATCATGGGAATCGGTATGACGCTGGCGTGTGTGACGCTTTTGATTGCCACAACCTCTGTGATGAAGGCAAACGCCAAAACCATTACCATGCTGAAGGTGTTCGGCTACGAAGCAGGAGAGTGTGCGAAAGCGGTGATGGGAGGCTACAGACCCTGGGCTTATATCGGGTTTGCGGTGGGCACGGTCTATCAGTACGGGCTTTTAAAGATTGCGGTGGAGATTGTTTTTGCGGATATGGAAGGGGTGCCGGAATACGGGTTTGATGTTCTGGCGCTGGTCGTTACTCTGGCGATGTTTGTCCTGCTCTATGAAGGAATTATGCGGGTGTATGCGAAGAAAATGGAGAAGCTTTCCGTGAAAGAGATCATGCTGGATTAAATGATAGGAAGAGATTTTCTAAGACATCTGAAAAACGTTTTTTAAAAATTTCACTTCCTATCATGGATTGGGAGATTCCGTGAAAATATTATATTTGAATGTAAGCGTATGGGGTGGTATGATAAGGCAGTAAGTTTACTGCAGGAGAAAACGCCATGCCATACAAGATGAAATTGAAAAGTGCATTTCAGGCTGCCTTCCCGCATACGATTCCGATCTTTGCGGGATTCTGGTTTCTGGGGATGACATACGGAATCTATATGAATGTGTCGGGATTTGGCTTCTGGTATCCGATGCTGATGAGTCTGACAATCTTTGCAGGCTCCGTGGAGTTTGTGACAGTCAACCTGCTTCTGGGCGCGTTTGATCCGCTGCAGGCTCTGGCGATGACGCTGATGATCAATGCAAGGCATCTGTTTTACGGGATTTCCATGCTGGACAAGTACCGTGGGCACGGCCTGAAAGATCTGTATCTGATTTTCGGGATGTGTGACGAGAGTTTCTCCATCAATTATACGGCTGATATTCCGGAAGAGGTTGACCGGGGCTGGTTTATGTTCTTTGTCACACTCCTGAATCATTTCTACTGGGTTTTTGGTGCCACGCTGGGCGGTATTTTTGGTTCGCTGATTCATTTTAATACGGAAGGTATTGAATTTGTCATGACGGCGATGTTTGTCGTGATCTTCATGGAACAGTGGATGAAGGAGAAAAATCATGTCAGTGCGCTGGTCGGGGTCGGTATTTCGCTGCTGTGCCTGACCGCGTTCGGGGCGGATGATTTCATAATACCGGCCATGGTCGGGATTCTGGGGGTACTGACACTGCTTAAGAGGCCTTTGGAGAAGAGATGGAAAGAGTGAAAGAAGTTTGATAATCTATTTTAGTCGTAAATTTGTGACGCTTCGAAACGGGGTATATTATGACAATAACACAACAGATCATTACAATCGGCATGGTAATTGTCGGGACAATGATAACGCGGTTTGTTCCGTTTCTTGTTTTCCCGGAAGGGAAACCCACACCTGAATATATACAGTATCTGGGCAAAGTCCTTCCGGCGGCAGTGTTTGGAATGCTGGTGATTTACTGCCTGAAGAATGTCAGCCTGACTGCCGGAAGCCATGGAATACCGGAACTGATCAGCATTGCTGTGGTGGCCGGGCTGCATCTCTTTAAGAGGCAGATGCTGCTATCCATAGCAGGAGGAACGGTCTGTTATATGCTGCTGGTGCAGTTTGTGTTTTAAATGATTGTGCAAAAAACTAAGAATCCCGCCGTTTCTTCGATGGGATTCTTAGTTTTTGTGACTGTGTACAAATTTCAAAAAAGAAATGCTGAGTTATGAACTGAATCCGGTTCTCAACTCAAAAAATCTTTAAGGACGGATATAAAGATATCCATGTCGAGCGGTTTCGCAATATGGGCGTTCATGCCGTTTTTCAGAGCGGCTTCTTTATCTTCTTCCAATGCGTTGGCAGTCATGGCGATGATGGGCAGTGTTTTGACGTCATCTCTTGCCATGCTCCGGATCGTGCGTGTTGATTCATAACCGTTCATGATAGGCATCTGCACATCCATAAGGATAGCGTCATAATAATATTCCTCTGACTGTTCTACCATTGCCACGGCATCAGTTCCGTCCGGTGCGGATTCCACGACAAAACCAGATTCGGTCAGGATCACTTCTGCAATCTCACGGTTCAATTCGATATCTTCCACCAGCAGGATGCGTTTTCCATTGAAATCTGCCAAAGTCCATGCAGCGGCGCTTTCATCCTTGTCATTCAGGTTGTTGGCCGCAAGCAGTGCCGCCTTAAGGTCGGACATAAAGAGCGGTTTTGCACAGAAAGCTGTAACACCGGCTTCTTTTGCCTCATCTTCGATATCAGACCAGTCATATGCAGTCAGAATGATGATGGGAGCATCTTCGCCAGCCACGTGTCGTATTTTACGTGCGGTCTCTACACCGCTCATTTCCGGCATCTGCCAGTCAATGATATAGGTGTGGTATGGATCGCCTTCCTCATATGCTGCATTGGCGCGATAAGCGGCTTCTCTGCCGGAAGTGGTCCATTCAGCACGCATATCCAGCTGTTTTAACATTTTGCTCACACTGTCGCAGACGTTAAAATCATCATCCACTACCATAGCACGAAGACCGCTCAGTTCTTTCAACTGCTCAGCATTTTTCTCGGTATCCTGCAGCTTCAGGGTGAGTTCTACTGTAAAGGTGCTTCCTTTGCCCGGTTCACTTTCCACGGAAATCGTACCATTCATCATTTCCACGATATTTTTGGTGATCGCCATGCCAAGTCCGGTGCCCTGGATACCGGATTGTGTTACAGTGGATTCACGTTCAAAGGGCTCAAAAATATGCTGCACAAATTCCGGTGACATGCCTATGCCGGTGTCTTTGACAATAAAAACATAATCGCCGTATCCATGGCGGAATGTGGTCTTCTGCATAATGCGGAAAGAGACTGTTCCACCGGCAGGCGTGTATTTCACCGCATTGCTCATCAGATTGATAAATACCTGATTCATTTTAAGCGCATCGGCAATCACATCTTCGTTGGCCACCTCAAAGGTATCAATGAACAGCTCAAGTTGCTTTGCCTTTACCTGGGGCTGAATGATATTTACCAGATTATGCATTAATTCGGAAATATTACATTCCTGTTCTTTGATCTGAACCTTGCCGCTCTCGATTCTGCTCATGTCCAGAATATCGTTGATCAGACTCAAGAGATGGTTGCTGGAGGAAAGAACTTTCTGCAGGCTGTCTTTTACACGTTCCTTATTGTCAATATGCGTAACTGCAATAGTCGTAAATCCGATAATGGCGTTCATCGGTGTACGGATATCATGAGACATATTGGAGAGGAAGGTGGTCTTCGCCCGGTTTGCATGTTGTGCCTGCATTAAAGCGTCCTGCAGAGCCTGCGTCTGCTGTCTCTGTTTTAAAACGCTCTCCGTGATATCTTTGGACATGGCCAGTACCACGATATCTTCGGTGTCATAATCCCGTGTCATAATAAAGGACTGGCGTACACACATCTGCTCCTCATCGGAAATCAGACCCCAGAAATCTACCACAACTTCGGCATCTCCCTGTTCAAAACGTTCTTTCAGCCGGTCGGTGTTGATTGTATGACTGTATTCTTCTAAAGATTCCGGTAAAACATAGGCTTTCCATTTTTCAAAATACTCGGACGCTTTGCATGGAGACTGCAGACCGACTTTTTCCAAAAGAGAAATCTGCTGTCCATCTATGTTCTGAATGACATCACCTGTGATCAGATCCTGTGTCAGATTAAACTCAAAGGTGCAGAATGCATTGGAGGTAACTGCAATCCGGTATTGTTTTTCCTTGCGGTTGGCAATGGACATTTTGGCCTGGATCCGCAGTTCTTTTTCCTTCAGATCCGTGATATTCTGCCGGATAAACAGGATCTTGTCGGCGCGGCCCTCTTTCCGCTCAAGGCAGATCATATTCATATGTTCCCACTCTGCATTGCCGTTTTGCATAATATGGCATTCAAAACGCAGGTCATTATGGCTGCTCAATGCCTCAATGATAAAATCCCTGTTAATAAATCTTGCAAATTCCTGCCGGTCATTTTCGTCCACCATGATGGAACAAAGATGCTCGGACAGTTCGCTGTAGCTGCCTTTCTGGGCGAGGCCGCCGGCTTCCGGTCTTGTGTCGGCAAGATACTGATAAGTGTCCGAACTGAAATCAATCAGGGCAAAACGGGAAAAGAGTGTGGTAACGCCGTCTATGATGTACCCCATTTCGCGGTTCTCCTGAGCCAGTATCTTTTTCTCCCGGCCGGCACGGACCAGGAGTGTAATGATATAAATGATAAACAGCCCGATCAACATGATTTCCAGCTGTATGCCGACCAGATTTTCAGTTCTTATCATGTCCTGAGTAACGTTTTTGGGGAAGATCTGTACCAGAACACAGTCCTTGTCGGGAAAGTTAATAACGCATATGTTGTCTGTCTTACATTCCTCAGCACAGACAAATGAACCGGCGCCGCCGTTTGTAAAGATGTCCTTTACTTTTGCGGCAGTATTCTCATCGATCACACCGGATCCGGTCAGTATGTCGACCAGGTTGCCTTCATATATCTGATCATCGGAATTTGCGACAACACCGCCGTCCGGTGTGCAGAGAAAGGTATCGGCCTGTTCTCCGAAATAGGTTGTATCAAGCATACTCTGCAGATATTGTTCTGCCAGATAGACACCGCGGAGGATTCCTGTGATTTTCCCTTCAAAATATACAGGTGCATAGAAGCTGGTCACTGTTTCTTCGGAAAAGTAGGGATCGAAAATGATGGTAATATTACTGTTACCGTTTATTCCGTCGCTAAAGTATGCCCGGCTGGAAGCGTTGGCTGTTCGCCCGTCGGAAGCATATTCCATTCCACTCAGATCAGTAAAAAAGAGATTGTCAAACTGGGAGGTTTCTTCCATCTCTGCCAGCATCTGGGGAGTGATCGCAGGTTCTGTAAGACTCTTGCCTACTAAATAAGAATAGGCGTTGATGAGATTGAGTGCATTATCGAATTCGTCATTGATCTGTTCTGCCGTCTGTTTTGCTGAATCTGAGGCGTAATTTTTATTCTGTTCGATTACCCGTGCCCGGTTCTGGGACGTATACCAGTAAAACAGAATGATCATGGCAAGTAAAAGGAGAAGGACATATAAGATTTCCTTCAGAGATTTTTTGGTTTTTGTGATTTTCATGGCAGTATCTCCTCTATTGCGTTTATTTTATCATGCTTTCGGAGCGCCTACAAGATATTCCTGTGGCGGGAGATACATTTTAAATACAAATGGAGAATTTTGTATTAAATGATGCTGCAGATGAGAACAGGACGGACCATGTGTCCGCAGAGAATGTCTGGAATGCAGGCACTCTCTGCGGGAAGATGAGACTTTGTAAAATGATATTATGAAGAGGTCATACGGTCTGTAAGATGGCAACATCTCTGCCTGCAAGACGCAGAGTATCACCTTCCTTATATTCAGTGCCTGTCAGGATATCCCTGCCTGTCCGGTTCAGCGTGATCTCATGAGTCTGCGCATCATGGTTCAGCAGGAAAAGGAAGGAGCCGTTTGCGTTGATGCGCTCGGTTGCCTCGATGCAGTCCGGTGTGTCAAGAAGAGGGAAAATACCCGCTTCCGCACAGATTTCGCCGATAAAAGTACGATAGAAATTGGAATCGGAACGGGTCGCAACATAGTAGGCGAATCCTTTTCCGAAGGCATTGCGGGTGAGCGCCGGCATACCTGCATAGAAATCCTGCTCGTAGGAGGCGAGGGACCGGGCGCTTTCCGTGTGCAGCAGGTCACAGATCAATGTGGCAGGATATGCAGTGCCTTGATAGGTAAAACAGTTGCCGGCTTCTTCGGGAAGGGCGTCTTCCTCCTCCACCCAGATTCCCAGAATATCCCGGAGCCTGCCCGGATAGCCGCCCACCGTGACCAGATCATGCTCGTCCACATATCCACTGAAAAAGGTGGTCAGGAATCTGCCGCCTTCCTGTACAAAGCGGCGGATCTTCTCATCATGGCCTGATTTCACCATATACAGTAAAGGTGCGGCCACGAAAGAATAGCCGGTCAGATCATCCTCGACACTGATCAGATCCACGGGAATATTCAAATCGCAGAAGGCCTTGTAATAGTTCATGATTTCGTCACAGTAGTGCAGATTCACGCTGGGGCCTGCAGAATAAGAGGTGGCCCACCAGTTATCCCAGTCAAAGATGATGGCTGCTTTGGATTTCATGCGTGAACCCAGAGTCAGGTCACCGATCCGGTCAAGTTCTTCACCCAGAGCGGCGACCTCCCGGAATACCCTTGTATTTTCGTGACCGGCATGGTCAATGACTGCCCCGTGATATTTTTCGCAGGCGCCGATACTTCGTCTGATCTGAAAAAACATAACAGTATCTGCGCCGTGGGCAACTGCCTGATAACTCCAGAGCCTCATAACGCCCGGACGTTTCAGCGCATTGTAGGGATGCCAGTTGGTCACGCTGGGCGTCTGCTCCATCAGCGCAAAAGGCTTGCCCTGTTTTAAGCTGCGCATCAGATCATGTCTGAGAGCGGTATCCTCCGGTGCGGCATTGTAGGCCGGATAGTTGTCCCAGGAGATAAAATCCATGTATTTTGCCCACATCTGATAATCCAGTGCATCATAAGTGCCCATCAGATTGGTGGTGATGGGAATCTCCGGGGTGATGGCGTGGATTGTGTCATATTCCAGACGGAAGCAGTCCAGAATACTCTCTGAGTTGAAGCGCCTGTAGTCCAGTGAGATACCCTGAAAAGTGGTCCGTTCAGGAGCAAAATGCTCCGAAAGAATATTGGGCAGTACGATATCTTCGAAATCATAGAAGGTATGTCCCCAGAAAGCCGTATCCCAGGCTTCATTTACAGCGTCGATGGTCTGATACTTGTTTTTCAGCCATATGCGGAAGGCACGCTCGCAGTTTTCGCAATAGCATTCCCCGCCGTATTCGTTAGATATATGCCATGCAACGATATTGTCATAAGAACGGTAACGTTCAGCCAGCTTTTCGGCAAGGCGCTTCGCATATTTACGGTAGGTCGGGCTGTTGGGACAGGAGTTATGGCGGCTGCCGAACTTGTGCTTCCTGCCACTGAAGTCTGTTCTGAGGATATCGGGATATTTCCGTGCCATCCAGGCCGGATGCGCGCCGGTGGAGGTGGCCAGACAGATTTTCATGCCATGGCGTGTGACTGTCTCCATGATTTTATCCAGTTTATCAAAGCAATAGGTGTCCTCGGAGGGCTGTAATGCCGCCCAGCTGAAAACATTCAGGGTGACTATATCTATATGTGCGAGCTTCATCAGCCGCATGTCTTCTTCCCAGATTTCTTCGGGCCATTGTTCCGGATTGTAGTCCCCGCCGTAGAGTATTTTCTTTACTTTGTTACTTTCGATCATTGAATGTACCAGACCTTTCTATTGATTTTTCTATTTAAGCAGTATCGCAAGCATTATACCTTATTTATGAAAAGGCAGCTACCCTATAAATTACTGATTGATTGCGTCTGTTTTTAGTAAATCACGAAATGGCCATAGATTTTAGCGTCTATCGGAAAAGGGAACAGGGTGAATGGCAGTGCAGGACAGAGAAGGTTATGATTCCGGTGCGGATATGTCCCTTCGGGCTTATGAAATAAAGGAAGCCGGGTATAAGCCCCGGCTTCTTTTATCAAGAATATAATTATGTTGATACAGACTAGTTTGACGTTGTAAGTCCGGCATCTTCAGCCATCTTGTCAAACTTCTCCATTACAGCATCGTAGGTTTTCTGAGAAATATCAGGAAGCTTTCCGCCCCATGTCTTCTCAGCCTGCTCGTAACCCTTCTTGAAGGCATCGCGCATCTCTTCAATCTTGCTCGGATCGCCGCCGGTCAATGCCGTTGCGAAATCAATGATTCTGTCAGATGTCTGCTGAACACCCCAATACCCGTCTTCGGCAATATCCTTTTCAGCCTGTGCCTTGGTGGCAGCATCTACGGTGAATTCACCTTTTGCGAGGAAAGACCAGATGTCATTGGCCGTATTGTAGGTCTCGCCCTGTTTGCTCATCAACTGCTGTACAATATTTTGTAACTGCTGAGCATGTGCTTCAGCGTCAGCTTTCATCTTGTTTACTAAATTCGTGTTCTGCGTGTAAGTCTTTGCAGTTGTAGAGCCTTTGTCGGTTGACGGTTCATAGACAACACCGCTGTTCTGCTTGTCGTCAGAAGTGTTAGTAGTATTTTTGTCCTCAGCAGCCGTCGAAGCCGTAGTCTGATTTACCGGATAGGTATCGTAAGTAGTTGTAGCACCTGTAACTCCGTTTACGCTCATTGGTATCCCTCCTTGGAATGTGATTTTATTGTGTTTCCGGTTACATACAGAGAAAATCCCTGCTTTTACATACTATATCGTACAATAACTCTGGAAAAATTAGGAGTAAAAAATTTTTTTTGAAAAAATTTGTGGCCGTTTTGCCTTGTTTCATGACATGGAGGAAAGAAGGCAGAGTAGAACATGATCTTTCAAGATATGATGTCATGCACCTGTTGCGGAACAAAACAGTATTTTAAAATTGTCTGACAAAGAAATATGTGCTATACTTCGGATATGGGAAACCATAGAGCCAAAGGCGGCTTTACCCCTCCTTTATTTTCCGGAGGGTTCATGTAGCCCTCCAGACGAAAGAAAGGAGGGCGATACAATGTATGTTACATATCAAGATTTAATTCAGATTGGAATATTCATTGTCGCCCTTGCGAATTTGATTTATCAGGTTTACAAGGGAAAAAAGAAATAGCCGCCACTACCACCAATAGTGACGGCTGTTGGATTATAAAATCCATTTAGTTTGTTCATTCTGAGGGGTAGAGCCGCTTCTATGGTTTTCCCTTTTTCTATGTTTAATATAGCATACTTGGCAGCAGGATACAAGAGTAAAACACACCTGAATAACAGGACTATGGACAGTATTTACAGTAAGTATGGTTTTACGATATACAACGGGATTCAGGAATAGATTCCAGTGTTCATGCGGCTTAAAGGCCAATGATGGAACTGGATAAAACTTGACGAAACATCCCTGTTTTGTATATAATTAAGTACAATTATTGTATACAAAATGCAATCTGACAGACAACGGAGAAAAAGATGGAACGGATCACGAAAAAAGCATACGGGAAGATTAATATAGGGCTGGACGTCCTGCGGCGCAGGCCGGACGGCTACCATGAAGTCAGGATGATCATGCAGACGGTAGACATCTGTGACGATCTGGTTTTTGAAAAGACTGCACAGCCGGGTATTACACTGCAGACAGACCGGAAAGAACTGCCTGTGGACGGCAGCAACCTGATCTGCCGGGCGGCGGAGCTGCTGTTTCGGGAGAAAGGCATAGACGGCGGTGTCAGGATTACGCTGACAAAAAGGATTCCTGTCGCTGCCGGTATGGCGGGAGGGAGTTCGGATGCAGCGGCGGCCATGCACGGGCTGAATGAATTGTTTGAAATGGGATATTCTGTAAGGGAACTGCAGAAACTGGGGGTGAAGCTGGGGGCGGACATTCCCTACTGCCTTGTGGGCGGTACTATGCTGGCGGAGGGAATCGGTGAAGTTTTATCGGAACTTCCCGCTGTGCCGGACGGATTCCTTGTGGTGGCAAAGCCGGATATTGATGTATCTACGGCGTTTGTTTACGGAAATCTGCAGGCCGACAGTCTGACAGAACATCCGGACATTGACGGCATGATCGAGGCACTCCGGGCAGGCAGCCTGCAAGGGGTGACAGACAGGCTTGGCAATGTGCTGGAAACGGTCACGGCCAGAGAATATCCGGTGATCGAAGAAATAAAAAAGCTGCTGCGCCTTCAGGGAGCGGAGAATGCTCTGATGAGCGGCAGCGGTCCTACCGTGTTCGGTATTTTTACAGAGCGTGGGAAGGCGGAACATGCAGCCGGAATTCTGGGCGGCAGTGGTCTTGCCGGAGAGATTTATGTGACTACGTTTCAGAAGGGTACGGATAGACAGGATGCATGAACGAAAGATGCGAATCGGAAGAAAGGTGATGTTGAATGAGAGATCGTTTTGAGGTGGCAATGGATGAATTTCTCCCTCTGCGGGATGTTGTATTTAATACGCTGCGCAAAGCAATCCTCACGGGGGAACTGAAGCCGGGCGAACGGCTGATGGAGATTCATCTGGCGAACCGCCTGGGGGTCAGCAGGACGCCGATCCGTGAGGCGATCCGCAAACTCGAACTGGAAGGGCTGGTGATCATGATTCCAAGACGCGGCGCTGAGGTAGCCCAGATCACGGAAAAGAGCCTGAAGGACGTACTGGAAGTGCGGCGTGCACTGGATGTTCTGTGCGTGGAACTTGCGTGCGACAGAATCAGCCAGGAGGAGAAAGAACGGCTGAAGGATGCCTGCGGTGATTTTGAGCGGGCGACGAAGACCGGGGATACCACTGTGATAGCCAGGGCAGATGTGATTTTTCATGATATCATCGTACATGCTACCGGCAACCAGCGGCTGATCCAGCTGATCAATAACCTGTCGGAACAGATGTACCGTTACCGCTTTGAATATATTAAAGACGAGAACCGGCATGATAATCTGATCAGTGAGCATAGAATGATATATGAAAGCATTGCGGGACATGACAGAGAAAAAGCGGCAGAAGCGGCAAAGCTTCATATAGATAATCAGGAGAGATCCATCATCCGCCAGATCCGTCTGGAACAGGAACACCAGATAAAACGGCGTAAACTTTGAGGCTGGATGAATAGAGGACCGAATAGGGGTTACACTTCTTATGATAGATGAAAAAGACAGCGGTATCCGCAGAGAAGGATGTTAAGCTGACAATTTTGATATAAGGAGTGTGACGAAATGCTGAACCGGAAAGTAAACCCTGACATTTTACGGGGCGAAAGTATAGAAAGAAACCGTAGTGCAGGGTACAGTTGGAGAAGTCAGAGTGCCTTGAATAAACTGTACAGTGTGAGAAGCAAAAATGCTTTTAGTACAGTGTATGGATTAGGGAAAAAAGCCGGAATTACGCTGAAAAATATCTGTAAAAACTATCGTATCCGGGCAGCGGCGGCGGGAATCTGTGCACTTGTATGGTGCGGCCTGCTTTATCCGGAGCTTTGTTTTACCCAGGGGACCTGTGAACAGATTCTTATCGTACAGGGACAGGAGATTGTCATAGAACAGTTGGAAAATACAGATATTCTGGGTGCGTCCGGTGATGAGATCATAGTAAGAAGCCGATTTCTGGAATGGCTGAAAGAGATAAAAAGTAAAAAATAGATTGGAAGATAAAAGGTTATGAGTGAACAGGAATCTATGCGTAACAGACCTGTCGGAGTCTTTGACTCAGGCGTGGGAGGCCTGACTGTGGCCAGGGAGATCATGCGTCAGCTTCCCAATGAACGGATCGTATATTTCGGGGATACGGCAAGGGTTCCTTACGGCAGTAAGTCTCCGGAAACGATTACGAAATTTTCCAGACAGATCGCACGTTTTCTGCAGACGCAGGAAGTCAAGGCAATCGTGGTTGCCTGTAACAGTGTAAGCGCCTGTGCCATGGATGTGCTGGAAAAAGAGATCGACCTGCCTATTGTGGATGTGGTGAAGCCCGGTGCAAGGACTGCGATCGAGGCCACAAAGAATGACAGAATCGGGGTAATTGCCACGGAAGCCACGATCGGAAGCGGCATATACAGCCGGTACATAAAAGAAAATAATTCTGATGCCATGGTACTGAGCAAAGCATGTCCTCTTTTTGTACCGCTGGTGGAGGAAGGTCTGTGGGAAGACCCGGTGACGGACGAGATTGCAGGACGATATCTGGGGGAACTGATCGACGTAGGAATCGACACGCTGATATTGGGATGTACCCATTATCCTATTATACGGTCCACTATCGGCCGGATCATGGGAGAGGGTGTGACACTGGTGAATCCGGCCTATGAAACGGCCCGCGAACTGAAACGGATTCTGCAGGAAAAAGGATTGGAAAGCGAACACAGGCCGGGGCTGGGAACCGAATTATACCGCTTTTTTGTAAGTGATGCGGCGGATAAATTTCAGAAATTTGCAAATTCCATCCTGACTTACGGTATTTTATCAGCAAAGGTGATAAATATCGACGAATATTAGATTAATTGGATTGAAAAATCAGTTGAAAGAAAGGCATGGTTTTCAATATGACAAAAGAAGTATTGCTGACGCTTAGCGGGCTGCAGTTTGATCAGCGCGAGGAGGATGCCGGCCAGGTGGAGGTGGTCACTGTAGGCGACTATTATAAGAGAAACGGAAAACATTATGTGGTGTATGAAGAGATCACAGAGGGCTTCAGCCAGTCCACCAAGAACAGGTTGAAATTCAGTGAACATATGCTGGAATTATCCAGAAACGGTCTGGTTAACGTACATATGGTTTTTCAGGAAAACAGGAAGAACCTCACCAATTATAATACGCCCTTCGGCCAGATTCTGATCGGAATCGACACGAAGAAGATACAGGTCGATGAAAAAGAAGATGACATTGTTGTGGAAGTGGACTATTCCCTGGACGTGAACTATGAGTTTCTGTCAGACTGCCACATCAAGATCGCTATCTGCTCAAAAGAAAACAGCAGCTTTTCCCTGAATTAAGATTCCAGCCGGGATCTGTATGGGAATAAACTGCTGTATGAGTTCGCGAAGCAAATCTCGCAAAGTTATTCGCATGTTCCGGGTATACGAGTTCGCGAAGCAAACCTCGTAAAGTTATTTGCGAAGCGGCTTTGCACCGGCCTTTTCCTGGGCACGTTCAACAAGCTGCTTGAATTTACTCTTTTTCTTCTGCTCCTTGACGATGGGCTTGCCGTGGAGACCTTTCACATCTGTAATGTAGATACCGCTGACTACTGCCTTTACTTCTTTCTTGACAGGTACGGAGTCGAAAATCTTTTCTTCACAGATCAGCGACATGATCTGCGGGCCGACCTTCGCTTTGACAACGGGAAGCTTGGAGCCGCGCAGCCACTTCGGCGTCTGTTCAAGAACCATCTGTGGAAGTCCGGCATCCTTAATTTTCATACGTTTCTTGTCTATGATCAGCATGGAGACGGTCTGTTTCATGGCATCAATCTGTGCCTGCTGCTCTTCCTGCTTCTTCTGAGCCTTCCTTCCGACAAAATATAATGCAACTACTGCAATGATTAAAACAGCCAGAATGACTAACAGGACAATTGTTAATGTACTCATGGGACCACCTCCGAACAAACTTAATTACACGCAAGAATCATTTTAACATTGATTCCTGCATTAAGCAAGGAGATTTCCGAAATTCTTTCGCCAGCAGAAACAGTCCGAAGAGGATTCCGTTTATCAGAAGCGCCGCCGGGATCATTCCCCATGTCACCTGCTGGTTCTGCAGAACATCCGCCGAGTAATCGCTGACCATTACAGGCCCCAGATTGTTATTCAGAAAATGCAGGATTACAGGCACCCAGATGTTGCCTGTTTTCATATAGGCCCATGCAAAAAAGATGCCCAGTGTCACGCAGGTAATGATCTGCGATATGGTCATGATCAGTCCTCTGTCCGGTGTTGTATAGAAAAAAAAGTCCAGAAAGACATGCCATATGCCCCACGCCACGCCAAGAAGCAGTACACCGCCGCGCAGACCGAAGCGTTTCTGCATAATAGGCTGCAGATAATACCGCCAGCCGTATTCCTCACCGAAAAATGGTGCAAAGGCCATAAAAAAATTAAGCGGCGTCACGAGCAGATAGACCCACGTTGCAGGATCCTGCACAATCGCAAGCACAACATCTGACTGTCCGTCTGCGAGATACGCGAGAACCGCACGGCCGAAATACAACGCGAGGAAGACGAGAATGCAGATAAGGGATGCCTTCCCCTTCTGCCAGCGTAGTCCGTAAGCCGCCCGCCGATTTTTGCCGGAAATGAGCAGAGTGATCCAGCACAGGATCGTACCGCCGATCAGCAGATACTGGCTGAGCATTGACCAGAGGGGTATGGACAGGCCGTTTAAGTCCAGCGTTTGTCCGGGCATTGCTATGGCACACACCGCACACAGAAGCATGACAACGGTTACGAACAGAAAGCAGATATAAAAACATTTTGGCATCAGACTGTCTCTCCGGCGGGTGATCAGGTAAGCCAGCATCACGCCGGCTGCAGGATAGAACATCTGAGCGTTGGGAAAAGCGCCTAAATCCGCCGATATGGTATTGCCATACCAGGTCAGAAGCCCCATCGCATAAGTCACGCCGTAAGCGATCAGTAGAAAAAGCAGGAGCTGTTTTCTCTGTGTCGGGATATCTGCCGGAAGAGCAGAACTTTCATATTCATTTTCATTCATTTTTGTTTCCTGATTCATCTTGTACCTCCATTCCGGGACGTTCCAGACAGAGACAGCCGGAAAATTGTGCATCTCATAAACGTCTTTTGACGCCCGAATCTTTATAGATCTCAAGTATAACACCGGGAAACTCCGGAGAGGCATAGAATGCCCCGATGGTCATTCTGATGCCTGAATGGCAGTACTGTCAGGAGAAGTTAGGAGAAGTTAGGAGCGGTCAAGAGCGAGTCAGGAGAGATCCAGAAGCCGTTTGCGCATATTTCTGGAATAAGGGCAGCGTTCGCCGTTTTTCAACAGGATCTCATGGTTCTTTTTATCAATCTGCGCAATCTGATCCGCACGCACAAGGCAGCTTCTGTGCACCCGGATAAAATGTTCCCCCAGACGTTGTTCCAGTTCCTGTATGCTCCCGATAAAGTCCAGCCGCTCCCGTCCGGCGTGAAGTTCTATGCGGTGGGTGCTGCCTGAGGTGGTAAAATACACAATTTCATCCAGAGGAATATGCCGTACCACATCCAGCGTTTTGACGGTGAAGTACTCCTGCTGACCGCCCTGTTCCCGTTCTACCCGCTGCATAACACTTTTCAGGCAGCGTGACAGACCGGCGTACATCTGCTCAGGGTTCTGTTTGCAAAGATAGTCCAGAGCTTCCAGATGATACCGGAAGGTTTCAAAAGCAAGATCGGCAAAAGAAGTAACATAGATCAGAAAACCTCTGGCATCGACTTTGCGGATTTCCTGTCCCAGCCGGAAACCGTCCATGGAGGAGCCCTTCAGTTCTACATCCAGAAAGTATATGCCCTGTCTTTGGTCCTTTGCCAGACAATCCAGAAGTTCCTCCGGGCTGCCGGTGCACAGCGCAATCTCCATATCGTAATCTTCGATCAAAATCTGTTTTTCCAGCCAAAGGCGTTCTGCATTCCGGATCTGTTCATCGTCCTCGCATAGATAGATTGGCAGCATGGCATTCTTCCTTTACTCCTGAATTTTCAGTTCCTGTACAAAATATCCGTCCTGCACGGCCGTGAAGGGAAAGACAAAATCGTACTTTGCCAGTATCCGGCGGCAGTTTTCCAGTCCGATTCCGCGGCCCTTTCCTTTGGTGGTATAACCGCGCCTGCCAAGACAGCCGAAATCTACTGTTCCGTATAACGTATTTTTGATCCGGAAAGTGGTACAGCCGTCCAGAGAACTGATCATCATATGAACCCGCCCGTTTTCCCGTCCACGCACTTCGTCCATGGCATTGTCGATGAAGATTCCCAGGCATCTGCACAGGTCGGTACTGCGCATTCTCGTTTCCACGAAGGGATTTAAGACTTCCAGTTCACAGTTGATCTGATCCTGCTGCATTTTCGTCAGTTTATCCAGAAACAGGCTTTTGACTTCCATCATGCGCACATTGCCCAGCTGGTTCAGCAGCCGGATCTGTTCACCCACCTGTCTGTCGAAATCCCCGGTCATTTCCTGGATAAAGTTCTGCACGGCGTCCAGGTCGCCCTCTTTTGCCTGCAGATACATACCCGCCATCATATTTTTAAAGTCGTGGCGGAAGCCGCGCAGTTCCTGCTGTATCTGCTCCATTTTCTCTATATAAATAGTCTGCTGCTGCAGACTGGCCTGTTGAGCCATAATATATTGTCTCTGCTGGCTGTCTCTTCCCACGTAGACGAAAATAAGATGGATTAACAGAAGCAGGAACAGGGGGAGCAGCAGATAGTAACTTGTCGGAATTTCCATATAAAGTTTTCTCAGCAGCACATAATTGAAAAGAGGATAAAGCACCAGCAGGCACAGAATGCCCTTATGAACTGTTTCCTGTTCAAGCCACAGCCTGTAAATTTTTCCCATACCTGATATATGGATTATCAGTCCGCAGAGAGTCAGGAAGAGCGGATGGATGATTAACAGCCAGAACAGATAACTCTTGCGTTGTGCCGGATCTGACAGATCATAGAACATTCCGTAGTTATACAATTCCGAGAGAAGTACTGCGTAAGAAGCCAGGATTTCCACCATCAGCGCGGCCAGGCAGCAGTTTCGCGGTGACGTGCGCCATACGAAGTGCAGAAGCGGCATCAGGCATACCAGCGTAAAGTATTCCCAGATTGAATAACCCGTATGATTCATCCAGTTCCATGCGCCGGTTATGTAACAGACTGCTCCCACTGATGATATAACAAATATATAAAGCAGACACGCCAGAGCAGACTTGACAAGATGTGCCATTCTGCGGTCGGGAATCTGTCCCAGCAGAATGTGTGCCATCCACAGGATAAACAACATCGGGATGATCTGCGCCTGCATATTCGTGCAGACGATTTGCTGGAAATACTGCCAGTTCCTCATAGTAATCCTCCAACTCAGTGCCGGTATTGTCTGCTGTGTGCAGACATGATGATTCGGCTCAATTATATATAATTTGCAGAAACGTGTAAAGAATAAACAGTGAAGGATATGTTACTGTTCAGACAGGACTTGGCATTTATTGCTAAGTCCGTACGAAAACGCATATATTGCAAGTAAAAATCCATTTGCGAAGCAAATTTTGCATGGATTTTTACCTGTTACTGACACAAGACCCTCTTTTAAGAAAGAAGGATATATGGTATGATAAACTGATATGGGATTTTGATGCCTGTTTTAAGCAGTATGACAGACACCGGCTTGTGTCCGCATTTCAAATTTGCAGTTATGGAAAGGCATGGTTATTTATGGAAAATAAAAGAAACAATATGGGACAGGGAAAAGATGCCGCATCGGGTACGGCAGCAGTACAGGAAGGAAGGAGCACAGCACATTCGGGACACAGAAATATTGCAGGCAGAAAGCGAACAGCTTTTGCGGGATTGATCCTGACAGTCTCCATGCTGCTCACCGCCTGCGGAAATAAGGAATACCTGAAAGATATCAAGGCGGCTGACTATGTGACGCTGGGCAATTATATGGGGATTCAGGCGTCGGCGCCGGAGCCTGTTGTGGAGGATAACCTGGTGGACATGTATATCGAGTATTATATTCTGCCCAATCATGCCACAACGGAGAAAGTGACAGACCGGGCGGTTCAGGAAGGTGATACGGCAAATATTGATTTTACGGGTTATATTGAAGGAGAGGCTTTTGATGGCGGTACCGGCGCCGGTTATGACCTGACCATCGGCTCCCATCAGTTCATCGACGGCTTTGAGGACGGACTGATCGGCGCAAACATCGGTGATACTGTGAAGCTGGACCTGGCTTTTCCGGATCCTTACGACAATAACCCTGATCTTTCCGGCGTGCCGGTGGTGTTTGAGGTGAAGGTCAACAGCATCAGCCGGACGGTGCTGCCGGAGCTTACCGATGAGTTTGTGCAGTCTCTGAATATCGAAGAATGTAAGAACGAGACGGATCTGCGGAATTATGTATATGACTATTTTTACCAGAATGCGGTGCAGACGTACCAGAGTACGATCGAGAACACGCTGACGGATAAGATCATGTCGGAATGTACGTTTAAGGAGCCGCCGGCGAAGATGATCGACCGGTTTACCAGAAATCTGAAGGATGCGATGAATGCCCAGGCTTCACTGCAGAACATGACGCTGGTGCAGTATATGCAGACCTATTACGGAATGGATGCGGAAGCCTATGAGGAGAAGTTTAGCGGGGATGCTTTGACGGCCGCCCAGCAGTATATCATGTTTCAGGCGATTGCAGATGCGGAGGGACTGAATCCCGATGAGGACCAGATTCAGGAGGAGATCAGCAGCAGAGTGGAAGTTTACGGCTACGAATCCGAGGAGGCTTTCCGGGAGAGTACCGATCTTGAACTGTTGCGGGAGCAATTGATGAGAAGGAACGTGATGGAGTTTCTGAAAGAAAACGGCAACATTGAGATGGTATCAACAATCGAGGACTGACAGCCGGACAGGCATGTAAATGAAAAGGATAGAAAAGGAGAGAAAGTAACATGGGCAGTATGAATTTGACGGACATTAAGGAGTTGTACCGGAACAGCAGCGAGTACATCGACCGGGAAGTGACGGTGGGAGGCTGGGTAAGAAGTATCAGAGACTCCAAATCTTTTGGGTTTATTGTTTTGAATGACGGTACTTTTTTTGAACCTTTGCAGGTGGTTTACCATGACGGGCTTGAGAATTTTGAGGCGGTCTCAAAACTGAACGTGGGATCAGCCATTGTGGCAAAAGGAAGGATTGTTGCCACGCCCCAGGCGAAACAGGCTTTTGAGATGCAGGCGTCGGAGATTCTGGTGGAAGGGGTCTCTACAGCGGATTATCCATTGCAGAAGAAACGCCACAGCTTTGAGTATCTCAGGACGATTTCACATTTAAGGCCGAGGACGAACACGTTTCAGGCGACTTTCCGCGTGCGCTCCCTGATTGCTTATGCGATCCATACCTTTTTCCAGGAGAGAGGTTTTGTATATGTGCATACGCCGATTATTACGGGGAGTGACTGCGAAGGTGCAGGAGAAATGTTCCAGGTGACCACGCTGGATCTGAACAATCTGCCCATGACGGAAGACGGGCAGGTGGATTACAGCCGGGATTTCTTCGGAAAGGCAACGAATCTGACCGTAAGCGGGCAGTTAAACGTGGAGACATATGCTTTTGCATTTAAAAATGTATATACTTTCGGTCCCACATTCCGGGCGGAGAATTCCAATACCACAAGACATGCGGCAGAATTCTGGATGATCGAGCCGGAGATTGCATTTGCGGACCTGACCGATGACATGATGCTGGCCGAGGCCATGCTCAAACATGTGATCCGCTATGTGCTGGAGAACGCGCCGGAGGAGATGAACTTCTTTAATCAGTTTGTGGACAAAGGACTGATTGAGCGGCTGAATCATGTGCTGAATTCAGATTTTGCCCATGTGACCTATACGGATGCGATCAGCATTCTGGAAAAACATAACGATGAATTTGAGTATAAGGTATCCTGGGGCTGCGATCTGCAGACCGAGCATGAGAGATATCTGACAGAACAGGAATTCAAACGTCCTGTTTTTGTGACGGATTATCCGAAGGAGATCAAGGCTTTCTATATGAAGCTGAACGAGGATGGCAAGACGGTGGCGGCCATGGACTGTCTTGTGCCGGGAATCGGTGAGATCATCGGCGGCAGCCAGAGAGAGGATGATCTGGAAGTATTGGAGAAGAGAATGGCGGAGATGGGGCTGAATAAGGAGGATTATGAGTTCTATCTTGACTTGAGAAAATACGGTTCCGTGCGTCATGCGGGCTTTGGCCTGGGCTTTGAGCGGTGTGTGATGTATCTGACCGGCATGGGCAACATCAGAGATGTGGTTCCGTTCCCGAGAACCGTGAACAACTGTGAACTGTAGATGTGGTACAGCAGCATGGCTGTTAAGCGTTCTGCGTGTCAGCAAAGGTACAGTAAGTATCTTTCCTGACTGCGCAGAGGTATGAAATGAGGCACGATAAGATGAAGCGAAGATATATACGGCATGTATGTGTCATTCTGTCTTTCATAATGTTTTTGATAGTGGTAGATCCGGTATCGGCTACCACTATTTCTGATCTTCAGAAAGATCTTAAGAAAAACCAGTCCCAGCTGGATGATGTCAACAAGCAGATTTCCGACTTCAAAGGTGCACAGGCGGATATCGGGGACGAAATCAGTGAACTGGATGCGGAGATGGTCGCTCTTTTAACGGACATCAATCTGATCCAGGAGGCGATTAAAGACAAAGAGGAGGATATCGCCGATACACAGGCGGCATACGATGAGGCGGTGGCAGAGCAGGACCGTCAGTACGAATCCATGAAGATACGTATCCGGTTTATGTATGAAAAGGGGGATGCCTCATACCTGCAGATTTTTCTGGGTGCCAAAGGTATGGGCGATATGATGAATAAGGCAAATTACGTAGAGGAGCTCTACGAGTATGACCGGAAACTGCTGGAAGAGTATCAGGAGCAGGTTCAGCAGGTTGCCATGCTGAAGGATACGCTGGAAGAAGAGAAATCCGAACTGCAGACTTCGGAGACGGAGCTGGCGGAAGAACAGGCTTATGTGGAGCAGGTTCTGGCACAGAAAAAGGAAGAGTATGAGAATTATAATGTGGTGCTGGCCAAGGCAAGACAGGAGGCGGCGGCTTATACGGCGCGCATCAAGCAGGAGACTGCACAGATCCGGAAGCTGGAAGAAGAGGAGCGCAGACGGCGGGAAGAGGAAGAGCGCAAGCGCAAGGAAGAAGAGGAACGCAGAAGGAAAGAGCAGGAGGAACTGCTGGCGTCCCGTGACGGCGAAAGCAACAGTAAGGCTGATTCCGGCAGCAAAAACGATAAGAAGACGGAAACGCCCAAGCCCTCTTCAGGCGGAGGCAAAGGGCAGCAGATAGCGGATTTTGCCTGCAAATATATCGGTTATCCATACGTGGCGGGAGGGACAAGCCTGACCAAAGGCGCGGACTGTTCGGGTTTTGTCATGGCGGTTTTCCGGGAATTCGGTTATTCCCTTCCCCGCAGTTCCTATGCACAATCAGGGGTGGGAAAGGCGGTATCCTACTCCGAGGCACAGCCGGGGGATATTATTTACTATGGCGGACATGTGGGAATTTATATCGGCGGCGGGCAGATTGTCCATGCGAGTACGGAGCGGACAGGGATCAAGATCACATCCGCCACATACCGTAGTATTATTACAGTTAGACGAATTGTATAAAAACGTTGCTTTATATGTAATTTTTTAGTAAAATAGTAACAAGTGGTGGAGAAAGGGGTAACTTTTGGTTGAGGGATATTTCAGAAACTATATGGAGGTAGTACAATGAAAATCAGGGCGAAATTGACGACATTCTTTTCGATTATATGTATCGGATGTATGTTAACTGCAATCATGTGTATCGTGTCGGTGGTTAAGACACGGGTTGCGGGGATGAATGACGAGAAATATCAGCTGGAGGCAAAATATTATGCGACGAAGGTAAGCGAGTGGCTGGAAGAGAATTCAGCACCGATCGGTACCATTGATGTGTATCTGGAGTCGCAGGAGCAGGTTAACAAAGAGCTTTTATGGGGATATCTGCAGGCGCTGACAGGAGCATATGAGAATACCACGGATATTTATGTGGCCTATTCTGATGGAGAATATTATGACGGAGCCGGCTGGATCCCGGATGAGGGATGGGAATTTTTTGACCGTTCGTGGTATAAGGGCGCGATTGAGTCAGAAGAGAAAGTATGCAGTGAACCTTTTCTTGACTCTGTAACCGGTGAGATGGTAGTGCCTGTGGGACAGAAATTTACATGCAAGGACGGCAGCACCGGCGTGATCAGCATGGATCTGCAGCTTCCGGTTCTGTTTGATATGCTGAACGAGATCGTGGATACTTCGGATGGCAGTTACGCTTTTCTGGTAAACAATTCTGGCTCGATCCTGATGCACAAGAACGAGGAATTTATCTCTACGGAGGCAGAACCCAAGCGGGTGAAGGATGTTTTGAACGGTGCATATACGACGGCGATCAGTGACGGCAGCGCAGTGGAAGACTATGACGGCGTGCGCAAATATCTGAAGGCGAGTCCGGTAGGGACCAGCGGCTGGGTTGTGATTGTTGCCACACCGGCATCGGTGTATGATCAGGTGGTGGGACAGATTTTGAAGTTTGCGGTGGTAGTCATGGCTGTGGCAGCAGTCTTTGCGGCGCTTATTGTTGCGGTTTACAGTGGCACATTCACAAAGCCGATTCTGGTAATGCAGAAGGAAGTTACGGAACTGAAAGAACTGAAACTTCAACTGAAGGAAAGCGCGCTCAATCCGAAACGTAAAGATGAAATGGCAGTCATGGACCGGGCGATACAGGCCATGCGGCATTCTCTTCATGAGATTCTGCAGCAGATGATGGATGCATCCGGAGTGCTGCGCAGACAGTTTGAAAACGTGGAAGATTCCGTGGAGAGTACGGTTACGAACAATGCTTCGGTGAAAGATACGGTAGAACAGATCGTTCTGGCTATCGATGATGTGGCACAGCAGACACAACATGCCAATGAAAATCTGGCGGACTTTGCGGATAAGCTGGCTCAGGTTGCAGAGCGGATGGAGAAGATGAATGCGGTTGCCAATGCGGCGGTTCAGCAGTGCAGTGAAGGTATGCAGACGGTGGGAACGCTGTCCGCAAAGATTAATGAGAGCCGCGAGATCCAGGATGCTACATATGAGACGGCCAACAGTCTCACACAGAAGTCAGTTTCCATCGACGGAATCAGCAAGACCATCGGTGAGATCGCTACCCAGACATCACTGCTTGCATTGAACGCGTCCATTGAGGCGGCCAGGGCAGGTGAAGCGGGCAGAGGATTTGCGGTTGTGGCGGAGGAGATCGGCCAGCTTGCCGGGCAGACCACATCGGCGACACAGAATATTAATCAGATTATTACAGAGATCCAGAATGAGATCAAGAATGTCAGCGCACAGATCGGACAGATGCAGGAGACAACGACAGAGAGTATGTCGGCAATGGAAGATACCCAGGGTGTGTTCCAGAAGATCAGCGAAGACATTTCAAGTGTGGGCAGTGACATTAATGAACTGGAAAATGCGGTTGAAACGTTGAATCTTAATAAGAATGAGATTGTGGATACCTTCTCAGGCATATCCAGTGAGACACAGGAATTATCGGCTGCAAGCCAGGAGGTAAACAGCAGGGTAGAAGATCAGAATACCGAGATGAACAATATCGGCCAGGCTATGCATGAACTGGACGGCGTTGTGAAACAGCTGGATGAAATTATCGGAAGATTTGAGCTATAAGAAGTAGATCAGGAAACCGTTGTTTCTGCAGGATGAAAGAATTATATTCATCTGCGGAAGCAGCGGTTTCTTTATGGTATTAGGAAATTCCTACGCTTATTCGAGTTCGCGAAGCGAATCTCGCAAACGAGCTTTGCTCGTTTTTTTATGGTATAGGAAATTCCTTAGAAAAATTTTATCAAATCTTTTGATTTCTAACAAAAATATAATTTTTTTGTAAGGTTATTGTAAGGTTACAGTGCTATCCTTTTTGTAAATATATGCCAAAAGTATAAACCGGTCTGTTCAGGAAAAGAAACCGGCCTTCAGGGAGCGGGAATAATAACCACAGCATCGGAAATCCTGTTTGTATAATAATGGGAAATTACTTCGGATTTACGAGGCTGCGAAGCAGATCTCGCAAAGTTATTTGCGAAGCAAATTACTTTTTTAATGGTGGAAATGTAAAAGGAGAAAAACTTGTGTTATCAGTCATATTAAGCTGGATTTACATTTTTCTGGTCTGCATGTTAGTGGGGACGGGAGTTTTAGGTTTTTTTAAAAAGAAGCAGTTTTCCCTGATCTATTATCTTGTGGCAGGCGTCATTGCAATAACTGTTTATGCAGAGTTTTTCAGCCTGTTTGGAAAGACAGGAGCTTGTGCCCATGGGATTCTTCTGGCCGGGGCGCTTCTGGCAGGCTTCATAAACAGAAACAGGCTGCGGCAGATCTGGCGGGAATACAGGGGTGTCCTGTTTTCCTGGGAGGGATTTTTTTACTGCTGTTTTGCCATTCTGATTGCGTTTTTTACATCCCGGGGAGAATTTCATACGGACACGAATATCTACCATGCGGCGGCAATCAGGATCTATGAAGAGTATGGTCTTGTCAAAGGCATCGGTAATCTGCAGCTCCATTATGCATACAACAGTTCTTATCTGGCTTTTGCATCCATTTTCAGTTTCAAGTGGCTGATTGGGCAGTCTCTGCATACGACCACCGGCTTTCTGGAAACGATTATGTGTCTGTATGCTTTTCACGGACTGAGAGATTTCGTAAGACACAAAAATCATGTTGCGGATATGATGAGAGTTGGTATATTATTATACACACTGGTGAATGTGATCCGAAGCATGTCGCCCGCCACGGATTATGCAACGATGTATTTTGCTCTGTTTATTATGACTGCATGGTGCACAAACCTGTTTGAAGGTGAATCGGATCTCAAGGAGTTCTCTCTGCTGTCCGTTGCGGCAGTCTTCACGGCCACTTTGAAATTTTCCTCCTGTCTGCTTATTCTCATCGCGGTTTATCCGGCTGTCTGTCTGATCAGGGATAAAAAGTGGAAGGAGATCGGAGGGTATTTTTTCTGCGGCTGTATCATTTTATTTCCGTTTCTGATGAGAAATTATTATATTTCAGGATGGCTGCTCTATCCTTTTGACAAGATAGATCTTTTTCAGGTGGTATGGAAGATTCCGAAAGAGTTCCTTGTGAATGATGCTGACCAGATCAAGGTCTGGGGACGGTGTCTGTACGATGTGACGAAAGTGGACATGCCGGTGAGCGAGTGGCTGCCGGTCTGGTGGGAGCATCAGTTCCGCTATGAAAAAATGTTTCTGGGGGCGGTGGTACTGGGAGCGATTCTGCAGATGGTGATCCTGTTTATGAGGGTAATGAGACGGCAGAAACGCAAGCCCGGATATGCGGCGCTGCAGTTTGCCCTGTGGGCGAATATTGCGGAATGGTTTTTGCTGGCGCCTTTTATCAGGTACGGTCTCGCCTTCCTGCTGGCGGTGATTATGATTGCGGTAGGGGAGTATCTGAGTGAGAGAAAAAGCGGCTTTTACAGTATTGCGGCGGGATGCCTGACATTTTGCGTCATAGTTTCGGTGAGCCCTTATTGGGATCAGTATGTGACGGATGCGGGGGTTTTTGTCAAGCAGAGCCTGAAAGAGCCTTATTATATTATGCAAAAGGATTATGATAAAGGCAGTATGGAAAGCTGTGAGATCAATGGAAATAAAGTTTATTTTTCCACGGGAGAAGAGGTCAACAGTTATCATGTTTTTCCGGGAACATGTTATAAACCCATGCTTGAGCGGAGCACGCTGATCGGGAACAAAATCGAAGACGGATTTCGGGCAAAGTAAAATATGCAATTAATTTAAGTTTTTATCAAACAAATGCAAAATTGTCTATAGGTAACAATATAAAAAGTGAAAAATTAAGTTGATTTATAAAGATTTATACAATATAATTTAGAATAAAGTATAATAATTTAATCAATATTTAAAAAAGAAAGGTAAGGCAGCACAATGAGCGGAATGGGAAAAGAAATACTCTATAATAAACCATGGATTTTGCAAAGAGCAGATCCGTATATTTATAGACATAAGGACGGAACATACTATTTCACTGCTTCTGTGCCGGAATATGACAAAATTGTACTACGGAAATCAGAAACTCTGGCTGGACTGCAGGATGCAAAGGAAGAAGAAGTATGGCATAAGCATGAAGACGGGATCATGAGTTACCATGTATGGGCGCCGGAGCTTCATTATATTAACGGGGCATGGTATCTATATTTTGCAGCGGGTGAGAAAGACCATATATGGGATATCCGGCCCTATGTTCTGGAATGTAAAGACGAAGACCCGATTACAGGCACTTGGGTGGAAAAAGGTAAAATGGGCTGTGTTCCGGAAGATGAGTTCTCATTCCGTGCCTTTTCGCTGGATGCAACTGTGTTTGAAAGCAATGGCAGATATTATTATGTGTGGGCGGAGAAGACCGGCGTGGGAAGACAGATTTCCAATCTGTATATCGCGGAAATGGAGACACCTTACCAGTTAAAGACCCAGCAGGTGCTTCTCACAACACCGGATTATGACTGGGAGCGGATCGGCTTCTGGGTGAACGAAGGTCCCGGAGTCCTTAAGAAAAACGGAAAGATCTTTCTGACATATTCCGCGTCGGATACCGGTATCGCTTACTGTATGGGAATGCTGACGGCGGACGAAAATGCGGATCTGCTTGATCCGTTGTCCTGGAAAAAGGAAAGGTATCCGGTACTTTCCTCCGATGCGTCCAGAGAAATATACGGTCCGGGACATAATAACTTTACCGTGGATGAAGAAGGAAATGACATACTGGTATTCCATGCCAGAACGGAAAAAGAAATCGTCGGCGATCCGTTATATAATCCGAACCGCCATGCAATGCTTATGAAAATTAAATGGGACGAGCAGGGGCGGCCGGTGTTCAGTTTTGACAACTAAAAAGGAAGAGGGGGTTACTATGGCAACTCTGTATATTAATGAAAAAAAGAAAAAAGGGCATATCAACCCGGAAATTTACGGACACTTCTCGGAACATCTGGGAAGGTGCATCTATGAAGGGCTTTATGTGGGGGAAAATTCTGAGATTCCGAATGTAAACGGCATGAGGAAAGACGTGGTGGATGCCCTGAAAGAAATGCAGATCCCGGTACTTCGCTGGCCGGGAGGCTGTTTTGCGGACGAATATCACTGGAAGGACGGTATCGGACCCAAGGCAGATAGAAAGAAGATGATCAATACGCACTGGGGCGGTGTGGTTGAGGACAACAGTTTCGGCACGCATGAATTTTTTGAACTGTGTGAACAGCTTGGATGCAAGACCTATGTCAATGGTAATGTGGGAAGCGGTACGGTGCAGGAGATGAGCGAATGGGTGGAATACTGTACCTTTGATGGTGTTTCCCCGATGGCGGATCTGCGGAGAGAAAACGGTCATGAGAAGCCGTGGAAGATCGACTATTTCGGTGTGGGAAATGAAAACTGGGGCTGCGGCGGCAATATGACACCGGAGTATTACGGGAATCTGTACAGAAGATATCAGACCTATGTGCGACAGTACAACAACGATGCACCGATTCAGAAAATATGCTGTGGCGCAAACGCCGCGGACTACTTCTGGACAGAAGGCGTTCTGAAGACTTGTACGACAGCGCCGGCTCCCGGTCCTGATGCAGACAACCCCGGTTTTATGAACGGACTGTCACTGCACTATTATGTACATCCGGGCGGATGGCAGAACAAAGGAAGCGCAACGGAATTTGACAGTAAGATCTGGTATCAGACACTCTGCAAGGCGATTTACATAGAAGAACTGATCAACCGGCACGGCGCTGTCATGGATCAGTATGATCCGAAGAAAAAAGTGGGTATGATCGTGGATGAGTGGGGCTGCTGGTTTGATGTGGAGCCGGGTACGAATCCGGGATTTTTATATCAGCAGAACACCATGAGAGATGCGCTGGTGGCAGGTGTCACGCTGGATATTTTCAATAAGCATTGTGACCGTGTCAAGATGGCGTGCATTGCACAGATGGTCAATGTGCTGCAATCGGTGATTCTGACAGAGGGACCTAAGATGCTCCTGACGCCTACCTATCATGTTTTCCATATGTACAGACATCATCAGGGTGCGGAACTGGTCGAAAGCCATGTGGAAGGCAATCAGGACATAGGTGAGGAAGAAGCATATCAGGTGCCGCAGATCAGTGAATCGGTATCTGTCGGCGGGGATGGTACAGTGAACGTGACGGTTAACAATTTGTCTGTGACGGAGGCTGCTTCTCTTGAGTTGTCTTTTGCGGAACTTGAGCCTTCCTGCGTGGAAGCAGTGATCCTGACGGGCGAGATGTGCGCATATAATACTTTTGAGGAACCGGAGACTGTAAAAGAGGCGGTATTCCATGATTTTAAGATTGATGGAAGAAAAGTAAGCTTTACGATACCGGCGTGCAGCGTGATCAGTTTCCGTGTGAAGTGAGTGTGAGAGAAGAACAGATCGGTGCGAAGCGGATTTGCAGAAAATGTCTGACGGCGGATATGGATGAGAAGGCATATTTTGAAAGTCTGCATACATATATCGAGAATCTGGATGCCGATCTCAAGGTAAAACAGGATATCTATGAAAAAAGACTTGCCGTCTGCAAAGAGTGTGATCTGCTGGCAGACGGTATGTGCAGGGCATGCGGCTGTTTTGTGGAATTGCGTGCAGTCGTTTGGAAGAACTCCTGTCCATATGATAAATGGACGGCGGAAAAGGGCACGGCGGAGCGATGATGGAAAACAGTGTTTATGACTATTTAACGGGTTTGTACAATCGAAAAGGCCTTTACGAGAAATATGACGAGATGTCAGGTGAGGACAACATTCATTTCATGTTTCTTGATCTGGATAACTTTAAGACTGTCAATGATGTATACGGGCATAAATTGGGCGATGAGCTTTTGATCTCCACAGGCCGCCTTCTGAAAAAATGCGTGCCTGAAGCCACCGCAGTACGGCTTGGCGGGGATGAGTTTGTGCTGATGCTTTTCGGTGAGAAAACAAGAGAAGAGTTGACCAGCGCAGCAGAACAGATCTTGTCAGAGATGCGTAAAAAAGGAAAAGAGATGGACTTTTTTACGGTAGTGTCCATGAGTATCGGGATCGTCTGGAATGCTTCCCGCGATACGGGCTTAGAGCAGCTTCTGAACCAGAGTGACGCGGCGATGTACGAGGCAAAGCAAAACGGAAAAAGCTGCTATATGGTCTACAACGATCTGGAAAAGAAATTTCTTCTGGAAAAAGAGATGGAAGAGAATGCGCAGCAGGCGTTAAAAGAAGGACAGTTTGAGGTTTGTTACCGGCCGGTGTTTCATATGCTCAGTTCTAAAATAGAGCAGTCCCAGGCTTGTGTGATCTGGCGGAAAGATGCGGAGACCGTCTGGAAAACGGAAGAGTTCAGACCGTTGTTTGAGCGTAACAGCTTCAGTAAAGAACTGGATCTGTATGTATTTGAGACCGTGTGCCGGGATTTGCAGAGATTTCATCAGGAAGGAAGGCTGAATGAGAAGATCAGCGTGCAGCTGTCCAGACAGTTGTTCTGGGATGAAGGCTTGGGACAGCGGCTACAGGAAATGATGGACCGGTACGGCGCGAATCCGGAAGAAATAGAGTTGGCATTGGATGAAAAGGCGATTTCTTCCAGAGGTATAGACAAACTGCTTGTCTCTATGACCAGGCTGAAAAGTTATGGCTTTTCGCTTGCACTGGTTCACTTCGGAGAGGATTTTTCCAGTTTTCGTTATCTGAGGAACCTTCCGGTGGACAGTCTTAAATTCGAAGAGGCGTATATCAAAGAGAACATGCAGAACAAAAAAGGAAGGCAGATCATCAAAACGGTCATCAGACTGGGGAAAGATTTGAAGCTTTTACTTGTGGCGCAGGGAATTGTGGATAAGGAAGAGGTTATTTTCCTGAGCAGCTGCGGATGTGATGCGGCAACGGGTGATTTCTATTCCGGGCAGATGACTCTGGAAGAGTATCTGGATTATACGGAGGGACAGACTGCTAAGGGTGAAAACAGAAGAACGTTTCATTTTACAGACGGGCTGACCGACGAGGAAGGCGATATGTGCGGTGAGATCTGGGGCCAGGGAGTGGAACTTGTTTCCGGTATCAGTGACATCTGGGGCGGCGTTTATTTTCCAGGCGGAGAGAGCGGACAGAATCTGATCTGCCTGCCGGGCAGCCTGTTTCCCGGCAACAGCTATACGCTGACCTTATGGATTAAGCCGGAAGAAGGCCATGAATGGACGAGTGTCATCTATATGCGTTATCTGGACGGGTTCGCGTCTCTGGTGCCTTATCTGGGTGACGGATTGAGTATATACCGCATCAGCGAGGATATTGACATGGCAAACGGATGGCACGATACCTTCTGCCGTGCCGCGGCGCTTCATAAATGGTGCTTTATTGCCGTGACTTATGATTCTTTCAGTGAATCGGTCTGCTATTATATTAACGGCAGGAAAGCGGGATACCGGGTTGATGTACCGACAATGCTGTCTTGCCGCCAGGTGCTTCTGGGAGGAGACCCCTTTCAGAAATCCTATACAGGCTGTGTATCGGCTCTGACAGTCTATGACTGTGTGAAAACAAGTGAAGAAATACAGGAGCTTTACAGTGCATTTTTGGAGGAGCCGGGGTTCTGCGGTGGTAGAGAAAGCTTCTGGATGGAAGTCAATTAGGTCGTTTTTTGTACCAGGTGCAGATGCCTTTGTTTGATAATCCCGACAACATTAAAGTGGGGCGGTCCAGTTCTTTGTCCCATGCCGGAGAGGCGGTAACGGACTCCGTTGTATTACCGTATTGAATGGTGAGCGTATGATCTCCGGTCATTTTCCAGGAACCGATCACAGAACAGCACTCCATGCGGCCGTTTTCCATAAGGCGCATGGGGTGTGCGCACATAATACCCTGGGGAACGGAAGGGGTCAGAGAGATTCTTTCATAATGACCGATCATATCTTCCGCATTCAGCTTTTGAAGTGTTTCGCCGGCATAAGGCTGTGCCGCGGCGATCAGCCATTCATCGGGAGTCAGATAGAGCCTGCGGATCTGCATGGTGGAAGGCTCATGCTCCTCTTTAAAATTCATTTCTCTGATATGGGATACCAGAAACATCCCGTCATCATCCTGCAAAACGGAATTGTGTCCCGGAGCCATGTACGGCATCCCGTCAAACCAGCGGTATCCACAGGAAATCATAAGGCCCACAGTGTTATCGTCATCATGCAGATCTGTCAGATCACGTCCGTGATAATCATAAAAAGGTCCGGTAATGTGCCGGCTTCTTCCGATTCGGATGTTATAATCACTTTTCAAAGAACCATAGGATACAAAAAGATAGTAATAATCTGTCTCAGGCAGGTAGATCATATAAGGACCTTCGAGGGAACAGTCCGTCCAGGAAGGACGTCTTGCCAGACAGGTCCCGATTCCGTCTTCGGCGGCAAGCCCTGTGGACTTGTCCAGAAGAAGAATGTGGCAGCCGCCCCAGAAGGAGCCGTACAGCAGATATTGCTCTCCGGTGCGTGCATCCTCGATGATATTGGCATCAATCCCGTTCACGGGCAGCGCATCGCTTGTCTTTAGAACGCATCCTCTGGGAAGAAAAGGGCCTTCGGGTGAGTCGGAGACGGCCAGGAAGATACAGGACTGTCTGACGCCCCAGGAGGAATTGGAACAATACAGGCGGTACTCGGAACCGACTTTTACGATATCCGGTGCCCAGATGTCGTGGCTTTTCGTCCAGGCAGCAGATTCTTCGGGCGGATCGTTTACGACTTTGCCCAGAGTTTCCCAGTGAAGCAGGTCCTTGGAGCGCCGACACAGCGCACCTGTACTGTAGATATAGTAGTTCCGGTTGTCCGGATCGCGGAAGACGGCCGGGTCATGGGTCATCCACAGCCCCGGAAGCTGGCGGTCTTGTGTGATATGTTCCGGCTTAGGTGGTTCTACGGGTGGTTTTTGCGGGTAAATGATATGTGACATTTCTTTTCCTCCTGTTAAATGGCGTTTATTATTTTATGTAATTATAAATTAGAGTGGAGGAATTATCAATTATTATAGTGAAAACTTCTAAAATATCCCCTTTTACTTGCAATTATTAAGCAGAATGTATACAATATTTATATATATCAAAAATAATTTATCTTTATATGGAGGCGCAAAATGAAAAGAAAAAATCTCTTATTGTGGGGGCTTGTGTTCGCCGCCTTTTCAACAGTTTTTACGGGATGCGGCAAACTTCAGGGAAAAGATGCTTCGCAGATAGAACAGGGCAATGTTGTGGCGGGCGTGTCCGTGCATGATCCTTCTATTGTAAAGGCGGATGGAAACTATTATATCTTCGGTTCCCATATGGAGGCGGCAAAGAGCAGTGACCTGCAGGCGTGGGAATCTTTTGCCAGCGGTGTGAACGGAGCGAATCCTCTGTTTGACAACCTTTTTGATGATGAGATGAAAGCCTTCGCCTATGTGGGGGATTATGTGGATGGCGGATACGCCGTATGGGCGCCAGATGTGATCTATAATGAGGCCATGGGGAAATGGGTGATGTATTTTTCCACGAGCCATGACTGGCGCACTTCCAATATATGTTTTGCAACTGCAGATGCTATTGAAGGGCCTTACAGCTATGTGGACACGCTCCTTTATTCCGGATTTACTTCCATGACTGCGGATCAGACCAACTTGAAGGAAATTATGGGTGAGGATGTCAAGGTGACGGATTATCTGCAGTCTGCGGAATATAATCATCTGAATTATCCGAACTGTATCGACCCCACAATTTTTTATGATGAAGAGGGAACGATGTGGATGGTTTACGGTTCCTGGTCAGGCGGAATCTGGCTTTTACAGATCGATGAACAGACAGGCTATCCGATTCACCCCGAGACCAACGAGGAAACGCATACGGACCGTTATTATGGACAGTATCTGATCGGCGGCCTGCATAATTCCTGTGAAGGACCATACATATTCCTGGATGAGGAGACCGGGTATTATTATCTGCTTGTTTCCTACGGCGGGCTTACCAGGGAAGGCGGCTATCAGATCCGGTGCTTCCGTTCGGAAAAGGTGGACGGTCCCTATGTGGACGCGTCAGGCAGCACTTTTGGCTATACGGCGGACCATTCGGGCGTGGGCGTGAAGATGATGGGCAATTACAATCTGCCGAGTTTAAAGACCGCCTATATGGCGCCGGGACACTGCTCTGCACTGATCGACGAGGACGGCAGACGGTATCTGGTTTATCACCAGCGTTTCGATAACGGTTCGGAATACCATGAGCCGCGGGTACATCAGATGTTTCTGAATCAGGAGGGATGGCTTGTTGCCGCACCTTTTGCAACCAACGGTGAAAACCTGAAGGAAGGCGGATATACGGCGAAGGAAGTGGAAGGAAAATGGTACATCCTGAGTCATGGAACGGATATCGGTGCAGAGATCCACGAAGGCGCGGAAGTGACGTTTAAAGGCGGCGCACTGTCGGGCAATGAAACATTCACAGGCAGCTATGAACTGGAAGAAGGGAGCTGTTACATGCGCCTCGTGCAAGGTGATGTTACATACAGCGGCGTTGTTCTGGATATGACAGACGAAGCAGGAAATGCAGTCAGATGCTTCATGGGAGCAGGTGGAAACAATGAAACCGTGTGGGCGGTTATGTATCTGTGACAGGGAATTATTTTAGAAATTTTAATAATAATAAAAATACTTTAAATAATATTAAAATATATATTGACAAGATAATATACATATTGTACTATGTGTATAACGGATCAGATAAAAACAGATAGAATTATACATAGTGCACAAAAACGAAAAATGTCTTTGTGAAAAAAAGCCGGCAAAAAGATTTGTATAGTGATTCTGCAAAAAACTGTACAAAAAGAAGTATAATAATTTAATAAGGAGGATTAATATGAAAAAGAAATTGGTTAGTGTTTTACTTGCATCAGCGCTTGTAGCTTCCTGTCTGGCAGGATGTGGAAATTCCAGCAGCGATGCGGCAGCCGATAACAGTGCTGCAGCAGACACCAGCACAGAGGCTGAGGGAGAGGCTGAGACGGAGCAGATCGGTGCTCAGATCACCGTAGATGAGTCTGCGACAGATAATGTTACGGTAGAAGGTGAATTCAGCGATGCTGATATTACAGTTTTCATTTACGCACAGGATCATGAGAAAGCAGTGTATCAGTCATTAATTGATAAATTTACGGAGTCAACGGGAGCAAAGGTTACCTTTGAGGTTACCACGGCTGATGAATATGGCCAGAAAATTCTTGCTTACAAAGCGGCAGACGATATGCCTGACATCTTCTATGTAGGCCCTGATACGGTAGCGGCGAACGTAGATGACGGTTATGTTCTTCCTCTGGATGAGTATGTGCCGGAAGCAACCATCAACGATTTGTGGCCGGCAATTACTTCCGCATATCGTTATGACGGAAAACAGGCAGGCTCCGGTCCTATTTATTGTCTGCCGAAGGACTTATCCACCTTTGCATTTGCATACAATAAGACATTGTTTGACGAGGCTGGTGTGGAATATCCCGATCCTGAGAAGCCTTATACATGGGAAGAGTTCCTTGAAGTATGCGGCAAGCTGACGATTGATAAAGATGGCGACGGCGAAATTGATCAGTGGGGATGTGCAAACGCATTACAGTGGGCACTTGATGCATTTATCTATACAAACGGCGGTCATTTCCTGAACGACGATTATACACAGGTTGTGATCGATGGACAGAAGGAATTCGTTGATGCATTCCAGTATTTTGCAGACCTGACATGCAAATACGGCGTAACACCTACCGTTGAGCAGGATACGGCTCTTGGCGGATACCAGAGATGGCTGGATGGACAGATCGGTTTCTATGCATGTGGTACATGGGATGTAGGTGCATTCATGGACAAGAACACATTCCCTTATGAGTGGGGTCTGTGTGCATGGCCGACAGGTTCCACAGGCGTTTCCATGACACGTAACGGTTCCGTAGGTTTTGCGGTTTCTGCTGATACGGAATATCCGGAAGCAGCGGCAGCGCTGATTACTCTGTTCTCCACAGATCTGGAAGGCCAGAAAGTGCTTTGCGGCGAGACAACAGGCGCTTCCTTACAGATTCCGAATATCATGAGCTACGCAAAAGGCGATTTCAAGGATAGAATCGCAGACGGTACGATCCCTTACGGCGAAAACGTAGACGTTATCTTTAACTACATTGAAGGAACTGACAAGTACGAAGGTCTCTTCGTTGAACTTACCTACACATACAACGGTGACTGGTGGCAGGAGTTCTTAAGCGGCGGTTACGAGTATGTATTGACCGGTGAGAAGACTGCAGAGCAGTACTGTGCAGAAGTACAGCCGGCAATGCAGGCAGCGCTTGACAACGCTAACGAAATGAAAGCAGCGGCAAGCGGACAGTAGAATAAAAAGGCAGGTGCGGAAACGATAGTTTTCCGCACCTATTTTATCAATAGAGATGGTAGAAAGGTGACATTATGGATTCTAAAACGGGTAAAAAACAAAAAAGTAGATTGTCTGTAATGGCAAAACGCGAAGAAAAATGGGGGCTTTTGTTTGTTGCGGCGCCGGCACTGGGATTTCTTATTTTTATGCTTTACCCCATTATTTTCGCCATACTGACAAGCATGACAACGTGGAATGGGGCAAAAGGATTTGCAGGCATGATGGACCGCTTCTGCGGTTTGGATAACTATGTGAAATTGTTCAGGGATACGAAGTTCTGGCAGACGCTTGTCACAACGATCATTTATCTGCTGGGCATTCCGATCGGTATGATACTGGGATTGCTGTGTGCCATGGGGATGAACCGCAAGATCCCCGGCGTAAGGGTACTGCGTACAATGTACTATGTACCGGTTATTTCTTCACTTGTATCCGTGTCAATTCTGTGGGCATGGGTATACAATTATGATTACGGTCTTCTGAATACCATCATCAAGGCACTGACGGGACTGCACGGTCCGAACTGGCTTGGTGATGAGGCGCTGATAAAGGTATCCATGATCATTTTCATGGTATGGAAAGGTCTTGGTACTTCGATCATTCTTTATCTTGCCGGATTACAGAACATACCGCGTTCTTATTACGAAGCTGCTATGGTGGACGGGGCCAGCGGCTGGCAGAAGTTCAAGAGTATTACACTGCCGTTGCTTTCTCCCGTAACATTTTACATATTAGTGACAACTTTGATCGGCGGTTTCCAGGTTTTCGTAGAGGTTCAGGTCATGACACCCAGCGGAAACGGCGGAATCGGTTACAGTGCGGCGACCATTGTATTCTACTTGTATCAGAAAGCGTTCGAGAGCTACCAGCTTGGATATGCAAGTACAATAGCGGTCATTCTTGCTGTTATCATCTTTATAATCACACTGATCAACTTTGTTGGTCAGAACAAATGGGTTAAGACCATGGACTAGGAGGGGTGAGATGAATAATAAAGACCAGTTGTCATCCGGGATAACATCCAAAAAAGAAAAAACAATCAATATTGTAGTTTTTGTTTTACTTTCGATCGGCGCAGTAGCCATGATCTTCCCGTTTTTCTATATGGTAATGACTTCTTTCATGACAAAGAACCAGTACCTGTCAGGCCAGTTAAGGGTCATTCCCGATCCGTGGGTCTGGGGCAAGTACTCGGAGGTAATGTCAAAAGGTAATTTCATTTCCGGTATTCTGAATACGGTGAAAGTGGAAGTGCCGGTATTGCTGATCGGCGGATTTACCTCCTCGCTGGCGGCATTTGCATTTGCCAAAATGAATTTCAGAGGAAAAGGCGCCATCTTCATGGGGCTGCTTGCGACAATCATGATTCCCTTTGCGGTTATCATGATTCCGCAGTACGTAATGTTTACGAAGTTCGGATGGACAGATACCCTTCTGCCCTTGATCATTCCGCCTTGCTTCGGCAATATCAGTATGGTATTCTTCTTGAGACAGAACCTTACAAGCATACCGAATGATCTGATGGATGCCGCGAAGCTGGACGGGTGCGGTTATTTCCGTACTTTTGCACAGATTTTCTTCCCTCTTATGAAAGGTGCGGTAGGAACACAGCTGACACTGTGGTTTATGGCGATCTGGAACGATTATCTGGCACCTACGATCTTCTTGAGAAGTGAAGCGAACTGGACGCTGCAGGTCGTGATCCGTTCCTTCAATACATATTATTCCATCCAGAGCGATTACGCGCTGATCATGGCGGCTTCCGTCATTGCCATGCTGCCGACGATTGTGTTGTTCTTTTGCTTCCAGAGGGTTATTATCGAATCTGTGGCGATCAGCGGTATCAAATAAACGGAGATGTTTTAAATGCGAATTTGTGCCTTGCGGCAGTAAATGCCGCAGGCTGAGAGAAAGGCATGGTTATTGAGATGTCGAATTCACCTGTAATTGCTTTTCTGAACAAAATGACAGATCTGATTCTGTTGAATATTCTCTGGATCATATGCTGCCTCCCTGTTATTACAGCGGGGGCAGCTACTTCTGCGGCTTACTATGTCAGTATTACTTCCATTCGCTGCGGAGACGGTTATGTGATCAGACGCTTTTTTAACGGCTTCAAAAGCAGCTTCCGGCAGATTACGCCGGTCTGGCTGGGACTTTTGGCAGCCGGTTTTATTTTGCTGGCAGATGTGTTCTTCTGGAATCGTATGGGCGGCGGTATGGGAAAGATCATGCTTGCTGTCAGCGTGGCGATTGCGTTTCTGTTATGGGCATGGTCAATGTGGATCTTTCCTGTCTTTGCCAAATTTACCGGGAAGAGAAGAGAGCTTCTGAAGAATGCGGCGGCATTTGCGGTGGGGTATCTTCCTTATACGGTGATCGTATTGGTGATTACCGGCGCAGTTGTATATGCAAATCTGGTTTCGCTGGTGGCAAACAGTATCATGCTCTTTATTGGTTTTGCACTTTTGACCTATGTAAAATCTTTCTTTTTTTATCGTGTTTTCATGAATCATATCGACGAGAAATATGACGATTTTGACAACCTGGAGGAATAGATTGAGAAGAACTTCTAATCACTCGCAGCAAGGGCTGCTTCGCGAAGAAGTTCTAAGTCTGCTATGCAGATTTTTCTCATGTAAATTTGTGCCGGAGCGCCACAAATTTGTTTGATGGCAGACGCAAATTTGATATTTGCGACTTTGCGTTAGTAAAGTCATGCCACTTGTCGCGTAAACGCTCCGGAATAGAGGGTAATATGAAGCGAGAATTATGCAGCAGTCCGTTGTCTCTCAAAGCGATGGAGATCACGGACGGATTCTGGAAAAAGGAAATGGAACTGGTCAGGAAAGAAGTGATTCCTTATCAGTGGGAGGCGCTGAATGATCGTGTGGAAGGAGCGGCTCCCAGTTTTTGTATGCGGAATTTCAGGATTGCCGGAAAGCTGAATCGCGAGAGACGGGAAAAGGGAGATCAGTTTATAGAACCCGTATATACATTTCGGGGGTTCGAGGCACTGCCGGAAGACCTGGAGAACCCGGAAGACAGATTTTACGGATTTGTATTTCAGGACAGTGATTTTTTTAAATGGATCGAGGCTGTGGGATATTCCCTTGGCAGATATCCGGACCCGGAACTGGAACGCATTGCGGATGAGGCCATCGACCTGGTCTGTCTGGCGCAGCAGGAAGATGGTTATCTGGATACCTACTATATTATTAACGGAAGGGATAAGTCTTTTTCCAATCTGCGGGATCATCATGAACTATACTGTTTTGGACATCTGCTGGAGGGTGCCGTTTCCTATTATCAGGCTACGGGGAAGGATAAGCTTCTGAACGCCGCGAAGCGGTTTGCAGATCATATAGCGGAACGATTCGGACCGGAGGAAGGCAAATGGAAAGGCTATCCGGGGCATGAGATCGCAGAAATGGCGTTGTTCCGGCTCTATGAGGTGACAGGAGAAGAGAAATATTTGAATCTGGGCCGCTTCTTTATTGAGGAAAGGGGAAAACGTCCCTATTATTTTGACAGAGAGCACCCGGAAGACATACGGAAGGGTACGGAAAAGGAACTGCGGTATTTTTATCATCAGGCGCATCTGCCGGTGCGTGAGCAGACGGAGGCAACGGGCCATGCCGTGCGAGCCGTATATCTGTATGCAGGCATGGCGGATCTGGCCCGTCTGACCGGCGACGATACGCTGTGGAAGGCCTGTGAGCGTCTCTGGAACAATATCGTCAGTCAGAAGATGTATATAACCGGCGGTATCGGCGGCACCCATCTGGGAGAGGCTTTCTCCTTTGCCTATGATCTGCCCAATGACACGGCTTATGCGGAAACCTGCGCTTCCATCGGGCTGGTTTTTCTGGCGAGAAGAATGCTGCAGGTTATGCCGAAGGGCGAGTACGCCGATGTCATGGAACGTGCTTTGTATAACGGCATATTGAGTGGAATGGCGCTGGACGGCAAAAGCTTTTTCTATGTAAACCCGCTGGAAGTAAACCCGGAAGCCTGCCATAAGGATGAGCGTAAATTCCATGTGAAGCCCACGAGACAGAAGTGGCTTGGCTGCGCATGCTGTCCGCCCAATCTGGCGAGGCTGCTTTCTTCTGTCGGCGCCTATGCTTATACGGAAAATGAGGACACGCTGTTTGTACATTTGTATATGGGGAGCACCCTGACGAAGCAGGTGGGGGAACAGCAGGTGGATGTGCGTGTGGAGTCCGGTTTCCCATGGGACGGCAAGGTTAGAATCCACGTGCGCGCAGAACACAGCGGTTTCAGGCTGGCGGTTCGCATTCCGGGCTGGTGTGAAGGGTATACAGTGACCTGCGGCGGGGAGTTTGAGAAGACGGAGAAGGACGGTTACCTCTATCTTAAAAAAGAATGGGGCGAAGAAGATATTCTGGAACTGGATTTCCCCATGGATGTGAAGCTGATTACCGCCAATCCGGCGGTGCGCGAAACGATCGGGAAAGTGGCTGTGACAAGAGGCCCTGTTGTCTATTGTCTGGAAGAGGCGGATAATGGTAAGAATCTGCATCTGCTCTCCGTAGATCCGTCGGGAAGCGCCGATGTGATAGAGGAGGATGTCTGCGGAGAAAGGGCGAAAGCAGTGTTGCTGCGCGGATGGAGAGACCGGGAAGCGGACCGGACACAGGGGCTTTATCATGTGTGGAGGGAAGAGAGGAAAGAAGCGGTTATGCTGAAGTTTATTCCTTATTATATGTGGGCGAACCGTATGGAAAATGAGATGCAGGTCTGGATCAGAAGGTGACAGGTGTACAATATGCCTATGGGAAACTAACAGAGTACTTTAGTCTATAATTAAAAAAGGACGAGTCGGCTCATGGAGCGCCGGCTCGTTTGTCATATCGCAGAAATTTTCGGAACGTATGTCTGCGTTACTTCTCTTCTTCTGCCGCAATGGGGCTGTAATTGATTCTTACATCAATATCCTGGTTATAGTTACCGAAACTTTTGCCGAAAATGGTGAGACCGCCCACATGCTCTGCATCTTCTTCCACTTCCAGCTTTAATTTGATCGTACTGTGGTAGTCAAACTCAAATTCATTGATGGTTACATCCGATACCTGCAGACCGTCAATAAAAGTACCTTTTTTATTGATTACCAGAATTTTCAACAGACCATATTGATTCCAGTTGGGATACCACCAGTCAGGAGTGAAAATACCGCGGACAGTTCCGAAATCGCCGGGACTGGTCCATGTGGCTACTTTTTTGCCATTGATTTTAAAAGAGATATCAGAGGGCCAGATATCGTTGATACCGGGGGCTTCCGAACTGATCTCCAAAGAGACGGTGATCTGGTCTATTTTTTGCCCGTAGGGGATAAAATTCGGAACAATGTATTCTACAAAGCCACGGGTAAACCACAGGATATCTGCTTCATATCTTCCGGGATGGGCAAAATATCTGGTGTCGTCAACTTCTCCGATCAAGGCGGTGTTAGAGGCGATGCCGCAGGTGGGATATACGTCATAGTCGGTAAAATGCCCCACTTTCAAACTTGTCTGATATACATTCTTAAAATCTTCCTGTGAATCAATATCAATCAGAATTTTATCCAGATATACGGAACACTTTTTCTGGTTGCCGTGTCCGGCTGATTCACTGGATATGGAAACGATACCGCAGTCTTCCAGTTTCTTGATATGGTTCGTCAGAGCTCCATTCGTGATGTTCAGTCTGCCTGCAAGCTCATTCATATTCATTCCGTGATTTTCCAAAAGTATTTTGATGATCTCGATTCTGACCTCTGACCCCAGAGCTTTAAAGATTTCCAGACCGTCGTCTAATGTTTTGATATGAAGCATAATGTGTTCTCCGACCCTAGTGTTTTGGTATTTGTTAAAATATACTTTTTATGGTATAGGAAATTTCTCCGCTTATCCGAGTCCGCAAAGTTATTTGCGAAGCAAATTACTTTTTTTATTATATAGCAGATAAATGAAATACGCAATGTTTTCATTTTTTGTTCATTTTTTCCATATACAAAGAGTTAATGTTCACTCCGTTCCAGTAACAGGTAAAAATCCATGCAAAATTTACTTCGCAAATGGATTTTTACTTGCAATATATATGTTTTCGTAGGGATTTAGCAGTAAATGCTAAATCCTGTGTGAACAGTAACTACAAAGATTACTTTGACAAGAAGTTCAACAAAGGGTTCGAAACAGTTTTTGAAAGGCTGCTAAATCAGAGTTTTTTTGTTTTTGGTGCAGGAACGAGATATGTGATAAACAGACAGCACAGCCGCAGATTATCTGCTTTTCACATATTCATGCATGGGCCTGACCAGATAATGATTCACCGGCATTTTTTCGGTGGTGACGTATCCGGCCGGTGCGTCGATCAGCATCGGTATGCGATTTGTCAGCGTTGCACAGGTCAATTCCACTGTTGCAGGACGGTTCACCACTAATGTTGTATCAGGTTCGCCTTCCAGAGTCCATTCGTTCCGGTCTGAATCATTCGGGCCGTATACATAGCCAAGGCACCTGGTTTCCAATGTAATCCCCTCTCTGGTCTGCGTCGTCACGATGGCCGACATTCCGGTGGCATTGCCTGCTTTGATCGTCAGGCCCAGTGTATTTGATTTCAGATCGTCTTTGTGCGTGACCGGAACGCATTCCTGTGTCTGGGAGAGGATGTGCAGGCCAAGCTGACTGCAGAGCCAGCCGTTCTGATTCCACATATAAGAAGGTTCGATCACACCGTCAACAATCAGCTTTTCGGTCTCTTCATAAGACAGACCGTTGTAACGGCCGATCTGCTTTTCAAACTCCGTGATGGAAAGTCCTGCGCCGTGGCCTTCTGCCAGTGCAATGCCGTAGTCCTCCACATTATAACTGCTGCTGCCCTTGATCTTTTTTAAAGTATGGATAGAACCGGCCAGCGTTGTGATAAGCGAGCCCCAGAACATATCCGGATAGCCGCTTCCGCAGAGTGTGCAGTTGTTCGCTTTTGCCAGCTTATCCAGCTCCTGCGTAATTTCACGGGAGGAGTTCCACGGATACAGGGATTCTTCGCAGGTTGAGATCGCATTTACGCCGTTTTTTGCACAGGTTGTAAAAGCCTCCCTGACATCGATCATGGTGGAACGCGTGGCGATAATACAGACATCCGGCTGTAATTCCCCCAGGATCCTGTCGGCCTCTTTGACATCCGAAACCCGGATGCCTACAGCACCTGTTCCCATAATCTCTCCCACATCCTTGCCGATCACTGATGGATTCATATCAAATGCAGCCACCAGTTCCGCACCCTTTTCCAAAACATACCGCATCAGGTATACACTCATTTTTCCGCATCCGTATTGTGCGATCCGTATCTTTCTATCCATTGAAAAACCTCCTTTTGAAAAATGTTTTTATAGAAAACTGCAGATGCTTATAGGATGTGACTCGGGAAATGTATTTATACGTGCTGTGGAGACATAAATGATCCTTTCGGAGAAAGGAAATGGTTTGTGGGATCCGGCTTTTTACTTAAACGTAATGAAGTAAAAAATTGTGGCGCAAGAGAGATTTTTCCTTGCGCCTTCATTGTTATAGTAAACGACATATCAAATTTCTTAATTATGGATTGACTTTCTGGCTTTTGCTTTGTCTGTCAATGTTGCGATAATACAGTAGAAGAACAAAGTGTCAATGGATGCCCGGCAAAATACATCTGCCACCTGCTCACTGAAAGTGAGTGAGAGTATCATACGTACGATAATAATTGCTGCCATACAAGCTACTGCGATAATTACATTTTTCATATTTTGAATCTCCTTTTCCTTTTATTACCGTGAGGCGTTTTCTTTTCTGAAATTAGAATATCAAATATGGAGATTTGCATCCATTGATTTGACTTACATTTTATGGGCTGTAACTTACAATTGTGTAAGGTTAGGTGATTTCTCTTTTTAGGGAATGTTTTGTGCGGTGGCAGATGGGTTTTATATGAAGAATGATTTATGCTTTAGCAAAGGTGAAAACTTTTGGCTTTTTAGTAGGATAATGCCTATTTTTAGTCAAAGAAATAGATTTTATATATACATATATGAGAAAAAGTCTCATATATGTATTTACAAAATGGAATTAATGGTATATTCTAATAACAGAGTGGAGGTAGGACTATGCTGTGTCAGTTTACTGTGAAAAATTATAAGAGCATACGCGATGAAGCTACGTTTGATATGCAGGCGGCGGCTATTTCAGAACATAATGATAAAGTTATAGTGGGTGCAGATGGTCAACTGTTTTTGCCGGTTTCTGTAATTTATGGTCCAAACGGTGGTGGAAAGTCCAACGTGTTAGAGGCAATTCATACATTAGATTCTAAAGTATTGCGCCCTCTTTGTGCTACTTGCGATAAAAGTGATTGTGATTACAAGGTAAGAAAAATTCCGGTGGAGCCGTTTGCATTTTCGGAGATAAATAGAAAAATGCCGACTGAGTTTGAACTTTTCTTCCGTACTGAGACAGCGGAGTATCGCTATATTCTTCGAGTGCAGGAAGAAATTATTATCTACGAAAGTCTTGATCGGGTGAAAATGGACACTGGAAGGCGTTCAGCATTATTTTTGCGCAACAGTGAGGGAATAGAGTTAAAGGGGACATTTGGAAAATTCAAGATTAGTGAGGATTTGTCAGAAACATTACCTCTATTATCGTATCTTGGCATTACTTATAAGAAAAATGAAATAGTAAATGACGTGTTGGGGTGGTTTGAGGATTCTATTGATTTCTTGAATTATGGCAATCCATATCAGGAACTTAGGACAGCAATAGCAAGATCTGAAGAAGTCAGAACTTTGGTATTGAAAATGTTACGAGAAATGAATTTGGACATAGAGGATTTTCGCATTGAAGAGAGGGATGAAGACCATATCGAGGTATATACGCAGCATATTGTAGAGGGATATAGTACGGAGCTGGTATTGTCTGAGGAATCCAGTGGAACCAGAAAACTGTTTGGGCTGTTGCCGTATATTGCAAAAAGCCTTGTCTGTGGGACAACATTGGTCATAGATGAATTAGATGCTAAGATTCATCCGCTCTTATTGCAGCATATTATTGAAATGTTTACAGATATGGCTATCAATCGTCATGGTGCCCAATTGATTTTTACTTCACATGACTTGTCAACGATGAATAATCATGTATTTCGGAGAGATGAGATATGGTTCGTGGCAAAGGGGAGAAATCAAAATTCTAAGCTGTATTCTCTGGTGGAATTTAAGGATGAAAATGGAGTATCCATCAGAAAGGATGCAAAGTTTGATAAGCAATATTTGGAGGGGAAATATGGTGCGGATCCCTATTTGCAGAGAATTATAGATTGGGGGAATGCAGATGCCTAAAGGAGTCAGAGGTTATAAAACGGGTAAGAATGACTGGAAGAAAAAACGTCTTCAGGCACACTTAGAAATGAAAAAATATCGTTATTATATTTTCTGTGAAGGTCAACAGACGGAACCCCAGTATTTTGCAGGATTTAAACGGTTGATAGAAGACAATCCGATTTATAAGGATATGGTACTGATTGAGATTGAGCCTTGCGGAGTAGAAACAATGCGCGTAATTGGACGAGCAGAAGAATATGTGAATCGAAATAGGATTACAAGAGGGCAGATATGGTGTGTTTTTGATAAGGATAGTTTTCCTGCGAAAGACTTTGATGGGGTATCAGAACGTGTAAAGGTATTAAATAGGGAGAATGCAGAAATTCAATATCATGCTGCTTGGAGCAATGAGTGTATTGAGTTTTGGTTTCTTTTGCATTTTGCATATTATATTTCAAACAATCATCGAATAGATTACGTTGGATTTTTAAATAATAAATTTGTAGAACTGAAGATTAGCCGATACCAGAAAAATATGGAGAATATTTTTGATGTTCTTTTGGAATATGGAAATCCGAAGTTGGCAATTCGATATGCAAAACGGATTATAAAGGAAAATGAAGGAAAAACACCAGCAAAGATTGCACCGGGAACGAAGGTGTATGAGTTGGTGGAAGAACTGGCAGGGTACTTGCCAGAGGAAATACAGAAACAATTTATAGGAGAAAAGAAATGAATATAATAAAGTTAAATATTAAAAATTACAAATCAATTAAAGATTCTGGTGAAATTATTATTGATGACAAAATTATGTCTTTTATTGGCCAAAATAATGCGGGAAAATCAGCAATTTTAGATGCAATACAGTGTGCATTTCCATCTGCAAAAAAGACCGTTTCCAGAAGTGATTTCCATAAGGGGACACATGATAATATTGAGATTACTATTTGGTTTAATGGAGTAACTGACGAATATTTGGAAGATAAACTTTTTGTGGAGGCGATTAGTAGGCTGACTGCAAAAGCAAAAAAATTGCAAGATGAAAATGCTGGGGAAACTAAAGTTAAAGATGCATGGAAAAAGGTGGCAGAAACACGAGAACAGAAATTGGCAGAAGCAAAAGAAATATATCAAATTATTGATAATGTTATGTGTATTAAGTTTGTTGTGACTAATGCTGACAGGATAGGAACGAAGTATTATGTAGACGCAGATTCGGTAAAAGAGATAAAAGAAGTTGATTTGAAGAAAGTATTACCAATTCTTAAAGTTATTCCCGCAATTAGAGATCCTAAAAATGAAAGTACTGCCGGAGCTAATTCGTACTTAAAAGAGTTGATTGCGATGCTCGATGATGATATGGCAACAAATATCTCGATTGCTGGTAATGAGACTGTATCATACAGACAACTTAATGAAATAATTGCAGAAGAAAGTGCTAAGCGTTGTCAATCTATCTCAAGTAGTATCACAGAATATTACAATGAGGCTATAGGGGTAAATGATTTTGAAGTTATTGTAAGTTCGGATGTTAATATCTCCAAAGGAACGACATACTATACCAAAATTTTAGATAAAAGCACAAGTATAGAAAGCGATATATTAAGCTGTGGAACAGGATATCAAAGTATGATCATACTTTCTATTCTGGAGGCTTATGTTGAACTTGCACAGAAAAAGACAGAGTATATTTTAATTATAGAAGAGCCAGAGGTATATTTGCATCCGTCTCTTCAGAGAAAAATGATAGATACATTGCTTGTGATTTCCGAAAATAATCAAGTTATTTTTTCTTCACATTCTCCGATTACTGTTGGAAAGATGGAAGGAAATCAAATTAAATTAGTGAAAAGAGAAGCTGGCGAAGCGGCAATTTCTGATATTACAATTTCAGAAGTTATTCAAGAATTAGGAATTCGGGCAGATGATATATTAGTAAACAAGGGGATAATTTTTGTAGAAGGACAAGATGATAAAGCAGTAGTTGAGTGTATTTTAAATAAAATACATTCTGGATCAAGTGATGAAATAAATGTATTAGTTACGGGAAATTGTGAAAATATAAAATTTTTTGCTAATGCGGAATTGTTGATTAACAATAGATTTCATATTCCATTTTTAATTATTCGAGATTCTGACGGAATGAATGTAGAACAACGGAAAAGTGAATTATTAACCGATATAGTAAAAGTTGGACGAAATCTATCTCAAGAGCAAATCGAAAATATAAAAGAATCAATATTTATAGCACCTAAATATTCAATAGAAGGGTATTTCATAAATGAAATGTTTTTGAAGAATACGGGAATAGATACTGTTCTACTTGGTAATATGATTAAGTGTTATGAATGCCAATATAATCATTTCTATTCTAATGCAACAACGAAAGCTGATAGACAGCAGATAGCTAACTGGTATCAACCGAAGCATTTGCTTGAAAATTTTGAGGACAAATTTAAAGTAACCGAAGATGAGGCACGGGAAAAATATAAAAAAATGTATGAAGCAAAATGGAATGGGTTCCAGAAGTGCTTGTCTTGTGATGATAGCGTGGAAAAGTTTTTTGAAGGTAGAAACGAATTAAATAAATATACGCATAAAAAGAAACTGTCTAAAGAGGAATATTTGGTACAGTTGATGGAAAATTATTCTATAGATGAGTTGAAAGCAAGTGAACTTAGGGAGCTGATTATTGTATTAGAAACGATGTGTTCTGTTATTTACAAATAGTAAGTAAATAAAAGAAGACGGAAATATAGTGTAGTCTTGTAGCAAAAGGAATTCTAGAAGAGCGGATACGAAAGTGTGGGTTGGCTTTCGGTGAGAAAAAGGTGTTGATTGGAAGTGCTTCCAGCAGAAAGTGAGGACGCGGTTTTGTAGGGGAAAATTTTCAACAAGGAAATAAAGTCATAATGGGATGGAGCAGATTTAGGAATACCAAACAGTCATAACCCCTCAGAACACGTCATACAATGTAAAAAAGTGTTCTGAGGGGTTTCCTTTTGAAAGATTATATTGAGGAACGTGCAATCCAGATTGCCAATTATATTATTGAGAATAACGCTACGGTGAGGCAGACGGCGAAGGAATTTGGGATTAGTAAGAGTACGGTACATAAAGACGTAACCGACCGCCTGGCACAGTTAAACCCGTCGCTGGCAGCAGAAGCAAGAAAGGTATTGGACGTCAATAAGTCAGAAAGACATATCCGCGGGGGATTGGCTACAAGAGAAAAATATCTGCATCAGCACGTCTGCTAAGATATGAGACAGGGATAACAGCAGGCAGTAATTTGCACATATTCACATGGATTAGGCATTTGACTGTATGAATAAAAAGAGATGGTGACAGGCAGTTCCAGATCCGGTGTCGCTGTTGCTTTTCTGAGAGGGTAATCTGAGGCTTTACATTGTGGCTGAACGGGCATAGAATAAATTCAGAATTACATGAATGGATGCATGGGGTAATTATATAGAACAGATATCTTTAGAATTACGGGTATATTTATTCTATATGTAAAAACAGAGGACATTCAGAATCTATGTGAGGGCAGTGCCAGATGATGCACACAAAGAAAAAAGAGGATGTACAGGGAACGATTTATAGTAATGCTGATCTTAAGAAACTGATTCTGCCTTTAATTATGGAACAGCTTCTGGCTATCTTAGTCGGTATGCTGGATACTGTCATGATTTCCGGTGTGGGAGAGGCGGCGGTGTCGGGCGTTTCGCTGGTGGATAATATCAATATTTTAATTATTCAGGTCTTTGCGGCGCTCGCCACCGGCGGAGCCGTCGTGGCGGGACATGCGCTTGGACAGCATAATGAAGAAGCGGCGGGACGGTCTGCGTGGCAGATGGTCCTTTTTCTGCTGTATGCTTCGGTGGTGACCACAGTCGTGCTGCTCGGCGGCCATAAAGCGGTTCTGCGGGCGATCTTCGGGCAGGTGGAGGCGGAGGTCATGGCTAGTGCCACGACGTATCTGATCATCACGGGACTCTCGATCTGTCCGCTGGCGCTTTATAACGGGTGCGCCGCGCTTTTCCGTGCGATGGGTGATTCCAGAACGACGATGTACGTATCGCTTTTGATGAATCTGCTCAATCTGGTCGGAAATGCGATGCTGATTTTCGGGTTTAAGCTGGGTGTGGCGGGCGCGGCAATCTCGACTACCGTGTCGAGAACCGTTGCGGCGGTCATTATTTTCGGGCTTTTGTTTCGGGAAAACAAGGTGATTCATTTCAGGCATCGTATTACGGCGAAGATGAATCTTGGACAGATTAAGAAGATTCTGTATATCGGTATTCCGAACGGTCTGGAAAACAGCCTTTTTCAGCTGGGCAAAATTCTGCTCTTAAGCCTGGTATCTACGTTCGGTACATCTGCCATTGCTGCCAACGCGGTCTGCGGTACGGTGGCAAGCTTCAATATTCTGCCGGGCATGGCAATCAATATGGCGCTCCTGTCGGTGGTCTCGTACTGTGTGGGTGCGGGAGATTACGGACAGGCCAGATATTATACGCGGAAGCTGATGCGGCTGACCAGTATCTGTATGATTGCGGTATCTGTGCTGATGCTCCTTTTTGGGAGAAAAATGCTTTTGCTCTATCATCTGACACCGGAGACAGAGGAACTGGCTGTACAGGTGATTTGTTTTCATGCGTGTATGTGCATGGTCGCATGGGTGCCGTCTTTCTCTCTGCCCAATACACTGCGGGCGGCGGGAGACGTTATGTGGACGATGGTTATCGCGATTGTTTCCATGTGGGTGTTTCGAATCGGTACGGCATACTTTTTCAGCAATGTGTTCCATCTTGGGTTGATCGGGATCTGGATCGCCATGACGATTGACTGGATCTTTCGGGGGATCTGCTATGAACTCCGGTATCATAGTGGGAAATGGGAAAAAGCGATGCACGGGAAATAAATGGAGTGATGGAAAGAATAGTGCAGGATTTACGGAAAAACAATGGCATCGGGAAAGCATTGTTGACAGAACAAATGAATGACTGTATTTCGGGATGAGCAAAGTGAAGTGAGTAAAGTGATTCAAATATTTTTTGACAAGGTTTTTGGTGCGCGGTAAAATGGGACGTGGATAAAACATAAAGCATACAAGAGCGAAGGCGGAGAGATTAAATGGAGAGAGAAACGGTTATCGTATTGGACTTCGGCGGGCAGTATAACCAGTTGATTGCGCGAAGGGTCAGGGAATGTAATGTTTACTGCGAGGTACACCCGTACAGTCTGAGTCTTGATAAAATCAAAGAGATGAATCCGAAGGGAATCATTTTTACAGGAGGACCGAACAGCGTGTACGGTGAAGGCGCCGTTGTTTGCGAGAGAGAAATCTTTGCACTGGGGATTCCGATTCTGGGGATCTGCTACGGTTCCCAGCTTATGGCACATCTGCTGGGTGGTAAAGTGACGACAGCGCCCGTCAGCGAGTATGGAAAAACTGAAGTTGATGTGGACGACGGCACAGAACTTCTGGCGGGGGTGTCCAGGAAGACGGTCTGCTGGATGAGCCATACAGACTATATTGAGAAAGCACCTGCGGATTTTAAGGTGACGGCGCATACACCGGTCTGTCCTGTTGCCGCCATGGAATGTCCGGAAAGACATTTATATGCGGTACAGTTCCACCCGGAGGTCATGCATACGGCAGAGGGTATGGCAATGCTGCGGAACTTTGTCATGAATATATGCGGGTGCAGCGGAACATGGAAGATGGACTCTTTTGTGGAGACGACCATTCAGACAGTCCGTGACCGGGTCGGAAGCGGTAAGGTGTTATGCGCGCTGTCCGGCGGCGTGGACTCTTCCGTGGCAGCAGTTCTTCTGGCAAAAGCTGTAGGAAAACAGCTGACTTGTGTGTTTGTGGATCACGGTCTGCTTCGTAAAAACGAAGGTGATGAGGTGGAGGCGGTATTCGGACCGGAAGGACCTTATGATCTTAATTTTATCCGCGTCAATGCACAGGAACGTTTCTATGAGAAGCTGGCCGGTGTGACGGAGCCGGAGCAGAAGAGAAAGATTATCGGCGAAGAGTTCATTCGCGTATTTGAGGAAGAGGCGAAGAAAATCGGCGCCGTGGATTTTCTGGTACAGGGCACCATTTATCCTGACGTGATTGAGTCCGGGCTTGGCAAGTCGGCGGTGATCAAATCCCATCACAACGTGGGAGGATTGCCGGATTATGTGGATTTTAAGGAAATCATTGAACCGCTCCGGATGCTCTTTAAGGACGAGGTGAGAAAAGCCGGATTGGAGTTAGGTATTCCGGAACATCTTGTATTCCGTCAGCCTTTCCCCGGGCCGGGACTTGGTATTCGTATCATCGGTGAGGTGACGGCGGAAAAAGTAAGAATGGTGCAGGAAGCGGATTATATTTATCGGGAAGAGATTGCCAAAGCCGGTGTCGATAAAGGGCTGGGGCAGTATTTTGCGGCACTTACGAATATGCGCTCCGTGGGTGTTATGGGGGATGAGAGAACCTACGATTACGCGGTGGCGCTTAGAGCGGTGGAGACGAGCGATTTCATGACGGCCGAGGCGGCAGAACTTCCGTGGGAAGTGATCGGCAAAGTGACGAACCGGATCGTGAACGAGGTGAAGGGAGTCAACAGAGTCCTGTATGACTGCACAGGGAAGCCGCCGGCGACGGTGGAACTGGAGTAGGGGGGTTGTTTATGCAGATACAATTTTTGTTCCGCACAGATTATTTTTATGAGAGTAGAAGAAGCAACAAGAATAATTTCATTGCGCTCCGGTGCGACTATACTTTATAATAAATAGCAACAACATTGACAGCAAAACGAAGGACAAGGAGGCTTTCCCTATGAAACAGGATTTAATCGTAGTTTTGGATTTGGGCAGTACCAGGAATACCGTGGTTGCCCGTGCAATCCGTGAACTTGGCGTGTATAGTGAGATACATCCCCACGACATCACCGTGGATGAACTGAAGGCTTTAAAAAATGTAAAAGGTATTGTGTTAAACGGTGGTGAAAACCGTGTTGTTGACGGACAGGCAGTGGAAATAAGACCGGAACTTTATGATATGGGAATCCCCATGCTGTCCATAGATTATCCGCAATCGAAGTGTGAAAAACAGCTTAATGATCTTCCGGATCAGGAAGCACTTAAAGATTTTATCTTCGAGGAGTGTAAAGCGGAAGCTAACTGGAATATGAAGAATTTTATTGAAGATCAGGTGGAACTGATCAGACAGCAGGTGGGCGACCGCAAAGTACTTCTTGCATTGTCCGGCGGCGTGGATTCCTCTGTGGTGGCGGCGATGCTGATCAAGGCCATCGGCCAGCAGTTGGTGTGCGTGCATGTCAATCATGGCCTGATGCGTAAGAATGAATCAGAAAGTGTTGTGAAAGTGTTCCGTGACGAACTCCATGCTAATCTGGTTTACGTGGACGCTTCCGAGCGGTTTCTTGGCAAGCTTGAGAATGTGGCTGACCCGGAACAGAAGCGTAAGATCATCGGCGGCGAGTTCATCCGCGTGTTTGAAGAAGAGGCGAGAAAACTGGAAGGAATCGACTTCCTGGGACAGGGAACCATTTACCCGGATATTATTGAGAGCGGCACGAAGACAGCTAAGATGGTGAAATCCCACCACAATGTAGGCGGGCTTCCGGAGGATTTGAAGTTCGAACTTGTGGAGCCGTTAAAACAGCTTTTCAAAGATGAGGTGCGTGCCTGCGGCGTGGAACTGGGACTGCCTCATGACATGGTATACAGGCAGCCGTTCCCGGGGCCGGGACTTGGTGTAAGATGTCTGGGTGCAATCACCAGAGACAGGCTGGAAGCAGTCAGAGAGTCGGATGCAATTCTGAGAGAGGAATTTGCAAAAGCCGGGCTGGATAAGAAGGTTTGGCAGTACTTTACCGTGGTTCCGGACTTCAAGTCAGTGGGCATGAAGAACAATGCCAGAGTGTTTGAATACATGGTAATTATTCGTGCGATCAATACCATTGATGCGATGACAGCGTCGGTGGAGAAGGTTGATTGGGATGTGCTGGAGAGGATTACGGAGAGGATTCTGGCGGAAGTGGAGAATGTGAATCGGGTTTGTTATGATATGAGTCCGAAGCCGCCGGCTACGATTGAGTTCGAGTAACGGATGAAATCCCGGAAACACTGATAAAATGGGCGTTTCCGGGATTGCTTTATGCCTGTTGGCTCTAAAATGGCTCTAATTATCTGATGAATACTGGATTTCGGGCGGGTATCATGATACCTGTTTTTTTAATACAGAGGAATTTTGCCCTCATAATTGTCGGCTCTTTCCAACAGAGGACCGGTTGCGCCCATTGTAAAAGCTATATCACTGCTTCGGATAGACAATAGTTCCATTCCAATCTTCAGATTAAGAAAATCTAATATCTGCTGATTAAGCTGAATTACACCATTCTCTGAAATATTTACCCAACAGTATGACCGCCCTTTGTATTTGACAAATTCGCCCTCTGTGGTCTGATAATTCTGTAAAGCTGGATTATCAGTAAGAATGTGTCCTAATTTTGACGGTTCTAACAATCCTTTTGTTGTCACGCAAAATCCGCCAGTGACCTTGCTTCCAGTAAAAAGATAGACTTTTCCCTCTGCTGTGGCGTTGTACTCTGTAAGAGCCTGTGT